>ERZ826396.1498-NODE-1498-length-24987-cov-4.648404_pt1 | contig 24987 bp, 24 predicted proteins | sample MGYA00519926_ERZ826396 | MGnify/ENA primary metagenome ERZ826396 (study PRJEB31778, sample SAMEA3449230) | human gut metagenome | biome: human gut; feature: human-associated habitat; material: faeces | place: United Kingdom | collected 2010/2012 ... | reverse complement strand
ATTTGTGTATGATAAAGAAAAAGATATGCACGAGAAAGGAGCGTTGTTATTATGGTAAAGTCAGCAAATTTATATGCGAGAATAGAGCCTGAAATCAAAGAACAGGTTGAAAAAATCCTTTCCACACTGGGTATTCCTGCATCTAACGTTATCAATATGTTTTATAAACAGATTATTTTACAGCGAGGATTTCCCTTTGAAGTGAAAATCCCAGACAGAACGCCTACAGGCATAAGTATGTTGGGGACAGAAGAATTGTATGCAGAACTGGAGAAAGGATATGCGGATATGAAAGCTGGTCGAACCAAAGACGCAAAGACGGTTTTTGAACTTTTGCCGTCGAAAAATGCAGAAAAGCAACTGAAACGTCTGGAAAAACAGATAGTAAGTTTAGAAGAAGTGCCGGAACGCTTGCCGAGATATAGGAAAGAACATGGCATAGTCGAGGATTATGTTTTGTTGCGGTAGATAATTATATCGTGTTTTATGTTCCAGATGTAGAAGGACAGGCGGTAACAATTCTGCGTGTCATATACAGCGGACGCAATATTGAAGAACGGTTAAGTGTCTATATAAAGCAATAAACAATTTCATATCTCGCACACAAAGCGGTTACTCCATTGAAGATTAACCGCTTTTTCATACTCAAAATTCAGATTGGGCAAAGATTGAAAATGAGATTGCCCAAATGGACACTGTTCAAGTGGTGGAGGAAATCCGCAATGCACCTCACGAACATGTTCGGTCGGTTACAGCTGTCGCCGTATAGGTCGTAACCTGCATGAAAATGGTGCAAATGTGGTCTGGCAGAACAAAAAATAAAGAAATTACAAAAAGAAAAACCGGCGTGAAGCCCGTAAAATCAAGGAAAATCGGGACTTCACACTTTTTTCACAAAATAATTAGCACTCACCTCTTGACAGCGCTAATAATGCGTGTTATATTACATCTAGAACAAAGGAAAGGACGAAGATCAGAAGAACGAAAGGCATAAAGCAAAGAAAGCGGAAGCCTCCGGAAGGGAATCGTCCCCTGGTTCTTAAAGAAGTTGGTAACCTAATAATATAGATTGACTGGCAGGCCAAAGGGGCCGCCAGATGTTGGAAAAGGAGCGATGAGTTATGTTGATGCCTAGTATTTTTGGTGAAGATTTATTTGATGATTGGATGAACTGGCCGTGGAGCAGGAGTTATAATTACAACACCCTGATGAAGACCGATGTGCGGGACATGAAGGATGGCTATGAGTTGGATATTGATATGCCCGGCTTTGCAAAGGAAGACATCAAAGCGGAACTGAAGGACGGCTATCTTACCATCAGCGCAGCCAGCAAGAAGGACAATGACCAGAAGGATGAGAACGGCAAGTACATCCGCAGAGAAAGATATGCAGGCTCCTGCAGCAGAAGCTTCTATGTGGGTGACCAGATCAGCCAGGAGGATGTGAAGGCAAAATTCGAGAACGGAATCCTGAAGCTGAGCATTCCGAAGAAGGAAGAGAAGCCTGCAGTGGAAGAGAATAAATATATCTCCATCGAGGGATGAGCCTAAGAAGGAAAGGCGGCAGAGCCTGAGAAGGAAAGCCGCCCTTCCTGGAAACAGAATCAGATCAGTTCTATTGGAAAATAGATTTATCATAGAAGAATGGAGGAATGAGTTATGTTGATGCCTAGTATTTTTGGTGAGGATTTGTTTGATGATTTTATGGATTTTCCATTTGACGATAGATTTGAAAAAAGACTGAACAAGGAATTGTTCGGAAGAAAGAATCCGGTATTCGGCAAGAATGCATCTCGTCTGATGAAAACGGATGTGAGAGAGAAGAAGGATTCCTATGAGTTGGATGTGGATCTGCCGGGATTTAGCAAAGATGAAATCAAGGTTTCACTGGAAGATGGCTATCTGACCATCAGCGCGGCGAAATCTCACGACGGAAAGGATGACGAGAAGGAAGGTAAGTATATCCGCAGGGAACGTTTCAGCGGAGCCTGCAGCCGGACTTTCTATGTGGGAGATGCAGTGGAACAGGCGGATGTGAAGGCAAGCTTCAAGCACGGAATCCTGAAGCTGAGCATTCCGAAGAAAGAGGAGAAACCCGCGGTGGAAGAGAACAAGTATATCTCCATTGAAGGGTGAGCAATTGAATCATATCAAGTTCCTGCCAGCAGTTGAACTCTGCTGGCAGTTTTTTTGGCAAAAAAAGGAAGCGCAGAACACAATCCCTTTTGTTAGGCGAACAGCGTCTCTAAATAGACGTTGGCTTATACGCTTTCATCCGTATTCTGACGTAATCCGCATACCACGTTCCTTCTTTATATAGAACCGGTTTCAAATCCCGAACTGCGATCCGAATGATTTCATCCTGTATCTGCGTATCTCCAACAACAGCAAAAGGCGTCTTCACGAACATGCGGATCCAGTCTTCAAGGCCTGCTGCGCCCTTTAGTTCCGTGGGCCTGTCAAATAATACGGCATACTGCACCTGGAAACCCGCCTGCTCAACCATAGGGGCATAGTCACCGATGGAAGGGAAATAAAAGGGCATTTTATAGGAAAAACCATAATGCTGAAAGGCTTTCTCCAGCGCTTCGTGAATGAGAGCATTGTTCCCTTTTCCGCCGAACTCAAAGACAAACTGCCCGTTTTCTCTGAGTGCACGAGATACACAGGACAACATCAGCGGCTGTTTCTCTTGATCGATCCAATGGAATACTGCATTAGAGAAAACTGCATCAACCGGTTCGGACAGAGAAAAGGAGGTGGCATCCGCCTGGATAAACGCAATTTCCGGATAGGCGCTGCGCGCTGTATCCAGCAGTTCAGAAGAAGCGTCCAGTCCGATCACATGGAATCCCCGTTCCCTGAGCCGGTTTGTCAGAGCGCCGTTGCCGCAGCCCAGGTCGAGTACGTCGCTGCCCGGAGCGCAGTTAAGCAGTTGCGCCACATCGTTGCCGTATTGATGAACAAAAGAAAAATCTTTCGTATATTTGTCAGCATTCCAAGTGATATTCATCCTGTATTTTCTCCTGCCCGTAAGGGGATATTTGTGCTTCATGCTGGGTAAGAACCTGTAATAAGAACCGGCTGGAGGACACAAAGTTCATTATGCATGATCGTTTCGTTTTTCATTATATCAGATTTTCTGCCCAGCCACAATTTGAGGTTTCGGAGTCTTCTGTCAGGTTTCTGGGCCTTTCGTCAAGGTTTCTGCGTCTTCTGTCCAGACCATAGCCGGCCATTGCCTCATGTGCTGAACCATTGTGCTAAGTCCGCATTGAACCATTGTGCTAAGTCCGCATATCGTTGCTTTTTTGGCATATGGGTGTATAATTAAGAACGGAATCATCGCATAAGCGGGCGGTTACAGATTGAGTATTAGAGGGATGAATGGGAATGAAAAAAGGGGATATGCCGGCGGAGCCCATCCTTCCGGATGGGATGGAGCGAAAGGAAGAAGGGCTCGCCTATCTGCAGGAGTGCTGCAGGCAGGATGTGCAGATTGAAGAATGCGTTCTGAAAGGGGTGAGCGTAAGCGGGGCAGATTTCTATAAGCTCAGTCTGAAAAGTGTGCTCCTGGAGAACTGTACGTTTCTGAACTGCAATTTTGAAAAATCCAGTTTTGTGGATGTGAAGCTGCGCTCATGCGACTTTTCCAACAGCAGCTTGGCGGATTCCTATTTTAACAGATGCAGTTTCCAGTCTGTAAAAGGGGTGGGAGCGGACTTTCATGAGAGCCTGTTTCGGGATGTGCAGATGGAGGACTGTGCGTTTTCCTTTGCCAATTTGAGCGGAAGCAGGATGGAAACCGTGTGTATGGTAAGATGTGACCTGCAGGATGGCTATCTGGAGGAATGCGTTCTGAAAAAGGCGGTGTTTAGGGGGGTGAAACTGGGCAGGGCGAACCTGTTCCATACTTCCTTGCGCGGAATGGATCTGCGCGGGAATGAGATTGACGGGCTGATCGTTTCGGAGGAAAAGGGGGAACTGAAAGGCGCGGTGACGGATCTGTATCAGGCAGCTTCCCTGGCCAGGCTTTTGGGAATTATCATAAAGGACGGGTGATTCGCTTTGAGGCCGTCTGGATGTGTAAAAGGGCTGTTCTCTGAACGGGAGACAAGGAGGTAAATATGGCAATCGATAAAGTGAGAGAATATCTGAAACAGTGGAATGCGGACGGAAGGATTCAGGAGTTTGACGTCTCCAGCGCGACCGTGGAACTGGCTGCACAGGCGCTTGGCTGTGAAGGCTGCCGGATCGCAAAGACACTTTCCTTCCAGCTGGGAGAGGGAAGCCTTCTGATCGTGGCGGCAGGAGATGCCCGGATCGATAATACAAAATATAAGGCGAGGTTCGGAACCAAAGCGAAGATGCTTTCCCCGGACGAAGTGGAAGAAAAGGTGGGACACGCCATCGGTGGGGTATGCCCCTTTGCGGTGAAAGATGGAGTGCAGATCTGTCTGGATGTCTCCCTGAAGCGGTTTGATACCGTATTTCCTGCCTGCGGCAGCGCGAACAGTGCGATCGAAGTGACCATGGAGGAACTGGAGCGTTTCTCCGGCTCCAAGGAATGGGTTGACGTGTGTAAAGGATGGGAAACAGCGGATGAGAATAGACAGGCGGCGGGCTGAAGACGCTTTTCGGGCGTATGTGAGCCGTTATAATGACCAGGATGAAAAAGTGTGCCTGAAGATCGAACATACTTTTCGGGTGGCGGGGCTGTGTGACCATCTGGCCTCCTGCTGCGGGCTGGAAGGAGAGGAACGGGATCTGATATGGCTTTCCGGGCTTCTGCATGATGTGGGGCGGTTTGAACAGTTGAAGCGGTATGGAACGTTTATAGATGCAGACTCTATCGATCATGCTGCCCTGGGGGCTGAGATTTTGTTCGGAGAAGGCCAGATCAGGAAATATGCGGAGGACGAAAGTGAAGACGGGTTGCTGCGGACGGCTGTATTCTATCACAGCGCCTACCGCCTTCCGGAAGGGCTGGATGACAGGACGCTGCGTTGCTGCAATATACTCCGGGATGCGGATAAGATCGATATTCTGAAGGTGAACGTGGATTTTTCGCCGGAGGATATCTATAATGTGACGTCTGAAGAACTGAGGGCCTGTGCCGTAACGGAGGCGGTGCTGGAAGATCTGTATGCGGGCCGCGCGGTGCTGCGCAGCAAGAAGCGGACCGCGGTGGATCATTTGGTGGGGCATATTTCCCTGATATTTGAACTGGTCTATCCGGAGAGCCTCCGGGTCGTGGCAAGGCAGGGGTATTTGGAGAAACTGATGCAGTTTCCTTCTGATAATCCTGTAACGAGGGAGCAGTTTGCCGGAATCAGAACGTATGTGGAGGAGTATCTGGATAAAAAGGCGGGGCTGTAGGGAAAGCGGAATGTACGAAAGGGGGGTGAAGGAGGGGCATATGTCAGGACGAAGGCGAAGAAGGCACAGGAGAAGAAGGCAGGAAAGCTGGAAGATCTTCCTTCCGGCCGGGGCAGCGGTGGTGGTGCTGGCGGTGATCGGCATTGCCGTATTGATTGGGACAGGCGGCAAAAAGGAGGCGGCTGCGCAGCCAGAAGAAACAGAGACCTCCGTTCGGGAAGAAGAACTGGCAGTGGAGGAGACGCAGGCGGCGCAGGAGAGTTCAGAGGCGGAGAGCGAACAGGCTGGAACCCAGGAGGCTTCCGAGGAAGAAACTGCGATCGCAGCGGAGGTTGGAAGTCAGGATGATTCGGAGGATCCCCAGGCGTCGGCCAATGCGGCAGGAAGCGGAAGCGGCGCTGCTGTGGATGTTGGAGAGCTCGCCCTGGCGGAGGGAGAGACGGATGAACTGACGCTTGGCATCGATGTGTCCAAGTATCAGGGAACGATTGACTGGGAACAGGTGAAGGATGCGGGCGTGGATTTTGCCATGATCCGTGTGGGATATCGAACCAAAGTCAGCGGGATCATCTATGAAGATCCGGGCGCCAGGTATAATTTGCAGGAGGCCACGAAGAACGGCATCCTGGCCGGAGCATACTTCTTTTCCTCCGCGGTGACAGAAGAGGAAGCCAGGCAGGAAGCTTCCTGGGTGGCGGATTTCATTGCTAAATATAAGATCACCTATCCTGTGGCGTATAACTGTGAAGATTTCCAGTCGCAGGACAGCAGACAATATGGCTTGGACAGCGCTGCGCGCACACAGATCGCCTGTACCTTTCTGGATACCATTGCTGCGCGCGGATATACGCCCATGTTCTACGCCTCCCGGAATGAAATGGAGGGAAATGCCCTGTGGGATATGGACACACTGGGAAGCAAATATCGGGTGTGGGTATCCCAATACCCGGAGAAGCCTTATCCGGAGACGCCTGCATCCACCTACAGCGGGACGCACGCGATGTGGCAGTATACGAGTCAGGGCCGGGTGGCCGGCATTGATGGCAGCGTGGACGTAAATCTGGCGTATTTTGGGTATAGCGAAGAGGCACAGGCGAAGGATCCGAATCCGGCTGAGATTGTGGAGGCCAATCCTGAGGTGGGATTGAACTTCACGGAGGTGGATGAGCTGGTGACGGCCAAGGATGAAACCAATCTGCGCAACCTTCCTACCACGGAGGGAAGCCAGGTGGTCTACAAGCTTCCGAACGGGGAAGCGGTACAGCGTACAGGCATCGGAAGCAATGGCTGGGATCGGGTAATCTATAACGGCCAGCGGCTGTATGCGGTACATAATTTCCTCACCACCGATCTGACGCCGCAGGGGGATGCGGCACAGGGGGAAGAAACCCAGAGCGGCGCGGCGCAGGCTGCGGCCGGAGAGGGAACTTCAGGCTCGGATGCCGGCTCTTCGGATACGAGTACGGGCACTTCCGGCGCGGATGGATCCGCCTCTTCGGGCGGTGAAGAGGGGCCGGTCTTCCAGGCGGTCAGCGAGGCGGTGACGGCCAGAGACCGGGTAAACCTGAGGGATTATCCCAGCACGGTGACTGGAAATATAGTGGGCAGCCTCAGCTATGGGGAGGCCGTCGTGCGTACCGGCATTAGCGATACCGGATGGTCGAGACTGGAGGTAAACGGCCAGGTGGTCTACGCCTCTTCCCGGCTGCTTGCCACCAGCATGGATTATAAGGAACAGGAGAAGCCGAGTCCGGAGAATCCGGAAGCAGGCATGCACTTTACTGCGGCTTCAGGTATGGTGAAAGCGAAGGACGGACAGACCAATCTGCGCACGCTTCCCACCACGAATGAACCTTCTCAGGTGGTGGGGCAGTTGATCGGGGATGCGACGGCTCAGCGCGTGGCACAGGATGTGGATAGGGGATGGACCAAACTGATCTATAACGGCCAGACGGTCTATGCGGTGAGCAATTATCTGACAGACGCAGGCTGAGGGACGGAAAGAATGCGTTTTGAGCAGCCGGATTGGGGGGAGACGAATCAGAAGAAAGGATCAGAACAGAAAGCTTAAGCAGGAGTACATGAATGGATAAATATACAGTATTAAAGCAATATTTCGGATATGACGGCTTCCGTGAAGGGCAGGAGCGCCTGATCGACAGCATTTTGGAAGGCAGGGATACGCTCGGCATCATGCCCACGGGAGCGGGTAAATCTATCTGTTTTCAGGTGCCTGCGCTGCTGATGGACGGGATTACGCTGGTGATTTCCCCGCTGATTTCGCTGATGAAGGACCAGGTAGCGGCGCTGAATCAGGCGGGCGTCCATGCCGCTTACCTGAACAGCTCGCTGACGGCAAACCAGTATTATAAAGCCCTTTCCTATGCGGCCCAGGGAAGATATCCCATCATCTATGTGGCTCCGGAACGGCTGATGACGGAAGAATTTCTGGATTTTGCCCTGCACGCGAAGATATCCATGGTGGCCGTGGATGAGGCGCACTGCGTCTCTCAATGGGGACAGGACTTCCGGCCGAGCTATCTGAAGATTGTGGAATTCATAGACCGGCTTCCCAGCCGGCCGGTGATCAGCGCGTTTACCGCCACTGCCACGAAGGAAGTGCGGGACGACATCATCGATATTCTGCAGCTGCAGGATCCGGTGGTATCCACCACCGGATTTGACAGGCCGAACCTGTATTTTGCCGTGCAGACGCCCAAGGACAAGTATGCGGCCATGAAGAATTATCTGGAACTGCACAGGGGAGAGAGCGGCATCATTTATTGCCTGACCCGTAAGGTGGTGGAAGAGGTCTGCGAACGGCTGCGGGCAGATGGATTTCCTGTGACGCGCTACCATGCAGGCCTTAGCGATCGGGAACGCAGGGAGAACCAGGATGATTTCATCTACGATAAAGCGCCCATCATGGTGGCAACCAATGCCTTCGGAATGGGAATTGACAAATCGAATGTGCGTTATGTGATTCATTATAACATGCCGAAAAACATGGAAAGCTATTATCAGGAAGCCGGACGTGCGGGAAGAGACGGCGAGCCTGCAGAATGCATTCTGCTTTACGGCGGCCAGGATGTGATCACGAACCAGTTTTTTATCGATAACAATGTGGATAACCAGGAATTGGATCCGATCACCCGCCAGATCGTGCAGGAACGCGACAGGGAACGGCTGAAAAAGATGACGTTCTACTGCTTTACGAACGAATGCCTGCGGGACTATATTCTGCGGTACTTTGGCGAGTATGGTTCCAATTACTGTGGGAATTGCGCCAACTGTCTGAGCCAGTTTGAGGAAGTGGATGTGACGGATATCGCCAAAGCGCTGATCGGCTGTGTGGAAGCCTGTTATCAGAGATATGGAACCAATGTCATCATCGATACGGTACATGGGGCGAATACGGCGAAGATCCGGCAGTATCGGATGGAGCGCAATCCCTGGTATGGGAAATTGGCGTCCGTTCCCACCTATAAGCTGCGCCAGGTGATGAATTACCTGATGCTGAACGGCTATCTGACCACCACCAATGATGAATATGCGGTGGTGAAGCTGACCGGGAATTCCGGGAAGGTATCTGAAGGGGAAGAAACGCTCACCATGAAGATGGCGAAGCAGCAGGAACGCGTTCCTAAGCCGGAGAAGGAGAAAAAGGGAAGAAAAGGAGCCGGGTTCGACCTGGATGAGGAAGACGAAGCGCTGTTTGGCGAACTGCGCCGGCTGCGCGCGGAAATCGCAAAAAAGGAAGGCGTTCCGCCCTACATCGTTTTTTCCGATAAATCCCTGGCGCACATGTGCCTGATCCGGCCGGAAAACAGAAATGAGATGCTTTCCGTATCCGGCGTAGGGGAATTCAAGTATGATAAATACGGGGAAGCCTTTTTAAAATGTGTGGCGGATTTTGCCAGAACGCACGCCAAGACGGACGGGCCGGAGAGCTTGGGCGCGGTGGATTTCTCAAGCCTGGACTATGATGCGCCGCAGGATTATGAGACCAGCGATTTTGACGTGCAGGATGCGGGCGGCAGAAGGGAGAGAAAGCCAAAAGCGGAGTTTTCCATGACGCCGGAAATCGCAAAGAAGCTGTCCCTGGACGGCACAGTCACCTTGAGCGAACTGGTGGGCCAGATGAACGATTTGCGGGACGATAAGGTGATGAAGCGCCTTACGATTAAATCTGTGGAAGAAAAACTCCTGCGGGAGGGATATTTTGAACTGGCCTTTGTCAATCGGATGCCGGTGCGAAGGATTTCAGAAAAAGGAACGCAGTTCGGCATTGAGGCCCAGACGCGCCTCAGCGCAAAGGGAAACGAGTACGAGGTGTTCTATTATACAAAACGGGCACAGGAGGGAATTGTGAAGCTGCTGCTGCAGGATGCAGGAGCGGAAAGGTAATGCAGCAAAAACTTCCGGAATATCCGAAGCCAACAAAGGCCCAACGGATATCCCGGAAGCTTTTTGCTTACTGTGGGCCGTTTATAACTGGATCATTTTGAAAAGAACCATATGAACAGCCCGTTGCATTGTTCCTTTACAGCAGTTACGATTTTGCTTTGTCTTTCAGAAATTGAAAAATCCACATCAACCAAGCAAACATAAGCATCCCTCCCATCTTTAGTATACCGCATTTCTTCAGAAAGTACAGCTAAAAAGCTGTAAAAATTATTTGCAGCTTTGCTTGTACGAGACTGCGTAAGGTGATACAATACACCCAGGCATAAATTTTCTGTGGAGCCGTTCGGCTTTTGGCGGAATATCCGCCGTCTGTTCATTCTGACATTCATTTCGGAAACTCTATGCTGACGATCAATTCCCTGATTTTGCAACATTTGACATCAGCAGGAGCGGACGAAAAGGAATGCCGCTCCTGCCGCCCATTGTGCGCGGGGCAAGGGGAAGGAAGACGATGAGGCTGCAAATTCCTTCCTGAATGCCTGTGCTGGAAAGGAGCAAACCATGAACGGAAAGGTACACGCTAACAGGAAGTATAAGGATTCGGTTTTTCGGATGCTGTTCCATGATAAAAAGGAACTGCTGAAACTGTCGGATGCCTTTGCTGCAAGTCCGGGACAGACGGACGGGGAAGAACCGGAATTGGAATTGAAGGTAAGGTTTCTGAATATCAATAAGGGGTATAACCAGGAACTGATGGAGCGGTGCCGGACGCTACGGGAATACAGCGAATTCGTAGCGCGCATCAGAAGCTATGCAGGAGGCAGTGCAGCGATAGAGGAAGCGGTGGAGAGGGCTGTGGCGGAATGCATCGAGGAAGGGATCCTTGCAGATTTCCTGCGCAGCCAGAGAGCGGAGGTGATCGCTATGTCAATCTTTGAGTATAACGAGGAAGAGGAACTGAAGAAGCTGAGACAGGCAGAATTCCAGATTGGGAAAGAGGAAGGAATACAGGAAGGAATAAAGAAGGGGAGAACGGAAGGAAAAGCAGAGGCGGTTGTTTTACTGCTTGGGCTGAAAGGAACCGTGCCGGAAAAGTTAAAAGCGCAGATTCTTATGCAGACGGATGCATCTCTCTTGGAAAGCTGGCTGCGGGCTGCTGCACAGTCGGGGACAATAGAAGTTTTTATGGAAGAAACGGGGCTGAAAAGATAAGAAATATCGTTACAATTCAGCCTTCAGCCAAATTGTAACGGCATCCGGCCATTCCAATCGCTTCGCGATAGGCCGGATGGGTTGGATAAGAGAAAAGGAGGACTTGGCAATGGATCATTCGGTGAGCACTTTTTATTTGAATAAACTGGAGCAGGCGCTTCTCGCGTCGGATTATGACGCGGTTCTGATCGCTCCGTCTGAAGAACTGCGGTTTTTCACCGGCTTTTCCCCGATGATGTGCGAGCGGTTTCAGGGATTCTTCCTGACGCGCAAGCGGGAGCGGTTCTATTTCTGCAATCTGCTGTATGCGGAGGAAATGCGGGAGGCTTACGGGGAGGATATCCCGGTATACAGCTGGTTTGATGGGGATTCCATGACGGCCGAGCTGCGGAAAGTGCTCTCGAAATATGGCCTGCTAGGCGGCAGGATTCTGGTGAACCAGTCCGTGCAGGCGTTTCAGCTTCTTGATATCGAAGACGAGATGGAGGTATCCTTCAGCAGCGGCAAGCGTTTTCTGGAGGAAGTGCGGATCCGCAAGACGCCGGAAGAAATGGAAAATCTGCGCGTCGCTGCGCGCATTGCGGATCGGGCATTTGAAGAGGCCTGCAATTTCATCCGTCCAGGCGTCAGCGAAGGACAGATCAGGGATTACCTGGCGGAGAAGATGCAGGAATTCGGCGGAGAAGGGGGAGGTGGATTGGTGGCCTCCGGCCCGAATGCCGGTTTTCCCCATTACTGCGGCGATAAGCGCATCATCCAGGAGCAGGATCATATGATCCTGGATTATGGCTGCCAGGTTCATGGCATGAATTCCGATATGAGCCGTACCGTGTTCGTGGGGAGCATTGACGAGAAGATCGGGGAAATTTATGATATCGTTAACCGTTCCCAGCTTGCGGGGCAGGCTGCCGCGAAGAAGGGGGCATTTGTGCCGGAGGTTGACCGGGCCGCGCGCCAGGTGATCGAAGAAGCGGGATATGGGGCATACTTCCCGTACCGTCTGGGACACGGGATCGGCTATTCTGTTCATGAAGGCCCTTATATCCATGGCAATAATCCCATGCAGCTGGATGCGGGAATGGCCTTCTCTGTGGAGCCGGGCATCTACCTTCCGGGGAAGGGCGGCGTCCGGATTGAGAACATCATCCTGATCAATGATAAGGGAGAGACGGAAGTGCTGAATCAGGCGTCCAGGGAAAAGATTTTGTGCGTCTAAGCTTGAAAAGGATTTTATAAAGATGAAAGAAAACAAATACGACGATCCTGTCTTTTTTGAAAAATACAACAGCATGTCCAGAAGCACCGAAGGGCTGGCAGGCGCTGGGGAATGGGAGACGCTGCGGCCGCTTCTTCCGGATTTTACGGACAAGACGGTGCTGGATCTGGGCTGCGGCCTTGGATGGCATGCGGCCTATGCCAGAAAAAGCGGGGCCAGGAAGGTGATCGGAGTCGATATATCCGAACGGATGCTTGAGAAGGCCAGGCAGATCAATGCCATGGATGGAATCGAATACCGCAGGGCAGCATTTGAAGACGTCTCCTTTGAGGAAGCCAGCTTTGACGTGGTGCTCTGTTCCCTGATGCTGCATTATCTCGCTTCCTATGATGCGTTTCTGGACAAGGTAACCAGATGGCTGCGCCCCGGCGGAATGCTTTTGTATAATGTGGAACATCCGGTATTCACGGCAGAGGGAAAGCAGGACTGGTATTATGATGAGAACGGCCGGATCCTGCATTTCCCCGTGGATCATTACTTCCTGGAAGGCAAAAGGGATGCGGTGTTCCTGGGAGAAAACGTGGTGAAATATCACCGCACCCTGACCACCTATCTGGAAGGGCTTCTGAAGCGGGGATATACGATCCGCCACTGCGTGGAGCCCGGCCCTACTGAAGAGGCGATGCGCGGGAACCCTGCCATGCGGGATGAATTAAGAAGGCCCATGATGCTGATTGTCTCCGCACAGCGCGGGGAGAAGTGAGAAAACCATGAAGCTGTTTCACATATCGGATCTGCATATCGGAAAGCTGTTGAACGGTTATAGCCTGCGGGAGAATCAGGAGCATGTTTTAGCGCAGATCGTATTCTATGCCGCGAGCGAGCGGCCGGATGTGATCCTGATCTGCGGGGATATCTATGATAAGGCGGCTCCTTCCGGAGAAGCCTATCAGGTGTTTGACCATTTTCTGGAGGAACTTTCCGGGATAGAACCAGGGATCCCCGTTCTGATCATTGCGGGCAACCATGATTCTCCGGAGCGGCTTTCCTATGCGTCCTCATTTCTGGAAAAACATCAGATCCACTTATCCGTGTTTCCGCCGGTGAAGGCGGAGGAACATCTGAAGAAAATCGTGCTGGAGGACGAATACGGCCCTGTGGCTTTTTATTTGCTGCCCTTTTTGAAACCTGGTTATGTGCGCCATCTGTTCCCGGAAGGGGAGGTTACGGATTATGAGAGCGCGGTTCGCTCCATTCTGAGCCGGGAGGAAATCGACCGCAGGATCCGCAACGTGCTCCTTTCCCACCAATTCTATGCGGGCCGGTCGAAGGAACCCGAGACCTGCGAATCGGAGACTGCGGTGATCATGGCCGGAGGGCTGGATCGGATAGATGCCGGCGTTTTGGACGATTTTGATTATGCGGCCCTGGGACATCTGCACGGGGCACAGCAGGCGGGCCGGAACGCGGTGCGTTACTGTGGGAGCCCTTATAAGTATTCGGTCAGCGAGGAGCGCCATCATAAGGCGGTTACGGTTGTGACGCTGGGGCCTAAGGGGGAAGAGCCTAAGATCGATTTCCTGCCCCTTAGCGGAACGCAGGATGTGAGGCGGCTTGTGGGAACGCTGCAGGAGGTGCTGGACTTGGCGCCGGAGGGAAAAGTCTGCCGCGATTTTGTCAGCGTTACCATTACGGATGAGGAAGAGGCCTACCGCATTCGTGAGAAGCTGGAGGAACGGTTCGACCATTTGCTGGAACTGCGGCTGGACAACGAACGGACGAGAAGGCGGATGAAGGAAGAAGGGGAGGGAGAGGCGCTTCCCGTACTTTCACCCATGGAGGCGTTCCGCCAGTTCTTTGAAGCTGTGCACCATGTCCCGCTTACGTCCGGGGAAGTGCGGCTGATGGAGCGTTTGATACAGGAAGCAAAGGAGGAAGAAGGCCAGTGAAACCTTTATGCGTGACAATGAGCGCCTTCGGTTCCTATGCGGGCCAGGTGACGGTGGATTTTGAAAGGCTGGATCACGGGATCTTTCTGATTACCGGGGATACCGGCGCGGGAAAGACGACGATTTTTGATGCGATTTCCTTTGCCCTGTTCGGTGAGAGCAGCGGCCAGAAGAGGGAAGGGGGCATGCTGCGCAGTCAGTATGCCGACGACGGACAGGAGACCTGGGTGACGCTGCGCTTCCAACAGAGGGGGGATGTCTATGAGGTTACCCGCTGCCCCTCCTACAGCCGGATGAGCAGAAGGAAGAATAAAAACGGCCAGTATGGCATCATTCAGGTGGCGGCGAAGGCATCCCTCACATTGCCGGATAAACGGGAGTATCCCGGAAATGTGCGGGAAGTGAACCAGAAAATACAGGAAATTCTGGGCGTGGATTTCAACCAGTTCTCTCAGATCGCAATGATCGCCCAGGGAGATTATCTGAAACTGCTGTGCGCATCTTCCAGGGAGAGAAAGGAGATTTTTTCCCGGATCTTCAATACCGGCATCTACAGCCGTATCCAGGGTAAGCTGAAGGAGGAAAATAACCGGCTGTTCGGCCAGCTGGAGGACAACCGGAAGCTGATTGAGCACGAACTTGCCAACGTGGAAGCGTTGGGATGGGAGGAACCGTCCTGGGAAGAGCTGCTTTCCAGAAAAGAAACAGGAACCGGACAGCTTCAGGAGGCGCTGGAAGCGCTGCTTCAGAAAGAAGAGAGAGAACTTACGGCCTGCAGGCAGGAAAAAAAGGAGGGGGCCGAAGCGCGGTCGGCCCTGGAAGCGCGCATCCGTCAGGCGGAAGAGGGAAACCGGCTGTTTGACCAGTGGGAAGCGCATAAGCAGGAATTGGAGGAACTGCTCTCCCAGGAGCCGGAACAGGCGGAAAAGAAAGAACGGCTGCAGGCTGCCAGAAGGGCGGAGAAGACGGCGGCCCATGAGGCGCTCTACCTGGAGAGGCAGAAGGAGCGAAAGGCTTCCTTGGATGGGATCGCGGCGCTTAAAAAGGAATTGGAAGGATTGGCGCCCCGCAGAGAAGCGGCGGAGAGGCGGAGTGCGGAGCAAAACGAGATCTGCAGCGTGCGCATATCCGTTCTCCAGGCGCAGATTACCCGGATGGAAGATGTGCTTCCTGTGTTTGAGGAATGGAAGAAGGCAGCGCGGGCCTGTAGGGAAACGGAGGAAGCAGTAAAAGAGGCCGAAGAGGAGCAGCTTTCCTGGGAAAAGCGTCTGGAAGAACGAAAAAGGCAGCTGGAAGAGCTGGCGGAGCAAAGGACGCAGCTGGAACGGGAGGCGGCCATGCAGCCGGAGCATCAGCGAAGGGCTGCGGAACTGGAAGAGAGAGAACGGCGCTTAGCAGCCCTGCAGGAAGGTGCCCGAAGATGGGAAGAACAGGAACAGGAATGGAAACGCTGCAAAGTGCGCGCAGCGGCAGACGATGGCAGATACCGCCTGACCGAAGCGGAGTATGAGAGGGCATACCAGCTCTTCCTGAAGGCCCAGGCCGGCATTATGGCGGAAGAGCTGGAGGAAGGAAGCCCCTGTCCGGTCTGCGGCTCGCTCCATCATCCGAACCGTGCCAAGCTGCCGGAAGAGGCCGTAACGCAGAAAGAGGTGGAAGAAAAGAAAAAGCTGCGGGATGCGGCGGAACAGAACCGCTCCGCCAGTTCCCAGGAGGCGGTGCGCGCCGCAGAGCGGATGAGGCAGCAGAAGAAGCGGGTGCTGGAGGAGAGCGGCGCCCTTCTGGGGGATGCGTGGGAAGAAAACAGAGGGGAAGAAAACGAACGGGAAGAAAATGAGCGGGAAGCCGGACAGGCGGCTTCCCTGTATGAGCCCATCCGGCAGGCGTCCCTGGCCTGCAAGAAGGAACTGGATGCTGTAAGGAGCCGGCTTAAGAGCGCCGAAGAGGCCGGAAGGAAGCTCGCGGACAACCAGAAGGAACAGGAGCGTGGGCACAGCCAGCAGGAAGAGGCGCAGGCGCAGCTTGCTAAAGCCCAGAGGCGCAGGCAGGAGAAGAAGGAAGAACTGGCCCGCAGCCTGGCTGAGGCGGGGCAGCTGAAGAAGCGTCTGCCCGAGCAGGAGGAAGAAGCCGTGCGGGCAGGCCTTGCCAGCCTGGAGCAGGAAAAGGAGGCGCTGGAAAAAGAACGTCTTGTCAGGGAAGAGCAGAAAACGGCCCTCCAGCGGCAGGAACAGGAGAAAAGCGGAAGGCTTACGGCCGCTTTGGAGAACGCGGACAGGCTGACCGCCTCCCTTGCAGCAGCGCAGACAGCCTACAGGGATAGCCTGAGGGAGCAGGGATTTCAAACGGAGGAAGAATACCTGTGTGCCAGACGGCCCCTGGAAGAGATGGAACGCTGGGAGCAGGAGACGCGCGCTTACGAAGAACGCCTGATCCGCTGCCGCGCTGTGAACGCGCAGTATGAGGAGCAGACGAAGGGCAGAATGCGGACGGATACACAGGAGTGGGAACAGGAGGCAGCGCGGATCGCTGTCCGGCAGGAGGCGCTGGAAGAGAAGGAAAACCGCCTGGCCGCCGTGTATGGAAGGAACGCGCAGGCCAGACGGAACCTGGATGGACTGTGGAAGGAACGGGAGCGGCTGGAAGAAGCCTATGCATCCGTTAGACGTCTTTATCAGACGGCCAATGGGAAGCTGACGGGTTCTGCCGGACTGGACTTTCAGACCTATGTGCAGCGGCAGTATTTCAACCGCATGATCCATGCGGCGAACCAAAGGCTTCGGGTGATGACGGACGGACAGTTTCTGCTGCAGTGCCGGGAACTGGACGCTCTGGGCAAACAGGGAGAGGTAGGGCTGGATCTGGATGTCTACAGTCTGGTCACGGATAAGGTGCGCGATGTGAAGACCCTCTCCGGTGGAGAATCCTTTCTCACCGCCCTGGCCATGGCCCTGGGGATGGCGGATGTGATCCAGAACGCGGCGGGGAACGTGCGGATAGACGCCATGTTCATTGATGAAGGCTTCGGCATGCTGGATGAAGAAAGCAGGATGCGCGCCATCCGGATCCTGCAGAAGCTGGCGGGAGGAAAGCGGCTGGTGGGGATCATTTCCCATGTGCCGGAACTGAAGGAACAGATCGAGCGCCAGCTGGTGGTGAAAAAGGACGAAAAAGGAAGCCGTATTGAATGGCATTTGGAGGAAGGAGAAAGAAAAGAATGAAAGAACTCTTATACGGAGCGGCATATTATGATGAATATATGCCCTATGAAAGGCTGGACGAAGACATTCGCATGATGAAGAAGGCGGGGCTGAACGTGATCCGCATCGCGGAATCCACCTGGAGCAGCGAGGAGCCGGAGGACGGGGTATTTGATTTCTCCCATGTGACCCGGGTGCTGGACGCCTGTGAGCGGGAGGGACTCCATGTAATCGTGGGCACACCTACCTACGCGATTCCGGCATGGATGGCCAAGGCCTATCCGGAGATCATGGTCACGGATAAGAGCGGAAAGCGCCCTTACGGAGCCAGGCAGATCATGGACATCACCCATCCCGCCTATCGCTTCTATGCGGAGCGGATTATCCGGAAGCTGATGGAGGCCGTGCAGGGCTATTCCTGCGTGATCGGCTTTCAGCTGGACAACGAGACAAAACATTTCGGAACCTGCAGCGAGAATGTGCAGCAGATGTTCGTCAGAGCCATGAGAAAACGCTATGGCGGGGATCTGGAGCGCCTGAACCGGGACTTCGGCCTGAACTACTGGAGCAACCGGATCAACTCCTGGGAAGAATTCCCCAGCGTGGTGGGCACCATCAACGGAAGCCTTGGCTGTGCGTTTGAAGCGTTCCAGCGCCGTCAGGTGACAGAGTTTCTGCGCCGCCAGTCCGAGATCGTCCGGGAATACTGCCGTCCCGATCAGTTCATCACCCACAATTTTGACTTTGGGTGGAAGGGACATTCCTTCGGCGTGCAGCCGGATGTGGATCACTTTGCAGCAGCCCAGGTGCTGGATGTGGCAGGCTGTGACATCTATCATCCCAGCCAGGATAAGCTGACGGGCAAAGAGATCGCCTTCTGCGGAAGCCTGACCCGCTCCTTAAAGAAGGACAACTATCTGGTGATCGAAACGGAAGCACAGGGATTTCCGGAGTGGACGCCTTATGAAGGCCAGCTGCGCCTGCAGGCGTTCAGCCATCTGGCGAACGGGGCGAACGGCGTGATGTACTGGCACTGGCATTCCATCCATAACGCATGTGAGACGTACTGGAAGGGAATCTTGAGCCATGACTTTGCGGAAAATGCGGTTTACCGCGAAGCCTGCGTGATCGGACGGCAGTTCCGGGAACTGGGAGACCATCTGCTTCGCCTGAAAAAAGACTGCAGGACAGCGATCATGGTAAGCAACCCCTCCCTGACGGCGCTGAATTGGTTCCCGTTCCCGGCCGGGGCGGAAGGCGGATTGGGATATAATGATGTGGTCCGCTGGATCTTTGACGCGCTCTATGAGTTGAATATTGAATGCGATCTGGTAAGCGACGAAGAGGAGCAGCTGTCCGGCTATGACGTGCTCTTTGTCCCCGCCATGTACAGCGCCAGTGAAGACTGTCTGGAACGGCTCAGGGCCTATGCGGAAGCGGGCGGCTGCCTGATCGCCACCTTCAAGACCGGCTTTACGGATGAGAACGTAAAGGTATGGCCGGATGTTCAGCCACATGTGCTTAAGGACTGCTTTGGGATAGCCTACCATGAATTCACGGTGCCCGCAGATGCGGGACTTACCGGAGATGATTTCCCGCTTTCCGGCAAGGAAAGACAGGCCAGGCTGTTCATGGAGCTGCTGGAGCCGGAAGGAGCGGAAGTGATCTCTTCCTACGGTCACTATGCATGGAAAAAGTATGCGGCGGTAACCAGACATGCATACGGAAAGGGGGAGGGCATCTATCTTGGCTGCATGACTTCTCCTGAGTACCTGAAGGCGCTGATCGCTTCCGTATGGAAGGAAAAGGGGCTGTGGGGCTGGAAACAGGAATACGCATTCCCGCTGGTCATCAAGGAAGGGCTCAATGAAAAGGGAGCGAAGGTCACCTATTTCCTGAACTATTCCAAAGAACCGGTATCCTGTATCTGCCCGGACGGAGGAACGGAATTGTTCAGCGGAAGGCAGGTGGAGCCGGGCGAGACATTGACAATAGGAGCGTGGGATCTGCTGATTGTGGAGAAAGAAGGATAAAAAGAAAAACAGTATAAGAAAAATAGAAAAGAAATTTGGGCAAGCGGTAATTCTGCCGCTTGTCCATCTTGCTTTTTAGGCCGTCCCCAGGAAAGAAACAGGATTTTCCAATATGGCGGGAAAGGAAGTTTGTTACTTTTTGTAACATAGAGATCGATTTGTCCATTGAGAGAATGGCTCCATCTTAGTATTATTCTTATAGAATAACAAAAGAACATCCTGCGCAAAGGAGTAAATGATAGATGGAAAACAGTATGTCCCGGGTGTTGGTTGAAATGGTTGTGAAAAAGGCGCTGAAAGGCATGAAAGACGATCCGGAGCGAGGCGTCCGCAATCTTGTGGACATGGCTCTGCAGCTTTCTGCCGGACGATTTCAGCAGAGATTTTTTGCCACAGCCCAAAAGATGCTTCAGAATGATCTGGGATATAATGGGTGTACCATAGGCACACGGCTCATTCTGGAAAATGAAAAGAAGCAGGAGGGCAGGTAATCCTGACGATTCTCCTCGCTACCTGCGACCTGCAACTGATGTTCCTGCGGGAGAGAAATACAGCGGCAAGCGTGACGGAGATCTTCAGGGAGCTGCGCCAAAGGCTTGGGGGAACCTGCTTCTCCATGCTGTTTCAGGTGATTGTGACGGACCGTGGGAGCGAGTTTACCGACTCGATGAAGGTCGAAGAGGACCCGGAAACCGGAGAGATTCAGTGCCGGATATTTTACTGCGACCCCATGAGTTTGTGAAGATCTATGGCCAGGAAGCCGCGGAGCGGCTTGGCCTTGAGAAAATCCCGTCCGATTCCATTCATTTGACACCGGCTTTATTTAAGAAGTAAGCCGAAAATACAGATAGGAAGGCAGGACAAAGAAAACCGAAAAAACCTTATCCAAACGGGGTGCATTTACAACTTCATAAAATTTTCAATGTGCATTTACAATTTCAATGTTGCATTTAGAATTTCAACTAACCCCAGTGATGCGGCGAAACACATTTTTATGCCTGGAACGTATAATAAGAGATAGTATACAAGTATTAGACATATAATCCCGTTTCTGCTACTGTAACGGCAGAAGGATTCATACCGGAAGATAAACGCCGGCCAGTAGGAGGAATCCTGTCGGGCCGGCGTTTTGCATAATTGCAAGAGGGAAAAGAATATGCCGAAAACCAAAGAAAACCCGATGGAAACAATGCCGCTTTCCCGCCTGATCATTCGGATCGGGATTCCGCTGATGCTTTCGCTATTGATCAGCTCTTTATATAACGTGGTGGACAGTGTGTACGTTTCCTATGTTTCGGAAGAAGCGCTGACTGCGGTTTCGCTGGCGGCGCCGGTACAGACGCTGATGGCGGCTCTTGGCAGCGGGATCGCCGTGGGACTGAATGCGGTGGTATCCAGAGCGCTTGGTGAAAAAGATGAAGAAAAAGCGAAGAAGGCGGCATCCGCCGCGATTTTTCTTGCCATCTGTGCATGGCTTCTGATCGCTGTCTGCGGGCTGCTGTTTATAGAGCCCTATTTTACATGGCAGGCGGGCGGAAATGAGAGGATCGCGGAGTACGGAGCGGATTACCTGCGCATCTGCATGCTGTTTTCCCTCGGCCAGATGGGGCAGTGGGTGTTCGACAGGCTGGTGATCGCCAGTGGACGGTCGTCCCTGTTTCTGTTCACCCTGTCCGCAGCATCCGTTACCAATCTGATTTTGGATCCGATCTTTATATTCGGGTTCTTTGGCATTCCGGCTATGGGAACAGCAGGGGCAGCCATTGCGACGGTGATCGGCCAATCTGCGGGATGTGTGGCAGGTTATTTCATCAACTGCAGATATAACCGTGAGATACCGATTGCGTTTACATTTCGTCCGGATATTGAGAGCCTTCGGTCGATTCTGCGGGTGGGAATTCCCACAACGGTGGTGCAGGGAGTTGTTTCAGTGGTGGGTATCTGCATGAACTCCCTGATTATCAGATTTTCAACCACGGCGGTTGTGGTGTACGGGATCTGTACCAAAATACAGAGCGTGGTTACTGTGGGCGTCCATGGGCTCGACAACGGTTTAATCCCGATCGTGGCATACAATTATGGAGCGGGCAGGGAAAAACGGATTATAGAGGCGATCCGCTGGACCCTGATATATGCGTTTCTGATATACGGCCTGTTCCTGATCCTGCTGGAAGGAGCTCCTGCATTGGTCCTGCGGCTGTTCGATGCCTCCGAAGATATGATGTCCATCGGAGTCCCGGCTTTGCGGATCTTTGCGCTCAGCTATCTGGCATCCACGGTGGGAATGGTATTGGCCGCGGTATTCCAGGGACTGGGCCTTGGAACCTACAGCATGTATCTGACCATGGCCCGCCAGGTGATCTTTCCGGTGGGATTGGTATTCTTATTCATTCCTTTTCGGAGGCTCAATCTGATATGGCTTGCGTTTCTGCTGGCGGAGCTGCTGGCACTGCCTTTGGGGCTTGCCCTGTGGAAACGTGCGAAGCGAAAAGTGCTGGCGGATTGTTATATATATGATCGGGATTCATCCGATATAGAAATACGGACAGCAAAGAAAATCGTGAAAGGAGCGGAAGGATGATTCATAAAGTAATCCAGTTGGGAAAAGAAAATGTGACTCTGACAACCTATATTCATGACCAGTCTGAACAGGGAAATTTTCAGATCGCCAAGCGGCCCGGCGTGATCATTATGCCTGGCAGCGATGTCGGCAACGCAATGGAATACGCCCGGTCTGGCCGAACGCCTGGGCGTCCCGCAGGAGGGGATCCGGCCTGATGCGGCAGTCATCGCATATGCGCCCTGGGACAATACCAACACCATCCAGCAGGATCCGAAGTATTATAATCCGGACTGCGCCAAAATCGCGAAGGACTGTACGCCGCAGCCGGATTTTATCAACTATGCAGGCCCGCATATGCCGCCTCTGTTTTTGTGGCACAACAGATACGACAGGTATGTGCCGGCGGTCAATCCGCTCATGATTGCGGCGAAGATGCTGGAACTGGATCTGCCTTTTGAACTGCATATTTTTCAGGGAGGGGAGCATGGAATGTCCGTCTGCAACAGTTTAAGCTCCTATAATGAGGAAGGCAGGCGTCTCAATGAAGCCAATCCCAACGTGCGGATGTGGGTTCCGATGTGTATAAACTGGATCAACAGGCTCTTTTATATTTGAATGGTGCGGCACCAGTCCTGTTTCGTCCAAAGGGGTGCCAGAGACAATATCAAAAGAACAGGAGGCAATCAAATGAAACTGAGAAAAACTGTTTCGGCCATAGTGGCCGCTATCATGTTTGTTTCACTCACGGCCTGTGCCGGAGACGGAGAGCGGACGGAAGGGCTGCCTGAATCTGCACAGGAAAGCGCAGCGGCATCCGGGCAGGAGGCATCAGGCGGCATGGCGGAATCGGAAGATGCGGGCACAGAAGCTTCGGATAGGAGTAGGTTGGGCAGTAATATCCTGGTGGCGTATTTTTCCTGGGCGGATAATGCCATTCTGGCTGATGATGTGGATACAGTGGCATCCCCCAGCGTCATCGCTCCCGGAAATGTGCAGCAGCTTGCGGGCTGGGTGCAGGAAGAGACGGGAGGCGATCTGTTTTCCATCCGGGTGACGGATCCGTATCCGAGCGACTGGGATGCATGCCTGTCCCGGGCAAACGAAGAGCGGGGAGACGATGCCCGTCCGGAACTGGAGGAAAATGTGACGAATCTGGAACAGTATGATACGGTTTTTCTTGGATACCCGAACTGGTGGTACGGCGTACCCATGGCGCTTCTGTCGTTCCTGGAACAGAATGATCTTTCCGGTAAGCAGGTGTACCTGTTTTGTTCCCACGGTACCGGCGGGCTTGCCAACAGCGTGGAGATCATCACTCAGGCCGCTCCGGGAGCGATACTCTCCGATCAGATTTTTGACTGCTATGAAGAGGATGCAGCTGGTTCTGAAGAGGAAATCCGCAGCTGGGTAGAGGGCCTCGGACTGTCGAAGAAAGAAGGGACAGACGGGCAAGAGAATGCCGGGCAGCAGGCCGTAGCGCAGGAGGAGCAGGAACAAGAAGAACAGACACAGGAGGAACAAATGCAGGAGGAAGGAGAACAGCCTCGGCGGATATCCGTGCAGTTTGGGGATAATACGGTAATTTATGAACTGAACGACGGGACCGCTGCGGATTCTCTCTATGCACAGCTTCCTCTTACCATCGAGGTTGAGGATTACAGTACCAATGAAAAGATATTTTATCCCCCGCAGGAACTGGACACCGCGGATTCCCCTCTGGCGGCAAGCGGCGCCGGAACCCTGGCGTATTATGCGCCGTGGGGGGATGTGGTGATGTTCTATGGGGATTACAGTGAGAACGCATCCCTGTACGAACTGGGCCAGGCTGTATCCGGCGCGGAACTGGTTGGCCAGATGATGGGAACGGTAATAATTGACGCTGAGGAAGGGCAGGAATGACCGCCCCAGGAGATGGATTTTGCCGTATACAGGAACTTCTGCCTGGAATTTTTTCTAATGCCCGATGAGTTCCTCAAAGGCCTGCACCATGTATTCTTCCGGCACGTCCGGCCAGCGGCAGTCTCCTGTGGCCAGGCGGCACAGTTCCATCGCGCGCTCCAGCACGGTTCCATGAGCGACGGCGCCGCCTATCAAAAGCTGCTGGGTGACCGCGCTCCAGATGGGGGCGTATTCGGAAAGCCCGGATTCTGCCAACTGGCGGATCACCTGATTGGTGTCATATTTCAGACACCTGAATTCTTCTTCAAAGGAGCCGCCGCGCACATGCAGGATCATGTATTCCGCCTGTCTGCCATCCCGCAGGGAGAGCCCCACGGAACCCGGATTTAATGCGGACTTTCCGCCATATTGAAGCTTTCCCTGCAAATGGGTATGGCCGAAAAGGATCAGAGGACAGTCGCTGCGCGCAATGAGCCTGGCTGTTTCCGTGAATATCGGCCATAACTGCTATATCCATGTTTTGTACCTCACTCATGCAGTTCGAGCGGCAGCCCGTCCGGATCTTTGAAGAAGGTCATCCTTTTTTCTGTGAAAGGATCCATCCGAACAGGTTCCGTTTCAATTCCCAATTCCTTCAGCCAGTTTACCGCCTCATCCATATCCTTTACCCGGAATGCCAGATGGCGCAGCCCGCAGGCTTCCGGATAACTTGGCCTGGCAGGGCTCTTTTGGATCCCGAATATTTCCAGTTCACAGTCTCCCAACTTTAGATCCAGCTTGTAATCGTCCCTCTCTTTGCGGTAATTTTCCCGAATCACTTCAAACCCCAGCCGATTTACATAGAAATCCCTGGATTTCTGATAATCTGATACGATAATCGCCACATGATGAATGGCATCCAGTTTCATGATGATACCCTCCCTGTCCAAATTAAGAGCCAAAGGCTGTCCGGCGAACGCCATTTTCCTGCCGCAGACAGCCGACTTTGCTTATTTATAAATGTAAAGCAAGAGCTGTCACAAGTAAAGCATTTGTTGCAGTTCTTCCCTCCGCATTCCGCTGCGCCGGTTCCTCCATTCCCTTCCCCATGCGGGCCGGTTCAGGGCTTCTTCATGTCTGCCTCCAGGTCCTGA
>ERZ826396.1497-NODE-1497-length-25015-cov-11.366546_pt1 | contig 25015 bp, 15 predicted proteins | sample MGYA00519926_ERZ826396 | MGnify/ENA primary metagenome ERZ826396 (study PRJEB31778, sample SAMEA3449230) | human gut metagenome | biome: human gut; feature: human-associated habitat; material: faeces | place: United Kingdom | collected 2010/2012 ... | reverse complement strand
AGGAGGCGGCTGGGGCTGGCCGCCTAGGCCGTCCGGAAAAACGTCCGCACCCCCCCAGCCAGAAAAAAGAGGGTAAAGCGCGAAGCCCATGAGAGCATCCCCCAACACGAACAACGGCACCGTAGCCCACGAAACCCATGCAGGCGTACCCAGATTGGCCAGATAGGCCATGCCCATAACAACCGTAAGGCCAACAGCCGCAACCGCACATGCCAAGGATAATATCCGTGAGCTCTTCTTGCCTCGCAGCACAACGATACATTCAACCAACAACAACACGCCATACGCAATGGACAGATACGCCTCTTGAGCGATACCAGCCCGCGGATTCACCAACGCATTCAAAAACAAGGCAGGGCGAGCCAAATGTCCCAAACATCCCACCAGCCCCAAGCCCAGCAGCGCCAAGCACACCAGCGGGAACAGCCACGGGCGCGCGCCGCGCGCATCGGCCCCGACCGCCCCTGCGGCTCCGACCCCATCAGGCCCGCCGAGGCCGCCCGCCTTGCCAGCGAGCGCGACGCCCGCATTCTCGCGCCCACCCACGGGAAACGCCGCGCTTGCAACGTAAGCCCCGGCAGACAGGCCGGCGAGCGTCGTGAAAACGAACAACGGAAACTCCGAAATCACGTTTCTCCCCCTTTCTCTGCGTATCTCGTCCCTGAATGGGAAGCGGCGCGGGCGGTTGCCTAGGATACGCCGAGCGAATTCCCCTTCTCATTCGTCGGTGTCATACTAATATGATTCACTAGTTCAGTCAAGAGGTATTCCACCTTGCCCGGTTTTGTAGGATAATGAAGCCGAGGAGAAAACCGCGGGCAAGCGAGGATGCGTGTACGGAGCCTTGGTCATAGCGTACCTGTTCTTGGGAGGCGTCGCAGCCGGCGGCTTTTTCGCCATGGCTGCATGGAGCCTCGCGTTTGAACGCTCGACGTGCACGAACGCCTGGACGCGCGCGAATGCGGGCGGCCTCGGCAGACGGACGGGCAACGCCGTCGCCGCCCCCGCGCGCACCGCCAACGGCGCCCTGCTGCGCCGCGCCCAGGCGTTCTCCTCCCTCCAAGCGCGCATGTACACGCTCTGCCTCGCGCTGCTCGCCCTGGCCGTCGCGTTGCTGCTGTGGGACCTTGGTCGCCCCGAGCGCGCGTTGCTCGTGCTTTTGCACCCGCACGCCACCGTCATCACGTTCGGCGCGTTCTGCCTCGTCACCGAGCTGGCGCTCGGCTCCCTGCTCGTGCTGGGCAGCCTCTTTCGCCTCCCCTTCGCGCAGGGCCGCCTGAAGCGCGCAGCCGAGGTCCTCTGCTGCGCGTTCTCCCTCGCCACGATGGCGTACACCGGCGTGTTCCTCGTAGGAAACCTCGCGGTGCCGCTGTGGAACACCTGGACGATCGCAGCCGTGTTCACCTGCTCGTCGCTGTCGGGCGGCGTGTCGCTGCTGCTGCTCGCGGACTACTTCATCAAAGACCAGACGCTGCTTCTGCGCGCAGTGCGCCCGCTGCAGAAGTGTCACCTCGTCTGCCTTGCCGCAGAAGCGGCGTCGATCGCCCTGTTCATGGGCGTCGCCTTTGGAAACCCCGCCGCGCAAAGCTCGCTCGACCTCTTGCTCTCCCCCGACATGCTGGCCACCGCGGTGGTGGGCGCGCTCGGCTGCGGGCTTGTCGCGCCCGCCCTTTTGGAAACGTATTCGCTCACGCGCAAGGAGTGCCGGACCATCCCCGTGTCCGACGTCCTGTGCCTGTTCGGCGGGCTGTGCCTGCGCTACTGCGTGATTGCATGCGGGGGAATCTGACGGCAACAGGAAAGGCACCATGCAGAATTTCAACGACATACCCGGCAGCGATAACGGCAGCGGTAACGGCTCCAGCAGCGGCGAAGGCATCCGGCACGACGGAAGCGAGCGCGGCGGCAACGGCAGCGCAGGCAGCGACGACGCCATCGTGTTCCGCGTGGACGAGACGTCCGACCTGCCCATCTGGGCGCAGCTGCGCAACCGCATCGCGTACCTCATCCGCACGGGGCGCTTCAAGGCGGGCGACCAGCTGCCCAGCGTGCGCAGCCTGGCCGCCGAGGCGAGGATCAACTACAACACCGTGGCGAAGGCGTACCGCGACCTGGAGCTTTCCGGCTTCATCGTGTCGGTGCGCGGACGCGGCATGTTCGTGCAGAAAAACGTGGCGGCAAGCAGCGCCGAGGAGGAGGCCATCGACGCGCTCGTGGAAAGCTGCATCAAGCAGTACCGGGCCAGGGGCATGGCCTATCGCGAGGTGCGCGAGCGCATGACCGGAATCGTGGACGAGCTCGAGCGCAAAGCGCGCGAAGCCGAGGAGGAGAAGAGGGATTATGCGACCGTTTAGCGGAAGAGACACAGGATACGGCACCGCGACAGGCGCGGGCGCGGCAGGCGGCGCGGGAGGCCGGCGCTTCACCGACGCGAACGACCCCTCCGCGCGCAGCCCGGAGATCGAGGCGCTCAACTCGCCGCGCACCCGGCACGTGGACGACAACGCCTCCAACGTGTTCTCGGCGTTCGTGTTCGTGCTGGCGTTCCTCGTCGCCACGGCGCTGGGGTTCCTCATCGCGGGCGACATGAACATCTGGGTGCTGTGCATCGGGTTCGCCGTGGCCGTGATCGCCATCTTCACCGTCCGCATCGCCGCGCAGTGGGAGCGCATCATCATCCTGCGCTTCGGCTCCTTCAACCGCGTGGCGGGGCCGGGCCTGTATTTCACCATCCCGTTCGTCGAGCACATCGCCCTGCGCGCCGACCAGCGCGTCATGCTCACCGGCTTCAACGCCGAGGAAACGCTCACGAGCGACCTCGTGCCCGTGAACGTGGACGCCGCCGTGTTCTGGATGGTGTGGGACGCCGAGAAGGCGTGCATGGAGGTGGAGAACTACTACGACGCCGTGAGCATGGCCGCTCAGACGGCGCTGCGCGACGCCATCGGCCGCAAGAGCATCTCGGACGTGACCGTGCACCGCGACAAGCTCGACCAAGAGCTGCGCGACAAGATCGAGGAGAAGGCCAGCACCTGGGGCGTGTCGGTGATCTCGGTGGAGATCCGCGATATCGTGATCCCCAAGGAGCTGCAGCGCGACATGGCCGCCGCCGCGAAGGCCGAGCGCGAGAAGGACGCGCGCATCGTGCTGGCCGAGGTGGAGAAGGACGTGGCAGCCATGCTGCTGGAGGCCACCGAGGTGTACCGCCGAGACGAGATGGCCTTCGAGCTGCGCTCGATGCACCTTTTGAGCGAGGGCGTGAAGGAGTCGAACGGCACGCTCGTGATCCCCAGCGCCTACTCCGAGGGCTTCAAGCGCGAGAAGCCGGGGAAGGAATAGCGCGCGGCGCGGGAGCCTCGGAGGGCAGACAAGCCGCGATCGGGGCCGATGCGGCGAGAGGTGCGCATGGGCATGGCAGGGCGTTCACGCAGGAATTCATAGAGGAGAGGGTGGACGCGAGCGCAAAGCATCGCGACGCGAGATCCGCGCGCAAGCGCGTGCGCGAAATGCGCCGCAGCGCGAAAGACGCCGCCCCTACCCCTTCGACGCGCTCGCCGCTCGCGGCAGAAACACCATGCCGACGACGAAGCCGATCGCGATGAGGGCGGCTTGGACCGCGAAGCTCACGCCGAAGCCGAACGCGTCGATGCCGAGGGCGTTGCCGGAGGCGCTCGCCATGACGGCGATGAGCGCCGATGAAGCGATGGAGCCGAATATCTGGCGAAGCGACGTGATGATGGCCGTGCCCTGGGCGATATCCGCGGTGGACAGCGTGGTGCACGCATGGGCGGTCAGCGGCATCATGAGGCATGCCACGCCCACCGTGCGCACGCCGTACAGGACCGTCACCACCCACTCGGGCGTGTCGGCGTCGAGCAGACAGAACGCAAGCGTCCCCGCCACCAGCACCGTGCAGCCAACCGCGATAAGCGGGCGCGGCCCGTGGCGGTCGAGCATCCGTCCGGTCACGGGATTGAGCAGCCCCAAAAGCACGGCCCCCGGCAAGATGGTGAGGCCGGACACGGCGGCGCTCGCACCCTGCACGTCCTGCACGAACAACGGCACCATGATGGATCCAGCCATGAACGCCATGTTCGCCATCAGCACGAGCATCGTGGACACCGTGAACGTGCGGCTGCGAAAGCACGTCAGCTTGAGCAGCGGGTTCTCGATGCGCAGCTGGCGCCGCGCGAACACCGCGAGCGCCGCCGCCCCCGCCGCGAACGCGAAGATGGCCGACAGCGCAAGCCCGCCCCCCGACTCTGCCAGCGTCACGCCCGCCATGACGGCGCAGAACCCCAGCGTGTACAGCAGCCCGGACGGGACATCGAAGCGCTCGGGCGCGCTCGGGCGTTTCACCACATCGGCGAGCAAGGGAAACGCAAGCCCTATCACCACCACGGTAACGGAACCCAGCACCACGAACACCGACCGCCATCCCCAGAAGTCGATGAGAAAGCCGGAGATGGTGGGTCCGATGGCCGGCGCAAAGCCGATGATGATGCCCACAAGGCCCATCGCGCGTCCGTACTCGCTTTTGGGGTACACCGACAGCGCCACCACCTGGATGAGCGGCAACGCGATACCCGCACCGCCCGCTTGCAGCAAACGGGCGGCCAGCAATAGCGGATAGTTTGGCGCGAACAGCGCGGCCGCACATCCTAAGACGAAACACAGCATCGACGCAATGAACAGGGTCTTCGAGTTCACGCGATGGACGAGAAACGCGGTCATGGCCGAGATGAGGCCGAGTGTGAAAATGTAGGACGTGGTGAGCAACTGGCCAAGCGAAGCGCCCACGCCGTATTCGTGCATGATGGTGGGCAGCGCCGAGATCATCATGCTTTGCGAGATGCACGCGGCGGTAGTGCCGGACATCATGATGGCGAGCACGACGAAGCGCTGCCGCTTCGGCAGCCCGTCGGGCTTCCGCTCTGTTTCGCCACTGCGCTCCATGCCCTCCATAGTAGCACCATGATCGTCCCGTGCGCGGTTTTGCGGCAAACGAGCATGTTACGGCTGGCGAACGCGCGAACGGGGAATGAGGGAGGGGCAAGGGGAACGCGTAAGCGAGGGGGAGGGGCGAAGGGACGAGAGGATGCGTGAGCGAAGGGACGAGGGGGCGAGGGGGCGTGGGGGGGCTACCACAGCTTCGCGCGGCAGATCACTCCCCTTCCAAGCCGCGCTGCAACGCGAACAGGGCCTTCTGGTTCTCGATCTCCGCGCGAAGCTCTTCCTCGCTGGGGAGGTACAGCTGGTATTTTGCCGCAACAACCGGCTCTTCGACCTGCGACATAAGCAGTCGATCGTAATAGAGCGTGTCCACGTTGCGCTGCAAGGTGCGCATGCTCCACCCTTGCCTCGAAGCCTCCCGCTCGTACCACGCGCGAGCCTCGGCGTTTCCGACGCGGAGAAGCACGAGGTAATGGGATCGGGAAAGCAATCGTCCAGATTACGTCAACGCCGTTGACTCAATCTCAAGGTACGCTCGACATAACCGGACGAAGCGATACAGATTCTGCGCGGCGAACCCTTTGCTGTGCTTCGCGGTCAAGCTTCGGGCGTGCGGAAAACGTCTACCGCAGCTTCGCGCGGCGGTCGCGCCAGTCGGGCATGAAGGTGTCCATGAGGCGTTGGAAGCGGGGGCCGTGGCCGCGTTCGAGCAGGTGGCACAGCTCGTGGACCACCACGTATTCCAAGCACTCCGGCGGGTAGAGCGCGAGGCGCACGTTGATGCAGATGCGGCCCGTGGCCGGCTGGCAGCTGCCCCAGCGGCTCGTCATATTGCGGTAGGCCACCTTGCCCGCCTTCACGCCCATGATGGGCTCCCATGCCGCGATGAGCGCGGGCACGCACGCCTCCACCACCGCGCGCCATTCCCTCACCTCATCAGGCGCAGCCGCTGCGGCCCGACCGCGCGGGGAGGCCGCCAGCGCGCGGCGCGTGCGCTCGATCCACGCGCGGCGGTCGCGCACGAACGCCGCGACGACCTCGCGGCTCGCATGGGGCGGCGCGGACACGGCCACATGACCGTCCGCGTCCCTCACCCGCAGGTTGAGGTTCTTCACGCGCTTGCGCGTGAGCGTGACGGGGATGCCGTCCACCTCGAACTCCTCAGGCGGGGCCACCGCAGCCCCGTGTCCGTGCCGGGCACCGCCGCGACGCGAGCCGTAGCGCGAGTTGCCCGCCTCGCCGTTGCGACCCCGGCTTGCGATGCCGCCGCCTCGGCCTCCGACGCGACCAGCACCGCTGTTGCCGCCGCCAGCAGTGCCACCACCACAGCTTTGGCTTGAACCCCCGACGCGACCCGCGGCGGCACCGTCGCCAGCACCTCCGTGTCGCAAACCGCCGCCGCTCACGCTGCCGCCCGGGCCGCTGCTGCGACCCCGCCTTACGCCGCCGCTGCCGTCCGAGCCGCCAGCACCCATTTGCGGCAGCCTCACGGCCTCTCCCCCATCGCCAGGCCGTACGCCTCGTTGCGGGCAAGGCCGAACTCGTCCATCAACCGACGCGCCACTTCCTTGGTGCGCAAACCCTCGGCCCGCAGTTCTGCGGCGCGCACGGCGGCCCCGGCGGCGGCAGCGGCCCCGGCGGCGGCGGCCTCAGCCTCGCTCGGACCGTCGATCACGATGACGATCTCGCCCTTCACGCCGCCCGCCGCCTCGCGCGCGGCCAACTCGTCGCGCAGCTGCGGCAAAGGCGCGCGCAGCACCTCCTCGTGCAGCTTCGTGAGCTCACGGCACACGGCCGCCTCGCGCAGCGGGAACGCCTCAGCAATGCACGCGAGCGCCGCCGCCACGCGGTTCGGGCTCTCGTAGAACACGAGCGCGGCGTCAAGCGCGCGCAATCCCTCCAAAAGCGCGCGGCGCTCGGCTTCCTTGCGCGGGAAGAAGCCGCCGAAATAGAAGCGCGAGTTGCAGCAACCGCTCGCCACGTAGGCCGTCGCAGCCGCCGTCGGCCCCGGCAGCACTTCCACGGGCGCGTCGGCGTCGCGACAGGCACGCACGAGACGCAGCCCCGGATCGGACACGCCGGGCATGCCCGCGTCGGAGCAGTAAGCAACCGTCTCGCCGGCCTTCACACGCGCGACAATGGCCGCCGCACGCTCGCCGATCAAACCCTCGTCCAGCCTCTCAAGCCGCTTCTCTATTCCGCATGCCGCCAAAAGCCGCCCCGTCACGCGCGTGTCCTCGACGCACACGACATCCGCCGCGCGCAGCGCTTCCAAGGCGCGCGCGGTCATGTCGCCCAGATTCCCCAGCGGCGTGGGGCAGATGACAAGTTTGCCGACAGAGTTTTCGCCCACGATCAGGCCCTACCGCCGACGCATCAGCACGAACGCCATCACCAGCACGATAAGCGCCACCACCACGATGCCGCCCACGATGAACGGAAGGGGATTGTCTCCCGTGTTCGCCAACGCGCTTTGAGCAAACTCCATAGCCGTTCCTTCCCTCGAGTCTCCGTTTTGCGTTTCGTCACATTGTCCGTCATCCGAGCCTCGCTGGCAAACGCTCTGCAGCATCAGTCTGCTCGCACCCACAGACGCGTTTTCAGCGATGGCGGGGCGCAGCCGTCTGGACGACGGCGCACAAGGCAACCCTTTGGATGGCGACACGCAGCCGTTTGCCGCCCACGCACGCGCCTCGAATGGCGAAAAATCACCGAAGTCGGAAGATTTCGCACCTTGTCCGGCCTCGGTCTGGATGCGGCACTTCCAGCGATCAGGGCTTTCTTGAGAAGCCGCGGGAAAGATGCACCTCGTTTTTCCGATTTCAGTGAATTCCTGCCATCCGAACGCGAACGGGGGGCTACCACTTGGGCGACATCCTGCGCGCCGACGCCCACTACCCACCGTGCGCGGAAAGGGTCGGTTCGTGGCGAGTTTTGACGGAAAGCCGCAGTCACCTTGCGGCCGCTTTGCCGGATGGGGATCGTGTTGCTTCTCCGAGCAGGAGAGATGCGGAGGCTCGGGAAGCGTCGATGTCAAAAGGGTCGCGATTCGCCGTCCCTCGAGGCAGCTTTCCGCCAAACCCCGCCGAAGCGACAGGGCCGCGGCGTCCGGCGTTCGCAAGCGCGACGTTTTGACAGGCGCGCGCTCGCAGGGAAGAAGCGCGGTGGAGCGCGTAACGGAAGCCGTGACAGGGGCGGGGATAATGTTTCGTCCCTTTAAATCTTTGGGAGTCGTTGATTTTCCAGGAATGAGACATCATCCCATCCCCTGCCACGCGGCGTCTTCCCGTTGCCGCAGTCCCCCCGGACGACCGCTCGGGTATGGGGGGGAGCGGGCGCACGGGGCGACGGGGCTTGGTCGGCGCGGACGCGACCGTCTCGCGAGGCCGCCACTGTCGGAGCGACGCGCCGACTGCCATTGGGGTGGCGAGCCGAGCGTTGTCGGGGCAGCATGCCGGTCACTGTCGGAGCAGTCGCTGCCAGGGCGGCGTGCCAGCCGCGGTCGGAGCGACGCGCCGACCGCAAAACGGTAAGGAAATGGCGAAAAAAATGGCGATATTGTACCGAACGCGGGTGAGAGAGGTGCTTCGGAGGCCCTTTCCGGGTGCTTCGGTAAACCTTGGCTAGTTTTTCGGTCATATTTTACCGTATTGGCCCTTTTCAAGCTCCCGGTCAGCCCCAGCCGGAGCATTTCGGTAAAATATCAGAAAGAAAGTCGGGATCTCTTACCGCCAGGAATCGCACTCGCCACTCGCCCGTCACCGATCCCCGCAGCGGGGGCGCGGGAATGCTGGGAGCGCAGGGACAGTGGAGGCGAAGGAGCGACGACGAGACGCACGAAACGCACGCAGCCTCAGACAACATCGGGGTGTTCGCCGAAGGCTGCTGAATAGCGGCTCACGCGAAACGCACGCAGTCCCGGCGCGCTACGAGAATTTCACCGCGCACAGCGCCACGAAGCCCACGACCACCACCAGCGCCAGCACGTTCATCACACGCAGCGGCACCTTCGCCAAAAGCTTCTGGCACAGCGGGTACACCACCCACGTGTACAGCATGGCCACGGCGGCCAGCGCCACGTCGTTCACAAGCCATGCTTGGCCCAGCACGTTGAACGGAAGCTCGGAGTTATCCCACAGCGGGTACTCGCCCAAAGCGTCCGGGCGGTTCAGCATGAAGCCCATGCCCAACTCCATGACCAAGCACACCGCAACGGCGATCAGGAAGAACTGCGCGCCCGCGCCCGCCAGCGTGCGCCGTTTGGCAACAAGGCGCTCCCGCAGCGGCACGAGCGCGATGACGCACACCGCCACGCCCACGCCGTACACGAGAAACGGGTACAGCGGGTCGTCCCATACAAGCGAATCGTCGTCCACGATGCCGAAGCACACGTCCATGAACAGGCAGTAGGCAATCTCCAGCCAATGGCCCACCACGCTGAACACGCAGAAGTACACAGCGAGGTTGCGCCAGAACGCGAACGCGTCGGGCGCATAGCCGTGCAGCTCGTCTTCACGCGTGAGCAAAGGCATGGCAGCCACCTGCGCCTATGCCACGCAAGACAACTCGAAGGCGGGCGACGCAAACGCTCTCCGCTCCGAAAGGTCCGCGAGCGCGCCCGCGGCCCGCCCCGCGAAACCCGCACCCACAGCCCCATCCTGCCCCGCGGAGCCCGCGCTCGCACCCTCACCCGCGAACGCGCCCTGCCCTGCAAGCTCCGCGCTCGCAAGCGCAACCTCATCCCGCTCCGCAAGGCCCGCACCCACAGCCGCATCCTGCCCCACGAGGCCCGCGCTCGCACTCGCGCCTTCTGCAGGAGCCGCAGCCGCCGAGCCCTCTGCAACACACATGCCACCTGCGGATTCGGCGACAGCTGACCCGCCCCCCCTCGGCGGCAGCCGACCCATCCTCCGCGCCGCCCATCATCTCGCCGACGTTGATCTCGATCGTCGTATCCGCGCCGTCGGAGGTCACCGACACGCCCGGCAGCGCCACGTTGATGAAATACAGGAACACGAGGATGGCGAACCCCACGCACACGCCCGCGAACGCCGTGTTCACCACATCCTTGGACAGTTTGCGCAGCCCCGACTCAGCCGCAGGGTAGATGACCCACGTCATAAGCGTGGCCGCGATGCCGAACGCGACGGCGTTCTGCAGGCACACCTGCCCCATGAAGTTGCCGAACATGTCGCGGTAGTCCCACAGCGCGTAATCCATGTTCAGCGCAAGGCCCATCGCCAGCTCGATGAGCGTGCACACGAGCGCGTTCACCACGAAGCTGATGAGCAGCGGCACCACGCGGCTGCCGATGTGCTTCTCCAGGAAGTTCTTGATGGGATAGAGCAAAAGCACGCACGCCACCGCGCCCACGCCGTACACGGGGAACGGATAGAGCCAGTCCGACCAGATCTGCGAGTTCGGGTCGTAGATGCCGGGCAGGAGGCCGAAGCGGATGAGCGTGCAGTACGCGGCCTCCATCCAGTGCCCCACCACGCTGAACACGCAGAAGTACATGATGAGGTTGCGCCAGAACGCCCACGTGCGCGGCTGGTAGTAGCTGATCTCGCGTTCGAGTTCCTCGCGCTTCACCTCAGCCGTGAACGGCTCGGTGAGGACGGCTTTCACGCGGCGCGACGTGAGGAAGTACAGGAACAGGATGATGTCGAACCACGAGTCGAGCAGCTGATCGAGGGGGCTGAAATCACCCTGCCCCAAGTTATAGCCCACGCCGATGACGATATTGAACAGGCTGAACGCCATGATGAGCGAGCGAGCCGCCCGTTTGCGCTGCCAGATGAGCCAGAAGCTCATGGCCTCGAAGATGAGGTTGAGGTAGTCGAGCACATCCACGAAGTCGAGCGTGTAATGCTCCTTGATGAGAAACACCGACAAGGCCAGCGTCAGCAGGATGTTGATGGAGAATATCACCTGCAGAAAACGCATGAAGCCCAGCTTCTTGGGGTTGCTGAAATCCCGTGCCATACCTTTTGATCGCCCTTTCCTCTACCGCCATCTTCCTATCGCTCGGCCCTACCGGCGCGGCGACGTACACCTGCGACGGCGCGCAACCGCACCAGCAACCGTCGCGCACGCCGCCGCGGCCAACGCGCAAAGCGCCGCCGTACCCGCCGCAGCCGGATCGCCCGTGCGCGCAAGCGCCTCTGCCTCGCCCGATGCCCCGTCAGCTGCACCCGGATCGTCCTCCGACGGAGGCGCAGGATCGGGTTCAGGCGCGGGCTCGGGTTCGGGCGCAACCTCTTCCACCGCATCGCCCGGCTGCGGTGCCGTCGCCACCGCCGTGGCAGAGAACACGCGGTACGGCTCGTTCTGCGTGGCCGCCAGCACGTACAGGTTGCCGTCATAGGCAAGCGCCGAGGGCTCCAGCAGCCACTGCTGCGATGCGCGCTTCCCATAGGTGGACAGCCCGCCGTCTGCGGAAAGCGTGTAGGTGTCCGCCCGCCCGTCGTCGCTCTCGGGGCCGGCCAGCATGAACCCGTCTGCCGTCGCGGCAGACGCCCAAGCCAGCGCACCCGTCTCCCCCACCTGCTCCGAAATGTCAACCGGCGTGCAGGCAAGCTTGCCGTCGTCCTGCATGGCAAGCATATCGACGCCCTCCGCGCCGCGCCATTGCCCGCCCAAATTCACGCCGCCCGCCACGACGAACGTCCCGTTTCCGTATGCAACCTGCGGATACGCGCGCCCTGTCGACAGCGTGCCGCACGCCTCCAGCCGCTTGCCGGCAAAGTCCACGCGGTAGGCGTCCGCGCTGCTGTAGTCGCCCTCTTCCTCGGGCACGCACACTCCACCGAACAGGTACACCTGCTCGCCATCGCTTGCCAGCGTGCCGTGCAGGGGATGCTCCTCGTCGCCCGCGAACGAGAACCCCATCGGTTCCCACTCACCCTGCGCCGTGTAGCGCGCGAAACCCACCGTGTCGCCGTCGGATATCTGTAGCACCAGCACGCCGTCCAGCGTGGCGCCCGATATATCCACCACCGCGTCCTGCACGCCCAAGGCGCGCGCGACCTCGCCGGGCACCGGCACCTGCTCCCACGCCCGCACATCGGGACGGTAGCGCAGGAAGTGATCGTCCGCTCCGCTGTCCATCTGCTCCAAAGCGCGCGGCAGACAGTATACATCACCAGCGAAGCCCACCAGCTGCCACGCGCCCCAGTTGGAAAGCTCATCCGGCACGGGCAGGTTCGTCTGGTCGAAGTAGGCGGCATCGATGCGCTGGCCCAAGTCGGCCCGGTAGCAGGAATGCTTGCCGCCCGCCTCCGCGCGCACCACCACCTGCCCGCCCTCAAAGCCCGCGGGCTTCTCGACCGTCAGGCGCACGTTCCCGGGGTCGGCCCCCACCGGTTCGCACGCGGTCACCCGCGCCTCGGCATCGCCGAGCGTCACCTGTGTGCCCGCATCCATGAACCAGCCTTCCACCGCAACCGCACCGTCGCCGTCTTCCACCTTCGCAATCACCGGGCCGGGAGTTTCCGCGCCGTCCACCGATGCGTAGCCGCCCGTGGAGCACAAATCCTCGTAGCGCGCATCGGGCACCGCCGCGCCCTGCGTCAGCGCCGCTAGCTTCTCTGCCGCTTTCGCCGGCTCATCTGCCTCCGCCAGCCCCTTGCCGGCGATCACCGCCGCCGCACCCGCCACGGCCGGCGTGGCCATCGACGTGCCCTGATTGTAGGCGTAAGGCATCAAATCGCTGCCCAGGCCAATGCTGTCAAGGTAGATGGTGCCAGGCACCGCGCCCGCCGATGCGTCGGGCCCTTGGTTCACCAGCGCGAGCCCGATGCTGAATTGCTGCCAGTCGGTGTTCTTCGGGAGGGCGAAGAAGCAGCCCTCCCAGCCGCTGCCGCCGGCGCCGAACTGCCCGCGCGCATCCAGCGGTTCATAGCCCCCGTCGGTCGTTTTCACCACCAAGGTGATGAGTATGGGCGACATGCCGGCAGAAGTGCTGCCAACGCCCCTGCTCGTATAGCGGAGGCTCAGGTACTGCGGCTTCTCCTGCACGGCGGAGAGGTCGATGGGCTCGCTTTTGATCTGCACGAACGGCTGCTCAGGGTCGAGCTCGGCAGGGTCGTAGTCCACCGCGAGCGCCGTGTCGCCGTCGAAGCGGGCGGCCCCTTCCTCAACGGACACCCGCGCGTCGGCGAACCGCAGGTACCCCCCGCCGGCGACCGCCCCTTCCGCACGGGCATCCACACCACCGGCATCTACATCGCCGCCGTTCACACCGCTATCTCCTGTGCCGACGCTCGCACCGCCGCCACTCGCACCGCTAGCATCCGCATCGCCCGCGCTCACGTCGCCGGCATCCTCGCCACTGGCATCCGCGTCGCTGCTCGCACCGCTGCCTCCCGCGCCGACGCTCACACCGTCCACCGCATGGGAGGCATCGTCGAAGCTCTCGTACAGCACGGCGTCGGCATCACCCTCGGCCAGATAGTTCTGGCGTGCGGGATCGGCGGCCCAGGTGGACAGGATGGTGGAGCCGGGTGCCACCACGTCGGTGGTGGTAAGGCCGCTTTCCGAGAACACCGCCAGCTCGCCCGCGGGGTTCGCCGCATTCACGACCACCGCGTAGGGGTTGTCCGCCAGCGTGGTAGTGGTAGCGCCGGCGGCATCGTTGTCGTAGGCGGAGTTGCCCGCGCAGAAGAAACTGGCGACGCCCTTGCGCCCCACTTCGGTGACGGCGATATCCACCGAGCGCCACTGCCCCTGCCCCAGAAGCCACGAGTTGTTGGACACGCGCACGTCCACGCCCGCGGTGCACGCGCGGCTCAGGTAATCGAAGCACGAGATCATCCCTGAGAGCGTGTTGTTATGGCGCACCGACATGATGCGCGCGTTCGGCGCGAGGCCGCTCACGCCCTGCCCGTCCCACTTCGCGGCGATGGTGCCGGCCACGTGCGTGCCGTGGTAGCTGGTTATGCCGGTGGTGGACGTGATACCCGCCACCGCGTCGCCTCCAACCGCGAAGCCGTGCTTGTCGCCGCCGATCTCTTGCTGCAACTCCGGCGACGCCTCCCACATCACGGGCGCGAGGTCGGGGTTGGCCGCGTCCACGCCCGTATCGACCACGGCCACGACGACCTCTTCCAAGGCACCCGCCGCGCCGTCGCTGTTCCAGTCGGCGTAGTCCATATCGCGGGCCTCGCTTGCGGGGATGCCCGCCATGCCCCCGTCGTTGTCGAAGCCCCACAGAAAGCGGGAGAGGTCGGCCGCCGCGCCGCTGTCCTGGCCGAATGCAGCCGCTGCCGCGCCTTCGGCATCTTGCGCGCCCGCCGCCCCCGCATCGTCGGCCTCTTGGTTGGGCGCGCCCGCCGCCCCCGCACCGCCGCTATCTTGGTCGGGCGCGCCCGCTGCCGCCGCGTCGCTCGCGAGCGCCCCCTGCGCGGCCTCTTCGGCCTCGCCATCCGTCCGCACCAGCGCGTTCGGCTCGGCGAACGCCACGCGCGGGTCGGCCTCCAGCTCGGCTATCAGCTCCGCTGCCGTCTTGCCCTCGTCGCGCACCAGCACGAGACGCCCTGCCGGATACGCGGAATCATCCGGCCCATTCGCCGCAGACGCGGGCGCGACGGCCAACGCCTCGGCCCCCAGCGCCTCCTCTGCCGCAGACCCATCGACATCCATCAGGGTCTCGGCGTTCGCCAGCACGTCGCCGCCACGGCTGTTTTCCTCGAAGGGCCGCGTGGCGGGCGCGCCGTCATCCATCACGTACGCGATGGCCTCGTGCTCTACATAGGCACCGGGCTCCAGCTGCAGCGGCTCCGCCGCGCCACCACCGTCCGCAGCGCTCACCGACATGCTGGCAGCCGCGCCATCCACCTCGTCCGCAGCGCCCGCCGGCTCATCCGCGAACGCCGTACCGCCCGGCACCAGCGAGCACGCCAAAAGCGCCGCCAGCGCGATCTTCCCGAATCGGCCCATCGCTCCTCCTGCCATCGCTTCCTCCGACATCATCGCAGCGGAAAGCGCCGCCGACCCGCCGCAACCGTCAGCGCAACCGCAGCCAGCAAGCCCGTCAGCCCCACGGCCAACAGGGCGGCTCCCAACGCGTCGCCCGTGGACGCGAGCGGTTTCGGGTCGCCCATCGCGCCGTCCACATCACCCACATCACCCGCATCGCCCGCGCCGCCGGACGCATCCCGCGGCACGGTGAGCGCCTTCACGCACACGTTCGTCACGTACGAGCGCGAGGAGCCGCCGTCGGACGCGGCCCGCGCCTCTTCCCCGAGCGCCGCAGCCGCACCAGTCGCGCCGGATCCCGCCGCCTCGCCGCCGGATGCCGTGCCGCGCGCGAGATCGCGCCCGTAACCTGCGGGGTCCTCCCACGTCACGCCGTCGGCCGACACCCAACTCACCTCGCGCGCGCCGTCTTCGCCGCGCCCCATGTGCTCGGGTTCTGCCCCCGCCAGCTCGGGGTCGGGCGTGAACGTCTCCACGGCCAGTGGATACGCGTAGCTTTCGTTCTGAAGCCGCACCACCACCGAGAACGTCTCGCCCGCGGACAGCGCCACCGGCTCGCCAAGCTCCGCGGTCACCCAGCCGGGAAGCTCCTGCACGCCCGAGCACGCGGCCACCAGTTCGCCGCCGCGCGGGTCGGAGCCGTCCGCCGCCACGCCGCGGCGCACCTCCACCTCATACGCGGTGCCGACGCCCGTCGTGCAGAACTGCACGCGGTCAAGCTGCTCGTCGCACTCGGACGTGAACACGTTCGCCGCCCAGCCCGCGTTGCCGCCCACCGACAGCGAATCCGTCCAGCCCGCCTCGTCGTACTGGTAGATAGCCTCGTCCGCGCGCTTCGCCTCGCCGAACAGCGCCGCCTGCACGTCGAGCGTCGCGTCCTCGTACGAGATCCAGAAGTACCCCGCGTCGCCTTGGTCGGTGCCCCACGAGTTCTTGACAAGCCACGCGCCGTCATGCTCGGGGCGCATCGCCTCGTTGAAGTGGGTGCGCGGGAACTCGTCGTCCCAGCCCACGATAGCCACGTAATGGTCGGCCGCGTAGCCCGTCTGGCCCGGTGCCGTGTAGTAGCACGAGTTCTCCCAGCTGAAGTTCGGCCCCCGCTGGCTGCAGAACTCGGCCACCACGGGCCCCTCCTCGGCGATGACGCGCTTCGCCGCCGCGCGCAGCGCATCGCCCTCAAGCGTCTCCCAGTGGCTGCCGCCCGCAAGACCCAGCGCCGCCGTGCCCGTCAAGTGCACGTCGCTTGCGAAGCGCAGCGCTTCGTCCATCGGCTCGTAAGCCGCATCCGTCTGCCCCTCGCGCGCGATCACGGCACCCTTGCCAGCCGCAAGGCTGTTCGCTATGGTGAAGGGCGAGATACCGCCGCCATAGGGGTTGTCGGGCATGAACGCGTTCAGGCCGCCGGCCTCGCGCTCCTCGTCGCCCATCGTGGCGAAGTACACGGCATGGAAGGGCGAAAGCCCTGCCTCGATCAACTCGTCCGACGCCGCGCCATCGTAGACGAGCGAGGTTTCCAAAGATGCCATCGAAGCGAACGGCCCGCACAGTTCGGTGGCACCCTGATCGCGCACCGGCGTGGCAAGCCCCTCCTCGCGCGGGTCGAACGACGAGCGCAGGGCCGGGTCGTCCGGTTCCTCGGGGTCGGGACCGGGTTCGGGCTCCGGCTCGGGCGTCGGCTCAGGCTCCGTCCCATCCGTCGTGAACGCCTTGATCATGACGTTGCCTACGCCGTCTTCCGCGTACACTTCAGGATAGCCGCCGAACCGCGAAGGAGAGATGCGCTCCTGCACCTCGTCAGCGGAAAGCGTCGTCACATCGCTCCACGTGGTGCCCCCGTCGACGCTGTAGAAGCTCTCGCCCGCGTTCGCCACAGCCCGCTGCGCCTTCACGTAGCCGCCCTGCGATTCGTCAGGGTCGTTGGCGTCGTAGGCCGCCACTTCGAGCGGCAGGTACGCGCCCTCGTAGCCCTCGATGCGCTCCACCACGGAGAACCGCTGCCCCGCGCTCAGGGCCACCGGCTCGTCGAGCGCGATGGTGTGGTAGCCGCCGTATTCCACTTCTTCGGTCTGGCGCGTCGCCAGCATGCCGGCGGTGGGACCGGCTGCGCCATCATCGAGCAGGTACACCTCCACCTGCACGGTGGAGCCGGGATTCGCCGTAGTTGCGGACACAGCCTCAAGCGTCTCGTCGCCCTCGGCCTCAAACACGTTGGCCGCTGCGGCCTCCCCGAACGCGCCCGGCTCGATCTTGCCCGCGCTCGCAGCGCTCAGGTAATCGTACTGGTAGTTCGAGTCGTAGCTGAACGAGCCGTCCGCATCGGGCAGATCGACCAAGAAGGACGTGGGCTCGCAAATGCTCATGTCGTAGTACGACAGGTAGAAGTAGCCGTCCAAGCCCCAGTCGTCACTCCAGCTGTTCTTGACGATCCACGCACCGGAGGCAGGCGGCTGCTTGTCGGGGTCGTCGGAGAACTTCTCCGGGGAGAACGTGTCGTCCCAGCCCACGATGGCGACGGCGTGGTTGGCCGTCGTGCGATCGTCCATGGGCGTGGCCGGATCGTCCTTGGTGATGTAGGCGCGCACATACTGCGCCCACGTCGTATAGTTGAAATACTCGCTTTCTTTGCGGCCAGGATTGTCCGGGTCGGTGATCGGGCGCGACTGGTCGGCATGGTAGCTTATGGACACCGCGCCGTTGTCCATAAGCGCCCGCTTGATAGCCGCCGTGGCGGCAGGATCGTAGGTGTAGTTGTCCGTGGAAGGATTCTCCGGATCGGAGAACACGGCGGGGCTGGGAAGCGAGATCACGTCCTGCACGTGCACGGACGCGGCAGTGCGGGCGCTTTCAGGCAGCGACCAGTTGCCGGAGGTGTCGGACTTGTCCCACTTCCCGTCCACATCCGTATACGGGATATCAGCCTCGTCGGCCGCGCCGAACCACGCGGACAACACGGCAGTGGAAATGCCGTAGTCGCCACCGGCGTTGAAGGTGAGCTGGGTGTCGGTTGAGGTCGCGCCCTCCGTGCGCTCGGCGAACGCGCCCTCCCCCGCCTGATCCGCGTCCGTCTCGGCCCCCACCGCCGTGCGGCCGAACCATCCCAGCTGGCGCTCGGAGAAGTCGGGGGCCGAGCCGTCGGCGAGGCCGCCCTGCACGAGCGCATTGCTCTCGAGCGAGGCCAGCGTGCCGAACGTCCAGCAGGTTCCCCACGGGTTCTGGAATTTCACCGACGTGGTGGCACCCGTCTCGCGCAGGTCGAAGCGCGCGGGCAGGCCGTCCTCATCCTCGGAGGCCGCGCGGACGCCCGCCGCCGCATCCGGGTAGTTGTAGCGCGACAGGGCAGCGACGCTCGGCGCGGAGAACGCACCGGGCCGCACGTCGGCAGCCGCCCAATCGCCCTCGTCCGCATCCGTCGAGCCGTCCTCCGCAAGCGAGCCATCGGCGATGCCCGCAAGCGAGCCGTCGGCAACGCCCGCCGCGCCGTCCTCCGCAAGCGAGTCGTCGACAATGCTCGCCGCCTCGTTCGGCGCACCTGCCGACTGCTCAGGCTGCGCGAACGCCGCCGCGGGCACCAGCCCGCACGCCAAAACCGCACTGAGCGCCAGCGCGAACAGCCGCTTCACCATAGATGTTCCTTCCTGCCGCACGGCGCAACGCCTCCTTAGCGGTACAGAACCGTTACCAGCTGACTCATGACGGTGTCGCCCGACCCGCAGGGGTTCACCTTCACATCCACGATCTCGCGCCCGTTTTGCTGCAGGAAGCCGATGACGCCCTCCATGGTGAGCGACAGGTTCTTGTACGAGGTCAGCCCCGACGATCCCTGGAAGCAGCCCACATGCAGAGCGCCGTCCTTCTCGGCCACCGACTCCACGGTGACGCCCATGTCGTCGAGCGCCTTCGCCACGCGCTCCTGCAGCTTCTCCTCGTCGGACTTCCCCGAACCGAACAAACCCATGATGGTTCTCCTTTCGCACTCCCTCCGCCGCAACGCGGAAGGACCTGTATCGAATCAAGCGGCCGGAAGGCACCCCTCTGGCCGCCACCTGCACCTACACACGCGCCCGCACGCTACTCCTTGCTGGTGCGCCGGCGCATCGCCACCGCCGCACCGGCGGCAAGCACCGACAGGCCGCCAGCACACACGACCGCGATGCCGAGCGTCGCGTCATCGCCGGTCCGCACCAAGGCGCCGTCGCCCTTCGCATCAGATCCAGCGTCGGGCTTCTCCTCGGAGCCGCCGCCCGAGCCGCCCGCCTCCTTCAAGCCGTCGGCCTTCGCGGCGTCGAACGCCTCGCGCGCGGCGGCAAGATCCGCAGCGGCGCGTTCGATGTCGCTCGCAAGCGGATGCTCCGCGCCCACAGCCGTCTCGGCAGAGGCGATGGCCGCCTCGAACGCGTCATGGGCGGCCTGCGTCACCCACGGCGTGCCCTTCGCCACATCGGAGCCGTCCGCGCTCACGACGGTCTGCGCCAGATCGTTGCGCGCGTCCTTGATGGCGTCCTCAAGCCGTCCGATGTCCTGCTCGGTGGCGGGATCGTCGCCGCCCTCTTCAACCGGATAGCCGTACGCCTTGATGGGCGGGTTGTCCACCTCGTAGCCCGACATTTGGAGTTCTGCGGAAACCGCGGAGAAGTCCACCCACTCGGGGCTCTCCCCGCCGCTGCCGGACCCGTAGAGGAAACTCTCGCCCTCGTTCACCACACCCTCGGAATAATAGCTGGGAAGCGCCTCCTGAGCGGCCTCTTCGGATCCTTGGGCTTGCCCCAAGGCATCTTTGCCAACCCCGATGTCCCAGCTAATGTAGTACTCGCCGTCGTCCAAGCATTTCTGCGTCACCACCACCGAGAAACGATCGCCCGCGCTCAAGGCGAACGCCTGCTCGTCGGTCAACTCCACCGCATGGAAGCCGCCCCAGTCGAACGTCCGCTCCACCGTGACCAGCTTCTCGCCCTCGGTGGGCAGGGTCGCGCCCTCGTCAAGCAGGTACGCCTCGAAGGTCACCTGCGTGTTGGGGCGCGTCGTCTCGCAGGTAAGCTTGCGAATCTCCTCTGCCTCGCCAACCTCGAAGGTGTTCGCCATACTCCTTGGATACGAAGAACTCGAGCTGAAAACGCTTGATGAAGGCATGTAGTCGTATTGGTGCGCAAGGTAGTACTCGGCCTCGCTTTGCACGGACTCCACGGCGAAGTCGAACGCCTCGGGGTTGCCGATGGTCTTGTCCCAGTACGAGAGGTAGAAGTAGCCGTCTCCGCGACCATCCCCGTTCTCGTCGGTGCCCCAGCCTTCGGGGTGCCCGTTGGGGAACTCCCCGTACGAGCCCCAGCTGTTCTTGACGATCCATGCGCCGTCGGCGTGCGGCCGCGTGGCGGGGTCGACCTCGCCCGTCTCCGGGTCGGGGTTGCCGAAGTTCTCCTTGGCGTAGGTGTCATCCCAACCGACGATGGTCACGGCATGGGTGGGGGGAACCTCGTCGCAGGTGTAGTGCGCCCACGATTTGTCCTCGTTGTTGCCGGGGTTCATATAGCCCGCTTCGGTGACCTGCTCGGGCTTCGATTTATCCGCGCAGAACGAGATGGCCACGCCGCGCCCCTCGTACAGCTGCTGCTTGATGGCGTCGTTGGCGCGCTCGGCGTTCTCGTACTCCGCTGCGGCGTTGTACTCACCCGGCGAGGGCAGCTGCACGGACTCCTCGAACTCCACCATCTGCTGGAAGCGGTACTCCTCGTCCACCGACCAGTCGTCGTCGGCGCTGTAGCAGTAGGGATATTCGTTGCCCTGATCGTCCGTCTTCGTTTCGATCTTCCCCGCTTTGCCCCGATAGGGCACCTCCGATTCCGGAACGGGGCCGATGCCCGACGAGAACAGGGAGGTTCCAAGCACCGATGTTTCGCCGCTGTCCAAGCGCCCGCTGCCCTCTTTGAGGCTCACCCTGCCCTCGCCGCCTTGGCCGGAATCGTCGCCGGGCAGAAGCGGCGTGTAGGTGAACCACGCCAAATGGCGCTCCGAGAGATCCTTGAACTCGTCGGGCAGGACGATACCCTTCTGCGCGGCTTCGGAAAGGATGCTCGTCTCGGAGGCCGCCACAACGCCGAACGACCAGCAGGTGCCCCACGGGTTTTGGAACTTCACCGGCGTGACGACGTTGCCGAACTTGTCGTTGTGGCGCAGGTCGAACGTTTCAGGCAGAACATCCGCCGAAAGCGCGTTCGCCACCGGTGCGGGCGAGGCCCAACCGAATGCGTCCTCGCCTATGTTGGCGGAATCGGCCGAAGGCAGAAACCGCTCTATGCCTCCCCCTGTGACCTCCTCCGCAGATGCTGCAGAGGGCGCGCCCATGAGCCCGGCTGCAAGCATCGCCGACACAGCCACCTGGGCCGCATGCCGGCCAAAGGGCCGCGGGCTCTTTTCATCTTCCATACTGCATCTCCAGTTCCTCTCCACGCCTTGCGCGCTGCGCGCCGCACCCCCCATAGCCTTCGCGGACAAACCGTTCAAGGGAATCGGAGCGCGCATCTGGCCGCATGCGATCTCAAGGGGCGCGTTCTATGCGCTTCACGCGCTGCCGCACCTGCATGCGGGCTTGCGGCGACCGCATCGCCGCAAGCCCGCTCCCTACTCTCCGCGCGCGCTGCGGCGCCGAACCGCCGCAGCCGCCAGCGCCAGCGTCGCCAGCGCGCCCGCGCCGACGGCGGCCAGCACCGCCGTCGGCGCACCCAGTTCATCGCCGGTGGAGGCCAGCGGCCGCAGCGTCTCGCCCGAGCCCTCGGCATCCGTGGGCGCGGGGTCGGGTGCCGGACCGGGTTCAGGCGTCGGCTCGGGACCGGAGTCGGGTGTCGGCTCCGGATCGGGGCCGGGCTCCGGATCGGACGCCACGTAGTCGCCCGGCTGCTCCACCGTCTCCACCGCCGTGGCGCTGAAGATGCGGTTCGGCGCGTTCTCCGTAGCCGCCAGCACATAGAAGTTCCCCCGGTAGGCCGTGGCCGCCGGGGCCAACAGCACCTGATGGGATGCACGCTTTTCGTACGCCGTCGGCGTGACCGACCGCCCGATGCTCAGCTCATAGGTATCGGCCGTGCCGTCGGCGCTCTCGGCGCCCGCCAGCAAGAAGCCGCCCGCCACCGCACCCGCGGCGTACGACGTTCCCCCGGTGCTTTCCACGAGGGGCGAGAAGTCCACCGCCGTGCCCGCAAGGAGGCCATCCTCACCCGCCGTCAGCACTTCGGCATCCGACACGCCACTGAACATGCCCGCCGAGGACACGCCGGCCGACACCACGAACGCACCGTCGCCGTACGCCACCTGCGGGCGCACGCGCGCCCTGGCTAGCTGGCCCGCCATCTCGAACGGTTCCTCGTCGGCAGATTCCCGCTCGAGGTTCATCCGGCACACCGTCACGTTGTCGGCCCCGCCCACAACGCCGCCGAACAGATACAGATCTTTGCCGTCGCTCGCCATCGTGCAGAGGATCGGCCCCTCCGTATTCCCCGCATAGCCGCAGTTCAAAGGCTCCCACGCCCCATCGGCGGCAAGGCGAACGAACGCCACCTTGTCGGTTCGGTCGGTCAGCAGCAGCACCAGCGCGCCGTCCAACGTGGCGCCCGTTGCGTCCACGACATCGACCAGCCCCGCCTTGGAGATGAGGTCGGAGGGAAACGCCACGCGCTCCCACACCTGACCGTTAGGGTCATAGCGCAACAAGCCCTCGATGGCGGTCGTCTCGTACACCGTATCGCGACGCGGCAGGCAGTACACCGAGCCGTCGTAGCCCACGAGCTGCCACGCGCCCCACTCGTCCAATTCCTCGGGGACGGGCAGCCCCGTCTGGTCGTAGTAGGCCGCGTCCGCGCGCTCGCCCAGGTCGGCCAGCTGCTCGCTGCGCTTGCCGTTCGCCTCCGCGCGCACGACCACCTGCCCGCCTGCGAAGCCCGCGGGCTTTTGCACGGTCAGCTCGGCCTTGCCGTCGCCCAGTTCGAGCCGCCCGGTCACCTCGGCGGGCGCGCCGTCCAGCGAGACGGCCGTGCCCTCCGGCATGAAGTAGCCCTGCACCTTGACCTCGTCGCCCGCGTCGGCCACCGCCGTGATGGCCGGGCCGAGGTCGTCTTCGACCAGCGCGTTGTCCACCGACACGCTGCCGCCCGTGGAGCACAGCCCCTCGTAAGCCGCATTCGGCTCGGCGGCGGCGCGCAGCAGGGCCGCCAGCTTCTCCGCCGACTTCGCGGGGTCATCCTCCACCTCTGCCAGCCCCGCGCCCGCCAGCACGGCCGCCGCGCCTGCTGCCGCCGGCGTGGCCATCGATGTGCCGTCGAGATAGGTGTAGGGCACCGTGTCGCTGCCGAGGCCGATGCTGTCTATCACCAGCGTGCCCGGCACCAAAGTAGGCGCCTCGGGACCGCCCGGCTGCCCGTATTGCAATCCATCCACATAGGAGAACTTCGAGAGCATGCATAATATCTGTATCTGGAAGTGCTCCCAATCAATAGAGTCGAACTCGGGCGCTTTGGAAAGATCAAGGGAGAACCCGCCCCACGAGCCGCCGCCCAAACCAAATGCTTGGGGGATCAGTGAGGCCGCCGGTATCCAGTCGCCATTTTTCATTTTCACCTGAACAAGCGCGCCCGCAACGGCAGCTTCGTCAGCTTTTGGCATGTAGCGGATGCTCATATGCGTGGGAGGTTGCTCCACCCCCGAAAGATCGATCACGCTGCTTTCCAGTATCGCCACGCCGGTGGGCATTGTCACTTCCAACGCGGTATCGCCATCAAAGCGACGCTGATCGCCCACCTCCTCTATCGAGTAATCAGGACTTCCCTCTCTCGGATGAAAGGTAAACGCCTTCGCTTCCGTCTCATCCACTCCTGCGGCCGCACGGCTGCTCTCGTCGAAGCTCTGATACAGCACCGCGTTGGCATCCCCTTCGGCCAAATACTGCTGCATGGCCGTGCCATAGGTTGACAAGATGCCGCCACCTGGCGCCATCACATCGGCGGTGGTTTCCCCGTATTGGGAGAACGGCGACATCTCGCCCGTGACATCAAGGGAAGACGCCGCCACCACATACGGATTGTCCGCCAGAAGCGTGGGCGTGGCGGGTGCCTCATCGTTGTTGCGCGCTGAATTTCCCACGCCGAACACGCTCGTTATGCCCCGCTCTCCTATCGCGGTGATTGCAAGGTCGATGGAGCGCCACTGAGGCTGGCCCATCGTCCACGAATTGTTCACCACCTCCACCGGCACGCCCGCATACCGCGCCGCATCCAAGTAATCGAGGCAGCGCAAGATACCGGACAGCGTGTCGTCGTGTCGCACGGACAGGATGCTCGCATTCGGCGCGATGCCGGAAGTGCCCATGCCGTTCCACTCCGCGCCGATGATGCCGGCCACGTGCGTGCCGTGATAATTGGCGATGCCCGTGGTGGAAGTAGTGCCGGACGCGCCAGCAGAGAAACCGTGCTCATCGGCACCGAGAATGTCCTGCAGCTGGGCCTTCGTCGCATCGGAGCAGTCATTCCACGACCACATGACCGGGGCCAAGTCGGGGTTGGAGGCGTCCACGCCGTTGTCCAGGACGGCCACCACCACTTCATCAAGGCTCGTGGCGGCTTCGGGGTTGTTCCAATCCCCGTAATCCACATCGGCGGCTTCCTCTGCGGAAACGCCGGCCATGCGCCCGTCGTTATCGGCGTACCACTGGAACTTGGTAAGGTCGGGAATGGAAGCGGCCGACGCATCGCCGTTCGCGGCGAGCGCGGGCTCGGTCGCATCAGTCTCGCCGGCCGCATCGGAATCGTCGCCCGCGCCTGCGGCACCGCCCTGCGACGCGCCGTCCTCCGCACCCTCGGACGTGGCGGTCATGTCAGTCTCGCCAGCCACGCTGGCCGCGCCAGTCTCGTCGACCTCGCCGGCCGCACTAGCCGCGTCGGGCCCACCGGGTCCGTCGGCCGTATCAGCTTCACCGGATCCACCATCCGCGTCGGCCGTCGCGGCCTCGGTCACCCATTCCTCAACGAGCGCTTCGTCCGAAAGCGCGGCCTGCGCCGCCTCTTCGTCGGCGTCGATCGTCTCCACCACGGCGTTCGGCTCGGCG
>ERZ826396.1493-NODE-1493-length-25086-cov-5.171907_pt1 | contig 25086 bp, 37 predicted proteins | sample MGYA00519926_ERZ826396 | MGnify/ENA primary metagenome ERZ826396 (study PRJEB31778, sample SAMEA3449230) | human gut metagenome | biome: human gut; feature: human-associated habitat; material: faeces | place: United Kingdom | collected 2010/2012 ... | reverse complement strand
AGCCGCAGTCCACGCCCTTGGCCTTGAGGTACTGGAGCGTGCGCCCCTTGATCACACCGTACTTGTCGCTGCCGCTGCCCGTCATGTTGAACAGGCAGAGGTTGTAGACCACGTCGGCCTGCTCCTCGGCTGCCCAGGTCTTGAGCGTCTTGGCGGGCTTGCTGGCTGCGCCGTAGGGAGCAGCCGCAAACCAGATGTCCCATTCGTCGCGGTCATAGATGTCACAACGGATACTGCTCATGCGCGTACCTCACTTTTCCAAAGGCTTGTCGTAGGATTTTGCGCGATCGGAGTCGGTCACGCCGCTCGTGGTCGGGTCGTTGAGCGCAGACCAGATGTTGGATGCAATCAGGAACAGGCAGTACGGATTGGAAGCCGTACCGCGGATGATCTCCCACACGCCCGCCCAGGTCGTCATATCAGCGGCCGTCAGGCCTGCATAGGCCAGTGCGGTCGCGAATGCCCCGAGGAGGATCTGCACCCAGAAAACAGGGTTCTTGATTCTTACCTTCCAGTTCATGCTATGTAAACCCCTTTCAGTTCTTTCTTGTGGGCAGCTCCATGATCTCTTTCACGAGCTTGGTCACCGTGCCGTTGCCGCCCAGTTCATGATATGCTTCGTACATGGCCTGCACGTTCTCCTGCGCATAGATCGGGATCTCCCCCTTATCCACGTACCGACCGTGCATAGTGATGATCTCGCTGCGCAGCAGGCTTTTGATGGCGTCCCGTTCGACACGCTGCTTGCCGATCTCCTTGAGTGCGAGCCGGTATCCCATACCCAGCAGTGCTACTGCGGCGGTCATGAGCAGCTCAAACAGGTGTTTTGCAATGAATGCCTCCATAGGCAAGGTAGGGCGGTTCTACCCGCCCCGTCACCTCCTAACAATCAGCCCTCGGTGGTTTCGTCGTCGTCCGCCGGCAGCAGGCCGAGCAGTTTCTTGTCCGGCACGCTGAGCAGCTCCGGCACGCCGGTCACGGTCGCACGCCAGTTGTAGATGTTATTCTGGTACATAAATAGACTTCCTTTCCGGGCTTTTCGCCCAACGTATTTCATAAAAAGGGGACGATCCCCTTTTTATCACCCTGTTCCGGTCAATCGGGGAATTATGAACCGGTTGAAGAAGAGACAGGCTCGCCGGTTTTATAGTCGACCTCAACGCCGTCCTCGTCAAAATACTTGGTATCGACCTTTGTCAGCTGGCCGGTCGCCGTGTCGATGTTATAGAAGTCTTTGAAGTAATAGTAGTTCGACGAGAACCGCTCGTTCTGTTCGGTAATGGAAAAGTATGCGTTGTTGGACAGTGTCAGTGTGCTCATCGATGCCGGCTTGGGCGTACCATATCCCGCCCCCGCTTCCGCATACATCACCGCTCCGGTCAGATTGGAGATAGTGCAGTCATTGCAAATATAAAACCCGCTGCCCGCGCACACCATTGCGCCGTAGTCACCTGCCGTGATATTACATCGCCAGAGGAACAGCTTGCTGCGGCTCTTTACGATTGCTGCCGGATAATAAGCATCTTCTTCATGCGTTTCTGTCGCGTAGTTGCAGTTGAGCTCGAAGTTAACCAGCGTCACATTGTCGCAATGCTTGAGCATGATGCGGCCAAGCTTGCCCTTGGCGTTGTCTGCAGCTTCGGTGATAGTCCAGGTATCCTCGACCTCATTGATCTCCAGCTCGCCGTACTGGATCCACACATAACCGTTGCGTACGTTCTCGATCACCGTATCAGACTGGTAGGCATTATCAGGTGCCGTCCAGGAGTAGACGGTAGTGCTCTCTGCTGTGATGGTCTTGATCCGGCTCAGCACATAGATGATCGCCGCTTTACCATGCAGGTCTTCGGGCAGATAATTCACAGCCTCCTGCAGCGTCCGAAAGGGATTGTCCTTCAGTCCGAGGTGCGGCAAATCGCTTTCCGATGGCGGCGTGGCAACGTAGATCTCGCCGCCTTTGCTGATACGGTCTGCAATGTATCCGTGGAGTTGTGTCTCGTACTCCAGAGCATCAAGCATGTTGGTGTATTCGCTACCGGTCTCTACAGCATCGGAAACAAAAGCGGTGGTCGCGATCTTGGTCGAGCTATCCCCGCTCTCCGGCGTCGGGGCGGTCGGCGTGCCGGTCAGTGCCGGAGAATTCAGCGGTGCTTTTTCCGCGATCAGGTTGGTCATAGTGGTCGCGAAATTGGGGTCATCGCCAAGGGCATTGGCCAGCTCCTCCAGCGTGTCCAGCGCACCCGGTGCCGCGCCGATCAGCCTCAAAATGGCTGCGTTGACAAATGCGGTCGTTGCGAGCGTGGTTGAGCTGTCCCCCTGCTCTGCTGTCGGGGCCGTTGGGGTTCCGGTGAGTGCCGGCGATGCCAGAGGCGCATAGGCATTCAGCGCGCCGGATCGCTCTACTGCGGTCTTCAGATTATCGGCAGACACATTGGTCAGGTCGATCAGCGCATAGGTTTTGGTATTATCGATCGTAGCCGTAACATTGACATCGGTCGAGACAAGCACCGTGATATTGATATTCTTAGCCGTTGCCGCAAGGCCGCTGGTGACCCAGTCGCCGTAGCCCCCTGCATTGCCGTAGCAGATCAGCACGTCGGCCTGTGTGTCCGGGTCTTTCGCGACCAGCGCAACTTCCTTCCACTGGAAATCAGTTGTGATCTCGGTGTAGTCCAGCTTTGCCGTGCAGGTAACCTCGGGTCCCTTGCGGGAAATCGCCGCGATGGACAGTGTTTTCTCCACATGTGCCAGCTCGGTCACCAACGAAAGGTCTGCGTTCGGAGCGTCCCCGCTGCCGAGCTGGATTGCTGAGAACGTGACCGATTTGTTTTCTGCCAGGCATCGTGCGATCAGTGCAGCACCGACCGCCGTGGGTGTGATGTGATAATTGGCCATGTACAGCCTCCTTATAGTGTGATGTTGTCGTACTGATCTATCCAGATCGCTGGAGCCAGTACCGGGCGGAAATTGCTCTCCGGGATCTCCTGCTCCAGCAGCAGATCGTCCTCGGTGAACATCATGCAGGCAACGCCCAGCGTGGTTAGATGGCTGGATTCGATGTTGATTTCCCATTCGATATTTGCGGGGACGACGCCTGTAAGCAGTTCGTGGACTGCATCCTGCGTCCCCTGCACATCTTCTGCCATATGCACGATCAGATGGTATGCCGCGTAGATCATCTCTGTTGTACATCCATCCTCCCCGCACAGGGCGGCAAGCATCTGCCGCAGCCGGCGGATAGTATACGGCAGGCTGCGGTTCATCTTGGCAAGGATCCGTGCACGGCGCTCCTCGATCGTATCGGTGTCCTTGGGTACCAGGCCGAAGATGCGCTCATACCGTTCAATGCCCCGCAGCGGCGCCATTGTGACAAACTGAGAATCCATCACCTCGGCTGTCCCTGCGATCAGCGCATCTATTTCCGCCTGTCCTGTCAGGCACAGCAGCGGGAATTCACAGGTTTCCAGCAGGATAGGCGGCAAATAGTCCTGGAGTTTTTTTCTCATGTACTCACCGCCCCGATCGTTCCAAGCGCCGGGATGCAGTCTGCGCCCACCTGCAGGTTTTTCGCCTGCCCATTCAGCGTTGTATCTGCAATATCCAGTACGCAGGACAGGTCAAGCAGCCGGGTCTCGATCTGCGATATTCGGACGATGGTCGCATCCGCATCCGCCCACTCCTCGGCGAGTTCGCCAAAATAGGCTTCCACCGCATCTTCGATCTGACTCTGCGCAGCATCCCAGTCCCAGCCGCTGATAAACGTAATGTTGCTCTGGATATTAACGGTCTGCGCTGTTACGCCGGTAACCGTGACCGTGTGGCCGATCGGCGCGATGCCTATCCCCTCCCCGTGGTTGGTCTCGGGGTCAACCGTGGTCTGCACCAGCTCTATCAGCTCACTGGATGGCACGGTATAGTCGGAGGTAATGATCACCAGCTTGACCGTACCGCCGCCGTTCCAGACCGGGTATACCTTGACGCCGCCCACGCCCTGAATAGCGTTCACTTTTTCTTTGTAGTCGGCCACATTGCCGCCAAAAGCTTCGCCATCGATCGACGCATAATACTTTTCACGCAGGGTGTCGGTCGTGTCGCCGTCCTCACCCGGGATCAGTACGCCGGTGATCTCGGCCGTCTGCAGGCCGTTCACCGTTTCGATCGGCAGCAGCGTCCCGCTGTACTTGTTCCCCGCCGTGCCAAGCGTTTCACACTCCATCCGGTATACACCGGCAGAGATCTTCTCGGTAATGACATAGTTGACGTCATCGCAGTTGAACCGCGTGCCTGCGGACAGCTCCAGTTCGGCGGGGGTAAATGTGCCTTGGATGATTGCTGCCGTCTCTCCCTGCGCCTCGATGCCGCGTTCTTTACAGCGCAGAATCAGGTACTGCAGGCTGGCAGTGTCCACAAAAGTCTCGTCCATGACCACGTCCAGCTCCATGTATGTCTTGGCCAATTCGGCCGCAGCCGGCGCCAGTGCGTCATAGATGACGCTGCCCTCGCGCTTGTCCACTGTATCGGGTACGCGGTCGAGCATCCGGCCGAGGATGTACTCAAAGGTCATTTGGTCGGAGTATTTCCCGATCATGCCGCACCTCCCGTAAATTCATAATCCGACTGTATATCGCCCTGCGTGGTATGCACGGTAAAAGTCACCGTCAGCCGCTCACGGCCGATACGCTCAAAAGAAAAGCCGTCCACCTGCATGATCCGGTCATCCGCAAGGAGTGCGTCCTCAATGGCATTTCGGATGCGCGCCTGCAGATACGGCGTAATACCCTCTCCGAACAGCTTTTCAAGCTCGACACCATAGTTCCACGAATAAATCGCATACCGGAACCGTTCGGTCTGCAGGGCAAGGAATACGGCCTGCTTCATAGCCTCTGTACCGTTCAGCATCCCGCCCGCCGGGCGGCCGTCAAACCGCAGGCGGTATGTCAGTGTCGGCTGGGTCTTGATCGTGAAATCCTGCACAAGGCCGTCGTTGTAATCGGTCGGAAGCATCAGAGCGCCCCCTTTCTGTCAAAAATCAGCCACCGCTGCCCGCCCTGCATCCGGATCAGGATCAGTTCTTCGCCGACCTCAAAGGATTGTGCCGTTGTTCCATAGCGGACGATGAAGTACTCTTTCCCGAGCACCTTCTTCTGGTCCAGCCGAACCTTAAACGGGCTACGCGACTGTACCACGCCATAGCAGATCTCTATCGGCGCTTTCGCGTCATAGACGCCTGCTGCGATCTGCTTGATCATTTCCACCAGATTAGGCACTGAACTCACCTCTTATGCCAGACAGGTACAGGTCCATCGTGTACAGGCCATGCGAGAAGGTGTGCTTGGCCTTTTCGATGCACATATAGTTTGAGATATTGATGTCACCCAGCCCCATACCAACCGCAACCGACGCGCCGGCCCGTGCCCGGATGTCACCAAATACTTGCCTCATGGTCAGCTCGCGCTGAATGACGTTGAAGTATTTGAGAAGTGCCTGCGCCTTGGTCTGAAGGTCGGCGGTGGACAGTGCGCTGTCCAGCTTGGCGTAGTACTGCAGCACGCCCCAGCGCCCCTGACTGGCGGTATCGTTCATCACATGCACTTCTCTCTCGCCAGTCTCGCCGTTGTCGTAGGCGAGCTTGATGCGGTTGTATACGTCGCTGTCGATGGACGAGGTATAGGTATAATCCTGTGCGGTATCCTCGTCGATATAGATCGGCAGCAGCATCTCTTCATAGGGCTTGAGCGTCAACTTGCCGAAATCGTCGTACAGATTGAACACCTTTCCCGTGTTGATCAGCGTCAGGTCGGAGGCGTTGCCGAGCGTGTCGAACAACGTCCCTTCCTCGATGCGCTGCGGGATCTTGTATTTGGTGTCCGCCACCGTGCCGACGGTCAGGCCATAATCGGCCGCCAGCATCTTGAGCAGCTCCGTGTAGGTCTTGTTCTCGTAGGATACCGTGTCTTTATTCTTCAGGTACCGCAGCTGGTCATAACAGGTGACGTCAATCAGCAGACTGTCGCTGCGGCTCTTGCTGAACACATAGCCATAGAAGACGTCCGATCCATTAAACCGGAAGGACACCGGGTTGCCCTCATGGAAGTTCAGCATCTCGTCTTTGACGACCGTGAACTTGAGCGAGGACGGCGTCCCCCGGCGCGTGGTCTCCCAGACGACATCCCCCTCAACAACGGGGTTCTGCATCTGGTTATTGTTGTTCTGGATGGTGATTTCGACGCCCGCCTGCTGGTAGCTCGGCAGCTGCCGCAGATCCTCTTTGCGCGTGCCGGCGGCGCCTGTGGTCGACTTGACGACTACCTTGGTAATCGGCTTGGACTCCGGTTCACTCTCTTCGACCGATCCGGAGGAAGATCCGTCTCCGCCGATGATGGCTGTGCCATATTTAACGCCCCAGGTGTTGCACTCCTCGTTGGTGCGCATCAGCAGGTCGAAGTGATACACCCCGTTCTCGATCTGGATCGCGCCGCCGCGATCATTGACCGTATACGTCACGCCGTCCAGGCTGGTTCCCGTCCCCTGCACGGTCACCTTGGTACCGAATGCCACTGAGGGCGGCGCTGCACAGGTGCGTTTGGATGTATCGAGCGGATTGCCCATTGCATCCAAGAATCCGCCCTCCATCGCATTGTTGGCCGGATAGTAGGCGGTAAACATGGCCTTGACCGTGTTGGTCGCGCTACCCCCGCCTGCGCCTGTGTAATTCGAGGCGGTGTCGCTGTCCTTGACGTAGCTCTGCGGGTTGACCGGCGACCCATTTTTGTGCATACCGAAGTGTAGGTGGTTGCCGGTCGAGCTGCCCGTTGTGCCGACAGCCGCAATTTTCTGCCCGGCCTTTACCGTCGCTCCCTTGGATACATACAGCGCAGAGCAGTGGCCGTAGAAGCTCATCAGGCCGCCGCCGTGGTCAATGCTGATGTAGTTGCCGTATCCGCCGTTCCAGCCCGACATGGTGACCGTTCCGGGGCCAAATGCCAGGATCGGTGTTCCGGATGCGGCAGCCAGGTCAATGCCGTCGTGGAACTCATTGCCGTGGAACGGACAGACACGGTTGCCGTAACCGCTCGAGATGCGGCTGTACCCCGGGCAGGGCCATACGTATTTACCCATAGCCCCGCCCCCTTACGACGGCAGCTGCAGCACGGTGCCGGGATAGATCCACCAGCCGTTTGAGCTGCTGGACCGGCCGTACTTTTTAGCTGCCGCTTCGATGGTGTCTTTGTTCAGCTCGTAGATCTCGTTCATGCGGGAGCCGTCGCCGAGCTTGACCCGGGCGATATCCCACAGGTTATCGCCGGACACGACCGTATAGCCGCCAGTTGTCTTCGGCGCAGTGGAGGTATCGCGCTTTTCGGTAACGGTAGCTTCGGTCGTGGTTTCGGTTTTCTTAAACTCGATCGTTTTTGTACCATAGGTCTTGTACTGCTTCAGCTCGATCTTGGCCATGACGTCGAATTCGTACTCTTCCGCGTTTTCCTCCAGCTCGTACTCTTCGAGCGAGACCTGCATGTCCAGCGAATCCATCAGCATTTCGCCGCGCTCATCTGTCCGGATCACCTGGAACTGGAACGGCAGGCATTTCGTCTTCAGCAGTTCCAGCTTGTCCATGTAGTAATGCGCATTTTGGAAACCGCTCTCGTACTGCGCAAAGGGGTACTCTTTATTTGGCAGCAGCGCATTAAAACTGATCTTACTCAGCCCCGGCAGTTTGAGGATATTGATCTCACCCTCGTTGATCAGTGTTACCGTTTTATTCTGGTTGGCGACCTTGAGCGTCATCGCGCCCGGCGTGACCGGCAGCAGCATATCATCCATATAAAATTGATACATCAGATATGCACCCCTTCCGCGCTGGCCGCCATTGCCTCCTGCACCTTGATTTCCAGCTGATTTACTACACCGTCGATATCCATCTCCGAAGAAATGGTGTTGTTGTTCACCATTTCGACGCGGATCTCGGCGGTCGTATACTTATTGATCTCCTGCCGCTCCGCAATGTCGCGCAGCAGCTCGAGGTCTTCGGTGGACATTTCCACATCATCTGCGATCTGGTCGGTATTGTCCGCAATGTCGGACAGCAGGGATGTCGGGTCGGCTGCGGTCGGGATCGTTATATCCGGAATATCTGTACTGATGCCCAGCGTATCCGAAATATCGCTCTGCAGGTTGGCCCCCCAGTTGTAGCCGGCGTCCCAAGCGCCGCTGTACTCGATCCGCTCAAAGTGGTAATCCTCGGCGTTCACCTTGGCCATGATCTCCTCACCCTGGCCGAAAGTGGAATCCACCCAGCCGCCCAAGCTGTCGCGCCACCCCTGCACGGCGCTCGCGAGGTTGGACCCGAAGATCGTATCGATCGCCGACGCCAGCGATTGCAGCAGAGACAGGATCGTATCAACCAAATCGAAAAACAGCCGTGCGATCGCGCCGACCGGGTCGTTGAACACATTCCCGAAGAAATTCGCAAACGCAGCGATAAAATTCCAGAGCGCCACAAAAGCGTCAATTGCAAAGTTAACCAACGTCCCGAACAAATTCATGATGAATGCACCGGCAACAGCCAAAGCACCGGTAATAATGCCAATCGCACTGATGCTGCTCCCGGTCACTTTATTTATCACGGCAACCACTGCAAAAAGCAGGCTGATGAGCAGGATTATCCCGGCGATGACGACAAACAACGGGCTGGTTGCCCATGCGGCATTTACCGCTTTCACAGCTCCTGCCCACATGCCGGTAACACTCGCGCAGATGGTCGTCCAGTTGGCCAGCAAAGCTAAAATGCCGATCGCACTGCCGATACCGATGATCAGCGGTGCTATGATTTCAAGGTTATTCGCCATCCAGTTGATTCCATCCAACAGCGGCTGCAGCGCCATGATGGCAACATTGGTAGCCTGTGTCCATACATCAGCCCAAGTCATGGGGATGCTCTCAAACCGGGCATTCGTTTCTTCGGCTGCATTGAACATGGCGTTCTTGACAACATCCGCAGTGATCTGTCCCTCTGCGGCCATGTCGCGCAGTTCGCCCGTTGTGACGCCAAGGTAGTCGGTGATTGCCTGGATAATGGTCGGCGCATTCTCGAATACCGAGTTCAGCTCCTCGCCGCGCAGGACGCCCGCGCCCATCGCCTGTGTCAGCTGCAGCATGGCGGCTGCCTGTCCTTCAGCTGAGGTGCCGGCGATCTTGAACTGCTTGTTCAGCTGCTCAACGAATGCGATCGTCTCCTCGTTGCTGGAAAAAGCGTCGCCGGCAAGCAGGCCCATCTTGGAGACGGCTGCGGCAGTATCCGTATAAGCGCCGCGCGACCGCATAGCGGACTGGTAGATCATGTCCTGCAGATCCGAGGTCGACTGTAGGCCGTCGTTCATCAGGTTCAGTCGGGCGGTGGTCTGCGTCAGCCCATCGGACAGGCCGACCACGCCTTTGACGATCTGCGAGCCGATGACCGCCGCACCGATCCGCTTAAGCGTACCCATCAGGGTGTTTGCCGGGGGCTGTGCGCCCTGCATGCTTTGCGCAAGCTGGTCGAAATCGTCCGACATTTTCTGCACTTCAGACCGGACGCCGGCGAGTTCGGACTGCAGGCGGTCATAAGGCCCTGTCGGGATGGGCTGCCCCGCCAGGTTCTGCATGCGCTCAAAACGCTGGTTGACCGCGTCCATGCGGGATGCGATCCGCTGCAGGGCGGCGCTCATACCGTCCCTGAGCTGTAATGTCTGTGATACGGCTATACCATGTCACCGCCTTTCATCGTCTCCGGCGCCGCCCGCGCGGGGCTTTGGCTTTTGCCTTTGCTTCCCTTGCCGCTTTCTTCTCGCTGTCAATGCGAGCCTGGGTGGATGCGATAATAAATGCTCGCTCTTTTATTGGCAGCCCCAGAAATTCGGACGGCAAAATATGAAGCTTCTGCAGGCAGAAATGCGCCACAGAAGCCTCAACATCACCGTCCTTGATTAGTTTTTTGCCTCGTCCACCAGATCACCGATCGACTGGTTCGGCGCGCACATCGCCTCCAGATAGTCGATATATGCGGCCAGCTCGCCCGGCACGCTCAGCAGCTTCACGATCAGATCCTCTGCGCACTTGACGTGATAGCTGTCCTGCAGCTCCGCGTCATTGAGATTGGGGAAAACCGTACAGGCCGCGGCCAGCTTGCGTCCATAGAGGACAGTGTCCACTGTCTGCCGGTACTGGTTGCGCTTGCCGGGGATCGGCACCTGCCGGATACAGTCCCTCTGGAGGACCTCGTTCTCCTCACTGGAGATGCAGCGCACCTCCCACTCGATCGGCTTGCCACCCTCATCCACAAAGCGGTCAGATACGACCAGCTTGACATTCTCGGGTTTCTTGACGTTTGGCGCCATAAATGCGGATAATCCGCCCATAGTACAGTTCCTCCTTTACTCCATGCCGTCCAGCATATTGAATTCTTCCGGCATCTCAAAGTCGCTGAAGGTGCCGGAGATATCCTCGGTCAAAAGCTCGTCGTCTGCGTTGAACTTCGCGAGGACGAGGCTGTCGATCAGGCAGCCGGAAAGGATCGTGGTCTGTCTTCCCGCACCAGAAGACCGGTCTTCATTTGACACCTGGATTTCAAAAGGCGTCATCTCGCCGGTCTTTTTGTAATGCAGGAACCACTTGCGGAAGATTGACGTATTGTAGTGTGCCGTTCCGCTCCATGCACCTGACCAGCCCGCAGTCTTCTTGCCCTTGCCCGTCCGGCCGAGGATCGGCACATCGATGATATTGGGCGTCACAGTCGCTTCGAACTCGTACAGCTGCATCAGATTGTAGCGGTTCCCATCGATCGTGACATAGCATTCCGCCTGCGAGCCCTGAATAGCGTCGTTATCGTACATCGTTGGATTCATGCTGCACTACCCTCCAATCCTACTACTACGCGCATGTACAGCTGCTCCATCGCGGACACAGGCTGCACCCGGTCGTCTACTGCAACCGCCTTGCGGCTGTCGCCTTGCACGACGGTCACCTGCTCACTGTCGAAGTTCTCGATCGCACGGATGGTCTGCAGTTGGTTGTGGTGGGACACAATATCCTGCCACAGGCTGACACGGCCAGACGTATCGTTCTGCACCTTGCCCAGATACTTGGTGTTGAAGATAGATGCGATGTCGTTTGCGATCTGATCCAGCACGCGGATGACCTGATTGCCCGAGAAATCGGCAGACTTCTCATCGGTCACACTGACAAAGGTGTTGATGTCGGTAAGGACGCGCACCTCGTCGCCCACGCGGTGGAACATGAATTCGCCGGACGCGATCGCATTCTCGAGCTGGGTCTGGGTGTAATCCACATCCGGGCTGTACTCTCCGGTATAGGTCGCGTTGGTCAGGCTCTTGTTGACCGCGCAGGCCGCCTCTGCGCCCGTGGTCCAGTACACCATAGACGGGTTGGTGTCCGCGCCCACAAGGCCGTTCTTGACGCTGATCACGCCCTCAAAGTCCGCGCTGGGATAGCGGAAAAGGACGAGCTGGAACTTGACGCCCTGCTCGTCGCGCAGGCGCTTAACAAAGTTCGCGAACAGCCCCTTCACGGTCTCGTCGGTTGTATCGCAGCCCATGACGTTGAAGCTATACGGCTCGATCTTATCCAGATATGTCTGGTATGCCGCATCCTGTACCGTACCGTTTGTGCCGCTTGTCAGCGTAATGCCGGCAGACTCCGCCAGAGCCTCCGAGCCCTTCCATGTGACATAATCGTTCGGCTGCAGGTCGGATACGGTCTTTACCGCCTTCTGGATGTCCACCTGCGTTGCGCCGATATAGGTAGATACGTCGTAGACCTCGTTCTCGGTCGTCTCGAACGCCTCATTCTTCGCAATGACGATCTTCAGGCTGTTGCCGACCGTACCCGGATATTTCGCATCCGCATACTTGCAGGACGCCTTCACACCGCCCGTATTCAGTCGGAACACATGCAGGGTCTGTGCGTTCGCGAAGATCTCACGCAGCGGACGCAGCGCATCGTCCGTATACGCATAGCCGAACAGCTTCAGGCTGTTGCGCTGGAAGTCCGCGTTTTCGACTGTAAACACTTCGCCCTCCGGCCCCCAGTCCAGACTGAGCGGGAAGGTCGCGGTGCCGCGGTCGGACAGCGTAGCCGATGCGCGCGACGCGGACACAAAATTGATGTACGCGCCGGGCAGCAGCTTGTTCTGCACCAGATAGGTGCCGCCGCCAAGTGCCATAGCTTATTTCACCTTTCCTTTCATGAATGTTTCGACCAGCGCGTCCACCTCTGCGTAGGTATAGCGCCGGCCGTCTTCGAGCAGCACGCCCAACAGGTCGCGCCGCCCACGATATTTTCCAAACGTCAGAAGCTGATCCTTGGTAAAGGCAGGCGCTTCCGGCGTTTTTGCTTCGGATTGCTTTTTTCTGACTGCCATATCAGTCCTCCGTTCTGGTGTTCTGCTGCAGGATCTCCATCAGGTACTCCTCCGGGATCTCCCGTACAAACTGTCGGTAGCTGACAAAGAAGTGCAGCACATCGTCTGTGATCTCCCAGCTGAGCCCGGAGCCGCGCAGGCTGGCGAGCTGCCGAAGCAGAAACGTCAGCGTTGCTGCCACTGCTCTGCACTGCTCGCGCGGCCGTGTTTCCGTTGGGAAGAAACGCACGTCAAAGTGCTGCACGATCTCGGTCCGGTAGTTCGGGTACGGCGTAATGTCTGCAGTCAGCTGATGGATGGCAAAGCAAGGCTCGGAAAAGCCCTGCTCGATGGATTCCGTGTACACGTCGTACTGATCCTCCGGGTACTGCGTGCGTAGCGCCGTTTTGATCTCCATTGTCACGTTGATCATTTACTGCCCTCCATCAGCTTCTTCAGGAATTCATCCGACCGCTTGCCGATCACCTCGGGCGCCAGGCGTTCTATCTCAGTGATAGACAGCCTGAGCATGAATACACCTTCCTGCCAGCCTACCGTCCTGCCATTTACGACAATACGGTGGCCATTTTCCACCCAGGGGGCATACTCGGTGTTGTTGTAAATTTCGATCTCGAACACGTCACCGCGCTGCCGGACATTGGTGATAAACCAGTTCGCTTCCAGTTTACCGGTGTCAACAGGAGTCCGTCTCTTCGTGCCGGCAAGCAGCATATTGCCCAGTTCCAGCAGCACCTCACGGGTAAACCGCTCGCTGGCGTGGATATCGGCGGCAGACCGGAAACGATCGGCCATAGCCTTGAACTCTGAGAAATCGCACTTCCCCCAGCTTGCCATCACGCGCGCCCTTTCCGGCTGACGGATAACTGCTGATGCGTCGGGTAGGTGATCCCTTCCCCGCTGTACACCAGCGCATAGGTCTTGCCGTACTGCGTGACCGTAATCCGGCAACCCGCGGGGATGTCCAGCTCCGGCGCGCAGAAGATCGTACCCCGGTAGCTGATCTCACCTGCATCTTCGCCCTGGTTTCCATCCGGCGTGCCGGAGAAGGACAGCGCGCAGGGCTGATTTTCGTACAGTACCACATTCGGTATGGAGACCGTCTCTCCGTCCACATTTCCCTTTTTGCTGCCGGTGACGGTCATCACGCCGTCATAGGTCATCTCGAGCCATTTGCGCTCCAGATCAGGATTGCCCAGCATGCCATCACCCCCGCATCTTCCGAAAAGCGTTCAGCTGCACGCGGTAGTCCGTCAGGAAATCGCCCGAGGAGACAAGCTGGGCCATCTGCTCGGCAACGGACGCGAAAGAATAGGACGTATCGCCGCGCGACACGCCCTTGACCGCCGGCTGCATCTGCTCTGCGCTCAGCTGTGTACTGTTGTAAAGCCCCCGCACCATCAGGGCCGCTGTGTTCAGCAGCTGATCCGGCACTTCCGGGAGGTTGCAGTAGTTACAGATCTCCTCGATCACGAGATCGCAGGCAAAGTCAAGCACCGGCTCCGGCGCCGTCTGCAGCAGGCTTTTCACCCGCGTCATCAGCTTTTCCTTTGTCATCCTGCTTCCCTCGCTTTCCGGCAGGCTTTTTGTCCTGTGCGGGCTTTTCCTCCGTGCCTTCTGCCGGCGCTTCTACCGGTACCGGCTCGACCGTAAAGCCCGGTCGGCCGGAGAACCAGGAAGCAAGCCAGGCATCATCCGTCTCGGCGACGCCTTTTACAAAACGGATGCCGCCGATCTTACGCTCATAGCTTTCACTCGGCGCTTTGATTCTGTACATGCCAAAGTCCCCCTTACTTGACCTTGAAGTTGCGCAGTACACCGGCCGCGCGGGTCTTCTTCAGAACGGTTGCCGCAACCATTTCCACATCACCCGCCTTGACCGCGCCTGCGGTGGTGAAGTCCGGCAGGGTCGTGTTGATGATCTTGCCGCCTGCGGGAGATACCGCATGGAAGCCGTCCAGACCCAGACGCACCACGTACAGATCGGTCAGGCCGTCGACCGTGGTTTCGGACGGGCTATCGCCATACTTACGAGATACGATCGGCACGACCGGGACTTCCTTCGACTGGGCGGTGTCGTAGAAATACTGTACATCCACGAGCGGGATGCCGTTGTAACCGGTAATCGGGCGGCCGAATGCGTCCTCCGAGTGGGTCAGGTACCCGGCACGGCGGGCGCAGGAGCGGATCTTGGTCAGCAGCGCGCCATTGCCGATGAACATAGACGGCTGTCCATCCAACTCGCTGAGCAGCTCATCCAGCTTGTCCAGCACGGTCTTGTAGTTGGTGTCGATCGCGGACGAGGTCGACAGGTCGATCGCAGTCTGTGCGCTTGTATTCAGCTCGGTCGAGCTGCCAACCAGCATCGCGTCCAGGCCGTCAAAGCCGGTCGTATCCGCATCACCATTGATCGCGGTGTAGTGGAACAGGTTGATCGTCGCCTTGATATGCTCCTGCAGCTGGAACTGCACTTCGTTGATCTGGCCGTTGGTCGTATTGGCCAGCACACGGTCTACCTTGAACGTGCCGCCGAAGATCTTCAGGTCGACGCTCTTGGTCTCGCGGTCAGCTACAGTCTCGGTGTACTCCGCATTGAGCTCGCGGAATGCGGCGCCGGCGGGCGTCTTCAGACGAGTGTAGCCATAAGTCAGGGTCGAACCGCCGGTACCGGGCGATACCGAATTGTCGAAGGTCAGACGGTCGAGCAGCAGAGAACCGCGGCGGAAATCGTCAATGACCTGCTGGTCAACGTGGTCAGCCATACCGACCTTTGCCTGTGCAAGTGTTACGGGCATTTGTCATCTTCCTTTCTTTTACGCATTGTAATGTTCCGCGATCGCACTGCCCAAGTCGGTCACGGTATTGGGTTTTCCGCCTGCGGCGGGATTGTATGCAGAGCCGCCCGCAGCAGGATTGCCGCCGGCTGCGCCCTTACCATTACTACCGGCATTGCCTGCTTCGTCCTCGAACAGCCATGCCTTATCCTTCTTCAGCCCCTCGATCTGCGCATCAAGTCCAGTGACCTTGCCGCCCTTGTCCAGCTTGATATCATCCATCTTGAGCGCGGCGCGGGTCAGCTGCGGGTCGCGGGCGTGCGCCTTCACCAGCGCAAGATCGATCGCGGCATCCCGCTTGATATTCGCCGTGTCTGTGTCGTACTTAGTCTGGAGGGTCTTGAGGTCGTCCTCCAGCTTTTTCGGGTCCTTGCCGTCCCACGCCTTCGCAGTCTCGCGCAGATCCTTGATCGTGGTGTTCGCGGTATCAAGCTCGCGCTGCTTGGTGTCCAGGTCTGCCTTGGGGACATAAGCGCCCCCTGCAGCGTTGACCACCTCGAAGCCCGCCTTCTTCGCCGCCTCGGAAAACTGCTCCCATGTCAGCGCGCCGGCTTCAAACAGTGTTTTCAAAAAGTCCATATTGTCACGTCCTTTCTTAATTTTACGCATGAAAAAACCACCTTGACTTTCGTCTTGGTGGTTTAGTCAATATTTTATTTACTCCGAAAGCAAACCCAGCCGAACCAGATCCGCCTTCCAGAACCATAGGTTTCCCTCAAGCGACATCATTTTTATTCCATTAAAGGTGTCGGTTTGGTCTTTGTCCATAAAGTCTTTGGGGAAATCGGGAACATCATACAAATGCGCCCCTGCAGTCCCTGTCAGCGATCCGCCATTCGTGAAGAATCCGCCGTCTCTTATGGGCGCCATATGGGAAAAGCGCAGATTATCCGGCATACCCTCGACTTCGGAGACCCATTCAGAAGTATTCACCGGCACAGTGCATCCGGCCGGAGTAACCCATACATCATAGTCATCGAGCCCGCCTGTTCCATTGGGAGCTTCATGCAGATTCATGCTCCGAGATGTTACTGTTGCGGTGCTGGTCGCCCCATCCCATTCGACGGTTGCAGCCAGATATTCACACGCGGCACGCAGCGGGATCATGGTTTTATCATTGATCAGCTGAGCAGGCACATCAATCTTGCCAGTGGCATCGCTCGCATGCGGGTCAGTATAGACGATCGAGTTACTTCCGATCTGGAACATGATCTCATAGTGATCTATACCGATAATCGGGTAATGGCCGCCGCCGGCATCATAGCAGCGCGGGATCTCACGCCAGATAATTACCTGCTGCGTTTCGTTAACCCATGTGACTTCTGCTCCCATCGCCTCGGTCACATCTCGCACCGGCACAAGTGTACGCCAGTTCTGGGTTATGCCCTTCACCGGCAGCTCCGTACCGTCCACAATGATTGTAACCGGCTGATCAGCTGCAAACGAGAACGTCAGGCAAGCAGCAAGAATCATAATGACCTGAACGGCTGCAATCAATCGCTTTTTCATTGGATCCCCCTCTTTCTTTTACGATGCCGGCCGCATGGACAGCGGCAGCGCCTTCTGGTAAATCTCCATTACACGGCTGCGGAACTGCTCCTCACCCAGTGTGCCCGGATCGCCCGTGCCGTGCGGGTCAAAATATCCGCACACTTCGGGCATTTCCTCTTCGAGATAATCGCACAAATCCGCGTTCTCCTTGTGGAACGCATCGTAAGCGTCGGACAGCGTTGCCGGGAAGTCAAAAGAAAACTGCTCCGCGTCATATTCGCCATACAGGAATTTCGCGATCATCAGCATCAATGCGTTTGTATGTTTCATATTGCATCCCAGTCCTTTCTTGCAGCCCGCTTGACTACCACACTTACGATCTCGCCGGTATCTTCGGCAGATACAACTGCAATCCCGTTGTAGAACCGGATCTGCTTGCCATCCGGCTGTCGGTAGTTGCAGGGCTTCTTCAGAACGTCAAGCAGCTCCTCGTTGGTGAAAGTGAATTTATCCTTGCCGCTCTTTTGTCCCAGCACTCGATTCAACGCATGCTCGCGGAACTCAAAGCCCTCATCGCTGAAGTACTGATAGGTTTTCTTCAGCTTGGACTTGTATTCGGCGGAATAGGAATCGGTGCTGTCGATCTTACTGAACAACCGTTTGTTTTCCATAAGCCGCCTCCATTCTTCACTTTCAGTATACTTGATACGCTGGAATTCTTCAAGCGATTTCGGGGCATTTTTGCCGAGAACACTCCGGTATTCACGCCACTGCTTTGCGTCAGACGAATGGTTCCGGCTCATCTTCTCGGCCAGCGCGCCTTCGGGGTCATCTTCGACATATTTCTTATGCCACTCGGAATACGTCATGTCCTGGTCGACATACTCGGTCTTGCCGGTCTGGGGATTACGGGCAGCCCGCTTGCCTGAGATCTTAAACTCCGTATTGGGTACCGTAGTACACCGGCACCGCGGATGCACCGGCGGGTAGTTGACGCCGGTCTCGCGTTCCGAGACTTTGAATGTCATACCGTCCATCGCCCCGCAGATCGGGCAGGTTTTGAGATCAAGCGATGCATCAAACAGGTACTCACCGACGCCGGTTTCCTGGTATCCTCTGGCGGTCGCCTCTGCCGCGGCATGGGCGCTCTCCGTGTGGATCAGCGTTGCCGCGCGGCTCTGGGACACGCCCATCCGCTCCGCAAACTGTTTGGAAACCCGCTGCAGTGGCTCGCCCCGCACAAATGAGCGGGACAGCGCAGTTCCCAGCTCGCGCAGCAGCTTGTCCCGATCCGCCCAGATGCGGCTGGAAAAGTCGCTGTCCAGCCAGGGCTTGGAAAGCAGCTTTTCGACTGTCTCGGTATCGATCCGCGCGAATGATGCGAGCACCGGCGTCTGCTGGCTGACAGCGTATACCGTCTGATAGTAGGTATCCGTATAGATGCCCGCCAGATGATCATGCAGCTGCTCCTGCTGCTCCCGGAACAGCTCCTGGATACGCAGCCTGATCTGCGTTTGCAGTGCTTGCAGACGGGAGACGCGCGTGCGCAGGTAGATCTCGTTCAGCTCCTTATCGTAGCCGCCCGCGATCGCTTTGGCGCGAAACTCATCGAGCGACATTCGAAAGTCCTCGAGCTCGGCATCCTTCAGCAGCCGACGCGCCTCCGCCATGCTGATACTCTCGTTCTCAGCGTACCGGGCATAGAAGGAGGCCAGCTCCTGATCCAGTTCATGCAGTATCCGTTCGTACTCACGCACAATATCCTGATTGAGCTTCTCATCCGCCTGCATCTGCTGCTCAGCCTGCCGGACTGCCCTCTTGCGCCAATAGGCGCGGTTCATTTTACTCGCTGCCGTCGCCATTTGCCGGATCACCGTCCTGCTGGCCGTTTAAGGTCTGCGCGGGGAACTGGAACTGAGGCTGCTCCTGCGCCGCCTCTTCCTTTTCCTTTTTCATCTGCTTCAGCTCGGCTTCGGCATCATCGACCCACGGGTGATTCTTGACGATCGTCTGATCCGAAATCACACCGACCGACTGCGCCGCGATCTGTGCCGTCTCCAGATCATTCTGCACCATATTGCGGGTCCAGGTCTGGATAATCTTTGCCGGCTCGGCCATACCTTCCACGCGGCAGATCGCACGCACCAGCTCGGCAAAACCGGTGCGGAACTGCGTCTCCATCATGCCCGCTTTGAGCTCCAGCAGGCTGTACAGGTATTTGAGCGCCACACCCGAGCTGTCCCCGAACCGCTCCGGATCAGGGTCAACACCCATGCCGGACACGAAAATCTGCCGATGCACACGGTCCAGGAACTCACCGCGCGCTTCATGGGGGATCTCTGCGCGGATCGTGTCCACGCCGCCGTCAGCCTCTACCTTGATCACCTTGGACTGCCGGAGATCCTGCACAAACTCGGTTTTGTCCTCTCCGCCGTAGTTCTTCAGCACGAAGATGATCTCCTGCACATCCTCCATGTCGTTGGCAAAGCCGGACACGACCTTGTCGTAGGCGTCGATCAGGTCTTTGTACAGCGGCAGGTCGCCCATGTGCTGTGCGTTGTTGTAAAATGGGATAAACGGCACGGCGCCCAAGCCATGCACCATCTCCCTGCCGAGCTCAGGATAGTCGAAGTACGCGTACTTGCCATAGGTGTTCTGGCGGTAAAAACGCACCCGCGTATCATCCCAGAATTCACACACCTGCATGTACTGCGCCTGCTCTGGGTCGAGCATGGTGTAGCATCGCAGCACGCCGACCAGATCGCTGTCCAGCGTCCCGGAGAAAACCGGAATGATCTGTACCGGATCGACTGTGTGATACCGAAAGCTGCCGTCCTGTCCACGCCAGTAATGCAGCCAGCCCACCGACGTATTGCTCGCGTCAAGTCCCAACTGAACTGCAGTGCCGGTGTACTGATCCCCCAGCACCTCGGAAACGCGCGCATTCGAGGTTTTATCGCCCAGGTCAAATGTCGGTGGGAAGGACAGCGCATAGCTTACCTTCTGTGTAACCAGCAGGTTGTGCCAGTTATGCGAAATGCGGTTGTCGGCCATCCGCAGCGGGTTGCCGATCTCTTTTTCGGCCTCGGCCTGCCGCTGCAGCACCCCAGTGTCGTCCTTGATCTTGTTGTGGTTGGCAAAATACTGGCGTGCGCATTCGGCCTGATCGATAAATTTCCCATGCCCCTGCAGCAGGAGCTGAATTGTTCTGCTGTTCACTTCCAAACGCTGACGCCTCCCTTCTTCATGTCGCGCTCGCAAGCATATCTTGTGGCGTCGATCGTATGATTGTTTTTATCCGGATAGCCGGACTTGAACGCCGTGCCGTCTGCGGTGCGCTCCAGCTCATAGCCACTGAACTCACGCGCCGCGTTCGGGCAGGCCACAGGGTCAATGACGATCTCGGCCAGATCCTGCAACCAACTGATCCCATGCTCTACGCTCCCGGGGCCTTTTTTCGCCGGACTGATGCGGATACCCCGGCTTTTCAGCTCATCGTTCGAACGCGGCTCAGCACTTTCCGCAGTGACTTCCCGGCGATCCGGATTTTCTTTCTTTATCTCGCGGGCGATCTCGTCAAAGCCCGCCCGGTGCTTGTAAAACTCGTGGTAGATAAACAGCCGGCGCCGCTTGCGGTCGTAGTGCAGCGCGATATATACAAACGGATCCGGACCATAGCCCCAGTCAAGGCCGCGCCGGATATGATCAAACGAAGCGCGCTCCTCAGCTGTGATCTCCCGCTGCGTGACATTCTGGAACACCTCGCCGCCGGTGCCGGTGACCTCACCCAGATAGGCGTGCCTGTACCGCGCCTCATTCGTACGCTGCAGCTCCTCCGCCTCCTGCAGGAACGGATCCCCCAGCCAGTCTTCTGGTACCGAACGGTAATCACTATGGTGTACTAGCGTATCCGGCCGCAGCTTCTGTGTATCTACCTCGCGGTTGATCCAGTTGGTCTGCGACTTCGGCGGGTTGTAGCTGTAAAACACATCGAACCGGCTTCCGCCACGCATAAGCGACTGATTGATCATGTCCAGTTCTTCTTTGCCGAGAAACTCATCACATTCTTCGTACCAGATGTAGCGGATATAGCCCTTGGACACCTTGGTTGATTTGATTTTCTTGGGCTTGTCTGCGCCGCGAAACAGAATACGTTGCCCAGTTGGCAGGTAGATCAATACCATCGGGCTGACACGCCGCTCCCACAGGTGGGACGCACCCAACTTTTCAATCGCCCAGACAAGCTGCTCATATACGCTGTCCTTCAGGTACATGCCCACCTTGCGAAGCGCGACTGCATTCGTACCTGGGTGCTCCATGATGCCGAGCACAATCTCCAACGCCACGAAGGAAGACTTGGTAGAGCCTCGTCCGCCCTTGAGCCAGTAATGCGTGTACCGATCTCTTTTGACCGCGGTGTGGACTGGATAGAACGCCGGCGCAATACAGCTACTCAGCCGGGTCAATGTCGCCCTCCGGGATGTCATCTACGATCTGTACCAGCGCATTGCCATCGAACTGCACGCGATCGGTGAACAGTCCGTACTTCTTCCCGAGCAGCTCAAGCGCCTTTGTGCGCTGCGTGACGCTTGGGTATCGAGAATACTGGTTTCCAAACATGTCATAAGACGGGTACTCTTTGCGCCCCATCCCGATATTAGACAGCTCTTCCAGAACATCCGCTGCCGAAGCGACACCGCGCTTCTCCGCTTCACTGCGAACTTTTGCCTGTAATTCCTCGAACCTTGCCCTTACCTTGCCCTCCGCAAACAGGCGGCTCGCTTTCTCATCGACCGTTTTGTCCTTCATCCGATCCGCTTTGTACGCCGAACGATATGCCTCGCGCTGGCTCTTGCCCTCGATGAGCGCCAGCACAAAGGCTTCCTGTTTATTTGTCAGCTTTTCTGTCAAACGCCCACCTCCTTCGGGCAGCAGAAAAGCACCCTCAAGCGAGAGTGCTTTTCCGGATTTGGAGATAAAAACATGGATAGATGCTGGTTGCAGAGGCCGGATTCGAACCGGCGGCCTCGAGGTTATGGGCCTCGCGAGCTACCACTGCTCCACTCTGCCGTATGCCCCTTGCGGGGCATCCCTCTATGCCAACAGGCACGAAAGGCGTATGCGTCCTCTCGGACGATGGGGCGCACGGCCGGTAGTGAGCCGACCCGCCGTCCCACAGGACAGCTTGGCGTCATGCTGTGCGCGTATTGCCCGGATAACCCGCCGGGCGCGGGTGTGGGTTCTGTCAATTCACTTTTGAGAGGGCATCTGACTATCTCCCCGCCCGCCTCATGCAGCGTTTGGGACATGTCCCCGCCCCGCTGCTGCAGGACGGGCAAAAAAGAGGGGATGTGAAGAAGGAATGCGGGCCTCGGTTTCATCCCGCATCTTCACAATGCCATAATAGCACTGGTCATAGGTGACATTCAATGACATCTTAGGACATCTTCACTCCATCCCCGTTAATTCTCGTATGATCTGCATGGCATGACCATGCAGACGAATGACATGTCGGCATGAATAGTGTAGTTCAGCCGCAATTTCTCCCCATGCCTTATCGTTAACGTAATACTCAGTCAGCAGGGTCGAAAGCGTGTTGTCCTCGACCTGACCGATCACCTGCAGGATCTCCGCCCGGGTACGTTCCAATTTCTCGATCTGCCGGTCGACTGCCAAGCTGAGCTCGGCGTAGGCCGCATTCTTGTCCGCCGGCTCGCCCCCGGAAACATGCTCGCCACCGCCCACTACGACCGAGGTTGCACGGGCAAATGCCTGCTCCTTGCTGGTCTGCAGGGCGCGCAGCCGTCCGCTCATTTTCCGCGCGCGGCTCAACCATTCTTTTGCCGTCATGCATCGCCCTCCCCGCCCCGGTAATAATGCTCCAGATAGACTGCGGTCTTCTCCAGCTCGTTCCGAATCGCGCGCAGGGCGGTGCGCCGTGCTTTAAGGCGGAAGCGTTCTTCCCGGGATATCTCTGTCTTGATCAGCACGGTCAGCTCGGCGAGCCTCCCCTGAATCGGGATGATGCTCTCTTCCCAGTATGTATCCGCCAGACGCTTAAGCGTCATTTTGTCCCGCTCTCTTTTAGTGTTCAAACGGATACCTCCAATACCATTCGCCATCATATCCGATCGACAATACGCCGAGCGCCTTTCTGGCAGATTTGATTTCCTTTCGAGTAAATCCCCGCAGCCTTCCGAGCTTGATAACCTGCTTGACAGGCATTCCCTCAAGCGGGTCACACGATATCATTTTGTCGTCCAGCCAGAGAATCACATCACGTTTGCTGCTCATGTTTTTCACCTCATTTTCCGGGGGTGCATGAAATCCCAAAATTATACCCCCTCACAACTCGAAAATGAGGCTTGTGAAATGCGGCTGGCGGAAATGCCCGCAGACCTGCATGGCGTCTCGTTTTCGAGGGCGAAAGATATTGTCAAAACAATTGAAAATCTGGCGAAAGTAAAATTGACAATCAAAATCACTGAAAAACCGGCAGTGATTTTGACACTGAATTTTGATGTTTCTTGCTCTGTATTCTGTCCGCTCCGTGCGGACACACATCATCACGGCTTCCTGCCGCTGAGCTGCGCCGCAATCGCATCCTTCTCGAACAGATATTCGATATGCATACCGGTCACGCGCTCGGCCTTCAGCCGCAGCTTCTCGTATGCGTATTCCTCATCGACATCGGCTTTCATTTTCTCCAGCTCGTCGGTGTTCGCCTGCAGCGCCTCGAAAAACCGCTGCATCCGTTCCGGCCCGAAGCCGTAGGCATCCGCGATCGAGCACACCGCGAGCCAGAGCGCCTTCTGCGTGGCGGTATCCGCCCGCACCTGTACGGTGGCATCGTCCGCAGCCTCCTGCACTGCCAGCCGGATCATCCGCTTGTGCGCCAGCTCGTCCGCCAGTGTCATGCCTGGCGGCCGGCCGGGACCGTGCCGGCGCTTTTGTTTGTTCTTAGCCATTGTCACTCCCTCACAATTCCATCTGTCCCAATCTTCTCAAACCGATATTTCTGTATTGCGTCCGGGTATTTCTCCCGGTCGACCTCACTGGCAAACATCTCATACGGGCGGACGAAATACCTGAACATTCCATAAAGCGCCTGATATACGACCATCATCTCGCCGGTTTCGGTATGCGTGGCAGTGCCAATGACATAGTACTGTCTGCCCTTGAAATGCCGGTAACCGCCGGGCCTTATTTCTCTCATTGGTTGCCCTCCTCGCTGATCCGCTCGAACGAAATCACCCACACCCAAGGGTTAGCCTCCCAGCCATATGCAGCGCGGTCAGCGGGTCTGATTGTGTTATCCCAAACAGCGGCGAAATCATCTCGGTATCGACCATGTAAAGCTAAGCAAAGCTCTCCACCGTAACGGATAAAATGCGGCTTTTTAACAGCTCCTTCATCGTATGCCCCTTGCGAATTTATAGACTGCAATCTCTCAACTCGCACATCCGTTACCCGCAGGAAAATGCGGGCGGCAGCACGCGGCATATGGATTGATGGGTGCCAGCTATTTCCGCGGTATTTTTCAGGCCGTAGATCCTCTCCCGCCTTATAGTAGTACACACCGTGGGGCCGGAAGTGTCCGCCTGGGGTCTCCGGCAGTCGGGTCCATGTCTCTCGCACCCACAGGATGTCGCCGGGATGATAAGGCGCGCGATTATATAGGCTATGGCACGGCACAGGATGAAAAGACGAAATATTATCGCCCCATCCTGCACCACCGAGCCGCCAGAAGTGGCCGTCAAGAACCGGCTGCGGCTTCATCGCCCGCCGCGTTACCGTTTTCCGCCCCTCCAAAATGGCGCGCACCATGTCGGTGTTCATCAAAATCGGGCGTTCGCTCATTTGGCATCCTCTCCCTCCGGCGGGCGACGGTACACCGTATAATTTCCGCTCGGGTTATCAAGAGTATCGCCGCCATGCCCTGTCGCATCAAGAATCATATCCTCTAGGCCTGCCCCATCAAGCGTATCAATGGAGTATAGCTTCCCGTATAGCACGATGCCTTCTTCACCATCTCTTTTGCCATGTTCATCTGTACCGTAGTCGATCCACACACGATCAAAGTGCATCTCGTTCACGTCATCCTGCGTTAACGGCTCGTTCGGCGGGGTGATTGTGGGCGCTTGAACCACTCTCTGCATCCCCCGCCGCAGAACCGATTTTTCCGTCTCGTCCTCGGTGTCGTTGTACCAGGACACGAGATCATTGTTTAGTGTATATGCATCAATCGGTCTTGCCATCTTTCAGCGCCTCCCTGTTTTCGGCGGCAGTGCGGCAGACCACCACTCTACCTGCACATCCATCTGGCTATCCGGTATTTCGGGGAGA
>ERZ826396.1491-NODE-1491-length-25141-cov-4.468668_pt1 | contig 25141 bp, 25 predicted proteins | sample MGYA00519926_ERZ826396 | MGnify/ENA primary metagenome ERZ826396 (study PRJEB31778, sample SAMEA3449230) | human gut metagenome | biome: human gut; feature: human-associated habitat; material: faeces | place: United Kingdom | collected 2010/2012 ... | reverse complement strand
CCGCCCCGGCCCAGGTGAAGCCGCCGATAGCGGATAGCACCGTCTCCCGATCTCCCGCGTAGGTCACGATGACGCAGCCGGTGCGCTCATGGACCACGGCCTCTCTCGTCCAAGGTTGGCCCTTCAGCCAGGTCTCCAGCAGGTCTGCCTGCCGGAGGGTCATATTTTTCTGCCGGAGCCGCAGGCGCATCCGGCCCCGGCTCTCATGTACGATGGTCGCTCTCATAATCGATCTCTCCTCATGGAAAAAGGGAGCCGCTTACCGGCTCCCTTCCGCGGTTTTTCAGGCCTCCTGGCCCTCTACCTGAGCCTCGGCTTCCTTGGCGGCCCGGGCCTCGTTGATGTCCTTGGCGGCGGCCAGGATGTCGGCGGCGTTCTCCTGGACAGAGGTAACGGTCTCCATTACGCTGTCCTTCATCCGCAGGCCGGCGGCGGTAATGTGGGTATAGGCCTTCTTGGCGTCCTTGCTGGCAAGCAGCTTCACGCCGGCGGAGCCGAACAGAGCGCCGCCCACGAAGCAGGCCAGTTTGACATAGTGCTTCATCATGAGAGATTCTTCCTTTCTGCTATGTACTTATTTGCGCTTGTAGCCCGTGATCATCACCATGACCATGCAGATCACGGCGCCCCAGGCCCAGAAGCGATGTTGTTTCATTCCAATTTCCTCCTGTCCGGAAACAAACTCGTCCCTTCGCATATTAAGATATTATAGCAGAGGAAGAACTCCTTGTATCACCAAATCGGACAAGGTTATGCCGGTCCGGACATTTTTCGATACATGGCCGGTGTCATACCGTACTGCCGGTGAAAGGCGGCGGAGAACTGGCTGGCGCTGCCATATCCTACCGATTGGGCTACCCCCAGCACGCTGAGGGAGGAGTCCCGCAGCAGCTCCGCCGCCCGTTCCATCCGCCGCTGGCGCAGCCAAGTGTGAACAGGGAGACCGTACAGGCGGCGGAAGCCCTCCTTGAATGTGGTGGTGGAGAGACAGGCCCGGCGGCTCAGGAACGGAATGGTCAGGGGCTCGTCCAAGTGCTCCTCCATATACCGGCGGATCTCAGCCAACCTCCGCGCCGTCTCACGTTCCAACGCCAGAGTTGCGTCCTCCTGTTCTTTCGGATTGCAGAGCAGATAGAGCAGCTCCACCGATTTCCACACGCACCAGCGCGCACGCTCACTCTGGGGGAGACAGCCCAGGTTGGCAAAGGCCGCCCGGCTCCAGTCGGTTGGCCCCTCCACGGCACAGCCGCCCCGGCTGGCCATCCAGTGCCGCACCCGCCCTGTGTCCAAGGTCAGGCCGCCCAGCAGATCGCAGATGGTTTGCAGGCTCTCCCGGGCGCCCCGGGCATCCACCGCCACCAGAATGCCCGCCAGAGGGGCGTCCACGCTGGCTCCAGACAAATCGGAGAGGTCAGTGAGGAGGAGTACCTGCCGAACGGATGCCGTCAGTATTGTGTTGTCCCTCCGAGTCAGGGTAATTGACCCGGCCAGGCAGAACAGGGCCTCGAAGTGGAGGGGCTCCAACCGGAGGGGCAAGGAAACCGGCTCATCGTGCAGGGAGAACAAACAGGCCCGAGCGCCGGGCATCACCTGTGCCCAGTCCCCCCGGCCCTCCAGAAATTCCGCCAGCATTCGTCCGCCTCCTCTCCATGCCTCGCCGCTTACCGGCCGAACAGCCCCTTCTTTTCCCAGGGCTCCTTCCGGATCTCCCCTACCTCATAGCCGGTGGCGGAAATGGCCGCCCGCAGGGCATCCTCGTCCAGTTCCGTCTCCGCGATCACCGTGGTCTCCTTTTTGCTCCGGGATGAGCTGACCTTCTTCACCGGAAACGCCTTCCGCACCGCGTCGTTCACATGGCTTTCACACATGCCGCACATCATTCCGTTGACCTGAACTGTGTATTTCCACATTGTATGTCCCGCCTGTCTGTCTAAAAAAGTTAGAGAAAGCTAACTCACGAATATAAAAAAGCGCAACTATTCTGGCTGTCCTGCTCAACCCAGCGCCACGTCCAATGCCATCATCAAAGTGAAGCCCAGGGCGAAGGCCAGCGTCCCCACATTGGAGTGCTCCCCCTGGGACATCTCCGGGATCAGCTCCTCCACCACTACATAGAGCATAGCGCCGGCGGCAAAGCTCAGCAGATAGGGCAGGGCCGGGACCACCAGCCCGGCGGCCAGGATGGTCAGCAGCGCCCCCACCGGCTCCACCACACCGGAGAGCACGCCTCCGGCAAAAGCTTTGGCCTTGCCCATCCCCTCCGAGCGCAGGGGCATGGAGATGATGGCTCCCTCGGGGAAGTTCTGGATGGCGATGCCCAAGGATAAGGCCAGGGCGGCCATCATGGTGATCTGTCCCTCCCCGGACAGAAGGCCCGCATAGACCACTCCCACCGCCATTCCCTCGGGGATGTTGTGGAGGGTGACCGCCAGCACCATCATGGTGGAGCGTTGCAGTTGGGTGCGGGGGCCCTCCGCCTGCTGGCTTCGCTGGTGGAGGTGGGGGATCAGATGATCCAGTCCCAAAAGAAATAGGATACCAGCCCAAAAGCCGGTGACCGCCGGCAGGAATGCCCATCCTCCCACCCCGGCGGACTGCTCCATGGCGGGGATCAGCAGGCTCCAGATGGACGCAGCAACCATAACGCCGGAGGCAAAACCGGTCAGTCCGCGCTGCACCCGATCCCCCAGACCCTTTTTCAAGAAGAATACACAGGCAGCGCCCAGGGCGGTACCGAAAAATGGGGTGAGTAGGCTCCAAAATATCATTGCCCCATTCTTGTATCCCTCCTGTCCTTCGTCCGCCGGAGCAATTTTAATTCCCACTAATACAGGTAAATTATCTATCCGATAGTTAGTATATGCTAACTACGATGTTTTGTCAAGAATTGTTCGGTATGCACTTACTGTCTACCGTCTGAACATATAGAGAGCGGATAGTTCACACACTCAAAAAAGATATAATTGGGGTAATCTCCCCTTGACAAACCGCTTTCCAAAAGAAAATCCTTTTAAAGTACGCGACTGACAACGGTTTCCCCAATCCTGCGTTTTTCATCGACGACGGCGTTTCCGGGGTGACCTTTGACCGTCCGGGCTGGAATGAGATGATCCGACTGGCCGAGGCGGGAAAGGTCAGAACCGTTATTGTCAAGGATATGTCCCGTATGGGGCGGGACTATCTGAAAGTGGGCTACTATACCGAGAGTTTCTTTGCCGAGCGCGATATTCGGTATATCGCCATCAATGACGGCGTGGACAGCGACAAAGGGGACAACGATTTTACCCCTTTTCGCAATCTGTTCAACGACTTCTACGCCCGCGATACCAGCAAGAAAATCCGGGCTGTCATGCGTGCCAAAGGAAATGCCGGGGAACACCTCTGCACCAATCCGCCCTACGGGTATCAGAAAGACCCGGCGGATAAAAAGAAATGGATCGTGGACGAGGAAGCCGCCGAGATTGTCAAACGGATTTTTGACCTGTGCATTGCAGGGAAGGGCCCCTTGCAGATTGCCAAGCTGCTGACCGCCCAACACGTCCTGACGGTTAAAGCTCACTACGCCCAGCGGGACGGAAAGCCGCTGCCGGAGAAGCCTTACAAGTGGAGCCCCAAGTCTGTTGCGGGAATTTTGGAGCGGCCAGAGTACACCGGCTGCACGGTGAACTTCAAGACCTATTCCAAGTCCCACAAGCTGAAAAAGCGGCTGCATAACGCCCCGGAGAACCAGCGAATTTTCCCCAATACCCAGCCCGCCATTATCGAAGAACAAGTCTTTGCACGAGTACAGGAGTTGCGGGAGAACAAGCGTCGCCCCAGCAAGACAGGAAAGCAAGGACTATTCTCTGGCTTGCTCTATTGTGCGGATTGCGGGGACAAACTGTATTTCTGTACGACAAACAGCTTTTCGCCCAAGCAAGACCACTATGTTTGCTCCAACTATAAGAGCAACACGGGAACTTGTTCCGCCCACTTTATCCGGGAAGAAACGCTGAAACTGTTTGTGTTGCAGCGGATTTTCGATGTGACGGCACTGTTCTTTGACGATGCCATGGCATTTGAGGAAGCCGCGAAAAAGCAACGGTTCCAAGAAGCCGAAAAAGAGGCCAAGAAACGCAGGCGCGAAATCGCCCAAGCGGAAAAGCGTATTGGCGAACTTGACCGGATTTTCAAACGCATCTATGAGGACGACATCAACGGGGCAATCAGCCATGAACGGTTCTTGAAACTTTCTGCCGACTATGAGGCAGAACAAAAAGAACTGACGGAGCAGGTCAAGGCATGGCGGGACGCAGTAGAAACCTTTGAACAGGATCAAGCCGATTTTGCCAGCTTTGCAGCCATTGTGCGAAAATATGTGGGCATCCGGGAACTGACGCCCACCATCGTCAATGAGTTTGTAAAGAAGATCATCGTCCATGCGCCGGACAAGTCCAGCGGCCACCGCAGGCAGAAGATCGAACTGGTCTGGAACTTCATCGGAGAAGTTAACCTACCGGGCGACAATGAGACTGTGGAACGGCAAAGAAAAGGCAGGACGGCATGACTTTTCAGCCATGCCGCCCTGCGACAATCAAATTACTTCCTTATGGGCGCTCGCCTTCACGAGCCGCTCTTTTTCTCTTCCTAAAACTATTTCTTACAGTTAATCGCTTGCCATGAGCAACAGCAATTCTTCAGCCACTTCACTCTGATATTTCTCCAGAAATGCTGACGTGGCGGCTTGCTGAGCAGCCGCATAATTCTGTACGGTCACAAGCGCCTGCTGCAAAATCTCAGGAGCCGCATTCTGCTGGTAAAGGAGAAGCGCCTGCTGCTTCGCTACAAGGAGGGCCTGCAGATAATTGCATACATTCAGATACTCCTGCGCCATGGCTGCCTCTTCCGTCATCCCAGCTGACACCGCAGCCTGTAGATAAACATCCATCTCCTGCTGCAGCAGCGCCACTATCTGCGCCTGCCAGGCCATCGCCGTAAGCTGCTGATTCTCCAGCGCCAACCTCTGCTCCGGAGTCATCGCATCCAAAGCTGCCACATTGGCCAGATGCGCCGCCACATCCTGCTGAAGGGCTGCCATATCTTTGTACTGTGTCACATTACCGTTTTCATCGATCACAACGGAGGCAACAGATCCCGCTTTCAGCCTAGCCATCACGGCATCCAGACTATTATATCTGATAAAATACGGATCCGCAGTCACCTCTTTGGCAAACTGCTCCACCTTGTCATTCCACTCTGTAAAAATCAGGCCGGACACCTGTTCATCATCCAAATAAAGCACTTCTCCATACTCCACAGATGAGATCACTTCCGATGCCTCCGCCTTCAGCGGAACAATGCAGAACAACACCGCTGCGGCCGCAACCGCCATTTTCATCAACCTGCCAAACTTCATTTCCACTTCCCCCCTTCTTGATGGCTCTTCGCCTTCTCTTTTTATCATAACATTTCATACGAAAAAAGCAAGTCCGCCCCGCTCCTTTTACCGCCTCCTGCGGCGCTTTCTGGCCTGTATCCGATAAACCCGATTCCTCCTCGGATGATCCCGATAGATCAGATCCTCATTCCCTCTCCCGCTGCGCGTGCGCCATCTGTGCTTCCAGATCTGCCTGCGCACAAAGAAGAAAATCCCGCAGGCGATGCCTGCCAACAGCAGAAGGATAATCAGCACATACCACCAATGAAATGTAAACGTACCTTTCTCTTCCGGAACCGGCTCCGCTATCGTTTCAGGCTCCGCCTCTGTCTCTTCAGGCACCACCAATGTCTCTGGAAGCGCGATCAATGCCTGCCCCACTTCATGTTCTCCATAATGATAAACCATGAGCGCAGTTTCACCTTCTTTTGCGTTCTCGGTATCATAATAGAGATCCTGGGTCAACTGATCGAAGGAGACATCTGAAGGGACCACCACATAGCCGTCCTCTGACACCTGCACCGCAACCGCTTCCTCCTGCACGCTTCCGGTTTCCTCTCCGGCCGTTCTGGCATGAACAGCCGCCTCCACACTTTGAGGGGTATTGCTCGCGATGTCCAGCTTCTTAAAGTTCTCAAATCCAAAATCGAACAGCGCCGCGGTATCCACATAAACCTGCCGCCCTTCTGTCTTCATCGTCACGCAGATCAGTTCCATTCCATCACGTCCTGCACAGGTGACCAGCGTATTTTTCGCCGCCACGGTATAACCGGTTTTCCCGGCAAACACGCCTTCATAGTGATACTGGCCGTTCAGAAGCATTTTATGATGGTTGGACATCGGAATCAGATCCGGCTGCTTTTCGGATGGCTGGATCTCATAAAAGGTCGTCTCCGATATCTTTCTGAAGATATCATACTTCAGGGCTTCTTTCGTAATCAAGGCCATATCATAGGCACTGGTCAGATGCTGTTCATTCGGGAGTCCATGCGGATTCACAAAATGGCTATCCTGACAGCCCAGCTCCGCTGCCCGTGCGTTCATCATATCCGCAAATGCTTCGATACTTCCCGCCACATGCTCGGCCAGCGCGTAGGCCGCATCATTGGCAGAAGCCAGAAGCATTCCATAAAGACAGTCCTCAACAGTCAGCTCTTCCCCTTCATCCAGCGCAATATGGGAACCCTTATCTTCCATATACACCGCATCATGAGGAATCGTGACGATCTCGTCCATCTCGCAGTTCTCTATCACCAAAAGAGCGGTCAGAATCTTCGTAATGCTGGCCGGATAGTACTGTGCATGAATATTCTTGGCATAAAGAATCGTACCCGTGGACGCTTCCATGACGATTCCGGCCTCTCCCACAATAGAAGGGCCCTCAGGCCAGCTTTCCGCTGCTTCTGCGCCCTGCATCCCTTCTGTTTCCTGTGCTCCTTCCGCCGTCTGCGTTTCTCCCGTTTCCTGGATTTCCTCTGTTTCTGGTATCTCCCCTGTTTCCTGCGTCCCTTCCTGTTCTTCCCCGGATTCCTCCTCAGTCATCACGCCTACGCCGCCTGAAGCCGCCTGGACGCCTATCTGCTGTGAGGCCATAAAAAAAGCCGCTGCCAGGCAGGCCGCCGTTACTGTTCTTCTGAATCTATATTTCATGGGAATCTCTGATCTCCTTACCTCTTTTGTTAAAACCGGCGGCCCCTCTTATCCGAGGAATCTCTCTGGTAAAGCAACGCACACCATACGATACGGCCAGCCTTCCAAAATCAATGACGGGCGCTTTCGCCCATAAGTCAACAGATATGTTGTCAGAATATGTTACAATTCCTTTACACTTATGTTAAGCTTACCTCCACTATAGGCATTCCGTCAAGTAATTTTAGAATAGAATTGTCCGTAAAAATCTGCCTTCCCATCATAGGGCTCCACATAAAAACGTCCAAGAAGAGACAGATTCAGCTCCTTCATCTCCTTTTCCCCCGCATACCTGTGCGCCAACTCCCTCTGCTCTTTCAAAAAAGCGTGCCAGTCTTTCACGAACTGTTCATACCTGTTCCAGTCCGCAACGCCGACCCATTTCTTCACTCTGACCTTCGTCCGATTTTCTTTTCTGCATTCATGGATCTGGAGGAAATAGTGAAACTCCCCGTTCTCTTCATAGATCCTGCCCAAAGGAAAAAGCCTGCAGAAGCCCGGGCGGAACGAATGGATCGAACATCTTCCCTCCGCGTTCAGAAATGTGCAGCTTTCCCCCTCTCCGGCCAATTTCAGGTTCGGCAGGATCAGGCCATCCTGCATATTCAATTCAATTCTTCCTTCCGCCATCAGTTCTGCAAACCCTTTTCCCAGTCCAGCCTGTAGCTGCCAGATATCATACGGATCCAAGATGATAGAAGTTCCCATATTTTGGCAGCAGGCGCTGCATCCGGCACAGTCTGAGCATCCCACTTTCACCAGGTCATTGGCTGCATACAGTTTCCCGTCCGATACCTGCCCCAGATCAATTTCCCGCTCCATTTTCGTCCTTCCTCCCATATCAAAGCATTTTTCTGCAACTATTCTATCAGAGAAATGGGAGGAATGGAAGGTATGAGAAAAGAAGCAGGCCAGGTACACTCTGTCACCTGGTCTGCTTCCGCTTAAGCATAAGGATACTCCGCGAAGCGCGGTATCCGTTGTTTGATTGCCAAGACACTCTGCACAATCCCTTACTTCGCACTGGCCATCCGTTTCATATTCACTTTCAGTGTGCTACTTTCTTTATAAGGCCTTACCAGCAGATAGATGAAGCCGATCACCAGGAGGAATGCCACAACGGTCCAGATACCGAATCCGGCTCCGGTAATCAAGCTGCCGATCTGGTATACACACAGGGACACAACGTACGCCAGGAGCGTCTGATATCCAATCGCGAACCAGAACCACTTCGCATTGTTCATCTCTCTCTTGATTGCGCCCATTGCAGCAAAACAGGGAGCGCACAGGAGGTTAAAGGTCAGGAAGGAATACGCCGCAGCCGCGGTCATGCTTCCCGCAAGAGACCCCCAGATTTCGGTTCCGTCTTCAGCCACTTCCGCAAACCCGTACAGGATACCGAAGGTGCCCACCACGTTTTCTTTCGCAACCAGGCCGGTGATTGCCGCAACAGCAGATCTCCAGTTGCCCCATCCGAGAGGAATGAAGAGCCATGCGATCGCATTGCCGATTCCAGCCAGGATGCTGTGGTCAATCTCCATATCATCAAGCATTCTGAACTGTCCGTCCACCCATCCGAAGTAAGTGGTGAACCATATAACAATGGTGGAAAGCAGAATAACGGTACCTGCCTTTTTAATGAAGGACCAGCCGCGTTCCCACATGCTGCGGAGCACATTTCCTACCGTGGGAAGATGATAGGCAGGAAGCTCCATGACAAAGGGAGCAGGATCCCCCGCAAACATCTTGGTCTTCTTCAGGATGATGCCGGAACAGATGATCGCCGCAATTCCTACAAAATACGCGCTGGGAGCAACCCATGCCGCTCCATCAAACAGAGCGCCTGCAATCAGGGCGATAATTGGAAGTTTCGCTCCGCAGGGAATAAACGTGGTGGTCATAATCGTCATTTTGCGGTCTCTGTCATTCTCAATCGTTCTGGAGGCCATAACGCCGGGAACACCGCAGCCCGTGCCGATCAGCATGGGAATGAAAGACTTCCCGGACAGACCGAATTTGCGGAAAATACGGTCCATGATGAAGGCGACTCTCGCCATATATCCACAGCCCTCCAGGAATGCCAGAAAGATGAAGAGCACCAACATCTGCGGAACGAATCCAAGCACCGCGCCCACGCCCGCAACAATACCGTCCAGAATCAGGCCCTGCAGCCAGTCAGCGCAGCCTATGGACGTCAGCAGAGATTCCACCAGAACCGGAATGCCCGGCACATCCACCAGGCCGAACAGGCTCCAGCCGTCGCCGAACAGGCCGTCATTCGCCCAGTCCGTGGCCCAGGTTCCTACCGTCGTAACGGATACATAGTAAACGACAAACATCACCGCCGCAAAAATCGGAAGGGCCAGCCACCGGTTCGTCACAATCCTATCGATCTTATCAGAAGTCGTCATTTTCTCCTTCCGGCTTCTCTTATAACACTCTCCGATAATGGAAGAGATATAGACATATCTTTCATTGGTGATGATGCTTTCCGTATCATCATCCATCTCTTTCTCCAGCCGGGCGATCTGCGCAGACACATCGGGAGCATTCGTCATCTGTTCCTGGATTTTGTCATCCTTCTCCAGCAGCTTAATCGCGAAAAACCGCTTCTGTTCTTCCGGAACCTTATTTCCAAGCATCCCTTCCACTTCGCCGATCACGGATTCCACTTCCGGGGCAAAGGTATGTACAGGAGCTGTCTTGTTCTTCTTATTCGCCAGGGCAACCGCCTTTTCGGCAGCTTTCTGGATATTGGTTCCCTTCAGCGCAGAGATCTCAACCACCTCGCACCCCAGCTTTTCGCCCAGTTTCTTGGTGTTGATCACATCACCGCTCTTCTCCACCACGTCCATCATGTTCACCGCCATCAGAACCGGAATCCCCAGTTCCATCAGCTGGGTGGACAGGTAAAGGTTTCGTTCCACGTTGGTGCCGTCCACAATGTTGAGAATCGCATCCGGTCTCTCAGAGATCAGGTAATTTCTCGCCACCACTTCCTCCAGCGTATACGGAGAAAGGGAATAGATGCCGGGAAGATCCATGATCACCACATCCTTGTGACCTTTCAGCTTTCCTTCTTTCTTCTCAACCGTCACGCCCGGCCAGTTTCCCACAAACTGATTGGAACCGGTCAGCGCATTGAACAACGTCGTTTTTCCGCAGTTCGGATTTCCTGCCAATGCAATTTTAATCGCCATAGTCTCCCTCTTTCCACCTCACAGCCTGGTGTCGCGGCATATCTGCCGCCGCATCCGCCATGTTGTTTGTTATGTATGATTTTGTTTTTGAAATAGCTATCTTTTGTTAGGTAAATCTAACTTATATACAAAAAACAACCTATTCCACCTCGATCATCCCGGCATCCGCCTTACGCACAGAAAGCTCATACCCTCTGACGGTCACTTCCATCGGATCTCCGAGCGGGGCAACTTTTCTGACATAGACTTCCACTCCTTTAGTAATTCCCATGTCCATGATGCGCCTTTTCACCGCGCCCTCTCCCGTCAGCTTCACAACCTTCACACTCTCCCCGCAGGGAATCTCCTTCAATGTCCTCATACTGTCTCCTTTTCCTCCTGATATATGCAAGCCATTGTACCGCAAGCTACTTTAGGGCAAGCTGCGAAAGAACTTGCCGCACAATGGCCTGCTGCGAAGCAACTTGCCGCAAAGCCGTTTTCAGCCTGCGGTCTTTCACTCTGCATCCTTTTTCACCGCATGTGGGTCTAGCAAAGCCTGGCAGGCCTTATCAGCCGACCATGATTTTATTCGCCATATCTTTTCCTATGGCGACTCTGGAATCTTTGACATTAACGATCATATTGCCGCCTGTCTCAGATATCACCGTCACAACACCTCCGGCCACAAACCCCAGATTCTCAAGGAATCTTCTGGTCTCTTCTTTTCCGCCGACTCTGCGGATCACAGTCGGCTCACCATTCTGCGCCATCGTTAAAGGCATCATTTCTCATCTTCTTTCTATGTACGATTGAAAAACGTGAAAGATTACTTGTTCCAAACACTTGTTAGTATATGCTAACTGTTGTTCGTTGTCAAGCAGTTTTATTGAAGGATTCTTGTGCTCCGTTGCTACTCAGCCCTCCGCATATGCCGTTCCGTCTTCCTTATCCGCTATTTCTATTTGCCGTTCCCCTCTCCATATGTTATACTTGGTACGTCGGAAAAGATTCAATAAAACATTCTAAACAGGATAAGGTGTTATTATGATACATGCAAATGAATCAGCAGAAAATTATCTGGAAACTATACTGGTTTTAAGCAAGTCCCATCCCGTCGTGCGTTCCGTGGATGTGGCGGAAGAATTGGGGTTTAAGAAGTCCAGCGTAAGCGTTGCCATGAAGAATCTTCGGGAGAAAAATCATATTACCGTAACCAAAGAAGGATATATCTACCTGACCGATTCCGGCCGCGCCATCGCTGAGATGATCTATGAGCGGCATGAACTGCTGACCGCCTGGCTCACCCGGCTTGGCGTGGATCCGAAGATCGCGGCAGAAGATGCCTGTAAGATCGAACATGTCATCAGCTCGGAAAGCTTTGAGGCGATCAAGAAACATGCCCAAGGCTGAGCCGTCTATTTCCGGCCATTTATCCGAACAAGCGGATGAATCGATACAAGCAGCGTGCTTTTTATGAACTCCGTCCATTCAAAAGGGAGCAGTGCCTCACGGCCTTGCTCCCTCTTTTTCTTACTTTTCTTAAAAATGTCCGAACCGATTCTCAGTCATTATCCGGAAGCAGCTTGATACGCACCATGATCCTGCGCACCTCTTCCCCTTCCTGCAGCAGAATATCTTCCACCGCTGTCTGATTGGGAAGCATGCAGTCCTCTTCCTCCAATTCTGAAGCGATCCAATTATAGGCTGCATCCGCAGCATTCTCAATCGCATCCTCCATGTCCGCGCCAAATGCTTCACAGCATTCCAAATCCGGGAAATGCACCTGGTAGCCTGTCCCATCTTCCTTCGGGGTAAAAACCGCCGGATATACAAATGTCATCTGATACCTCCTGCCGCCTGTCTTTCTTGTTCCATTCATTATAAAGATGAAGACGGCCTGTGTCAATCTCTATGAAAAAGCGCGGCAACCGTTCGGGCAGGCCGTTTAAACGCTGCCCTCTGCTCACGCAAAACGCTGTGCCGTCTTCTCCATCCGTTCCACCACCTTCACGCCGAACGGGCAGCGCGACTCACAGCCTCCGCAGCGGATGCAGTCCGCGGCGGAAGCGGATAAGCCTTCATAATGGGCCCGCAGGGTGGCCGGGACCTCTTCCTGCATATCCGCCAGATCGTACAGTTTATTCACCATGGCGATATCAATGCCAGCCGGACAGGGCGCACAATGGCCGCAGTAGGTACACTGCCCGTAATATGCGTGCTTAGGGGCCTTCGCCAACACACTGGCGTAATCCTTGGCCTCTTCATCCGCCGTTTCATAGGCCGCCGCTTCTTCCACCTGCGCAGGTGTCTCACAGCCGGCCATCACACTCGCAACCGCAGGGCGCGTCAGCGCATAATGCAGGCATTGGATCGGCGTAAGGGCAACGCCAAAGGGAGAGGTAGCCGCATCAAACAGCCTTCCGCCGGCATACCCCTTCATCACCGTGATCCCAACGCCCTGTCTTTCACAAAGCCGGTACAGTTCTTCCCGCTGCGGATCGATGCCTCCCAGGGATTCTTCATACTCGTCCTTAAAGTATTCATTCAGATCCTCGCTGGCAGGCAGCAGGTCAAATGCGGGATTCACGCTGAAAAGAAGCATCTCAATCTCACCCGAGGCGGCAGCCAGCTTCCCAACCGCCGGATTATGGGTACTCATCCCGATATGCCGGATCTTCCCCTGGGCCTTCAGTTCTTTCACATATGCGAGGAAGGGCCCTTCCATGATGCGGTGAAATTCCGCTTCTTCATCCACAAAATGAATCATGCCAAGATCGATATAATCTGTGCGCATTCTTTCCAGAAGATCTTCAAACGCCGCCTCCGCCTGTGCCAGATCACGGGTGCGCACATACTGGCCATTCTGCCAGGTGGAACCGATATGTCCCTGAATGATCCACTTTTCACGCTGTCCCTCCAGGGCCGCGCCGATATTGCTTCTCACATTCGGTTCTGACATCCAGCAATCCAGGATATTGATTCCCAATTCCGCGCAGCGATGAATGACCTGCGCCACTTCCTCTTTTCCATGGCGTTCCAGCCATTCTCCCCCAAGCCCGATCTCACTGACCATAAGGCCTGTTTTCCCTAATTGTCTGTACCTCATTTCCCGTTCCTCCTGTTCGCTTCTTCCATCACGCATTTTCATCCATCCTGCATGCCTTTTTCATGCAGGCGGATTGTCCCCTTTGGAACTGTTGATAAAATTCTATCAAATAACCTGCAGGGTTTCAATATCCTAATAAAGCGCCACTCCTACACGGATAAAACGACATATCCGCTCCGCTGCAGCCATTACATTTACGCCTTAGAACAATAAACCTCTATGGCCTCCTTTACGAATTCAGCCGTACCCTCGCCGCCCGCTTGATCGATGTTGTGCTGAAAGCGTTCATCCTGGACGTACATCTGTCCCAATCCGTAAAAAATTTCATCCGTACAGGTATAGTAGTTGTTTGTAATAAAGGTCTGCAGCGCGCCGATTTTTTCCTGTACCGCTTCATCAGCAGGCGGAAGCTGCCTGAGCGCCCCGATTTCAATAAACAAATTCATCAGCTGCGATGTTGTTTCACGAAAATCATGTCCGCCCCTCTGCTTCTGTTCATACTCCTGGTACGCTTTGGTATCTCCCCATTTCGCTTTGGCTTCCGCCTTATATTGTTCCATCTCGCTTTTGTCGAAAACGTGAAAGTCCATTTCCCTTACTCCTTTTTTCTGGATTTCGCGGGCGAAAGAAATCAGCTCCCCCAGATGCTTATACTGCAATTCCAGCAATGCAATTTGCTGGGACAGCGCTTCTGCCGGATCAAAGTTTGGGCTGTCAAGAATTACTTTGATTTCTTTCAGAGGAAACTGCAGTTCACGAAACAGTAAAATATTTTGCAGGCGGCAAAGCGCTGTATCGTCATACAGCCGATAGCCTGCTTCGGTCACTTCTGTAGGCTTCAAAAGCCCAATGGCATCATAATAATGCAGTGTGCGCACACTTACCCCTGTGAGTTTGCTGACTTCCTTTACCGTTCGCATAATTCTTCCTCCCGTGTAAAGACATTATAAACGATAACGTAACGTCAGAGTAAAGAGGGATTTTTTCTTTTCGGTATAATAAACAGGATGGCACAGCCAAGTGCTGCGCCATCCTGCAGTTATCCATTTTCTTCCTTATCGCTGTCAAAGATATCCAAACGCCGCTTCTGCGCCTCATCTTCTCAGGCTTCTTCTCATCCAAACCTTCCTATTCCGCTGCCGTTTTGCCCTCATCGATCAGGCATACAAGGCTGAGTGGCGCCATCTGAACAGAAGTTCCAGATATCTTCGGCGCATATTCCTTTACCACGGACCGGTTCTCCTTCTCCCCATAGAGCCTGGACGTTCCCAGCAGACCGGCCAGGACCTTCCAGTCTCCTTCCGGAAGTTCGATTTCCCTTTCCCTGCCGGAATGGTTAATAAGATACAGCCTGCACGCCTTATCATCCGCATCCCGGGTGAGCAGGGCGAAGATTCCGTCCTCATCGCATTCCATAACGGAGGCTGTGCACGGCATGAAGCAGGATGCAAAGAACGAAAATACCCTGCCCATGCAGGACAAATAACAGGTGTCCTTCGTCGCTTCGATCACGTTCTGCCCCCAGGTGTTGCACATGTTATTGAAATTAGCCAGGGCGAATTCCCCTCCGTAACTCATATAATCCAAAAGCCTGTGGGCGCCGTTTAACGCGTAGTTCCAACTCATCTGCTGCGTGGAGAAAATATCCCTGTAATCATTGGTGATCCTGCCCCTCCACCGGTAGTCCATGGGCACTTTTGGATCCTCAAATGGTTCCTCGCTCCTGCAGGAAGGCAGCCATTCCGTATTCACCAGCTTGATGGAAGTGCCGTTCTTTTTATTATATGCTTCAATGACCGGAAGGACGCTGTGCACGAATTGGGGATCCCCCTGTCGGTAGATCACATAATTGATATCTTTTCCTGCAATCTCAAGCATCATGGGCAGCAAAGCCCTGTCATAGGTATATGCTGCCATCATCAATTCAATGTTCGGATCTGCAAGGCGCATCTGCCTGGCAAACTGGACGCACGCTTCTGCATACTGTACAGCGGTCCATTTCCGATCCGGTTCGTTGTCCATCTCGAACAGCTTCACGCCATAGGGTTCTTCATGGCCGTTTTGCTTCCGCAGGCATCCCATCCCGACGTCCGCCGGCGCATTCAGATATTCCACCAGCTGCCTCGCCTTGAACGGATAGGACGTCATCATATTAAAACAGATCTGCGGCTTAAATCCCACCTGTCTGGACAATTCCAGGAATTCGTCCAGTCCCACATCGTTTTCTTCCAGGCCGCCCCAGTAAAAGCTTTCCTGCGGCTCCCTCGTGTCCCGGTCTCCGATGGAAGCTTCCCAATTATAGAAACTGACAAAACAGCCTCCCGGGAAACGCACCACGCTGGGGGATACTTCCCGCAGCCGCCTAATCACATCCCTTCTCCATCCGTTCACATTGTCCGCAGGCATCAGGGAAGCGCAGGCCAGGACAACGGTTCCGTCAAAGGTGAAGAGGAAGGAAATCTCCGTCACCTCCGTCTTATCCGCCGTAAAGTTCCATTCCACCTTTCCGGCAGCGTTCGTCAGCATCACCACATGCTCCGCCTCTCCGATACGGATCGTGACAGGATACGTCTCCTCAGAATAATCAGGATTTCCAAAACCGTTCAGTCCTGCGCTCTTCAGATTTCCTTTCACGCCCGCGAAAAGGGTCAGCCTGTATTCCCGTCCCGCCTGAAGATGGATCCCTCCCTGCTTCAGCCCGCAGGGCTGCCCCGGCTCCAGATTCTGTATCGTCAGCGACGTGCTCCCCTTATAGGTATGGGTGCCGCTTGTATAGACCTGCTTCTGCCTACCGACAGGTTCCCAGTCCCTTTCCTCATAGCCACTGTGCCAGAACGGAGCGTTCTCATTATAATAAGGCTCCTCCAGCCCAAGCCATTCCCAGGTCGCGTATTTATATTCGGGCACCTTGCGGAATGCCCTGTTATAGAGCATCTCACTCCACATCCCGTTCACCTGCCGGCCGAACCCGGATTCAATGAAATTTCCAAATATGTCTCTGCTTACCGGTTCTTTGGTCCATTTTCCGGAAACTTTCAGGTTTGCCATACAATCCCTCCTGTTTGTCCCCTTACTTATGCTTCATTTTACCCCTTTACTGCGCCGCTGGTAATTCCAGCGATAATATGTTTCTGCATAATTATATAAAAAATCGTGATCGGTATCAATACAATGACCATCGTGCACAGCATGGTCATCCAGTTGTTGGAGAACCCTCCTACCCCTTTGTATACCTCCATGATCAGCGTAAAGTTCTCAGAGGAACCCTCATCTTTGACAGTTGGGGAAATAAAAAACTGCTGTAAATGCACTATCTATAGGCTTTACGGCAGTTTGCTTCTAAGTTTTATTATATAGTAATGTTTTTTAAGCAGACATATTTTTGTGAAATGCTGATATTGTAAGGTTTTTGGCAATTATCAAATGATGATTTTAAAACCAAGGAAAGAATAACTCACAATTAATAAATTTTCAATATACTATGACATTGCCATAAAGCAAAACAAATTACTTGACAGAAAAAGTGTAGGTTTTATGCGGCCTGCAAGACGTTTCTAATATTTTCAACTGTCAAAGACCCGCGTCCCGCACGGGGACAGGCCAAAGAGCGGCAAACAGGGATTGAAAACGGATTTCCCAGTAGCGAAAAGAACCGGTATTTGCTATAATGCAGGAAGGTCTGTAAGGCAGAAGGAGCATTTCATGAAAGAGTTAAAATTCGACGGCACGGCCGTCTCTTATTCCATACCGAAAAAGCTCGCAATGATCAATGATATCGCAGGTTACGGGCGTTGTTCCGCCACGGAATCCCTGCCGATCATCAGCGCCATGCGCGTGCAGGTCTGTCCGGTTCCCACTTCCCTTTTTTCCAACCATACCGGATTCCCTACGCATTTCATGCATGACTGTACGCCCTATCTGAAGGATTATCTGCAAAAATGGCAGGAGCTGGGATTCCATTTTGACGGGATCTACTGCGGCTTCTTAGGGAGCGCAGAACAGATTTCCATCGTTTCGGAATTCCTTTCCGCCAATCCGGATCCCCTGTTCATTCTGGATCCGGTAATGGGAGACCATGGGAAACCCTATCGGACGGTGACAAAGGAACATTGTCAGGGCATGAAAACGCTGCTTTCGCGCGCCGGGATCATCACCCCAAACATCACAGAGGCCTGCCTTCTGACGGATACGCCTTATCGGGAAAGCGGCTGGAACATGCGCCAGCTCTCCATGCTCGCCATGCAGCTTCATGCCATGGGCCCGGAGCGCGTGGTCATCACCGGCATCCGGGAAGATGATACCTATGTGAACTTCATCTCCGAGCGCAAGGAAGGCCTGAAAACAGAAGTGAACCGGACGCCTTCCGCCGGACATTCCTGGCATGGAACCGGAGACATCTTCGCTTCCATCATCGCCGCAGATGCTGTGAACGGCGTTCCCTTTCCCGAATCTGTGGAAAAAGCCGCTTCCTTTGTCCGCATCTGCATCAGCGAGTCCATCCGCCTCGGCGTCCCTGAGAAGGACGGGGTCTGTTTTGAAAATTACCTGCGCCTGCTGATGGATTAAATGCGGCAGGCCGCCTGGCTTATAAGCACTTCAAATGGAGGTTGTCATGAATAAAAAAGAAATTCTGGAAATCAGAAAGCAGTATACGCACGAAAGGTGTTCCATCTCACGCATCTGCGGCTGTTATGTGGATGGGGAAAAAAATATCAAAACCCAGATGAAGGAGGCATTTCTTTCCCTGCCGGAGGAAGAGACTTTTAAATATTTCAACATTTTCAAGCAGACGCTTTCCGGCACGCTGGGCAAGAACCTTCTGAACCTGGAATTTCCGCTGGAGGCGGAGAATCCCGGCGGCGAGCAGGAATTCCTTCTGAAGCTGCGGGACAGCAGGCTGATGGATGACTCCCTGCTGGAAGAATTCTACCAGAAAATCATCGAAACCTATTACTTCCCGGAAAACTATTATATCATCCTGATCCATGTAGCTTATGATATTCCGGGCAAGGCCCTGGACGGCTCCGAGATGTTCGACGCATCGGATGAGGTCTATGAATATCTGCTGTGCAGCCTCTGTCCGGTCAAGCTGTCCAAACCGGGACTTTTCTATAACGCAGAACATAATCAGATTGAAAACCGCATCCGCGACTGGGTGGTGGAGCCTCCCGTCAAGGGCTTCCTGTTCCCCGCCTTCAATGACCGCAGTTCAGATATCCACAGCATGCTCTATTTTTCCAAGATGGCCGAGGAGCTTCAGCCCGATTTCATACAGTCCATGTTCGGCTGCCAGCTTCCCCTCTCCGCCAAGAGCCAGAAGGAAACCTTCAATTCCCTGATCGCCGACACGCTGGGCGAAGACGCGGATCTCGAAGTGGTCAAGAACATACATGAACAGCTTACCGAACTGGTAGAAGAGACGAAAGATTCCCCGGATCCGCTCGCCCTCACCCGTCCGGATGTGAAGCGGCTGTTTGAGCGAAGCGGCGTGCCGGAAGAAAAAATGGAGCATTTTGATGCGGCCTTTGAGATGAATGCAGGAGAAAATGCCACGCTGTTAGCTTCCAATATCTCTTCCGGAAGGAATTTCAATATTGAAACGCCGGATGTGGTCATCAAAGTGAATCCCGAACGAATGGATCTGATCGAAACCAAAATCATAGACGGCAAACAATGCCTTGTCATCACAGTAAACGATCACGTCGAAGTAAACGGAATCAATGTGCGCACCATGTCCCTTTCCGGGGAAGATGAAGCACAGCAGGACGAGATTATCTAAGAAAAAAGGGGACGGCTCTTCCTGCTTCGTTTGTCCGCTCCGCAGATGCCTGCCGGTTCTCCGGTCGAAAGGGTTGGATGCAAGATGGGACGGCTGGCCTCTTTGGGGCAGATGCCACTTCAAAAATTGGCTGTTTCTAAGCTTTGGCGGCCGGAAAATTTCCCCGCCCGGCGGCTAAATCCCGCCCTGCTGCGCTTCATCTTCCATCATGCGGTATCCTACGCCGATCTCCGTCAGAATGAACTGCGGCTCCGCCGGGTTTTTTTCCAGCTTTCGGCGGATATTGGCCATATTCACCCTAAGGATCCGGTTGTTGTCATCCGCATAGGGCCCCCATACATGGGAAATGATGGTATCGTAAGTCATCACGCGCCCGGAGTTATGCGCGAGGAAGGATACGATCTTAAATTCCACCTGTGTCAGATGCACCGGCTCCTGATCCACACTCACGAGCCGCCTGTCAAAATCGATGCACAATCCTCCCGCCTGATAAGGACGGTTCGCCGCCTGCGATGTCATACGGTTGCTATGGCGCAGGGCTGTGCGGATGCGGGCAAACAGTTCGGAAGAGCCGAACGGCTTGGTAATATAGTCATCCGCTCCCAGATCCAGGGCCATCACCTTTTCCCGTTCCTGGGTTCTGGCGGAAATCACAATGATCGGGATATCTGTATAGGTGCGCACCTGCCTGATCACTTCCATTCCGTCAATATCCGGCAGGCCAAGGTCAAGAAGGATCACTTCCGGGCACTGAGAAGCCGTCAGAGACAGGCCTTCCCTCCCCAAACCGGTGCTGATGGTCCGATAACCCTGCGCTTTCAGTGTGGTAGCCATGAAATCACAGATATTCTTTTCATCCTCAATGATCAAAATCGTCACCTTATTCTGCACCCGTATCCTCCCCTCTCGGCAGTGTAAAGCTGAACTGTGCCCCTTGTTCCAGATTTCTGACGCGGATCGTGCCGCCATGGGCTAAAATGATCGTCTTGCAGATAGACAGTCCGATTCCCATCCCCTTATGCCCGTCCGAACTGCTGCTTTCCGTCTGTCCCGTTCCGTCAAAAATGGTATCAATCTTCTCTTCCGGGATCCCGATTCCATGGTCTGTCACATAAATGGTCACAAAATCTTTCTCTATGCTCACGCTGCATTCCACAGGTTCCGTGCTTCCTCCATGGTAGATGGCATTTTCCATCAGGTTCACCAATACCTGCTCGATCAGCATCGCATCCATCGGTATCATAACGAATTCCTCCGGAAGCTCTACCTTCACTTTGGCATCCGGAATCCTCTTCTTCAGGCGGAATACGGCTTCGCTCATCACCTCTTCCACCGGTTCCATAGATTTGTTCACGCTCCCAGCATCTCCCTGGATTCTGGTCACGGTAAGAAGGTTCTCCACCATATTGAGAAGCCAGTCTGCGTCCTCCTCAATGTGCTGCACCAGGCTGTGCTTCTCTTCCTCAGAAAGATGCGCCTCATTCTCCAAATAAGAACTGCTGGCTCCTATAATGCCCGTCAGAGGCGTCCGCAGATCATGGGAAACGGCGCGCAACAGATTCGCGCGCATCTTTTCCTTCCCCGCTTCCGCCAGCATCTTTTCCCTTTCCGCCAGCACCTCTGACTGCCGTTTCATATGGCTGGCAGAAGCGCTGGTCAGAACAGATACCACCATCATTCCAAAAAAAGTGACCGGATAACCATCCAGGGTAAAATTGATCTTCCAATAGGGATAGGTGAACAGATAATTGACGCAGACCACGCTGATCATCGCGGCCAGGATTCCTGGAAGATATCCATCCGTCGTCCTGGAAATCAGCAGCAGCGCCAACGTATAGAACATCATTATGTTCATCGTCTGCGGCGTCAGCTGATCATAAAAATAAGCAACCACCGTAGCGAGCAGCAAAAGCCCCAGGGTAATCACCATATTCTTTCCGATCACCCGCATATTCCATGACAGCTTTTTGCCAGGAACCGGTCTAACCCCGGCCCCTGGCTTCTTGTGCTGAATATATGAATGGCGCCAGAATCGCTGCCATTTCTGTTGATTCTTCTTCCGGTTTTCTGTTTTTCCAGAGCGCTTCATGGCTTCGCTTACCGGTCCTGTACAAGAATCTTTTCGATTTCCACCACATACATGGTGTGGAAGTCCTTCTCTTTATAATTCGCGTCTATCAGTGCCTTATCGATGAAGCAGGCTTCCTCCATCGGCTGCGCATAGAGCTTTCTGCACACCATCACCATACGGCTTTCTTTAAAAACAGGCGCGCTGTTAACCATCTCCACATGCAGGCCGCTTGCCGCAATCTTATCCTCATCCCGGCCGGACACCCTTCCCATGTAGGTCAGCATCTTCCTCGCGCTCTCATCAAAAAAGCTCAGGGAAAGCTTCTCTCCGGCATCAATGAATTCCTTTGTATAGCGCTGCGGACGCACAAACACAAACGCCACACGCTTTCCCCACAGGATGCCCATACCGCCCCAACTGGCCGTCATGGCGTTCGTTTTCCCGTCCTTGCTGGCAGCCACCAGCATCCAGTCCTCATTGATCAGGGAAAAAACATTTTCATTCAATTCTTCCGGCTTGACCTTATCCCACATGCCTTTACCTCCTGCCACAAATCCGCATCAGCCCTCTGGCATAACCACCGCTACGATAAAATAAGCGATCAGGCCCAGGAAACCCGCTCCCAAAAACAGGCTGGCCGCCACCCAGATCAGGCGCACAATCGTTGGATCCCAGTTAAAGTATTCCGCGATTCCTGCACATACACCGCAGACCATCTTGTTCGTCCTGGATTTGCTGAGGCGTCTGGCCGGGCCGTATCCGTTGCCCTGATACCCTCCGTTATAGCCATATCCCTGATTATTCTGGTAGCCCTGGTACTGCTGATTCTGATAGCCCTGATTCTGATAGCCCTGATTTTGATAGCTCTGTTCCTGATACCCCTGATTCTGATAATTCTGATTCTGGTAGCCTTGGTACTGATAGTTCTGGTTCTCGTATCCCTGGTTCTGGTAATTTGGATTTCCATAACCCTGGCTACCGCTGTTTTCCTCATTCTTCCATTCGTTCTGATTCTGCTGCTGATTGCTGTTCGTATATTCGTTCATATTAATCTCCATTCCGGAGCGTAAACCACGGGACGAAGGATATCGCAAACATGCTTTTCCTTCTGCCCTTCCGGCTATTTGTGACGCTCCGGCACAAATAGTCTTATGCCCTGTTTCTTCTGTCAGAAATGAGGATTTCTTTCTTTATTATCCTCTATCCTTCAGAATTTGTAAAGTAGATTTCAATGCTCCCCATGGCGCAGCTTAAATCAAAATTGCTGTCCGCCCCATGATCAATATCCCAATTACCTGCCGCACCTCCCATGTCTTCGCCGATGCTGACGCTTCCCATCGAAGTCCGCACCTTGTAGTTGTGTTCTTCTTCCGCTCCCGCGAGCGCCATGGTCAGGCTTCCCATTCCGCATGCCCCCGTGACGTCTCCGGTTATGGAACCATCCAAATACGCGGCTCCCATGCCGACATCCAGTTCCACATCCTTCAGGGTGGCTTCATACAGATTGATCTCTCCCATGCCCAAATCCAGATAAACTGTATCCGCCTGTGGCCGGGTGATATTCAGGCTTCCTGCTCCCACGCTGCAGTCCAGCCGGTCGGCGTTGAGGACATCCATGTTCACTTCGCCGGCTCCCAGATCAATCGCAGCCTCCTCAAACTGCATCCCGGAGGGCAGATATAAATAAACCACTCCCAAAGATGCTTCATCTTTCAGGAGTTCTTCTCTCCCCCGTGCTTTTACATACAGGGTATCATCCTCCACATAGCATTGAACCTTTTCACTGTTCTTTCCTTCCACCTGGATTTTCTTCTCTTCCGTCTCCATTACCCGGACGGAAATACCAGCCGCTTCAATATTCAGTTTTCCCGGTTGCCCGGAAAGTTCTTCCTGAAAGTCATCCGTCCATATCTCTCTGGAATCGTCAAACTCGATTCCTCTGTCTCCATTGCTATAGAAAGTCACCAGAAATTTTTCTGAAATCAACTGGGACAACTGTCTTCGTCCCCCTGCCGCCCTTCCTGCCACCGTCAGGAGCACCCCCGCCAGAAGCATCACCAAGGCAATCAGCATCGACACTTTCAGAAATCGTTTCATCCTCTAACCTCCCCGACCATATCACCGCGTTCTCTCTTCCGCGCCTTTCCGTATTCTCATAAACCATCTCATCCTATGCCCTCTTTCCGCGGAAAGGCAGCCTGCATAGATTTATAAATCCCTGACAGGCCACGGGCACTACTTTTGCCGTCAGCCAGATCATCAGAGCCGTCATGGCAAGACCAAGCCCCGAACATACCAGCCCGCCGCCCAGCAAATAGATCGCTGCCGCAGGAGCGATGACCAATTTGCTAACCGCAACGACCACCAGAAGCAGGCCCACTCCCAACACGAGAAGCCCTGTCAGCACCAGGCAGGCCAAGAAAGCGATCAGCGTCACAAGGAAGCCGAAAACAACAATCAGCACGCCTATCCCGACCGGGATCGCGATGGGAAGCAGAATGATACAGGCCAGAACAAGGAGGATCAGCTCTCCAAGGCTCCTCTTTCGCTTCTGCTCCTTTTCCTGTCCCTGCGGCCCGTTCTGCCAGTTCCCTGTCTGCTGCCAGCCGCCCTGTGGCCCGCTCTGCCAGTTTCCTGTCTGCTGCCAGCTACCCTGTGGCCCGTTCTGCCAGTTCCCTGTCTGCTGCCAGCTACCCTGTGGTCCAGCCTGCCAATTTCCAGTCTGCTGCCAGCTGCCCTGTGGCCCAGCCTGCCAGTTCCCTGTCTGCTGCCAGCCGCCCTGCGGTTCGCTCTGCCAGTTCCCTGTCTGCTGCCAATGTTCCTGGTTTTCGTCCTGTGTTCCGGCCTGCTGTGCCTCCCGCCCAGCCCGGTTCTGTTCTTCATGTTCTTCGCCGCCGCGGACGGATACGCTGCCTTTTTCTTCCTCTATGTTCATGCGGAACCCATTTTCTGTAAAAGCTCCGAATTCGTTTCCGTCCCGCAGCCCAAGCTTGATGCTCTCCGCCACCTGTTCCGGTGTTCCCAGCGCATCCAACGCTTCCTGTTCCTGCTCGCCGGCATCATCCAGGTAATCGCGATAATACTGCATGGCCTCTTCCAACTCGCCGGGCGGAATGTCCGCGAGACAACGTTCCAGCCTGCTCATAAATTCCTGTCTGTTCATCTTTGCTCCTATCTGCGCGCTTTGGCGCGCGTACAAAATCAGGAAAATGACAGCAGCTTTGTGATGATCCGATACAAAACTGCCGATTGAAAAGCGTGCCGCAAGACACCTTGTTCAATCCCTTACCCTTCCCTCAAACATTCCTGTGATCTTGGCAGAATATCTCTTCCATTCCTCTTCATACATGGCAAGCTGGGCTCTCCCCCGCTCTGTCACCTCATAATACCGCCGGTTGCGGCCTCCGCATTCCATATCGTGAACGTCAAGGCAGCCATCCCTCTGCAGCCTTCGCAGAACCGGATACAGAGTGGATTCCGAAAGTTCGATTGCCTGCCTTACTTCCTGCGTGATCTTGTACCCGTAAGTCCCTTCCGGCTCTCTGGATACCACAGCGAGCACAATCGCATCCAGCAATGCAGCACCTGTGTTAAAAACCATCTCCTGCGCCCCTTTCTGTCCGGATTGATTTCACGGCCTGGATAAAACCAAACCGCAGCAAAGCATATTATATGATGTATAATATCATCGTTTAGATATACTATATGTCATATATTATAGACAGTCAAGGAAGAAAGCGGGAAAAAGCGTAGAAAAATATCTGATAAAAAACGAAAGAATTTCTTAAGAAAGCATTTGCTGCAGTTCTTCCCTCCGCATTCCGCTGCGCCGGTTCCGCCATCCCCTTCCCCATGCGGGCCGGTTCAGGGCTTCTTCATGTCTGCCTCCAGGTCCTGA
>ERZ826396.1489-NODE-1489-length-25144-cov-13.390370_pt1 | contig 25144 bp, 30 predicted proteins | sample MGYA00519926_ERZ826396 | MGnify/ENA primary metagenome ERZ826396 (study PRJEB31778, sample SAMEA3449230) | human gut metagenome | biome: human gut; feature: human-associated habitat; material: faeces | place: United Kingdom | collected 2010/2012 ... | reverse complement strand
AGGCCGGCAGCGCGCAGCGTGTCGCTGATAAGGATCATGCGGTCGTCGCCGAACATATTGAACGCAAGGCGCACCATGGCGGGATGGATGTGGATGCCGTCGGCGATGATCTCCGGCGTGACGTCATCGCGCTCAGCCGCGGCAGGAATGGGGCCGGGCTTGCGATGATGCATGGGATCCATGGCGTTGAACAGGTGCGTCAGATGCCGCGCGCCCAGCTCGAACGCATGGGCCGCCGTGTCGTAGTCCGTGCAGGTGTGCGCGAGCGAGATGCGCACCTCGCCCGAAAGCTCGCGGATGAACTCGTCCGCACCCGGCTCCTCCGGCGCGATGTCCACGATCTTGAACAGGCCGCCGGCGGCCTCCTGCAAGCGCCGGAACTCCTCCACGCCGGGATTGCGCACGTACTCGGGATTCTGCGCGCCCACCTTGCTCGGCGAAATGAACGGCCCCTCCATGTTGATGCCCACGAGCGCCGCCTCGTTCGCCGCCGGCTCGTAAGCCGCCGCAGCCTGCGCCGCGCGCATGAGCACGTCCTCGGGCAGCGTCATCGTGGCCGGGCACATGGCCGTGACGCCGCGCGACGCCTCGTAAGCGCCCATGCGGTGCAACCCTTCGAGGTCCCCGTCGCTCATATCGGCCCCGGCGCTGCCGTGGAAGTGCAGGTCGATCAGGCCCGGGATCACGTAGCAACCCGACGCGTCGAGCACGTCGCCTTCACCTTCGACCTCTTCCACAAAGCGGCCCTCGGCCGCGAACACGTCGCGTTCGACAAAGCCGTCGCCGTCGAACACGCTTCCGTTGACGATGCGCATTGATCGTCCTCCTTCCGAACTGCTTTCAGCAGGAACTGTCGCCGGGGCCATTATACCGTCATCCGTCCCCGCCTCAAGCGAAACGCCTGAAAGGAGCGGCGGTTTCCCCGCGCGGCTTCCGTGCGGCGGCTCCCCTGTGCGGCTTCCCCGCGCGGCTTCCGTGCGCGGCTTCCCCACGGCTTCCCTGCGCCGAAACGACGGCGAGGGCCGCCTGACGCAGCCCTCGCCGGATATGCGACGCTTGAGCGGCCTACGCCAGATCGCGGCACAGCTCCCCCGCAGCCGGGTCGACGATGACCGTGGCGTCGGGATGGAACTGCAGGATGGAGGCGGGCACCTCGGGCGTCACCGGGCCGAAGAAGGCCTTCTTCACGATCTCGGCCTTGTGGGCACCCTCCACCACCACGAGCACGCTGCGCGCGGCCATGATGGTGCCGATGCCCATGGTGTACGCCTGGCGCGGCACGTCGTCGATGCTGTCGAACAGGCGGCTGTTCGCCTGGATGGTGCTCTCGGTGAGATCCACGCAGTGCGTGGCCTTCGGGAACGTGTCCTCCGGCTCGTTGAAGCCGATATGGCCGTTCGGCCCCAGGCCCAGAAGCTGCAAGTCGATGCCGCCCGCCTCCGCGATGGCCTGCTCGTAGGCCGCGCACACGGCGTCGGCGTCGGGGTTCGCCCCCTCCGGCACGTGCGTGCGCGCCTGATCGATGTCGATATGGTCGAACAGGCGCTTCTTCATGAAGTAGCGGTAGCTCTGATCGTGCTCGGGCGCGAGGCCGCGGTACTCGTCCAGGTTGAACGTCGTGACCTCGGCGAAGCTGAGCTTGCCCGCCTTGAAGTCGGCCACGAGGTCGGCGTACAGGCCGATGGGCGTCGTGCCCGTGGCCAAGCCCAGCACGCACGCCGGGTCGGCCTCCACGAACGAGGCGATGCGATCGGCGGCGCGGCGGCCCATGTCCTCCGCGCTCTCGGCGATGATGAATTCCATGCTCATCCTTTCGTTCCAAGCCATCGCGCCCATAAGGCGCCCTCAACGACGCAGCCCGTCAGGTCCAGAACTGCGCAGTCTCCACGATATCCCGGTACGCCCACGAATAGATGTCGGAGTACCAGCCCGTCTCCGGCACGAAGCACAGAAGCGCGCTGTACAGCACCGACAGCGCCACAAGCACGAGCAGCACCTTCATCAGCAACGTCTGCGTCGTCGAACCGGGAGAGAGGTTCTCGTTCACGATGAACGCAAGCAGCACCACAGCCGCCAAAAACATGAAGCTGAAATCGGCGAAGTACCGCTGCAGGATGCCCGCCATCTCGGCATCGGCCAACGCCACGATCATGCCCCCGATCAGCAGCACGACGATGACGCCCGCGATGGTGCGCGTGGAGCGCTGGCTGATCCGCAGCTTCAAGATGCGCCGCGAAAACGGCAGGATCCACAGCACGGGCAGACACGCGAAGATGCCGCCGAACGTGACCTCCTTGATGGTCTGCCCCATGTAGGTGGTGTCGAACGGGGCCGGCTGCAGATACGGGAACACGCCCGTCGCGCTCGGCGGCTGCAGGAAGTACGCGAACAGCGCCGGAGCCAAGCGGCCGATGTTCCAGCCGCGCTTCGTCATGTCGTTCACGGTGAGGTTGTAATTCGCCCCGAAATCCGTGAACGACCCGAAACGCGCATGGTTGTACCACACGATGCCAGCCGCCACCACAAGATACGGGGCGACCAGGCAGGCGAATTCGCGCGCGCCGCGCGGCGAGAACAGGCGTCGCTCGGTGATGTAGGGCCGCCAAAACAGCGGGAAAGCCAGAAGCGACAGCACAAGCAGCTGCGGACGGCACCCCGCCACGAGCGCCATGCACAGCGATCCGGCCAGATACCACCGCCCCGGCGCCGCCGACGTCCTTCCCTTCATCCAGAAGTACAGGCCCCACACCGAGAACGCAAGCCCCAGCGCGATGGGCAGCGAGTAGAACGTCGGGAACTTGAGCAGGTACAGCACGCCGCAGCACATGACGAGCGGTATCTGCAGCAGCAGGTACAACCCCAGGCTCACGCGTTTGAAGTGGTAGCGGGCGAAGCGGTCGAGCAGCGCCGAACAGCCCAGCACGAATGCGAGCACGGCCACGAGCACCCCGATGGCCGTTGGGAAATTCGCTCCGGTCAGCAGATAGAACGGCAGGTAGAACAAAAGGACCGGCACCACGCCGAAGTACACGTAGTAATGGCCATCGTAGTAGGCCACGTCGAAAAGGTACTCCTCGCCCGTTTCCTTCTGCGCCTCGTCGCGCGCCCCCTTGTCGTAGGGATCGCTCATGTCCTGCAGCCACTGGGGCGGCTCCTCTTCGAGGTACAGCTGCCCATGCGCCATCGCCTTCGCCAGCTCGGCGTACTGCTGGGCGTTGTCGCCGCCCACCTCGAACACGTTCACAAGGCTCACGCCGTCCCACGAGCCGCTGTTGTAGTCTTTCGTCGCCACGCCCACAAGGTTCGATCCCAGGAACAGATACGAGCTGAGCAGGCACATCTCAAGCGCCACAGCTGCGATGATGACCGCTTTCGAGCGACGCGGCGCATCGACGATGCCGATGCGGTAGATGACCGAGCCCGGCCGAAACGCGAACGCGAGCGCCAGGATCCCCAGCGTGAAGGCAAAGCGCGTCGTGTTGAAGTCGAAGGGATGATGAGCGTTGAGGCTCAGGCCCACGAGCCTGATGGGATAGCTCACCTCGTCGCCGACGATCTCGATGCGCAGGTTCTGCACGAGGCCGGTCGTGTTGAGGTTGATGTACTCGCTTTGGCTCGATAACGTGGACACCTCCACGTTGGGCACGCCCACCGTGTACTCGGTGGAGTCGAAGTACGTGTGATGGGCCTCGTCGGTGAAGTGTATCTTCACCGTCAGCTCCTGCGCCGGCTGCTCGTGATCGAAATCGAGGTGGATGTTGCGCACCTCGGTGTTGAGATCCGAGAACTCAAGCGTATGGTTGACCGCGGTCAGCTTGTACAGCCCATCGTCGGTCTGCTGCAATGCAAGCTCGTCATCGAGGCTGATGGTGTTGTAGCCAGCAGACAGAAAGAAGTTGACGTTGAAGAGAAACGTCTCCAGAACCAGGGCGATGGCAATGAGGGCAAGCGCGCTTTTGACGAAGTGGCGCACGGCGCGTCGATGCGCGAGCATGAAGCGCGTGTACGCATAGGAGACGTTGTCGCGAACGGTCGGCATCCTCATCCCCGCCGATCCGGCGCACACAGTGCGGCGCTGCGACGCCAAGGAGCTCCGAAACGCTCGCGCTCGTCCCTCGCGCGCCCTTTTTCGCGTGCATCATGCACGCGGCTGCGCGACCGGGAGATGCTCAGCGCCTCGAAGCTCCTCGTTGGCATAGGTGAACCTGTGCGGCTACAGGCCGAGGGCCCGCTTGACGTCCTCGTACACCACGTTCGGATCGCGGTCGCCGTCGATGGTGACCAAAAGCTCGCATCCGCGATAGTAATCGATGAGCGGAGCCGTGGACTTCTCGTACACATCGAGGCGGTTGCGCACCGTGGCCTCGTTGTCATCGTCGCGCTGGTACATCTCGCCACCGCACTTCGGGCACGCCTCATCGGAGGCAGAACCGATGTAGTTGCAGTCACGGCACATGCGGCGCGAGGTGAGGCGCTTGACGATCACCTCGGCGTCCACGTCCACGAGCAGCGCCGCGTCGAGCGGACGACCCAGCTTGGACAGCTCCGCATCGAGCGCGACCGCCTGAGCGGACGTGCGCGGGAAGCCGTCGAGGATGAAGCCCTTCTCGGTGTCCGCATCCTGCAGACGCTCGGTCACCAGGCCGATGATGACGTCGTCCGGCACAAGATCGCCGGCATCCATGTAGGATTTCGCCTTCTTGCCCAGCTCGGTGCCCGCTTTCACCGCCGCGCGCAGCATGTCGCCCGTCGAAATGTGCGGCGTCCCGAACTCCTCCACCAGCTTGGCGGCCTGCGTGCCCTTGCCGGCGCCCGGCGCTCCCAACAACACGATATTCATGAGTGGTTTCCTTTCGACTTGCCATCGATGCGCCGTATTGTATCAAAGCACGTCATCTCTCGAACGCTTTTCCGGAAAACCCCGTCAAAAGCCCAGCGGCCCGCACGACCGAGCGGCGAGCGGATGGAAAGCGTTGAACGACGCAGATGGTCGGCGCCGCCCCTCCCTTAATGACGAGGTAGGCGAATTCGGCACATGCCACAGCGCACGAAAGGAATCCGAAATGCGCTCCCCGCAAATCCCTTGCACGAGGCCGCCTCGAATCACGACCACCCGCATAACGGGTAGTTTACAGCTTCTCGCACCTGCGGCGCAGAGGGCAGACTAAAGCCGTGAAAACGAAAACGCCCCGATCAGCACTCTGATCGGGGCGTTCCTTTTGCAAACGGATTGCCAGTCGATTACTTGAAGAACCCGTCGTAGTTGTGCATCTTCAGCTGGCTCTCCACCTTCGACATGGTGTCGAGGGCCACGCCGATCATGATGAGGATAGAAGTGCCTCCGAACGCCTGCACAAGTTGGTTGCCCGTGAAGTAGAAGATCACGGTGGGCACCACCGCGATGACGGCGATGAAGATGCCTCCGGGCAGCGTCACGCGATGCAGCACGTTCTTGATGTACTGGACCGTCGCCGTGCCCGGCCGCACGCCGGGGATGAACCCTCCCTGCTTGCGCAGGTTGTCGGCCGTCTCCTCGGGGTTGAACACCATGGAGGTGTAGAAGTACGCGAAGAACACGATGAGCAGCACGGTGAGGATCCAGTTGACCCACCCGGTCGAGACGGCGTCGGCCACCGCCGTGAGCCACCCCACGTTGAACAGCGCCGCCAGCTGGGCCGGGAAGTAGATGAGGCAGCTCGCGAAGATGATGGGGATAACGCCAGCCGCGTTCACCTTGAGCGGGATGTAGGTGGACTGGCCGCCCATCATCTTGCGCCCCTGCACGCGCTTGGCGTAGTTCACCGGGATGCGCCGCTGCGCCCGCTCGACGAAGATGATGGCGGGAATGCACGCGAGCACCACGAGGAGGATCAGCAGCGTGATCGCGATGCCCATGCCGGTGTCGGCCACCGTGCTCGCCGACGAGAAGATGGCGCTCGGCACACGCGACACGATGCTCGCGAAGATGATGAGCGACATGCCGTTACCCACGCCGCGTTGCGTGATGAGCTCGCCCATCCACATGATGAACGCGGTGCCCGCGACGAGCGTGAACACCACGATCGCATCGGTCAGAAACTCGGGGACGTCGGTGCTGAACCTCACCCCGTAGGCGTCCGACTTGAACAAAAGCAGGTAACCCACGGCGTTGATGAATCCGAGGCCCAGCGTGAGGTAGCGGGTGACCTGCGTGATCTTCCTGCGCCCCGTCTCGCCTTCCTTCGCCCAGCGGCCCACGGCGGGTATGACGCCCTGCATGAGCTGCATGATGATGGACGCCGTGATGTAGGGCATGATGCCGAGCGAGAACACGCTGAAGTTCGACAACGCGCCACCCGTGAACAGATCGAGCATGGTCATGGACACGCCCGAATCCGCGAACGAGTGCGCGAACTCGCTGAAGGGGATGCCGGGAACCGGCACGTAGGCCCCGAAGCGGTACAACGCCAAGATCCCGAGCGTGAAGAGGATCTTCTTGCGCAGCTCGGGAACCTTGAACGCATCGATGATGGAGCTTAGCAAGGCTCTTCGACCTTTCCTCCGGCCGCCTCGATCTTCGCCTTGGCGGAAGCAGACACCTTGTCAACCTTGACCGTGAGCGCCTTAGTCAGATCGCCGTCGCCAAGCACTTTCACCAGCGCGTCAGCGTGCTTGATGACGCCTTTCGCCTTCAGGCTCTCGCCATCGACGATATCGCCCGCCTCGAACACTTCCTCGAGACGCTTGACGTTCACCGGCAAGTACTCCACGCGATTGAAGTTCTTGAAGCCAGGCAGCTTCGGAAGACGACGCGCGAGCGGGGTCTGGCCGCCCTCGAAGCCAACACCCTTGCCGCCGCCTGAACGGGACTTCTGGCCATTCATACCACGACCAGCCGTCTTGCCCGTGCCCGACGCGGGGCCACGGCCGACGCGCTTGCGGGCCTTGCGGGAGCCTTCTGCGGGTTTGAGATCCTTGAGTTCCATGTTCTCTCCTTCATCGCTTCCGAGCCAAACCGCCCGGTGCTGGCAGCTCGCCGCCAGCAAACTTCCAAAACGCACTTGATTGGCACCGCGAGAACCCGCAGCGCCAATCAAGCATTGTACCCTATGGAGGCGAATTCGCGAAACGCGTTTTCACGTTTCGCGAACCTCGTCGCCAACAAAGCCGCGGCGGCCAAAAAGGACCGCCGCGCCGTTTAGATCTCCTCGACCTTGACGAGGTGCTTGACCTTGAACACCATGCCGCGGACGGACTCGTTGTCCACCACCTCGTTCACGCGGTTGATCTTCCCCAAGCCAAGTGCGCGCAACGTCTTGCCCTGATCGGCCGGACGGCCGATGGCGCTTTTCACCTGGGTGATGCGCAGCTTCTTAGCGTCAGCCATTACTTCTGCTCCTTCCAGCCGTAAATCTTGGCGACGGACATGCCGCGGCGCTCGGCAACCTCGCTCGCGCTCTGCATGTTCTTAAGCCCCTCGGCCGCAGCCTTGACCACGTTCATGACGTTGTCCGTGCCCAACGACTTCGCGAAGCAGTCGGTAACGCCCGCCAGCTCCATGACGGCACGCGCGGCACCGCCAGCGATAACGCCGGTACCGGGCGAAGCCGGCTTGATGAGCACACGACCAGCGCCAAATTCGCCGATGATGTCATGCGGCAGCGTCTTCTCGGGCGTCAGCGGCACGGAGAACATGTTCTTCTTCGCATCCTCCACGCCCTTCTTGATGGCGGTCGGCACTTCCTGGGACTTGCCCATGCCCACGCCGACGCGACCGTTCTTGTCACCAACCACCACAAGCGCAGTGAGTGCGAAACGACGACCGCCCTTGACGACCTTGGACACGCGGTTGATATAGACGACGCGCTCCTCGAGCTCGGGGACTGCGGCGTTGTCCTGCTTGTTGTTACGAGCCATAGACCTTAACCCCTTCTAGAATTTCAACCCGGCTTCACGGGCGGCTTCGGCAAGAGCCTTCACACGACCGTGATACAGGTGGCCACCACGGTCGAACACGACTTCCGTGACACCGGACTCCTGCGCTTTCTTGCCCGCGATCGCACCGAGGGCGGCAGCGCCCTCGACGGTCGCGCCGCTCTTGCCCGTGGCCTTGAACTCGGGGCCGAGCGTGGAGACGCCGCAGATGGTCTTGCCGGCGACGTCGTCGACGAACTGCACGTAGATGTTGGAGTTGCTGCGCGTGACGCACAGGCGAGGACGAGCCGGCGTGCCGGAGATCTTCCCGCGAACGCGACGATGGCGACGAGCCAGCGCAGCTTGCTTTTTCTGAAGCTTGTTCATTGATTATCCCTTCGATCTCAATCGTACGCGGCGCGAGGCCTAGTCCTTGCCAGCCTTGCCGACCTTGCGGCGCACATGCTCGCCTTCGTAGCGGATGCCCTTGCCCTTGTAAGGCTCCGGCTTGCGCCACTTGCGGATGTTCGCGGCAACTTGGCCGACCTGCTCCTTGGAGATGCCGTTCACGATGATCTCCGTCTGGCTGGGCACCTCGAACGTGATGTTCTCGGGAGCCTCCACCAGCACGGGATGGGAGAAGCCCAGCTGCATCTCAAGATCCTTGCCCTTGAGCGCGGCGCGGTAGCCCACGCCCACTAACTGCAGCTTCTTGGAAAAGCCGTTGGACACGCCCTCCACCATGTTGGAGATGAGCGTGCGCACGAGGCCATGGTAGGCCTTCGCTTCGCGAGAATCATCAGGACGCTCGACGATAACTTCGCCGTTCTCCTGCTTGATAGTCATGATCTCGGGGAACGTGCGAGTCAGCTCGCCTTTCGCCCCCTTCACCGTCACCGTCGTGCCGTCGATGGTCACCTCGACGCCGGCAGGAACGGTGATGGGCAGCTTGCCGATACGAGACATGTCAAACCTCCCTTTCCTACCAAATATAGGCGATGACTTCGCCGCCGATGCCCTTCTTGCGGGCATCGCGGTCGGTCATGACGCCGTTGCTCGTCGAGACGATCGCCGTGCCAAGGCCGCCGAGCACGCGCGGCAGCTCGTCCTTGCCAGCGTAAATGCGCAGACCCGGCTTGGAAATGCGCTTGATGCCGCGAATGGTCTTGGCCTTCTTGTCGCCGTACTTGAGCACGATCTCGAGGGTAGCGCGAGGCTCGCCCTCGATGATGTCGTAACCCTGGATGTAGCCCTCTTCCTTCATGATGCGGGCTATCTCGACAAGTTTCTTGCTCGACGGCATGGACACCGTCTGCTTGCCGGCAGAGTTAGCGTTACGCACGCGCGTAAGCATGTCTGCGATGGGATCGGTCATGGTCATGATTGGTTTCTCCTTTGGTCCGTGATGAGCCTGCAGGTCCGGTTCGTCGGCGCCCGTAACGCCTCCGCCTGAACCGTGGCACGCCCAAGCGTTTCCGTTGTGTCGCTTACCACGACGCCTTGGTCACACCGGGCAGTTCGCCTTTGTTGGCCAGCTCGCGCAAGCAGACACGGCACAGGCCGAACTTGCGGTAGTAGGCGCGGGGACGTCCGCAGCGCGTGCAGCGGTTGTGCTGGCGCGTCGAGAACTTCGGCTCGCGCTTGGCCTTGGCGATCATCGATTTCTTAGCCATGCAATTCCTTCTTTCTCGTATCCAGCCCCTCCGGCTTTCGAAGAGGCTCGAGTGCACTTTCAGCGCAGACCGCCCGAAAGCGGCCTTGGGCGAACAGGGGGAGCGTTACTCCTTGTCCTTGAACGGGAAGCCCAGCGCGCTGAGCAGCGCGAAGGCGTCGTCGTTATTCTCAGCCGTCGTCACGAACGTGATGTCCATGCCACGCGTGCGGTCGATCTTGTCGTAGTCGATCTCCGGGAAGATCAGCTGCTCGGTGATGCCGAGCGTGTAGTTGCCGCGACCGTCGAAGCTCTTCGGCGAAATGCCGCGGAAGTCGCGCACGCGCGGCAGAGCCGTGGCCAGCAGACGGTCGAGAAACTCCCACATGCGATCGCCGCGCAGCGTCACCTTGCAGCCGATGGGCTGGCCCTCGCGCACATGGAAGCCCGCGATGGACTTCTTGGCGCGGGTGACGGCAGGCTGCTGGCCCGTGATGATGCGCAGATCGGCCATCGCAGAATCGAGCAGCTTGTGATCGGACGCAGCGGCGCCCACACCCATGTTCACGACGATCTTCTCGAGGCGCGGAACCTGGTTGATGTTCTTGAGCCCCAGATCCTTCTCGAGCTTGGCGATGATCTCGTTTTGGTACTTTTCCTTCAAACGAGGAGCGGTCATGTGCCTTGTTCCTTTCGATGAATTAAACGCAGGATTTCCGACCCTGCGTCCCTTGCCGCAAAAGCGGCAGGGGTCATTATAGTACATCTTCGACGCTTGCCCGCCGACCATCCCGCAACGTCAACCAGGGAGACCGATTAAAGCTTCACCGGTCGTTCACAGCGTCAGCAGGTCGGTCAGCACCCCACTGGTCGTTCGTAACGTCAGCGAGGGCGACTGTGGTGCCCCGAATTCGCGGGATCGCGAAGGCAAAGCGTGCTTTCGCACGTGAGCCTTCGTGATCCCGCGAAGGCGGGGTGCCACAGCCGGCCGCAGCGTCGGCCCGTTCCGTCGGCCGTCAGGCCGACGGAACCCCTAGTCGATATCCTTGCCGCACTTCTTGCAGACGCGGACTTTCTTGCCCTGCTCGTTGATGCGCTTGCTCACGCGCGAAGGCTGTTTGCACGCGGGGCACACGAGCATGACGTTGGACACGTGGATAGGGGCCTCGATGGAGGCGATGCCGCCCTGCGGGTTCTGCTGCGTGGGACGCATCGCTTTCTTGGCGATGTTGACCTTCTCCACCACGACGCGCTGCTTCTGCGGGAGCGCACGCAGGATGACGCCTTCCTTGCCCTTGTCCTTGCCGGACAGGACACGCACCTTGTCACCCTTTTTCACATGCATGCTATTCATTTGCGCACACCTCCTTACAGCGTCTCGGGAGCGAGGGACACGATCTTCATGTACTTCTTGTCGCGCAGCTCGCGGGCGACAGGCCCGAAGATGCGCGTGCCGCGCGGCGCGCCGTTTGCATCGATGAGCACGGCAGCGTTCTGGTCGAACCTGATGTAGCTGCCGTCGGGGCGGCGCACTTCCTTCTTCACGCGCACGACCACGCAGCGGACGACGTCGCCCTTCTTCACGTTGCCGTTCGGCGCGGCCTCTTTGACGCTGCAGATGATGACATCGCCCAGCCCTGCGTAACGGCGCTTGGAGCCGCCGAGGACCTTGATGCACTGCACCTTGCGAGCGCCGGAGTTATCGGCCACTGCGAGCATGGTTTGCATCTGAATCATTGCTTCAACCTAACTTTCGTCTCGGTAGTCTGTCGCGAATGAGCGAGAACTACTTGGCCTTCTCGACAATCTCGACCAGGCGCCAGCGCTTCATCTTCGACAGGGGGCGCGTCTCCATGATGCGCACGGTGTCGCCGAAGCCGGCTTCGTTGTTCTCGTCGTGGGCGTGGAACTTCTTGGTGGTGGTCATCATCTTGCCGTACACCGGATGCGGCTTGCGCTCCTTGACCTGCACCACGATGGTCTTGTCGTTAACCGCGCTCACGACGACGCCCTGACGGACCTTGCGGGAGTTGCGAACTTCACTCATGTGTATTCAACCTTCCTTAGACGAGCCTTAAGCGCTCAGCTCGCGGGCGCGCATCTCGGTCTGGATGCGGGCGATGTCCTTCTTAACCTGCTTCACGCGGGCGGTGTTGTCGAGCTGGCTCGTGGCCATCTGGAAGCGCAGGTTGAAAAGCTCCGCACGCGCTTCTTTGAGTTTCGCCTGCAGATCGTCGGCAGACAGCTCACGGATCTCTGCTGCTTTCATCTATTCCTGCCCTTCCGTTTCGCGAGAAACAACCTTGCACTTGATGGGCAACTTGTTGATGGCGAGACGAAGCGCCTCCTTGGCGGTGGCCTCCTCGACGCCGTCGATCTCGAACATGATGCGACCGGGCTTGACGACCGCGACCCATGCCTCGGGGTTGCCCTTGCCGGAGCCCATGCGAGTCTCAGCCGGCTTCTTGGTGATGGGCTTGTCGGGGAAGATCGTGATCCACACCTTGCCGCCGCGCTTCATGTAGCGGGTCATGGCAATACGAGCGGCCTCGATCTGGCGGTTGGTGATCCAAGCGGCCTCGAGCGCCTGGATGCCGTAAGAGCCGTGGTTCAGACGGGTGCCGCCCTTGGCCTTGCCCTTCATGGAACCACGCTGCACCTTGCGGTGCTTCACGCGCTTAGGTACGAGCATTTACTTTGCCCTCCTATCGTTACGATCGTTGCGACGGGGACGGCTCGGGCGGGAGCTACCCTCGAGCGCCGGCTGCGGCGCCTTCTGGCCGGGAAGCACCTCTCCGTGGTACACCCACACCTGCACGCCGATGGAGCCCATCGTGGTGGCGGCGGTGGAGAAACCGTAGTCGATCTTGGCACGCAGCGTGTGCAGCGGCACGCGACCCTCGCGGTACCACTCGCGGCGGCTCATCTCCGCGCCGCCGAGGCGACCGGAGCACTGGATGCGGATGCCCTTCGCGCCGCTCTTGCGGGCAGACTGGACCGCCTTGCGCATGGCGCGACGGAAGGCCACGCGGCCCTCGAGCTGCTCGGCGACGGACTGCGCGATGAGCGCGGCGTCGAGTTCGGGACGCTTCACCTCGATGACCTCGATAGACACGGGGCCGTTGGCCACCTTCTCCAGCTTCTTGCGAAGCGCGTCGATCTCGGCGCCCTTCTTGCCGATCACGACGCCGGGACGGGCCGTGGTGACGACGATCTTGATCTTGTCGCCGGCACGCTCGATCTCGACTTTGGAGACGGCGGCACGGGCGAGCTGCTTGTCCAAGAACTTCCTGATGGCCAGGTCGTTTTCCAGGTTCTTGGCGTAATCCTTATCGGCGTACCAACGGCTGCGCCATTCCTCGGTGATGCCGAGGCGGAATCCGGTGGGGCTTACTTTCTGACCCATGCGGCTTATGCCTCCTCTCGCGGTGCAACGATGATCGTGATGTGGCTCGTGCGCTTGCGGATGCGCGACGCCGAACCCTTGGCGCGCGGACGGATGCGCTTGAGCGTGGGGCCCTCGTCGGCGAAGGCCGTCTTCACGACAAGCGTCTCCGGACGCACATGATGCTGGTTCTCGGCGTTGGCCACAGCGGAGTTGAGCACCTTGGCGACAACCTCCGCGACCGCGCGGTCGGAGAACTGCAGGATCTCGCGGGCGGCAGGCACGGACTTGCCGCGAACCAAGTCGATGACGACGCGTGCCTTGCGGGGCGAAACGCGGACGTAGCGTGCGGTTGCTTTAGCTTCCATTGTTCACCCCTTCTTATCGCTTCTTGCCCTTGTCGGCAGAGTGACCCTTGAACGTGCGGGTCGGGGCGAATTCGCCCAGCTTGTGGCCGACCATGGATTCGGTGACGTACACCGGCACGTGCTTGCGACCGTCGTGCACGGCGATGGTGTGGCCCACCATCTCCGGGAAGATGGTGCTCGCGCGCGACCAGGTCTTGACGACGTTCTTCTCGCCCGCCGCGTTCATCTTCTCGATGCGATCAAGAAGGCGCGGTTCGACGAAAGGACCCTTCTTCAAACTTCTACTCACTATTACTCCTTAACGCTTTGCGCTACTTCTTGCGACGGCGGATGATCAAGCGGCTCGAAGCCTTCTTGGGATTGCGGGTGCGATGGCCCTTCGTGGGAACGCCCCACGGGGTGACCGGGTGACGACCGGCGGACTTGTTCTTGCCCTCGCCGCCGCCGTGCGGGTGGTCGACCGGGTTCATGACGGTGCCGCGAACGCTCGGACGGATGCCCTTCCAGCGGTTGCGGCCGGCCTTGCCGATCTTGATGTTGGAATGCTCGGCGTTGCCCACCTCGCCGATGGTGGCGCGGCAGGTGACGAGCACGCGGCGCATCTCGGAGGACGGCATGCGCAGGATGGCGTAGTTGCCCTCCTTGCCCATGAGCTGGATGCTCGTGCCGGCAGAGCGGGCGATGGCCGCGCCCTTGCCCGGCTGCAGCTCGACCGCGTGGATGAGCGTACCGACAGGGATGTTGGCCAAGGGCAGCGCGTTGCCCGGCTTGATGTCGGCCTCGGGGCCGCTCATCACCGTGTCGCCCACGCACAGGCCCTTCGGATGCAGGATGTAGCGCTTCTCGCCGTCAACATAGTGCAGAAGGGCGATGCGGGCGCTGCGGTTCGGGTCGTACTCGATGGTAGCGACCTTGGCGGGCACGCCATCTTTGTTGCGCTTGAAGTCGATGATGCGGTAACGGCGCTTGTTGCCACCGCCCTGATGGCGGGTGGTGATGCGGCCGTTGTTGTTGCGACCTGCCTTGTTGGACAGCGGCGCAAGCAGGGACTTCTCCGGCTTGTCCGTCGTGATCTCGGAGAAGTCCGAGACCGTCTGGAAGCGTCGGCCGGGGCTTGTCGGCTTGTACTGTTTGACTCCCATGTCTTTCCTTTCTGCGGGTTCTCGCTCGCACGCCTCTCCGTACCCCGAAAACCCTTCGTCTCTTCGTGGACTCGATTGCCGCGACGAACCGTGGGGAGGCTTGGCCCGTGCGACTCCGATGTGCCACGCGTCCGGGTGTATCCATCTATGGCCAGACGCAAACGAGAATTATACGCAGAAAACCCCGGCTATTCAAGAAGAATTTCCTGATGGGCATTCGGACACAACCTGCACACAAGAGAGGTCGAGAAACGACGGAAACTCCGGGGGTAGCCACAATCATGCAGCCAACCCACCCCTTTGTCCTTCGAAGAACTTGCGAAGGACAAAAGCTCGGCGCAAAGACAATTTCTATCACTAAGGAACGCGAAGAGCAACAGCGATCGAGCTTGCCGAAGCGAACTGGGCAAAACTCGAACCTCACTCCCAGCGAGCATTGCGCTCCCCAAGCCCAGCCAACCGAACCTCTTCCCCTCAAAGCCATTTGCAAACATCAATTTGCATCGCGGAGCAAAGCGGAGAAAGAATAATCAGTAAGCGAGATCCTTCAAAACCAAAGCCCTTTGAAGAAACCCGCGAAGTTCAAGCCATCAGCAGCACCAACGCCAATGCAAAGACATCCAAAAAGCGGAACCGCAAGAAAGTTTGCCGGCCAAATGACAAAGCAACCGGCAGAGCAGCAACGAGCAACCCGAGCATTACCCGTCACTGCACATGCAGCGAAAGAGCGCGCATGGCCATCATCGAAGCAAGGTGAGCCTGCCCCGCGTTGATCATGCGATCGACATACTTCTCCTCAGACTTAAGCCGTTCGATGTCCTCCACGGCGCTCGTGCTCAAACGCTCGATACGGCTTTCCAGGTCGGAGCGATACACCTTAAGCCTCTCGACGTACGAATGGTACTGAGCGAAGCACTCCTCCAGCTCCTCCCCCGAAGCATCGATACGCGCACGCGCCGGAAGCCCAATCTCGTCCATCCTCATCCTCGCCCTCTCCTCGCTTTCCCAAATGAAAAATAGGCAATTTGTACGACAGTTTTTATCGTTTTTCATTAAATCACAGACACACGTATCCCAGAGGATAAAACCGGCGAAAGAAGTGGCTTTTCCGCAAGTGAGCGCACGCGCGGCGCTTCTTCGCGTATGCGCCCCTCGCCCTCATTACCCCACGCGAAACAGCACGTCAATCGCCAAAAACGAGTCCGGCGATAAGCCCGCAAGCAGCAATGTGCCGCCATCCTCGCTTCATAACATGTTTTCCGCCGATGGGAAAGCTTATCGCAATTTGCAGAAAGGAGAGGCATGGGCATGCACGAAACGCACCGCACAACACCGGAAGAGGCCATCGCGAGAAACGTGAGACGGCTTCGCACGAAGCAGGGCCTGGGCAAAACCCGTTTCTGCCTCATGACGGGCATCGGAAGGCCAACGCTCGACCAAATCGAGGAGGGAGCGCCGAACGCGAAGCTCTCGACCATCCGCAAGGTGGCAGAGGGGCTCGGAGTCGAGGTTGCCGACCTGCTGGAGGAACTCGCTTGAGAAGCCCGCACGCGAACCCCCACCCATGGCATGCCGAGCCCATGCACGCTGCCACCTGCAACAAGACGCTACGCCGCGATGCAAGGCCGCCGCCAATGGAAATGCGGTCGGAAAAACGCCTGAGACGGATCAAGGGAAATGTAAGGAGCACCTATGGAACATTTCGAAAAAGGCCGCACAAGCCCCGAAGAGGTCATCGCAAAGAACGTAAAGCGGCTTCGCAGAGAACAGAGAATCGGGAAGGAGCGCTTTTGCCTCATGGTGAACATTGGCAGACCAACACTTAACAAAGTTGAGAAAGGGGCGCCGAACACAAGGCTTTCGACCATCCGCAAGGTGGCAGAGGGGCTTGGCGTCGAGGTGATCGATCTTCTGAGGTAGCAAGAACATGGGAAACGCCCTCGGGCAGCTTCATGCGACCCGAGGGCGTCACAGGCAAGCGCGTCGTGCAATCCCTCTACCCCGCCGCCGCGCGACACGTCGGCGCGTAGCGCCTAGGACTTCGCCGGCTCCTCAACGATCACCTCGGCGTGCTCGAGCAGCCAGCGGTTCGCCTTCATGCGCTCGGCCGCCTCACGCAACGCGAATCCCTGGCCGTTCTCCTCCATCCCGCGACGGACGGCCTTGGGGTCCTGCGGGTTCATGCTGCGCGCCGCCGCGTCGAGATCGTCCTCGGTGAGCGTCAGCTTTTCGTGGCGGAACAGCGCGTCGAGCGCGTAGCCCTGCACAAGCATCTCGCGCGCCTGCATCATCATGAGCATGCCGAACTGCTGCTCGCCGCCCTGGCTCTGCACGAACTGCTCGAACGGCACGCCCTGCTGCGCGAGCGACCCGCGCAGATTCTCGAGCAGGGTCTTCCTCATCGCCTCGTACACCTCGTCCTGGATGCGGCCCTTGAAGCGGCGCGCGAGCTCGGACGCGGCGGCCTGCATCTTGAACGATTCGTACTGCGCCCGACGCTCGGCGGTCAGGCGGTCGGCGATGCCGCCGCGCAACGCCGCCGCGTCGCGATAGAGGGGCAGGTTCTTCGCCACCCACTCGTCGTCGATGACGGGCGGAACCTTCTTCTGCATCTCCTTCACGGTGACGGTGCAGTCGATGCGCTCGCCGTCGCCATCGTTGGGCGCCCCGGGCGCAGCGAACGAGATCGACTTCGTCTCGCCCACCTCCATGCCGACAAGCTGCCGCTCGAACTCCTCGGGCATGAGGCCCATCCCCATGAGGTAGGTGCGCCCCTCGGTGGAAAGACCCTCCATCCGCTCGCCGTTGCGCGACGCCTCGAGAGCGAGCAGCATGATGTCGCCTTCGCGCACGGGATGCGGGTCGTCGGTCACGAAGTCCGCGTAGTTGTCGGCAAGCTGGGCAAGCTGCTCGTCGACTTCTGCCGGATCGAGCTCGAACGGCGGCACCGTGATGGTGACCGGGTCGTAGGAGGTCAGCTCGTAATCGGGCTTCGGCGTGACCACGAGGGAGAACGAGAACGTCTGGCCGCGCTTGAGTGCGGAGGCCACCTTGGGCACGGAAGGGAACGCCGGGGTGATGTTGCGCTTGTCGATGGCGAACGGCACAAGGTATTCGACGGCTTGCTGCTGCACGACGGCATCGAGGTCCTTGATGCCGAGCTCCTTTTCGGCCGCCTGAGCCACCGAGCCGCCGGGAGCGACGCGCAGGTTCATCTGCTGGGCGAAACCGCGATGCGCCACGGTGAGCGCGTGGCTCACTTCGGCGGTGGATGCGACGGCCTCAAGCTGGATGCGGCCGCCGTCAAGCTTCTTCTCGGTCACTTTCATGGAGGGTCCCCTTCTGTCGTTCATCGTCAAACAACTATTGTAGCGCAAAAGCGCGCAGGGGGCGCACGGCACGCCTGCGGAGGGCACGAGCGCGAACCGAATGCGAGTCGGAGAATGCGCCCGCAAGCTGATGGGCGCGCAGGATGGATAGCAAGATGTGCGGCGAGATGGACGGCGAGGGCATCCGCTCGCAACGCGAAGGAAGGCGGCGCGCGAGCTCCGTGCAAACTCCCGGCCATTTTTTGGCCACGAAACCGCGTTCTGGCACGGATCGAGCCCGTTTCGGCGGCATGGCAGCTCTGCCGAAATCGCCGACCTGGGCTTTCGCCGCGCAGAAGAGCCCGTCCGAAGCGAAAGAGAGCGGTCGTCGTGCGGTCGTCGTGCCAGAACGCGGTTTCGTGGCCAAAAAACGAAGGATTTCCCGCACGCGCGTCCTTCGGGAGGAGTTCGCGAGGGGCACGCGAGGGGCGCGCGTGCGACAGAGGGCGCATGTGGAAGCGCGCCCGAGGCGGGCGGCGCGCAGGAGGCGTCACTCGTTCGACTTGAGGCTCTCCACCATGTCGATGCCAGCGAGCTTGCGCCGCATCGCCACCATCACGAGCACGGTGAACGCCATGGTGAGCGCAAAGGCGATAGCGAAGCTGGCCGGATGGATGACGCGGCCGAACATTACCTGGTCGACCTCGGCCGTGACCACGACGAACCCTTCCATCCACACGCCCAACGCCAAGCCGACGAGGCTTCCGATGGCAGACGAGAGCACGATCTCGCGGTAGATGTAGGCGTCCACCTCCCGCGGCGTGAAGCCGAGCACTTTGAGCGTGGCGATCTCGCGCATCCGCTCGGTGATGTTGATGTTCGTGAGGTTGTACAGCACGATGAAGGCGAGCGCCGCCGCGGCGGCCACCAGCACCACCACGATCATGTTCACGCTCGAAAGCATCTCGCGATAGGCGTCGATCGTCTCGTCGTTGTAGGCGACGGTCCGCACGCCCTCGATGGCGCCAAGCCGCTCGGTCAGCTGCGCGCGCGTGTCGGGATCGTCGGTGACGACGGCGAGGAGGGTGGTGTAGGGAGGCCGCCCGCCCATGAGCTCGTCGTAGCGGTCGGGGCCGATGAACACGTAGTTGTAGATGTAGTTCTCCATAACGCCCGTCACCGTGGCCGCATGCGACGACCCCGTGGCGTTGCCGATGGCGTCCTGCTCGGTCAAAGCCACCTCGTCGCCCACCCCGACGCCCAGCTGGTCGGCCAGCTTTTCGCTGAGCACGACGCCGTCGCCGCCCAGCTCGATGGGCTCGTGGCCGACGCGCGTGCGCATGAGCACGAATTCGTCCAGCCGCGACGGCTCCTCGGGCACGACCACCTGCACGCTCACGTCCTCGTCGTCGGGCCCCGAAGCCAGCATGTTCTCGCGCTGCGCGGGCGTGCTGGCGCTTACGAAGCGCTCGTCGGCAAGCAGCTCGTCTAACTCCTCGCGGGAGTCGCGCGAAAGGTCGTCCTCCACGGTGATCATGGCGTTGTACTTCGTGATGGTGCCGAACTGGTTGTCGATGATGTCGTTGATGGCGTCGGACAGCCCCAGGCCCGTCAGCAAGAGCGCCGTGCAGCCCGCGATGCCGATAACCGTCATGACGAGGCGCTTCTTGTAGCGGAACAGGTTGCGGAACGTCACCTTCCACGAGAACGACAGCCGCCGCCACACCGGCCGCACGCGTTCGAGCAGGATGCGCTTGCCGGACTTCGGAGCGCGCGGCTGCATGAGCAGGGCCGGTCGCTCGTGCAAGGACGCGCCAGCGGCGGCAGCCGTGGCCGCGAGCGTCACGCCCACGCCGAGGCCGGCGGCGAGCGCCGCAAGGCCCCAGTCCATCGGCAGCGGCACAGGAAGGGACGGCACGAAGTAGATGATGGCGTACGCCTTCATGATGACCGCCGGCAGCACCTGCGAGAGCACGGCGATGCCCACCACGCTGCCAGCGGCACTGGCAACGAAGGCGTAGACCAGGTATTTCGAGGCGATGCGCGCACGCGAGTAGCCGAGCGCCTTGAGCGTGCCGATGAGCAGCCGTTCCTCCTCCACCATGCGCGTCATGGTGGTGAGCGCCACAAGCGCGGCCACCAAGAAGAAGATGAACGGGAACACCGCCGCGATGTTGTCGACACGGTTGGCGTCGGCCTCGAAGCTGGCCGCGCCGTAGTTGGCCGTGCGGTCCATGACGTACCATGCGGGATTGTCGATGGAGTCGATCTGGCGCTGCGCGTCATCGAGCGCACGCTGCCCCTCGGCTAGCTGCTCCTCGGCATCGGCCTTCTGGCGCTCGTACTCGGCCAAGCCGGCTTCGTAGTCGGCGCGCCCCTGGGCAAGTTGCTCCCGACCGTCGGCTATCTGCGCGGCGGCGTCGTCGAGCTGGGCTTGCGCGGCGGCCAGTTGGGAGTCGGCTTGCTGGCGGGCAGCGGAAAGGCTGGCCGCGCCCTGCTCGGTTTGGGCGACGGCGGCATCGAAGGCGGCCTTCTGCTGGTCGAACGCGCTTTGCTGCGCGTCGAGGATGGCCTTGGCAGCATCTACCTCGCCTTGGCGTGCGTCCAATTCGCGCGCAGCCGTCTCGAGAGCGGGCCGCTGCGCCTCCAACTCTCCAAGCTGGCCTTCCAGCGCCAGCTTCTGCTCGGCTGCCACACTTTTCTGCTCCTCGAGCGCGGCGATGGTGTCGACGTCCTTGTCGGGGTCGAGCCCATCGATCTGGCGCTGCAGCTCGTCGATGGTGCTTTGCGCCTGGAAGATACCCTCCTGCAGCTGGCTCATGCCGGCCTCGAGCGCATCGCTTTGCTCCTGCCAGCTCGCACGCGCCTGCGCGAGCGCGTCCGCACCCGTCTGCCACTGCGCCCACGCCTCCTCAAGCTGCGCTTGCCCCTCCTCGATGGCGGGTCGCGCCTCGTCCACCTGCGCCCGTCCGTCAGCCAGCTGCCGCTCGGCGTCGGCCAGCTGCGCTTCGGCACGCGCCCGCTCCTCTTCCAACTGCGCGGCGCCGGCATCGCGCTGCGCCTCGGCGTCGGCCAGCTTCTGCTCGTTCTCTGCGATGGCGGCGGCCGCATCGTCAAGCTGCGCCTTCGCATCCGCCAGCTGCGTCTCGGCATCGGCCTTCTGCGCGTCGTAGTCGGCACGGGCCTCGTCCAACTCGCGCTGCGCGTCGGCGCGCAAGCCGTCGGCGCGAGCCTGCTCGCGCGCGGGGGCAAGGGCCTCGATACGCTCGACCACCTCGGCCACCAGCTCGTCGTACGCCGCGCTGTCGGAGCGCTCCTCCGCCGCACCCGCCACGGCAACGAACGCCTCGGTGAACGGCAGATCCTCCGAGAAGTCGTCTTCCGGCACGTACATATACTGCGTGATGGAGCCGCTTCCGAGCGACGTGGTGCCAAGGCTCGACGAGGTGGCGTAGTACGGCGAACTCACGAAGCCCACCACCGTGTACTCGGTGGTGACGAGCGCGTCCTCGGCCCCTTCGGACCATTCGTCGATGCGCACCGTGTCGCCGATGCGCGCGCCCTCGGCCTCCACGAGGTCGGCAGACAGCACGCACTCCCCCTCCCGCTCGGGCCATGCGCCCTCCACGAGGATGGGGCGGTTGAGGTAGTCGGGATCGTCCGTGCGGGCGTGCACCCCGTCCGACGTGTCGGATGCGCGCGCCGCATCGGGCAGCGAATGGACGCGCGTGGCGTACTGCTCACCCGCCATGGTGACCATGACGTCCGTCTCGTAGGCGGGCATGACGGCCTGCACGCCCTCGACGTCGCGCAGCGCCGCAATGTCATCGTCGGTGAGGCCGAGCGTCGAGAGCACGCGCACATCCATGAGGCCCGTGCCGTCGAAGAACTCGTCAGCCGCGATCTTCATGTCCGGCGCAGTCATGCGCAAACCGGCGTAGAAGCCCGTGCCCAGCGCCACGATGGCCGCGATAGCCAGAAAGCGGCCGAGCGAGCGGCTGATCGAACGGGCGAGCTCCTTGTTGAACGCGTTTCTCACCGAAGCCACCTACCACTCGAGCGTTTCGGCAGACGCAGGCGCGTCGTTCACCTCCACGCCCGCCACGCGCCCTTCGCGAATGTGGATGACGCGGTCAGCGATGACGGTGAATGCCGAGTTGTGCGTGATGAGCACGACGGTCTTGCCGGTGTCATAGCACGTGTCCTGCAAAAGCTTGAGGATGGCCTTGCCCGTGTGGTAGTCGAGCGCGCCCGTCGGCTCGTCGCACAGCAGAAGCTTCGGGTTCTTCGCGAGCGCGCGGGCGATGGCCACGCGCTGCTGCTCGCCGCCGGAAAGCTGCGCGGGGAAGTTGTCCAGGCGGTGCCCCAGCCCCACCTGCCGAAGCACCGTGGCCGCATCGAGCGGCTCCTTGCAGATCTGGCTGGCCAGCTCCACGTTCTCGAGCGCGGTGAGGTTTTGCACGAGGTTGTAGAACTGGAACACGAAGCCGATGTCATAGCGGCGGTAGTACGTGAGCTCTTTCTCTGAGAAGCCGCTCACCTCGCGTCCGTCGAGCATGATCGAGCCCGACGAGCAGGAATCCATGCCGCCGAGCATGTTGAGCAGCGTCGTCTTGCCAGCGCCGGAGGGGCCCACCACAACGACGAGCTCGCCGCGCTCGATGTCGAACGTCATACCGTCGACCGCGGCCACCTCGACCTCGCCCATCCGGTACACCTTCCGCACATCGCGAAACTCCACGAACGCCATGAGCACTCCTTCTTACCGCCCGTTCAACCGGCCCTCCTTCCACGATACACCATCGTTGGGCCGGATGCCAGTTCGGCAAGCTTCCAAAACAGGCAAAGCGAGAACGCCACGTCGCGCCATGCAGCAGCCTTGAGACAAGCTCGATGCGGACGGACGCTGCGAACGCTTCGCCCCCGTCAACAGTCATTCTGGCAACGCCTCAGCTCGCGATGCCGTACGCCAATCAGAAATCCAAGCTGTCTTGATTGAGGAGGAAGTCGTACACGTTCATCATGAGGATGCCGTTCTCGTTGTAATGCGGCTCAAGACCCTCCTTCGTCACGATGACCTTCTTGAAGCCGTCGTCGACCTTGAGAAGCGGCCTCTGCTCTTGATCCCGCTTTTCAGAGGTCGGAAGCGCGAAAGCGGACTGCACGTAATAGCGCTTGCTGCCCCTGTTGCACACGAAGTCGATCTCCAGCTGCACGCGCTGGCTCTTCCCGTCCTCGTCTTTCGTGCTCACCGGAACAACGCCGACGTCGACACCAAGCCCCCGCCCGACAAGTTCGTTGTAGACGACGTTCTCCATGATGTGGGTCTCCTTCATCTGACGGAAGTTCATGCGAGCGTTGCGCAGCCCCAGGTCGGCGAAATAGAACTTGAAGGGGGGTACTTATGTAGCGTCGCCCCTTGACGTCGTAGCGCTTCGCGCGGCGCAGCAGGAACGAATCCTCCAGAAACGAGAGGTAGCACTCCACAGTCTCGGGCGCCATGCGCGCCCCCTTCCTGCTTTTGAACGTCGCCGCGAGCTTGGAGGCGTTGGTGAGCGAGCCGATGGCGGAGGACAACACGTCCACAAGCTCCTCGAGGTTGCCCGAATCGCGCACAACGTTTCGCTCCACGATGTCGCGCAGATACACCTCTTTGTAGAGGCTGTTCAGGTAATCCGCTTTCTCCTCGGGAGTTTCTCTCGTGAAGATTCCCGGCAGACCCCCGTAGGTGGCGTACTCTTGGTAGCCGTCGTGCTTGCCGCCATCGTAGGCGCTCATGAATTCGGAGAAGCTTAAAGGGGCCATCGCTATCTCCTGCCCACGGCCGCGGAACTCCGTCACGACGTCTTTGGAGAGCAGCTTGGCGTTGCTGCCGGTCACGTAGACATCGACGCCCTCCATCGCAATGAGATCGATAAGCACCTCGGCGAAGTCCCCGAGCAGCTGCACTTCATCGAGAAGCACGTAACGCGCTCCAGCGGCGCCCTCAAGGCGCGCCGTCAGGTACGGATGGAAAACCTCCGGGTCGCGGTACTTTCTGCTGCTGAACCGGTCGAAGGCCATTTCGAAGATGTTGGATTCGGGGACGCCTTGGCCGACCAGATGGCTTTTGAAGAGATCGAATAGCAGAAAGGATTTGCCGCAGCGGCGAACGCCCGTGACGATTTTCACCTGCCCGGAGCCCATTCCCCTGATCAACTTCTCCATGTAGCGGGGGCGCTGGATGATCATCGCTGCTCCTATCTGAAATTTTTGCGTCTTTGTGCAAAAATTTCAGATAGAGGTTGGGCTTGCAGTTCAAGAGGCCGTCGGCTCTGGCCCCAGCTCGCCGACGACCCGTCAGCGCGACCCAAGCGCCCGCTCGATGAAGTCGGCGAACCTGTCGAGCATGTTGATGCGGAGCCCCTCAAGTTCCTCCTCCATGGTGCGGGGAGGGTACTTCTTGGCGGCGACCATGGACCGTACCGCCGCCACTGCCCCATCGGGGTCGGCGGCGGCGACCTCCATGAGGAAGTCGTCGGGCTGAAGAGCGCGCAGCCCCAGCGGCGAGAGCGCCTCTGCGGGGAAGTCCCTCACGTTGTACGTCACGATGACGTCGCAGCCGCCCGCGAGCACGGCGGCGACCACGTGGGCGGTCATCTGGATCCGGCAGCTCGATGTCCCCAAGGTCGCTTTTCTCAAGCTCGACCGGGGCATAGGGGAAGGCCCGCTCCACCGCTGCGATGTAACTCGCGCCGTTCCTCGTCCCGTGAACCCGGTTCACGGCGTCTCTTGCCTCACCGAGCACGTCCTCGGACCAGCGAGGTTCTACCATTCCCCGGTCGGCGAGCGTGAGCACGACATCGAGCGTCCATGTGGCGACGAATACGTTGGCGTCGACGAGCGCCCTAGCTAGACGGCTCACTCGAAGCCCTTCAGGTAGTCCGCAACCGCGCCGCCGTGATCGTAGAAGCCCTCTTCGGCGGCGCAGGTGCGCATGTCGCCAAGGCGCGATGCCCGTTCCTCTCTAGAGCAACGGTCGAATGCCATGAGGTCGGAGAGCATGACGTAGCGGTGCCCGCCTCCAACACGCGCACCCTTGAGCTTTCCGCAGTCGATCAGTCGCGCGATCGTCCTCGGAGAAGTGCCCACGATCTCTGCGGCCTGCCCCGTGGTGAGGCGGACGTCGTCCCCCCCCTCGTCGGTATAGGCCACACCGAGCGCCCGAAGGAAAGCCCGCAATGCGCCGTACGCCCTCGCGTCGATCGAGGTGGCGTCGCCCGTCCTGTTGTCCACTATGGTCGCGGCGGGTGCCGTCATCGTCGCCATGCCGTCCTCCCTTCCCTTGCTTGATTATGTCCGCTTTCCTTCGTTAGAAGGAAAATCTGTTCTTGACTTGGGGTGCGGATATGGCTGGC
>ERZ826396.1487-NODE-1487-length-25214-cov-4.438769_pt1 | contig 25214 bp, 21 predicted proteins | sample MGYA00519926_ERZ826396 | MGnify/ENA primary metagenome ERZ826396 (study PRJEB31778, sample SAMEA3449230) | human gut metagenome | biome: human gut; feature: human-associated habitat; material: faeces | place: United Kingdom | collected 2010/2012 ... | reverse complement strand
GTACTTACGAACCGTCCTTTGGTTCGTTATGTACCGTTACGTTTTTGGCCAAGCGGAAGCGTGTCCTAGCAAACAGCATACCCCCCGCAGCATCCAGGGCAGAGGGACACGCTCCAGGGAGGGCGCCAGAACCCGGAGGGCTGAACTGTTACGTCCGATGGATTGCCGCGTATCGGTTGACCGGCAGGAAGAGTTTTGTTATACTTTACAAGTAAGTTGGAAAGCGCGGGAAATACTGACAGAAGCGTCGGAACAGCTGGGAGCGGGACGGCGTTTTTTGTTGTGTCTTTCGGCAGGCACTTTCTGCTGCGGCTTTGGAGATGAAACGGGAAGAAAGCCGGGCTGGAAGCGGAGGGTTCTGCTGACCGCATCCAGAGGAAAAGAGCGGATACGAATTATCGCATAACAGGATACGGAGGAAACATATGCCCATAGATCAGAGCAAAATCAGGAATTTCTGCATCATCGCCCATATTGACCACGGTAAGTCCACGCTGGCGGATCGGATCATTGAGAAAACCGGGCTGCTCACCAGCAGGGAGATGCAGGAACAGGTTCTGGACAACATGGATCTGGAGCGCGAGAGGGGAATTACGATTAAATCCCAGGCGGTCCGCACCGTATACAAGGCGAAGGATGGGGAAGAGTATATTCTGAACCTGATTGATACGCCCGGTCATGTGGACTTTAATTATGAAGTGAGCCGTTCGCTGGCGGCCTGTGACGGGGCGGTTCTGGTGGTGGACGCCGCGCAGGGAATTGAAGCGCAGACATTGGCCAATGTCTACTTGGCCCTGGATCATAACCTGGATGTATTCCCGGTGATCAATAAGATCGATCTGCCCAGTGCGGATCCGGATCGTGTGAAAGAGGAGATTGAGGATGTGATCGGGCTGGAAGCCCATGACGCGCCGCTGATTTCGGCCAAGAACGGGATCGGGATCGAGGATGTGCTGGAACAGATCGTGACGAAAATACCCGCTCCTTCAGGGAGCGCGGACAATCCGCTGCAGGCGCTGATCTTTGATTCGGTCTACGATTCTTATAAAGGAGTCATTATTTTCTGCCGCATCATGGAAGGAAGGGTGGCAAAGGGAACCACGATCCGCATGATGGCCACAGGAGCGCAGGAAGAAGTGGTGGAGGTTGGGTATTTTGGCGCAGGACAGTTCATCCCCTGCGACGAGCTATCCGCCGGCATGGTGGGGTATATCACCGCCTCCATTAAGAATGTGAAGGACACGGCGGTGGGCGACACGGTGACGGATGCGAAGAATCCCTGTGCCGAACCGCTTCCCGGATATAAGAAGGTAAATCCCATGGTTTACTGCGGCATGTATCCTGCGGACGGGGCGAAGTATCCGGATCTGCGGGACGCGCTGGAGAAGCTTCAGCTCAACGACGCTTCCCTGTTTTATGAGCCGGAGACCTCTGTGGCGCTGGGCTTTGGCTTCCGCTGCGGCTTCCTGGGGCTTCTGCATCTGGAGGTCATTCAGGAAAGGCTGGAGAGGGAATACAACCTGGATCTGGTCACCACAGCGCCGGGCGTGGTATATAAGGTGCATAAGACCAATGGAGAAGTGATCGAACTGACGAATCCTTCCAATCTGCCGGATCCGTCCGTCATCGAATATATGGAGGAGCCGATCGTGAACGCGGAGATCATGGTCACAAGCGAGTTCATCGGTTCCATCATGGAACTGTGCCAGGAACGCCGCGGGCGGTACCTGAGCATGGAATATATGGAGGAAAAGAGGGCGCTGTTAAAATATGAGCTTCCTCTGAACGAGATTATCTATGACTTCTTTGACGCGCTGAAATCCCGTTCCAGGGGCTATGCTTCCTTTGACTATGAACTGAAGGGATATGAGCAGGCTGAACTGGTGAAGCTGGATATCCTGGTGAACCGGGAGGAAGTGGATGCCCTGTCCTTCATCGTACACAAGGACAGCGCTTATGACAGAGGGCGCAGGATGTGTGAGAAGCTGAAGGATGAAATTCCCAGGCACCTGTTCGAGATCCCCATCCAGGCAGCGGTTGGCGGCAAGATCATCGCCAGGGAGACCGTGAAGGCCATGAGAAAGGACGTGCTGGCCAAGTGTTACGGCGGTGATATCACGCGTAAGAAGAAGCTTTTGGAGAAGCAGAAGGAAGGCAAGAAGCGCATGCGGCAGGTGGGAAATGTGGAGATCCCGCAGGAAGCCTTCATGAGCGTGCTCAAGCTGGATGATAAGAAGTAAGCATGGAAAGGGAGCACATGGAGAAAGAGGAGCGTGCGGACAAAAAAGGGATGGACGAGAAGGGCATGGAAGAAAAGAGCAGGAAAAAGGTGCAGGAAAAGAAGCCCCTTGGCATCTATCTGCATATTCCGTTCTGCGTCCGGAAGTGCAATTACTGCGATTTTCTGTCCGCTCCGGCGGCGGACAGCGTAAAAACGCGTTATGTAGAAGCCCTGTGCCGGGAGATAGAGGCGCAGGCTCCGCTTTACCACGAGCATGAAGTGAAAACGGTTTTTTTCGGGGGCGGTACGCCGTCCCTGCTGGAAGGCGGACAAGTTGCGCTCCTCTTGGAGCGGCTTTCCGCTTGTTTTTCTTTTGGGCAGGAGGAACCGGAGATCAGCCTGGAAGCGAATCCAGGGACGGTGGACGGTGAAAAATTAGCCGTCTATCGGAAGGCTGGGGTGAACCGCCTGAGCTTCGGCCTGCAGTCTGTCCGCGAAGAAGAACTGCGGCTGCTGGGGCGGATACATACCTGGAAGGATTTCCTGGAAAGCTATCAGGCAGCCAGGAAAGCGGGATTTACCAACATCAACGTGGATCTGATGTCGGCGCTTCCGGGGCAGTCTGTGGATAAATGGATGGAATCTCTGAAGAAGGTTGTCGGACTGGAACCGGAACATATATCCGCCTACAGCCTGATCGTGGAAGAAGGGACGCCATTTTACGACTGGTACCATGAACAGGATGGGGCGGCGGAGGCGGATGAGAAAAACGGGACGGCAGGAAGAATGCCTCCGTTCCCTTCAGAAGAGGAAGACCGCCTGATGTATGAGAAAACAGGGGAATATTTGTGCGAGAAGGGATACGGCAGGTATGAAATCTCCAACTATGCACGGCCCGGCTATGCATGCAGGCATAATCTGTCATACTGGGAGCGGACGGATTATGCGGGATTTGGCCTAGGAGCGGCGTCTTTGAGGGAAAATATGCGCTGGAACAATACGCGGGAGATGGAAACGTATCTGCAGCAGGCCGGAGAGCCGGGGCTTCGGACCCGGATCAAGCTGGATATTCAGTGCTTGGATGAGAAGGAAGCGATGGAGGAATTCATGTTTCTTGGCCTGCGCAAGACGGAAGGGATCAGCGCGCGGCGGTTTGAAATGTGCTTTCACAGAAAGATAGAGAACGTTTACGGCAGCATACTGCAGAAGCTGGAAGGAGAAGGCCTTCTGCTTCGTAAGAAGGGGGCGGAGGGAGAGATATTTTTCCGGCTCAGCCCCTTTGGGATAGATGTGAGCAATTATGTGCTGGCGCAGTTCCTTTTTTCCTGACCGAAAAGAAGCGTGAAAAACGTCTCTGTGGGAAAAATAAACTGGTTCAGACTGTGCGGGCAGCACAATCCGGACCAGTTCCTTTTCCCCGGGGGCGTTTTTGACAGCTGTCCGGAATTCGGTTCATCGCTCATGAGAACAGTATGGATTATTTGCCCATGAACGCTTCAATCTCTTCAATGCTTCCTTGAGGGGAAGGAACATGCGCTTCTCTTCTCCCTGGGCTCGGACGGAACGGACGGGCCAACGGACGCCGCCGGCGGCATGGTGGACGGCTCTACCGCCGGCCGGCTGCGGCAGCAGGGGATTGAGATCAGCAAGGTGCTGGAGCAGAATGATTCCTATCATGCGCTGGAGCGTGTGGACGGCCTGATTTTCACAGGCCCCACCGGCACGAACGTAAATGATGTGGCCGTGCTGCTGTGCAGATAAAAGATGGCTATTCTTCAGGCAGGTCTGCCCAATTTCCGGGCAAACCTGCCTGAATGGTTATGGGAACCGTCAAAATCCCATACGGCAAAAAGGCCCATGCCCCAAAACGTTCGGTACTGGCACTGGAGCGGCCTTCGGCACATAGAATAGTACTAAATTGGTTATGGGGGCCCCTTTTGAAAACCTTTCTGAAACCATTATCGAAAGAAGAGGAAAGAGCATGCCTTCAGGCATTACAGGGGGATGACGGCGTAAAAGCCAGGGAAGCGAAGCAGATATTGATAGAACGGAATCTGCGGCTGGTAGCCCATATCGCAAAGAAGTATCAGAATGTGGATGAGGACATGGAGGATCTGATTTCCATCGGAACCATAGGCCTCATCAAAGCGGTGGAATCCTTTGATTTCACCAAGAACAGCAAACTGGCGACCTATGCGGCCAGATGCATTGACAATGAGCTGCTGATGATGCTGCGAAGCAAGAAAAAAACATCCAGAGAGGTCTCCCTATATGAACCGATCGGAACCGACAGGGAAGGAAACGAGATTAGCCTTTTGGATATCACCGCCCAGGAAATGCCGGACATTGTGGAACAGATGGAACTGGAAAGAAAGCTGGCCGGACTGGCGGACATGATCGATATGCTCCTGACAGACCGGGAAAAAGAGATCCTCTGCCTGCGCTACGGCCTGGGAGGCGGGGAAGAGATCACCCAGAGGGAGATCGGGAAACGGCTGAATATATCGCGAAGCTACCCGGCTGTTATAACAGGGATAAAAAGCGTGTACGGGCAGTGCCTGCCGTAATTGCAGACTGCCTGCACACGCTTTTTGTCCCTGTTTCAGGGCGCAGGAATAGGACAACGTCCGCCTCACATAGAATGCAGCAACAGAAAGAAGAAAACGGGCGGAATATATATGGAAGAGATTGCGGCAGAAACAAAGAAAGAGGGCCCTGGCAAAACGGGCGCAAAGGAACAGGACGGCCTGGTTGATATCCGAGAAGTCAAAATTGATGCGTCCCTTCCGGCAGAGGAACGCATGCGGAGCTTCCTGCATCAGATCAGGGATCCCTGCCTGTTCCGATATAAGGATATGATTGTGGAAGCGGTGTTCATGGAGAATGGGGATACGCTCACAGACAGGCTGGAGCAGGCTGACCGGTTCCTCGCTTCCGAAGGATGGACAGAAGGGGAAGAGGCGTATGACGGCTGAAAGGGGAGAGGAGAAGAAGAAACGCCGCGCCGCCATCTACATCCGCCTGTCCCGGGAAGACGGGGATAAAGAAGAAAGCGACAGCGTTGTCAATCAGAGGGAATTGATCCGCGCCTTTTTGCAGGAGCGGCCGGAGATAGAGGTCTGTTCAGAACGGGTGGACGACGGCTACAGCGGAGTCACCTTTGAACGTCCGGCGGTACAGGAGATGTTTGCGGACATTCGGGCGGGCCGCATTGACTGCGTGGTGGTCAAGGATTTGTCCAGGTTCGGCAGGAATTACATAGAGACCGGGAGGTATATCGAACAGATCTTTCCAATCCTTGGCGTCCGTTTTTTGGCGATAAATGACGGCTATGACAGCGAGGAGGGGGCAGATTTTCTTCTGCTTCCCTTTAAGAACCTGCTGAACGATGCATACAGTCGGGATATTTCCCTGAAGGTGCGAAGCCAGATCCGGGTGAGATATCTGCGGGGGGATCACATCGGCTCCTTCGCTCCCTATGGATATGGGCGCAGTCCCCAGGAGCCGCACAAGCTCTGTGTAGACGAACGCGCGGCCGGGATCGTGCGGGATATTTTCAAAAGAAGGCTTCAGGGAGACAGCTGTGCGCAGATTGCGCGGAGGCTGAATGAAAAAGGAATCCCTTCCCCGTTGGAGTATAAGAAGCTGCAGGGATGGGCGTATTATACGCCGTTTCAGCGTAAGGACAGGGCTGTCTGGTGCGCGCAGTCCGTAAGCCGCATTCTGAACAATGAGATCTATATAGGAACCATGGCTCAGGGAAGAGAGCGGACATATAGTTATAAAATGAAGAAAAAATTCCGGATGCCCGAACAGGAGTGGAAAAAGGTGGAAAATACGCATGAACCGATTCTTTTAAAGTGGGAGTTTGAAACGGTTCGCCGCCTGATCGGACGGGATACGCGGCTCGCGCCAGGGGGCGGAAAGCCGTATCCCCTTTCCGGCCTTTTGTATTGTCCCTCCTGCGGCAGGGGTATGGTGCGTCGGAACGCCCATGCGGCTGGAAAGACCTATGTCTACTATGTGTGCAGGACGCGAAAGGAGAATGGAAGAAGCTGCCCTCAGGGCGGCCGGATCCGGGAAGCCCTGCTTCTGGGAGCGGTGGAGGAACTGCAGAGGCTGGCGGAAGCGTTATGGGGGCAGAGGGCTGCAGATCGGCCGACAGTGCGGAACGTGAGCAGGGAAGGCCGGCAGCGCGCGTTCTTTTTTTATCTCATGGAAAGAATAGAGATACAGGATCGCTGCCATATCCGGATTTATTTTACCTTCCGGTTAGAATAGAAAGCTGCGGCTGCGCATGCATCCTTTCCGGAATGATTCCGGCCGCAGATGGGAAGGAGGAATTTACGCACAGATGGCCAGGACGAAGAGAAATAATCCGGACGCGGCGGCCTGCCTCTATAATATGGAAGAAAAAAGGATCGCGGCGGCCATTTACGCCCGCCTTTCCGTAAAGGATAACGGGGATGGAAAGGAGGCCATGCGGACGCAGGTGGAATATCTGCAGCGTTTTCTTTCCGGCAGGAAGGATCTGAAGCTGGCGGGCATCTATCAGGATAATGGAAGGACAGGAACAGATTTTGCCAGACCGGCCTTTGCAGAGATGATGGAGGCCATAAGAAGAGGGGAGATCGGCTGCGTAGTGGTCAAGGATCTGTCCCGGTTTGGCAGGAACTACATGGAGGCCGGGGTTTATCTGGAACAGATTTTTCCTCTCCTGGGCGTTCGTTTCCTTTCTGTGGACGATCATTATGACAGCAGAGAGGCAGGAGGGAACCGGGAGCTGGAGATTTCGGTCAAAAATATCTGCCATCATGCCTATGCAAAGGACATCTCAGCGAAGATCTGCACACACCTGGAACTCCGGAAAAAGTGCGGCTGGTATCTTGCCAAAACGGCTCCTTATGGATACCGGATTGCCTGCGCCAAGACAGGCGGCGCAGAAAGAAGGATGCTGGTGACAGATGAGACGCAGGCGAAGGTGGTAAGAAAAATCTTTGCCTTGCGCCTGCAGGGCGTAGGAGTGACCGCCATAGCGAGACTGCTGAATGATGAAGGCATTCCGACCGGCCGCATGAGTCGAAACGGGAAGGAAAAAGAAGCGGGCTGGGAAAGACAGCCGCTCTGGTCTGCCTCCGGCGTGCGTTTTATTTTGGAAAACCCGGTTTACTGCGGCTGCATTGTGGAACAAAAATCGAAACGGGCCTATTATCTGGGGGAGGGAGAAAAGAAGATTCCCCGGGAGGAATGGCATCTGATTGAAAACACCCATGAAGCCATTATAGAAAGAGAAGCGTATGAGGCGGTCAGGGAACTGATGGAACAGGCGGCGCGCCATGTCCATCCTGCAGGCGGCCCGAAGCGAACGCGACCGGAGAATTGCCTGAAGGGCCTGATTATATGTGGGTACTGCCGCCGAAGGATGCAGCGGGATTCCGGATACTGTGGAAAGGATGGTTCCGTGCGGTACCGTTTCCGCTGTCCGGAAAAATATAAAAAAAGAGAAGGCTGCAGCGCGCCTTCCGTGGAAGAAGCGGCGCTTCTGGAATTGCTCCGGGCATTCCTGACCTGTGCTGCCCTTTGCATGGATGCGGTGCCGGCCTTTCTGACGGACCGGGGGCATGAGAAGCGTTTCGCGCCTTCGGCCGGGAAATGGTATCAGGCCCTGGTGAGAAAAGTGATGGTGCAAAAGGGGCAGGTGCGGCTTTTTTTTGCCTTCACCGCTCCATGGGAAGGGTTTTGGGGGAAGAACGATGCAGCAGATGCGCAAGAACATGCAGATGGGGGCTTGGAATGAATAAAAAGGAGACGATCGCCCTGTATCTGCGGATATCTGAAGAGGATAAAAGAAAGCAGGAGGGGAGAAACAGCCGAAGCATCGAAGGCCAGCGGATGCTGCTTACAGAATATGTACGGCAGCATGACGGCCTGAGGGGAAGACGGATGGAAGAATTCATAGACGACGGATACAGCGGAGCGAACTTTGACCGCCCCGGTGTGCGGGCCCTTCTTTCCGGGGCAAAGGAAGGCAGGATAGGATGTATCCTGGTAAAGGATCTGTCACGGTTTGGACGGAATTATCTGGAAGTGGGCAGGTATCTGGAACAGATCTTTCCCAGGCTGGGCATTCGTTTCATCTCGATAAACGACCATTTTGACAGCTTTGAAGGGATGGGGGCGGCCGGTTCCATTGAGGTGGGATTCAGAAATATTCTGTATGCGGCCTACAGTGCAGAACTTTCACGTAAGGTGAGAAACGTGCGGCGCATGAAGGCGGGCCAGGGCAAATTTGTGACGGCGCGGCCGCCCTATGGCTACCAGAAGGACATTTCCCGGCGCGACAGGTTGCTGCCGCGGCCGCAGACGGCGGAGGTGGTGCGCAGGATATTTTCGCTCTATCTGGAAGGAATGTCACAGAGTGCCATCGCCGGCCTTTTGAATGCAGAAGGGATTCCCAGCCCGGCGGCTTTGGACAGGAAAGAAGGAGAAGGGGCGTTGAAAGGATGGACGCCCGCCGCGGTCAGCCGCATCCTCTCGGATGCAAGATATACAGGAACCGCCATATACGGAAAGAGCAGGCCCGTATCCATAGGTAGCAAAAAGAGTGAGGCCCTGCCGCAGGAGGCGTGGATCCGGGTGCCAGGAGCGCATGAAGCAATTATATCACAGGAAACCTTTGCCGCCGCTGCCGCCCTCCGCCAGATGAGAAGGCGAAGATGAACCGGCCTCCCGCTCAGCCCTCCGCGTCCGTTCCGCCGCAAATGCCAGCGCGTCGGGGCCCGGCTGAATGCGGACGAAAAAAAGCTTGCCAAGAGCCCCGGCAGGAAGTATAGTATAAGAAAACCTGTTCCTTATCCTGCTTTCTGAGGCGGGAGGCAAACAGCAGGGACAGGCTTGACACATCTGGTGCCCGGGACAGCCGGGCGTGATCTGACGGAAGCTGGTATGTGGTATGATGGCCGCATAGGGCTTGCATTCTGAATTTAGGATAGTTCGCAAAGAGAGTTATTCCTTGTTTTTATCCCTGATGGAACAGCAGAATATGTATCCCGCATTGAGAAAAGGGCGCTTCTTAAGCTGCGAGAAGGCTTTGAGAAGATGGAGGCGCAGTCTGTCTGAATGTTTATAAGATCCGCGAAGGCGGTCTGAAAGGGAATCCTTACGCAAGAGAAAGCCGGCCTCCGAAAGAAAGGAGGGAAAGGGTCTATATGTACAGTACGATTATGAGCGGCGGGCTGAATGGGCTGGAGTGCTATCTGGCGCGCGTGGAAGTGGACTGCGCCAGAGGGCTTCCCGGCTTTGAGATGGTGGGCCTTTTGGGAAGTGAGGTGAAGGAAGCCAGAGAACGGATCCGGGTGGCGTTAAAGAATGCGGGGATTGCGCTCCCGCCGCTGCGCATTACAGTGAATATCTCCCCGGCAAGCCTGCATAAAGCGGGAACCTTTTATGATCTGCCCGTAGCGGTGGGAATCCTGGTCTCTCAGGGATTGATCCTGCAGAAAGATGTGGAGGATATTCTGATTGTGGGGGAGCTGGGGCTGAATGGGCAGCTGCGCCCGGTGAGAGGGATCCTGCCCATTGTGTTGAAGGCGCGCAGGGAAGGGATCGCGGGCTGTATTCTGCCGGAAGAAAATATGGAAGAAGCGCGCTTGGTGGAAGGGATTCGCCTGGCCGGAGTCTCGGACCTGGCTCTGCTTCCCGGCCTTCTGAACGGCCAAACGCTGTGGAAAGAGCAGCAGGCGGAAAAACGGGGACGGGAGGAAAAGACAGAGAAGGGGCCGGGGATGGATTTTGGCCAGGTGAGCGGGCAGGAAGCCGCTAAAAGGGCGGCCATGGCAGCGGCAGCCGGTTTTCATCATCTGCTCATGGTGGGGCCGCCCGGGAGCGGGAAAACCATGATAGCCCGCTGCATTCCTTCCATCCTGCCGCCCCTGTCGGAGGAAGAGCAGCTGGAAACTGCAGCGATATACAGCGTTGCGGGAGAATCCGCGGGAAAGCTCCTCGCGGATCGGGCACGGCCATTCGTTGCGCCTCATCATACGGCGAGCGCCCGGGCGCTTGTGGGAGGAGGAGGGGTGCCCAGGCCGGGCGCGGTCAGTCTGGCCCATCTGGGCGTGCTGTTTTTGGACGAGCTGACTGAGTTTTCTGGCAAAACCTTGAATCTGCTCAGACAGCCGCTGGAGGAGAGGGAAGTGCGCATCGCGAGAAGCAGCGGAACATACTGCTACCCTGCGGATTTCATGATGGTTGCGGCCATGAACCCCTGTCCCTGCGGATATTATCCGGACAGGAACCGCTGCCGATGCGCTCCGCAGCAGATTCGCCGGTATTTGTCCCGGATTTCGGGGCCGATTCTGGATCGGATGGACATCTGCACAGAGGTGGACCGGGTGGAATTCTCCGAATTGATGGATGCGGGCAGTCAGACGAGGACAGACAGCTTGAGAATGGACAGCCAGAGCATGCGGGACAAGGTCCTGGAGGCCAGGGAACGGCAGGAGAAGCGGTTTCGGGGAACGCAGGTGGCATATAATTCCCGGATGGGCAGAGAAGAAATTCGCAGATATTGCAGCCTGGGGCTGGAGGAACACAGATATTTGGAACAACTGTTTGAGCGGCTGGGGCTGACCGCCCGTTCCTGCCACCGCCTGCTGCGCGTGGCGCGTACCTTGGCTGATCTGGAAGGAGAAGAGCGGATTGGCAAGCTGCAGATTGGAGAAGCGGCCTGTTACAGGCTGGCGGAAGATAAATACTGGAAAGGATGACAGGTGGAGGGGAATCAAAGAGAACGGGAATTTTCCCACTGGTTATGTAATATAGAAGGAATAGGACGGCTTACAGCGAGAAAACTGCTGAGGATGGCGGGAAGCGCGCAGGGCGTGTATGAAATGCGGGAAGAGGAACTGGCCAAAGTCCTTTCCCAAGAACAGCTGAAGCGCTTCCTGGAAGCCAGAAGGGCAGGAGGTGTGGCAGAAGCCTACAGAGAACTGGAAAGAAAGGGGATCCGCCACTATCCGGCGTCTGACCCGCTCTATCCGTCCCGGCTGCTGGAGATACCGGACAGACCGGAGGGGCTGTATGTGAAGGGAAATCTTCCGGAGGAGGCGGTCCCAGCGGTGGCCCTGATCGGGGCGAGAGTCTGCTCGGAATATGGCGCCTATCTGGCCAGACGCTTTGCGGCGGCATTTGCAGAGGCGGGAGTGAATGTGATCAGCGGCCTTGCGCGGGGAATTGACGGGATCGGGCAGCGCTCAGCGCTGGATCACGGAGGGGCGACTTACGGCGTGCTCGGCTGCGGGCCGGATATCTGCTACCCTGAAGAGAACCGGGATATCTATGAACGGTTGGCGAAGGCGGGAGGGATCCTGTCGGAATATCCGCCGGGAACCAGGCCCAGGAGCGGGCTGTTCCCGCAAAGGAACCGGATCATCAGCGGCCTTGCAGACGCAGTTGTGGTGATTGAAGCCAGAGAAAAGAGCGGAACCTTCATCACCGTGGATATGGCGCTGGAACAGGGAAGGGAGGTCTTTGCGGTGCCCGGACGCGTTACGGACCGGTTAAGCAGCGGCTGCAACCGCCTGATCCGGCAGGGAGCGGGGATGGCGCTGAGCCCTGATGATGTGCTGGAAGAGCTGGCCCGGAGGCGAATGAAATTTGCAAAACAGGGAAAAGGAGCGGAGCCATCCATGGACACGCAGGAAAATAAAAGGGGAAGAAAGGAAACGAACCTAGATGCGCGTCCGGCCAAAGAGACCGGATACGTCCGGCATATCCTGGATTGCCTGGATTTTCTTCCGCTGTCAGCCGGCCAGATTCAGGAACGCATGGCGGCGAAGGGAATCTGTCTGCCGCTTCCGGTTCTCATGCAGGGACTTCTGGAACTTTCCCTGGAAGGACGCTGCGGGCAGGATGGGGGATATTATTACAGAATATAGAGAATGCCCATCGGAGGAAACGGAACGGTTCAGGCTGCCCATAGGGAACAACGGAGCAGCAGCTGATTCCCACAGGCGGCCTGAACTGCTGCGGAAACCTTATTTTTTTATAAAATTCCTTGCCACGGCAAAAAATATGGTGTATAGTGATTCACGATTGCTGGTAACTCGGCATTGTGAAGAGTAAGGAGATAAAAGTCTGTATGGCAAAATATCTTGTAATAGTGGAATCGCCTGCAAAAGTGAAGACGATTAAGAAGTTCTTGGGCCCCAATTATGAGGTGGCCGCCAGCAACGGCCATGTCCGGGATTTGCCCAAAAGCAAATTGGGAATAGACGTGGAACATGATTATGAACCGAAGTATATCACGATCCGCGGAAAAGGGGATATCCTTGCCAACCTGCGCAAGGAAGTGAAGAAGGCTGAGAAGATTTATCTGGCGACGGACCCTGACCGGGAAGGGGAAGCGATCTCGTGGCACCTGATGGAAGCCCTGAACCTGAAGAACAGCGGGAAAAAGGTATACCGGATCACATTTAACGAAATCACCAAGAACGCGGTGAAGGAATCGCTGAAGCATCCGAGAGAAATCGATATGGACCTGGTGGATGCACAGCAGGCCAGAAGGGCGCTGGATCGGATGGTGGGCTATCGGATTTCCCCGCTTCTGTGGTCCAAGGTGAAGAGGGGGCTTTCTGCCGGACGCGTGCAGTCTGTCGCCCTGCGCATGATCTGCGACAGAGAGGACGAAATCGCGGCCTTCATTCCGGAGGAATACTGGACGCTGGATGCATCTTTCCAGATTCCGGGAGAGCGCAAGCTGCTTACCGCAAAATATTATGGCACCGCATCGGGCAAGGCAGAACTGAAAAGCAAGGCGGATGTGGAGCGCGTGGAAGCGGAACTGAAGGACGCCGACTATCAGGTGGCGGAGGTAAAGAGAGGGGAACGGACCAAAAAGCCGCCGCTGCCTTTTACCACTTCCACGCTCCAGCAGGAAGCGAGCAAGGTCCTGAACTTCTCCACCCAGAAAACCATGCGGCTTGCCCAGCAGCTGTATGAAGGAGTCGATATCAAGGGAAACGGTACGGTGGGTGTGATCACCTATCTGCGTACGGATTCCACGAGAGTATCGGAAGAAGCGGAGCATCAGGCCGCACTTTATATAGAAGAAAAATATGGCGCCCAGTACGCGGGCGAGCGGACGGAAGTGAAGAAGGGGACGCAGAAAATACAAGATGCGCATGAGGCGATCCGCCCGACGGATATCGCCCGCACGCCTCTGGAACTGAAAGAGTCCCTTTCCAGAGATCAGTTCAGGCTATACCAGCTGATCTGGAAACGTTTTGTGGCAAGCCGGATGACGAGCGCCAGATATGAGACCACTTCGGTGAAAATAGATGCTGCGGGCCATCGATTTACGGTGGCGGCCAGCAAGATCGCTTTTGATGGATTTATGAGCGTCTATACGCAGGAGGAAGAGGAGAAGGCGGAGAATAATACGCTGGTGAACGGGATTGACGAACATACCCGCCTGTCTTTCAAGAACTTTACGCAGACGCAGCATTTCCCCCAGCCTCCTGCCCATTATACGGAAGCGAGCCTGGTGCGCACGCTGGAGGAACAGGGGATCGGACGCCCCAGTACCTATGCGCCCACGATTACCACGATTCTTGCCAGAAGATATATCGTGAAGGAAAACAAGAATCTGTATGTGACGGAACTGGGAGAAGTGGTCAACAACATGATGAAAGAAGCCTTCCCATCCATTGTGGACGTGAATTTTACGGCCAATATGGAAGCCCTTCTGGACGGGGTGGAAGAGGGAAGCGTCAAATGGAAAACCATCATTTCCAATTTCTATCCGGATCTGGATGAAGCCGTGGAACGGGCTCAGAAGGAACTGGAACATGTGGAAATTGCGGATGAAGAATCGGACGAGGTCTGCGAGCTTTGCGGCAGGAGGATGGTAATCAAATACGGACCGCATGGCCGTTTTCTGGCCTGCCCCGGTTTCCCGGAATGCCGCAATACCAAGCCTTATTTTGAAAAAATAGATGTCGCATGTCCCAAATGCGGCAAGGATATTGTCCTGAAAAAGACCAAAAAGGGACGCAAATATTATGGATGCATAGGCAATCCGGACTGTGATTTTATGGTGTGGCAGAAGCCTTCCAAGGAGAAATGTCCGAAATGCGGTTCGATCATGCTTGAAAAGGGAAACAAGCTGGTTTGCTATGATGAGAACTGCGGAACGGTAATTGAGAAGAAGGAAGATTGAGGCTGCCAGATTTCGGCCGGTATGACCGCAAAAAGGTGTTTTGACGGAAAAATTGATGATTTTCCATAAAATATTTTGAATTGTCAGACATTTTCCGTTGCGCCTTTCATTTGCCTGTGCTACAATGAACTCACTAGATGGAAACGGTATGCCGGAGGAAAAGCACATGAGTAGCGTTCAACTGCTGGATAAAACACGAAAAATAGGGAAATTGTTGCATAATAACAATTCCAGTAAGGTGGTGTTCAATGACATTTGCAGTGTCATGAGGGAGATCCTTGCTTCCAATGTGCTGGTCATCAGCCGGAAGGGAAAGGTCCTGGGGATCGGGAACCGCCCGTCCAAACCGGGGGATGAGGAGATCATCCGGGATCTGATTCGCAATGAGGTGGGCGGATTTGTCGATCCCATGCTCAATGAGCGGCTCCTTTCCGTCCTGTCCACCAAAGAGAACGTGAATCTGGCGACTCTGGGATTTGAAGAGGATGAGGTGAAGCGGTTTGCCGCTGTGGTAAGCCCTATTGATATCGCGGGCGAGCGGCTGGGAACGTTGTTCATATACCGACATGGAGAAGAATACGGCATAGATGATATCATCCTGTGCGAGTACGGAACCACAGTGGTTGGTCTGGAAATGCTGCGGTCGGTCAGTGAAGAGAGCGCGGAGGAGAGCAGGAAGATCGCTGTGGTGAAATCAGCCATCGGAACGCTGTCCTATTCGGAGACACAGGCGATCATTCATATCTTTGAGGAACTCGGCGGCATGGAAGGTGTGCTGGTGGCGAGCAAGATAGCTGACCGCGCAGGTATCACCCGTTCCGTGATCGTCAATGCTCTGAGAAAGTTTGAAAGCGCCGGCATCATTGAGTCCCGTTCTTCCGGAATGAAAGGCACATATATTAAGGTAAAGAACGACGTCGTATTCGATGAGGTAAAAAAACTGGGAGGAGGCTCCTGGACGACGTAACGATTTCTGTTTTCTTTGAAAAATGTGGAAAGCCCCTTGCGAAAGGGGCTTTTATATGTTATAATCTCTGCGTTGTGACTAAAAATCACGCAGGCGGTTCCCTGCCGGTGCTTCTTATAACGCGGAAGTGGCAGGATGGCACCCTTATGGAGGGCGAGGGACGCATGCGGAAGGAAAACCAAATGGAGGTATGAAACATGAGCGTTATTTCTATGAAGCAGCTGCTGGAAGCGGGTGTTCATTTCGGACACCAGACAAGAAGATGGAACCCTAAGATGGCTCCTTACATTTTCACCGAGAGAAACGGCATCCACATCATCGACCTGCAGAAGTCTGTAGGAAAGATTGATGAAGCTTACAATGCGGTATCTGAGATCGCAGCCCAGGGCGGAACGATTCTGTTCGTGGGAACCAAGAAGCAGGCGCAGGATGCGGTGAAAGCGGAAGCAGAGCGCTGCGGAATGTTCTATGTAAATGAGAGATGGCTGGGCGGCATGCTCACCAACTTTAAGACGATCAGAAGCAGAATCGAGAGACTGAAACAGATCGAGACCATGTCCGAGGACGGCACCTTTGATGTGCTTCCCAAGAAGGAAGTTATTAAGATCAAGAAGGAATGGGAAAAGCTGGAGAAAAACCTTGGCGGTATCAAGAACATGACCAGAATCCCGGATGCGATCTTCGTAGTAGATCCCAAGAAGGAAAGAATCTGCGTACAGGAAGCCCATATCCTGGGAATCACCCTGATCGGTATCGGCGATACCAACTGCGATCCGGAAGAGCTTGACTTCATCATCCCGGGCAATGACGATGCGATCAGAGCGGTGAAACTGATCACCTCCAAGATGGCTGATGCTGTAATCGAGGCGAACCAGGGCGAGGCTGTGTACGATGAGGAAGCTCTGGCAACGGAAGCAACCGATATTGAAGAAGTGGCCGCTGAAGCGGAAGAGACGGTAGAAGCTTAAGCGCGTGCCGTAAGTGTATAAGCTTAAACAAGTGTCGTGAATGTGGAGGATAATGCGATGGCTATCACAGCAGCAATGGTGAAAGAATTAAGAGAGATTTCCGGAGCAGGAATGATGGACTGCAAGAAAGCGCTGAACGAGACGAACGGCGATATGGAAGCAGCCATGGAGTACCTGAGAAAGAACGGACAGGCAAAGGCAGAGAAGAAGGCTGGAAGAATTGCAGCAGAAGGACTTTGCCGTATCGCGGTGAAGGATGATACGACGGCTGCGGTTGTTGAAGTGAATTCCGAGACGGACTTCGTTGCCAAGAACGAGACTTTCCAGGAGTTTGTGGAAGCTGTAGCGAAGCAGGCTGTTGATTCTGATGCGGCCGATCTGGATGCTTTCCTGGCTGAGTCCTGGAATGCGGATGCGTCCAAGACCGTGAAGGAAGCTCTGGTTGAGAAGATCGCTACGATCGGGGAAAACCTGAATATCAGAAGATTTGAGAAAGTGGTTGCACAGCACGGCTGTGTTGTGACTTATACCCATGGCGGCGGAAGAATCGGCGTTATCGTAGAAGCGGATACGGATGTTGTGAATGATGCGGTAAAAGAGTGCCTGACGAACGTTGCAATGCAGGTAGCTGCCCTTGCTCCTAAGTATGTGGCAGTTGATGATGTTCCGGAAGAATACAAGGAACATGAGAAGCAGATCCTGATTGCGCAGGCTCAGAATGATCCGAAGAATGCCAGCAAGCCCGCAAATATCATCGAGAAGATGATTACCGGACGTCTTGCCAAGGAACTGAAGGAAGTTTGCCTTCTGGAGCAGGCTTATGTTAAAGACGGCGATCTGACCGTTGGCAAGTATGTTGAGCAGGTTGGCAAAGAGACTGGTGCGAACCTTTCCATCAAGCGTTTTGTGCGCTTCGAGACCGGCGAAGGAATCGAGAAGAAAGTGGACGATTTCGCTGCAGAAGTTGCTGCTCAGGCAGGACTGTAAGAAACAAAAAGCCGTAGAAAAGAGTGGGAAGATTTACGGATAAGTTAACCCCTGAAGATCTGGAATGAAATGGATCTTCAGGGGTTTTTGCCTTTGCAGAAAAGACGTTTAAAGGGTATAATAATGATCGCAGAATAAGGGCATTCTGATTAGGAGAAAGATTATGAGGAGGGCGTGCGTTGAAACATTATGGCGTTTTTGATATCATCGGCCCTGTGATGGTTGGGCCGTCCAGCAGCCACACGGCCGGAGCGGCGAGGCTTGGCCTTCTGGCCAGGCACCTGTGCGGAGAAGAAGTGAAGAAAGCCGTTTTTTATATGCATGGTTCCTTTGCGGAGACATACCTCGGGCATGGAACGGACAAGGCGCTGCTTGCCGGGATACAGGGAATTCGATATGACGACGAGCGGCTGAAGGAAGCGTATGAACTGGCGGAGGAAAAGGGGCTTGAAGCAGTGTTCCTTCCGGCGGATTTGGGAGAGGTGCACCCGAATACGGTGCGGATGGAACTGACGACGGTGAGCGGACGTTCCTTTGAAATGACGGGAAGCAGCATTGGCGGAGGGAATATATGCATCACGCAGATTGACGGGATGGATGTGCGTTTTTCCGGTGAAAAGCCGATTCTGGCCACTCAGCATACGGATGAGCCGGGCGTGATCGCGCAGATTACGGCGATTTTATACGCATATCGGATCAACATCGGTAATATGCAGGTGAGCCGCCTGGCAGCTGATCGTTCCGCCAGCATGTATATGGAACTGGACGGGGAACTGCCGCAGCGGCTTTTGGGAGAACTGGAAGCGGTTGGCGGAGTCAGGAAAGCGTTGCTTCTGAATCCCGCCGATGTGGGATGAGAGAAAGGGAACAGCGTATGTTTATATTGGAAGCAAAACAGCTAGTCGCATATTTGGAAGAGAAAGGGATGTCCCTTTGGGAATATGCCCTGCATGAAGAGGCTGAAAACTCGGGCAGGAGTGAACAGGATATCCGGGAACAGATGGAAAAGACGCTGGAAGTGATGGAACGTTCCACCCGGGCGGCCCGGGAGAATGCTGTATATTCTGTCAGCGGACTCAGCGGGGGAAATGCGAGGAAGTATGAGCAGTATCTGAAGGAGGGGAAGAGCCTTCTGGGAAATACGGCGTCCCTGGCGGCCGCCATGGCGCTTTCGGCCTCAGAACTGAACGCTTCTATGCAGTGTATTGTCGCCTGTCCCACGGCGGGTTCCTGCGGCATCGTTCCGGCTGTGCTGATGGCATGTGCCGAAGAAAAGGGGCTTAGCCGGGAAGTGATGCTGAATGGCCTTTTCACGGCCTCCGCTGTGGGAATTATTATCGGAAGCAGGGCTACGCTGGCCGGCGCGGAAGGCGGCTGTCAGGCGGAGTGCGGTTCCGCCGCGGCCATGGCCGCAGCAGCTGCGGTGGAGATGATGGGCGGAACGCCGGAAATGGCCTTTCATGCAGCAGCCATGGCGCTGAAAAATGTGCTGGGACTGACCTGTGATCCGGTGGCCGGGCTGGTGGAGATCCCCTGCATTAAAAGAAATGCATCAGGAGCGGTTAACGCCCTGCTTTCCGCGGATTTGGCGCTGGCGGGCATTGTGAGCTACATTCCCTTTGACGAAGTGGTGGATGCCATGTATGCCGTCGGGAAGGCCATGCCGGAGGCACTGAGGGAAACGGCAAAAGGGGGATTGGCCGCCACGCCGACAGGCCGCAGGCTGAAAGAAGAGAACAGAAGAAAAAAAGAAGGCTGATGCAGGGCGAACCGGCCTGGCGAACGGTTGGGCCGGCCCTGAATGTATGCGCCAGAGTGCCCAGAGGAAGGCAATGGCGAAGAATGACTGACGAAACGAGAGAGGAAAAGGGGATTGATAAAATGGAGATTATCCGGGCTGGAGCGGAATGGAAGGAAGAGATCTTAAAATTTGCGGATCAGGTGTTCGGGGAGGACGTACAGCCGGGCGGTTTTGCTGCGCTGATTCCGGACGTATATGGGGATACGGCTCCCTGTGATCAAAATCATTGGCTTGTGCTGGAGGACGGCAGAATTCAGGCGTTGCTGCTCATGGAGCCCATCACCTATGTGTGCGGCAGGGAAGAGCTGCGCGGAGTAGGCGTTGGAACGGTGTCCGTGGCCGAAGAAGCGCGGGGGAAGGGCTATATGCAGCTGCTGCTCGGAAAGGTGCAGGAGGAAATGAGCCGGGAAGGATACGCATTCGCCGTGCTATCTGGGCAGAGGCAGCGCTATGGATATTGGGGATATGAACCCGCAGGGCTTGCATTTTGGGGCCAGATACGGCCGGCGAATATCAAACATGCGCTGAAGGATGCATATACGGCGGGACTGGAGAAGGAGATCACCTTTGCTCCCCTGAAAGAGGGAGGGGAGGAAGAGAAGAAGGCATTTGCCCTGTTCCAGAAAGGGTGCCCGCATACGTTCCGGAGGGAAGAACGGTTTGTTCTTCACCTGAAAGCAGGAAGAGCCAAATCGTTCGCGGTTCACAGAAATGGAATGTTTGCGGGATATCTGAACGTATCCAGCCGCAGAGGGGAACCGGCCGTCACGGAACTGGAACTGACCGATAGAAAGCTGCTTCCCGCGGTGCTGAAAGCGTTTTTCCTGGATCAGGCAAGGGAGGGATTTTCCATCCGACTGCCGCTTTATCAGAAGCAGCAGCTTGCGGTGGTGGAAGAGATCTGCGACTGGTACACATTGGAGAGCGATCATCAATACCGGATCGCGGATATGGGAAAGATGCTGGAATTTTTCATGAAAGCAAAGCAGTCCGCCTGCGGCTTGACGGATGGCAGCTGGGCCTTCCGGACACAGGAGAGGCTGTATCGCTGTCAGGTGAAGCAAGGGTGCGTAAAAGTGACCGAGCAGGAGCGGGAAGCGGTGAGCAAAGAGGAATGGGAGCGCACATTTACCGCTTCCTATTCGAGGCTGGTACGCCTTCTGTTCGGCCCTCTGACCGTTTTGGCAGGGCCGCTTCCCGAAGCGCCGGAAGGCTGGTTTCCCCTTCCGCTGTATCTGCCGGATGCGGATGCTGTCTGAAAGGAGAACCGAAAATGGGTTCATGCTGCAGTACGGCCTGCACAGTTCGTGCGCGGGCCCGACAGGGCAGTGACGGATTTGTCTATATAGAAGTAAGAACTGCTGAAGCAAGAATTGCTTTACATCGTCTCCGGAACATGATAAAACAGTTATATTGAGAACAAATTCGGAAAGGAAAAGCAAGATGACCGGAGAGTTTCAGATTATAAGCGATGGTTCATGTGATCTGCCGCCTTCTATGGTAAAGGAGCGAGGAATTCGGGTAGTGCCCTTTTATGTCTCCTTTGACGGAAAAGCGTATCGGAAAGAGATTGAAGAAATCGGGATTCGGGAGTTCTATCAGGAAATGGTGGATCATCCGGGTGTCTATCCGAGGACATCCCTCCCGTCCGTTCAGGATTATCTGGATGTATTCAGGGAGTATGCCAAAGAAGGGATTCCCATGCTGGTGATCTGCATTGCCACCAAGTTGAGTGGTTCCATGCAGTCTGCACTGTCCGCCAGGGAATTGATTCTGGAGAAGTACCCGGAGGCCAGGATACAGATCCTGGATTCTGCACTGGTGACGGTTCTGCAGGGGCTGTTCGTGCTGGAGGCGGTTTCCCTGCGCGATCAGGGGAAGGGACTTGAGGCGGCGGTACAGCGCCTGGAAGAGATTAAGAAAACAGGCCGTATTTTTTTCACGGTGGGGGATGTGGAGTACCTCAGAGCGGGAGGCAGGATAGGAAAAGTAGCGGGGATGGCGAGTTCCCTGCTGGGAATCAAGCCCTTAATTACCATGAGGGATGGGGAGATTTTTCCTTCCGGCATCGCCCGAAGCAGAAAAAAGACCATGAGCCTTACCGTGGAACTTTTGCGAAAATATCTGGCAGAACAGGGAAAACCGATCGAACGGTATTCCCTTGCCACGGGATTTGGCTACGACGAGGAGGAAGGAAAATCCTACTTGGACTATGTGCATTCCTGCCTGCGGGAAGAGTATGGCGTAAAGGAGTTGTCCCTGTATCAGATCGGGGCGACGATCGGTGTGCATACGGGCCCCTATCCTTTGGGACTGGGGCTGATTGAGCGGGCATGAGAAATACAGGAGAACTGAGAAAATGGGGAGAGTAAGGATTGTAGCGGACAGCACTTGCGATCTGTCCGAATCGTTGATACAAAAATATGAGATTACCATTCTTCCGCTGTACATCGTTTTGGATATGGATGGTTACAGCGATGGAGAACAGATAGGGCCGGATGAGATCTATGCCTGGGCTGAGAAGATGCACAGGACGCCTAAGACGGCAGCCATCGCATATGACAGGGCGCTGGAAACTGCAGCAGCCTTTCAAAAAAGCGGGGATGAGATGATTTTTCTGGGGATCTCAGAGGCGATGTCCACCACCTGCAATGTGATGCGCATGGTGAAAGAGGAACTGGGGTATGATGGAATGGCCGTTATTGATTCCAAGAACCTGTCCACCGGAATCGGGCTGCAGGTGCTGCGGGCCGCCGAGATGAGCCTCCAAGGGCTGGCCGCTGAAGAGATTGTCCGTCAGCTTGAATCGGAGCGGGAAAAGGTGAGGGCTAGTTTCGTGGTGGAGCGTCTGGACTATCTGGCAATGGGCGGAAGATGTTCTTCCGTTGTCGCCATGCTGGGCGGGAAATTGAAATTAAAACCCAGGATTGAGGTCAGGAACGGGAAGATGGAGGCCGGGAAAAAGTACCGCGGCCCCCAGGAAAAGGTGATTTTTAAGTATGTGCAGGATATGGAAGAACAGCTGCGCCAGGCGGATCCGCACAGGGTTTTCATCACGCATTCTGGCTGTACGGAAGAAGTGCTCCGTTCTGTGGAAGCGTATCTGAAGGGCCTGGGAGTGTTTGAAGAGATCCTCATCACAAGGGCTGGCGGGGTCATTTCCAGTCACTGCGGGCCCGGTACGCTGGGTGTGCTCTATTATGATAAGTGATTGGATTCATTAGGCGGGTTTGGGAGGCCAGGAAGGGCGCCCAAACCCGCTTATAGTCGTATCTTTTTTCGCAGCCCGAAAAGCGCGATGCAGCTCGGGAACACCATGAGGCCGTTGATCAGATCCGTAATATCCCACACCAGGTTCATGGGCAGCACCGCGCCGATGTAGATCATAACGATATAGCACAGGTGGTAGGAAACGATGCTTCCCATGCCGAATAGATACTCGGAGGCTCTTTCTCCATAATAGCACCAGCCGATGAGCGTGGTGAGCGCAAAAGCGACCAGGGAGAGGGAAAGCAGGGTGGAACCGCCGAAGGGCAGGAAGGTAAAGGCGGCGGAAGTGAGGCTGGAGGAACTGTAGCCCTGGATGGAAGAGGGATGCTTTAGGATGTTGCTGATAATGACCAGACCGGTTACGGCGCACATGACCACGGTATCCCAGAATACGGCCGTCATGGATACAAGCCCCTGCCTGCGCGGATCCTGGGCGCTGGAAGAAGCGGCGGCGATGGCAGCGGTTCCGATTCCCGCTTCATTGGTGAACAGGCCTCTGGCGATGCCGTAGCGCGCGGCATGAAGCAGCGTGCTTCCGGCAAAGCCTCCCGCCGCAGCCCGAGGGGAGAACGCGCTTTCCAGGATCAGGGAAAAGGTTGCGGGGAGGTAGTCTTTATTTAAAAACAGCAGATACAGGCAGCAGCCGATATAGAAAAAGCCAAGGGCGGGAACCATGCGGGAACAGAATGTTCCGATGGAACGGACCCCTCCCAGAATCACCAGACCGGCGGTGAATGCGGCCAGGATCCCGATGAGATGCGGGGAGACGGGAACCACGGTGCGCACCGCTTCCGTGATGGCGGAGGCCTGTGTGGTACAGCCTACGCCGAAGGCAGCAAGAAGCGCGCAGCCGGCATAAACCTTGCCCAGCGGTTTGCTGTGCAGCCCATTTTCCAGCACATACATGGGGCCTCCCGTGTATGTGCCGTCTTTTTTGCGCGAGCGGAACAGCACGCTTAAAAAGCATTCTGCATAACAGGTAGCCATGCCCAGAATCCCGGTCAGCCAGCACCAAAACAGAGCGCCGGGGCCGCCCGCGGCGATGGCAGCGGATACACCGATGATATTTCCGGTGCCAAGGGTGGCCGCCAGGGTGGTGGCCAGAGCCGCAAACCCGGAAAGGTTTTTAGAATCCCATTCTTTTTCCGGAGTGACGGAAAGCCGTATGGCTTTCAGCGTATATTTCTGAGGAAACTTAAGTTTCAGGGTGAAGTACAGGTGTGCGCCCCCAAGAAGGAGCAAAAGGGGAAAGCCCCACAGAATCTGATTGATTTGATCCAGAATGGCGAGCATAAGCGCCTCATCTCGTTTTTATCACTATATGCCTGCGCGTGGGTGGTTATGTCCATCCCATGCCGGTCGTCATAAGGCGCGGGCGGCAGCGAGAAGCAGCAGGAGGAAAAGAAGATTCAGGCAGGAAAAAGCCAGAAGATACCTACCTTTGCGGGAGCCTTCCACGCGCGCATACTGCTTGTAGGAAATCAGGCTGGCGAGAGAGGCGATCAGCGTTCCCAGACCTCCGAGATTTACCCCGATCAGAAGCGCGGTATAATCGGAGGTGAATCCGGACAGCAGAATGGCAGCCGGCACGTTGCTGATGACCTGGCAGGCGAGCACGGATATCCATAGCTCGCGCCCGGCCAGCATCCTTCCAAGCAGATCGGCCACGGCGGGAAGCCTTCCCATGTTTCCGATGAACAGGAAGAAGAAAACAAAGGTTGCAAGCAGGCCGTAATCCGCCTTTTTAATCAGGCTGCGGTTGAACAGAAGCAGCCCTGCCAGCGTACAGGCCAGGATCAGGGGCCAGGACAGGAAGCGCAGGACGCAGCCCAGACACAGAAGGAACAGGAAAAGGTAAAGCGCAAAAAGTTCTTTCTTTCCCCGAAAAGGAACGGAAGTGAGCGCTTCGGCCAAAACCGCTTCCTTCTTTTTCAGAAAGAGAGCCAACAGCAGAAGCAGGAAGGAAAGAAGCGTATAGGGCAGCATGGTGCGGATGAAGGCAGGAAAGGACATTCCGGAGAGGCTGTATAGGTACAGGTTCTGCGGATTGCCGATCGGCGTCAGCATACTTCCCAGGTTGGCGGCGATGGTCTGTAGGACGATCACATAAATGAGAAGCCCCTTCTTCCCGGTGAGATTCAGGATCAGGACGGTAAAAGGGACAAACGTAATGAGCGCCACATCGTTGGTGATCACCATGCTGAAGAAAAAGCACAGAAAAATGAGCACGGCGGACAGCTGCCTCGTGTTCCGGGTACGCCGCAGGATCCAGACGGCCGTTTTTTCAAACAGCCCGATTTCCTGAAATCCGTTCATGACGCACATCAGAGAAAAAAGGAGCGCCAGCACCCGGAAATCGATATAAGAAAGGTAGGCAGCGTCCGGAGGAACCAGCAGCATAGACAAGGCCGCAAGGATTCCCGAAATGAGCAGAACCGGATCCTGGCGGATGATGGCGGATATCTTTTGCATAATAATCTCCATTCCGGAGCGTAGCGACGGGGCAAAGAGAAATCGCGGATGCGATTTCTCTGATGCCTAAAAGCAATTTGTGACGCTCCGGCACAAATTGCTTATCTCCCATGTTTTCAGTCTTTTTCAATTTTAGCACGCTGGAAGCAAAAATCAACCGGAAGCTGTGCGTGCTGACGGAAGGACACAGTTACTGCTCACGGGGAGGGGGAGAAAGGGGAGGTTGGGGCGCAGCCGGTATCTTCTTTTCGGGCGGCCGTCTAAAAACGTCAGTACTTACGGGCCGTCTTTTGGCCCGTTATGTACTGCTA
>ERZ826396.1473-NODE-1473-length-25446-cov-4.556418_pt1 | contig 25446 bp, 20 predicted proteins | sample MGYA00519926_ERZ826396 | MGnify/ENA primary metagenome ERZ826396 (study PRJEB31778, sample SAMEA3449230) | human gut metagenome | biome: human gut; feature: human-associated habitat; material: faeces | place: United Kingdom | collected 2010/2012 ... | reverse complement strand
ATGCAGCCGAACCCTGCGCCGCAGAAGGCGGATGCCCGTGCTTGGGGAACCAGGTGTCACAGACAAGGGAGACAAAACGGTATATGCGGAGGGCTGAGTAGTAAATTCCAGCCGCTATAGCTGGTAACAGCCGTCCCCCATCCTGTGTCTGAACAGGAGCGGGATGGAGAAAAGGAAATCGGCTCTATCTTTTCCAACAATGCCAATGAATCCCGTTGCCGTAACCAATCTTTTCATAGAAGGGACTGCCGCCTCCTGTCATATGCGTGGCACCAAGCGGCTTCATTACATGATAGTGTCTCGAAAGAGCTGCTGAAGCAAGGCCCATCTTACGGTACTTTGGAATCGTACAAAGAGGTTCCATATATGCAAGTTTGTTTTCAGGCACCCACCACATTCCGGAATAACAAGCGTATTCCCCTTTTTCATCCGCAATAATAACATCATATTGCTGTGTTGAGTGCGGGGAGGGAGCCATAATAGCGCTCACAACACCCCGATACGATTTTTGAGGGGTCCAATCAAAAGAGTCATCCTTAGAATCCCAGTTTTCAAACGGCCCCTTATCTTCATGGTCAAATCCATACCAGCAGCATCTTGCAAGCTTAACAGGATCAACGTCTGAAGGATTGACAAAATGAAAGCCCGCAGGTAGCGCGAAGTCCAGTGTATTTCCGAAATCGAATTCCCTATCCTCATAATCATATATTTGTCGGAAGCCTCTCTTTTTTGCCTCTTCCATAAGGAATTCCTGTCCATTGAAAAGCATAAACTGCTGTTTACCGTCAAAGTTGGGCATATGGTCCATCGCATAAGAGACCATTTCTTCCGCGAGGAATTCATATCCCGGGCGGACTTTAAAATAAATGTCCGTCACGGGAGATTCGTTAAATACAAATCCCACAACGCTGTCACCATCAAACCATAAACGGTTCAAATATTGATAAGCAGTATCCATCCAAGAGGATTGGATTGCATATTCAAAAAACGGGGCCGCCACACCGCCTCCCTTCTTTCTGTCATAGATATCCACAAAAAAATCCCATACCAGATTTATATCTGTTAAGATTTGAAACTGCTTTGTTGATATATGCATACCGTATACCTCCTGTGTGGGTTCTGATTTAGCGCCCTCTTAGCCCTCCGGTCAATAGGGAGACTGCTTTGGCTGAAGAATCGTCTTAAATATAAAATGGCCTGTTTCCCTAAAATAGTTTATATGAAGAAAGAGCAAAATACAAGGCTCCGCCCCATGACTTCCATCCCATAGGCATGGCATAAGACATGATGATACCGAAGATGATTCCTTGTGCTTTTGCTTTGATCACAGATACATCCTGCGCACGAAGCGCTCTTTTTAGAATACTGCGGGCATATACCCGAGAGTGAGCGTCATTTGCGCGAGGCCGAAAAAAGCATATGATATCCTTCCGGATATTATACGCTTTGCGCCAAGAACAATGTGCCACACGATTACTTTCTTTTTATCCCACATACGAAAAAAATGTCAGGTATCAAAAGGATATTGCAAGATGAAAAGGCGTAACAGCCCAGATCGGCCGAACTGTTACGGTATCTGGCCAGTCCAATTCCTTTGTGTTAGGGAGGATAACGTCTGCAGTATCGCTGCCCTCTTGCAAGAAGGAGAGGGAAATTATATGATGTAGAAAAGAAAGAAGGGCAGGCTCCTGGTTTTGCAAAAGGAGGGCAGTTGACATGATTATCTCGGCTTCCAGAAGGACGGACATTCCTTGCGCTTATTCAGAATGGATGCTTAACAGGCTGAAAGCGGGGTATGTGCTGATGAGAAATCCGATGAACCGCACCCAGGTCGGCAGGGTATCTTTGGACAGGTCATCGGTGGATGGGATCGTATTCTGGACAAAGGATGCAGGAAATCTTGCAAAACGGTTGGATGAAGTGGACGGGATGGGATATCAATATGGTTTTCAGTATACCATCACACCTTATGGCAGTGAGCTGGAACGTTTCCTGCGGCCCAAGAAGGAGATCATGGATAATTTCCGGGAACTGGCGGACAGGCTCGGAAGCCGGAAGATGGTTTGGCGGTACGATCCTATCCTGCTGAATGAAAAATATACGGAAGCCTTCCATCGGGAGGCATTTGCCCGGATGTGCGAACAGCTGGCAGGATATACGCAGCGTGTGATCATCAGCTTTGTGGATGACTATGCTAAGCTTAAGGGACGGGGAATACGGGAACTTTCCGAAGGTGAGATGGAGCGGCTGGCCTTTGGCATCGGAAAGGTGGCGCGCAGGTATGGGCTTCGTATACAGACCTGTTGTGAGGGCATGGATCTGAGGGCATTTGGCATTGAGAAAGGCGGCTGCCTGGATGCGGAGTGGCTGGAAGAAATCTGCGGCCGGCCCTTGGAATGGAAGGCGGATAAGGGGCAGAGGAATGGCTGCGGCTGCATGCAGAGTGTGGATATCGGCGCTTATGATACCTGTCCCAACGGCTGCTTGTACTGCTATGCCAACCGCCGGGAAGAGACTGCCGCCGCCAACTATGCCGCCCACGATCCGAAAGGCGAACTGCTGACCGGGAAAATCAGGCCGGAGGATCGGATTTATGACAGAAAATAGGTTCTGCTTGAAAAACATGGCTAAACACAGTATAATCAGCAGGAAATATGAATCTATTCCATTTAAAAGAGGTATGTGATGAATAACAATCAAACTGTGAAACAACAAACTGGCAAGTCCTCTCCGATGCAGCTTTTGCTGCATGTGATTCAGGGGGCATTAATCGGACTGGGGGCAGTTCTTCCCGGCATTTCCGGAGGCGTGCTGAGCGTTATCTTCGGGATTTACAAGCCGGTCATGGAGCTGCTCTCCAATCCCTTTGCCAATTTTAAAACCCATGTCCCGAGACTGATTCCCTATCTGATCGGCGGTGCGGTCGGTTTCCTGGGCGTGGCCAATGTCCTTGCGTTTTTCCTTGAAAAGTATCCGGATCCTTCTGTTTGCCTGTTTGTCGGGCTGATTGCGGGAATGCTTCCGTCCCTGTTCCGGGAAGCAGGAGAACAGGGACGCAGCAAGGGCTCTTTTATTTCCCTGATTGTGTGCATGATTTTTATCTTTGTTCTGCTGACTGCGTTAAACTACGCGTCGGTGCAGATTACGCCGAACTTCTTCTGGTATCTGTTCTGCGGTTTCTGCCTGGCTCTGAGCGTGATCGCTCCCGGAATGAGTTTTTCTACTCTGCTCATGCCCTTGGGACTTTATACACCCTTTGTGGATGGGATCGGCCATCTGGATTTTTCGATTCTGATTCCTGGCGGAATTGGGGCTCTGGTAACAGTGATCTGCTTTGCGAAAGCGATCAACGCCCTGTTTGATCATTATTATTCCATCGCATTCCATGGGATTATCGGGATCGTGATCGCGGCTACAGTGATGATCATCCCGTTTTCCAGTTTTATGACGGCTGGGACGGCGGTTGTCAATGGAATCTGTCTTGTGGCTGGCGTCGTGATCGCGCTCCTGCTGGATCGCTTCAACAGCAGGGTGGAAGTGGGATAAAAGATAAAAATTTGCCTTTAGGCAAGCCTGCGCTTTTATTGCGCAGACTGTGCGAAAGGTGGTTGACAGCAAGCATCCGGACAAAGATGGAGCATATATAAAACATTAGGAGGAGAAGGAAATGTCGAAATGGCTTGATGATGCGATTTTTTATGAGATCTATCCTCAGTCCTTCCAGGATTCCAACGGGGATGGGATCGGAGACCTGCAGGGAATCATTTCCCGGCTGGACTATATCAAGGAGTTGGGCTGCAATGCGCTGTGGCTGAATCCCTGCTTTGTATCCCCTTTTGGCGATGCAGGCTATGATGTGGCGGATTATTGTACCATCGCCCCTAGATATGGAACGAATGAGGACGCGAAGCAGCTGTTTGAAGAGGCTCATAAAAGGGGGATGCATATCCTTTTGGATCTGGTGCCGGGCCATACGTCGGTGGAACATCCGTGGTTCCTGGAATCCATGAAGCCGGAGCGCAATGCGTATACGGACAGATATGTGTGGACGGACAGCATCTGGGAAGCGCCGGAGGACATGGCCAGCATTCGTGGAATTTCCGATCGGGACGGTTCCTGCGCGGTTAATTTCTTCTCTTCCCAGCCTGCTCTGAATTATGGATATTACCGCATCACGAAGCCCTGGCAGATGTCCCCTGAGGATGAAGGGCCGCGCGCGACGCTGGAAGCGATGAAGGATGTGATGCGTTTCTGGCTGACCATGGGCTGTGACGGGTTCCGGGTGGATATGGCCGGTTCCCTGGTAAAGCAGGATGAGGACGGAAAAGGGACTATCGCCCTGTGGCAGAAGGTACGGGCGTTTCTGGATGAGGAATTCCCGGAGGCGGCCATGGTGTCTGAATGGGGAGAGCCGGATAAATCCCTGCAGGGCGGCTTCCATATGGACTTCCTGCTGCATTTTGGCCCTTCTCATTATAACGATCTGTTCCGCTGCGAGCATCCATATTTTTGTAAGGAAGGAAAAGGGGATATCTCCCAGTTCGTGGCGAAGTATATAGAGAATTATGAGAAATCCGAGAGAAAAGGCCTGATCTGTATTCCTTCCGGCAATCATGACATGGATCGGCTTGCCCTCCGCCTGGATCCGGAGGATATGAAAGTGGCATTTGCTTTCCTGTTTTCCATGCCCGGGGCGCCTTTCCTCTATTATGGAGATGAGATCGGCATGCGCCATCTGGAAAATCTCACCTCTGTGGAGGGAGGATACAACAGGACGGGCGCGCGTACGCCCATGCAGTGGGATGACGGCGTGAATGCGGGATTCAGCACTGCGGCGAAGGAAAAGCTGTATATCTGCCAGGACGGGCGTGCGGATCGGCCTACGGTGAGCGCGCAGATGGCGGATGAAACGTCCCTCTATCATGAGATCAGGCGTCTGATCGCCATTCGTCAGTCCCATCCGGCCTTGAAAAATAAAGGAGAGATCGAATTCCTGTATGCAAAAGAGAACAGCTATCCCTTTGCATATCTGCGCAAAGGGGAAGGGGAGACGATTCTGGTGGTGCTGAACCCTTCCGGCAGGCAGGAGCATTTTTCCTGCGGATTCGGGCTGGAAGGAAAAGAAAGGATCTATGCGCTGGGAGGCACGCTGCATGAGGAGAACGGCAGCCTGGTGGTTCCTCCCTGCTCCGCCTTCTTTGTGAAATTATAGTAAACGACGTTACTACTCAGCCAGGTCTGCGCATAAACTGCGAGGAAAGATCTGCGCTTTGCGCAGCAAAAATCGGCGCAGGATGCGTCATAATAAAATTTATTATGACGTTTCCTAATAATTTAAGTTCCATGAACAATTTAAAGCAAACAGGTGCCGAAGGCGCGGCTGTATGCCGCGCTTTCGGATAATAGGGAACCGGGTGGGAATCCCGGACGATCCCGTCGCTGTATTGGAAGAGCGTTAGGGAGGATGGCTCGCAGAGCGTGCCGTCCGCCGTTCGCCGTAAGGCGGTCACTGCGAAAGCGGGAAGATGAAATAACGCGATGAGGCCTGAGTCAGAAGACCTGCCTGTTTGCTGGATATTATAAGAAGATCTGCGAGGTACAGACGCTTATAAACGAGCCCCCTGTGAGGGCTCTTTTTGGCGTACTGCGCATCAGCAGCTGCCTGAAAGAGCCTTTGCGGGGATTTTTTATGTAAACAGAACGATTGATAAAGACGGAGAACGAATGAAAAAAGCGATTTTAACGGTGAGTTTTGGAACAACCTACACGGATGCAGCGGAAACGAGCCTGGCCAGGATAGGACAGGAACTGTCCGAACGGTGGGGAGGGCTGCCGGTGTATGAGGCCTATACCAGCCGGAGGGTGATTGAACTTTTGAAAGAAAAGGGCGTATTCGTGGATACGGTGGAAGAGGCGGCGCACAGGGCTGCGGACGATGGAGCAAAGAAGCTGTATGTGGTTGTGACACACATGATTCCCGGAGTGGAATATCAGAAACTGCAGCAGAGCCTGGAACCGCTCCGTCCGCTTTTTCGCCGCCTGGTTGTCACCTCTCCGGTTCTGGGAGAGCCGGAAGACTGCGTGCAGGTGGTTCGGACGCTGAAGCGGATGCTGGAATTCCGGGAAGACCGGGAATATATTCTGATGGGGCATGGGACAGAAAGCGATGCGAATATCCGATATGTACAGATGAATGAGGCGTTCATCCAAGAAGGCCTTGGCAACGTGCGGATCGCTTCCGTTGAGGCCAGGCCGGATCTGGAGGATGCGCTGGAAGCGCTTGAGCAGAGCGGAAAAGGAAAAACGGTGATCCTTCATCCCTTTCTGGTGGTGGCGGGAGACCATGCCAGAAACGATATGGCCGGGAAGGAGAACTCCTGGGCAGCACGCCTTCAGGAAGCGGGATATCGTGTGGAAACGGTGGTGAAAGGTCTGGGAGAATACCCGGCCTTCCGGCAGATCTACGCGTCGAGGCTGATTAGGGCGCTTGAAGAGGAAGGGAGAGGGGCGGGTTGTCTCTATGGGGTCGGGGTGGGCCCGGGCGATCCGGAACTGCTGACCCGGAAGGCGATCCGGACGCTTCAGGAATGCAGCCGGATCGGTGTTCCAGCAAAGGCGGCGAAAGAAAGCACGGCATACCGGATCGCGCTTACGGCCCTTCCTGAACTGAAGGAAAAGCCGGTACTGGAAGTAGAGATTCCCATGACAAAGGACAGGAAGCGGCTTGCCGCCTGCTATGAAGAAGGCTGCAGGAAGCTGGAAGAGGCGCTCGATGCGGGCGAGTCCGTGGCCTTTTTGAACCTGGGGGATCCTACGGTGTACGGCACCTATATGGAGATACATTGGAGAATGCGCAGGGACGGATATCGGGCAGGGATCGTAAGCGGCGTGCCCTCCTTCTGCGCGGTGGCGGCCGCGCTGGAGCGTCCCCTTGGGGCGGGAGCGGAAGAGATCCATATCCTTCCGGGCAGTTATGGCACCGGCGTGGGGGAGAACTATGGCGGAACCCGGATACTGATGAAATCGGGGAGCAGGCTTTCCATGGTAAAAGAACGCCTGCTGGAACTGGAAGAGGAAGGCGGCGTGGAAATGGGCGCGGTGACAAACTGCGGCATGGACGGCGAACGGGTCTGCCGCAGTATAAGGGAACTGGAGGACGGCGCGGGGTATTTTACCACGATCCTGATCCGGGAAAAAGAGGACGGCAGATGGAACAATATGTGATGAAGAACCAGAAGCGCCTGCGCTGCGGGATCACGACGGGAACCTGCGCTGCCGCCGCGGCAAAGGCTGCAGCTGGCGCCCTGCTTGTGGGCCTGCTGGAAGAGACGGTCACCATCCTCACCCCGAAGGGGATCGCGGTTCCCATCCCGGTCCGGCTTGTGGGCAGAGGAGCGGACTGGACGGAATATGAGGTGGAAAAGGACAGCGGGGACGATCCGGATGTGACGAACCATGCGCGGATCCGTGTGTGTGTGGAACGGATGGAAAAAGCGGAGCCTCCCGCCAAGGCCTTTTTTGAGCCGGAATATCCGGGGCTGTATCTGGACGGGGGAGAGGGCGTGGGCCGGGTCACGCGGGCCGGGCTGGAGCAGGAACCGGGACAGGCGGCGATTAACAGGGTGCCAAGACAGATGATCTTTCAGGCCGTGGAAGCGATCCGCAGCTTGACCGAAGATGCGGGAAGGCTTTTGATCCGGGTGAAGGTGCCGGAGGGAGAACGCCTGGCGGCCAGGACGTTCAATCCAAAGCTTGGGATCCTGGGAGGTATTTCTATCCTGGGAAGCAGCGGCATCCTGGAACCCATGAGCGAAAAGGCGCTGGTGGACACCATTGAGGCTGAGATACGCCAGCTGCACGTTCTGGGAGTAAGACAGCTTCTGGTGATGCCGGGCAATTACGGCCGCGCCTATGCGCAGGAAGCCCTGGGGCTGGATCTGGAAGGAAGCGTTAAGTGCTCCAACTATGTGGGAGAGACCCTGGACCTGGCGGCCGCTTATGGGATGGAATCCTTTTTCCTGGTGGGAAACATCGGAAAGCTTGTAAAGCTGGCGGCGGGCATTATGAACACCCATTCGCGGGTGGCGGACGGACGTGGGGAGATCCTGGCCCTTCATGCGCTTCTGTGCGGCGCGGACAGGAAATTGGCGGAAGGGATCCTCTCCTGCGTCAATACGGAGGAAATGCTCATGCTGCTTGATAAAAAAGGGCTGCGTGGGGCCGTGATGAGCAGCCTGTGCGGCAGGATACAGGAACAGCTGGAGAAGAGGGTGCAGGGGCGGATGCGATGCGGGGCGGCGCTTTTCAGTGAGAAATACGGCTGCCTGGGGCTGACGCCGCAAGCGGCAGAGCTGCTTGCGGAATACAGGGCACATATGGGGACGGCACAGCAGCCCGGAGTTGTCCGGGCTGGTACGGATGAAGAGAAAGGAGGCGCACAAAAGGAATGATACATTTCGTAGGCGCGGGGCCGGGAGCGGAGGATCTGATTACGGTGCGGGGCGCAAAGCTTCTGGAAGAGGCGGATGTGGTGATCTATGCGGGTTCTCTGGTCAATCCCGGCCTTTTGAAAGGAACCAAGGCGGGCTGCCGGATCTATAACAGTGCCCGGATGACCCTGGAGGAAGTGATCGGGGTCATGGAAGCGGCGGAGGAAGAGGGGCTTGATACGGTGCGCCTCCATACAGGAGATCCGTCCATATACGGATGCATCCGGGAACAGATGGATGAATTGGAAAAACGTAAAATCCCCTTCGATCTGTGTCCGGGCGTGAGTTCTTTCTGCGGGGCGGCAGCCAGCCTGCAGGCGGAGTATACGCTTCCTGGGATCTCCCAGAGCGTGATTCTTACCCGCGTGGAAGGGCGGACGGCGGTGCCGGAGGGGGAGAGGCTTAGACGGCTTGCCGCAAGCGGCGCCACGCTGGTGCTTTTTCTTTCGGCGGGAATGGCGGAAAAGGTGAAGGAAGAACTGCTTGAAGCCGGGCTTCCCAAAGATACGCCGGCCGCTGTGGTATATAAGGCCACCTGGCCGGACGAGCGGATCGTGCGGACCAGTCTGGAACAGCTTCCGCGCAGGATGAAGGAAGCGGGAATTGAAAAGACGGCGCTGATCGTGGTGGGACGGGTCCTGGATGGGGCATATGAACGCTCCAGGCTTTATGACGGTTCCTTTGCCACAGGTTTCAGGAAGGCGGAGGATGCAGCGGGGAAGGGAGACGGGCCATGCGGGCCCGCCTGATCGCCTGCAGCCTGCCTGCATGGAGGCTGATGGGAGAACTGGCCCGCAGATGGCGGAAGGAGGCTCCGGACTGGGAGGTGGAGGAGACGGTAAAATGCAGCGCGCTTCCGGAACTGTCCGAACCCCGCCCCCTGCAGGAATGTGTGGGAGCGTGGTTCAAAGAGGCGGACGCCCTGGTGTTCCTCTGTGCCGCCGGGATTGCCGTGCGCAGCATCGCGCCCTGGCTGGGACACAAAGCGCAGGATCCGGCCGTAATCGTGATCGATGAGGGCGGAAGTTTCTGCATCTCCCTGCTGTCCGGACATACGGGCGGAGCCAATGAGCTGGCCTGCCGGCTGGCCGGCTGGCTCGGCGCCGTTCCGGTGATCACCACAGCGACGGATAGGGCCCAGGTTTTCGCGGTGGATCTGTTTGCCAAAGCGAATGGCCTTGCGCTTACGGACTGGGAAGGGGCGAAGCGGCTCACTGCCAGGCTTCTGGCAGGGGAGCGCGTGGGGCTTTGCTCTCAGCTTCCATTGGATGGGAAACTGCCTTCCGGCCTGCAGCTGTATGACTGGAAGCTGTGGGAGGAGGAAGGCGGAGGAAAGGGACAGGGCCTTCGGGAAGGGCGGATGTACGAGATTCAGGAAGGACGGATGCACGGGATTCAGGAATGGCGGATGCAGGAAATTCCGGAATGGGGAATCTGCATCGGCTGGAAGAAGCTGCCCTCGGATCCGTTTCCTCATACGCTGTATTTGATTCCGCCCGTCCTTACGGCCGGGATCGGATGCCGGAAGGGCATATCTTATGAGGCGGTGGAGGCGGCCTTTGCAAACTGCCTGGAAGAGAACGGGATCCGTCCGGAAGCGGTGGCGGCGGTGGCGAGCATTGACTGGAAAGAGGAAGAAGAGGGCCTTCAGGCGTTCTGCCAAAAAAGGAACCTTCCTTTTCATGGCTACAGCGCGGCCCGTCTTATGAGGGCGGAGGGAAGCCGCTCGTCCTCTTCGTTCGTGAAACAGATCACGGGAGTGGATAATGTGTGTGAAAGAAGCGCGCTGGCGGATACGGACGGAACGCTGATCTGCGGGAAGCGGATCTGGCGGGGCGTGACGGTTGCGCTGGCGGCGGAAAGGAAGGTTTTGCGGTTTTGAAGCGATTGTATGTGGTGGGAATCGGCCCGGGCGCTTATGAGAAGATGACGGTGGAGGCCATACAGGTGCTGGAACGCTGCAGCCGGATCGTAGGGTATACGGTCTATGTGGATCTGCTGCGCGGCCATTTTCCGGAAAAGGAATATGTGACGACGGGAATGCGGCAGGAAAAAGAACGCTGCATCAGGGCGCTTGAACTGGCGGATGAAGGCTGGGAAACGGCGGTGGTATGCAGCGGGGACGCTTCCGTATATGGAATGGCCGGACTGATACTGGAACTGGCCGAAGCTTATCCTGAGGTGGATATCCACCCTGTGGCAGGCGTGACCGCAGCGCTGTCCGGAGGGGCCGTGCTGGGCGCCCCGCTGGGAGCCGATTTCGCGGCAATCAGCCTGAGCGATCTGCTGACGCCCTGGGAGAAGATAGAGAAGCGTCTGGAAGGGGCGGCAGCAGCGGATATGGTCATCTGCCTGTATAATCCCGCCAGCCGCAGCAGAAGGGATTCCCTGAAGCGTGCCTGCGGCATTCTTCTGCGGCATCTGCATCCGGACACGGTCTGCGGCTATGTGAAGAATATCGGCCGGCAGAAAGAAGAGGCGAAGCTTCTGACCCTGGCGGAACTGGCCGGGGCGGAAGCGGACATGTTCACCACCGTCTTTGTGGGAAATTCACAGACAAAGCAGCTTAGAGGACGGATGGTAACGCCGAGAGGATACCGGTTATGAGGAAGAGGGAGATGCGCGGGAAAGTGGTGGTATTCGGGGGGACAAGCGAGGGACGAAGACTGGCGGAGGCCTTTTGGGGCTCCGGCCTTTTGCTGCATATCTGTGTGGCCACGGAATACGGCGCCGGTCTGCTGCCCCATGGCGGAAATGTGCACATTCATACAGGCCGGATGGGGGCAGAGGAAATGGAACGCTTTCTTGGCGAGGAAGCCTTCGATCTGTGTCTGGATGCCACGCATCCGCATGCGGTGCAGGTGACGAGAAACGTGCGGGCCGCCTGCAGCCGTCTGGGCCTTCGCTGCATCCGGATCCAAAGGGATGGGATGGAAGCGGAGAATGGAATGCAGGATGAGGAAGGAACGGGCGGATGGACGGTATATGTACATACCCTGGAAGAAGCCGTGGAATTCCTGGAAAAGAAAGCAGGCAGGATTCTGATTACCACGGGAAGCAAGGAACTGGAGCCTTATACGCGTCTGAAAGATTACAGGGAACGCTGTGCGGTGCGGGTGCTTCCCACCCGGGAGGCGATCGATAAGTGCCTCAGCCTGGGATTTGAAGGCAGGAATCTCATCGCGATGCAGGGCCCCTTTGACGAAGAGATGAATCTATGTCTGCTGAAGCAGATGCACGCCGCCTGGATGGTCACCAAGGAATCGGGAAGGGAAGGCGGCTTTCCCCAGAAGGTACGGGCAGCTGCCCGCGCAGGCGCGTGCCTGGTGGTGATCGGAAGGCCCGAGGAAGCGCAGGGGAGGGCACATTCCCTGGAGGAAATACGTCCAAAAGAAGCGCGCCCGAAAGAAGCGCGGCTGGAAGAAACCCATCCAGCGGAAACCCATCCGGAGGAAACCTGCATAGAAACCATGCGCCTGGCGGAGGCTATCGCCTGGGTGCGCAGGGCTTTTTTCGGAGAGGAAAAGAAGCGGGTGTGGCTGATCGGCATGGGGCCGGGAGCGGAAATGGCGCTGACCCAGGAGGCCAGGGAAGCCCTGCTTGGCTGCGATGTGATCATCGGCGCAAAGCGCCTGACGGATGTGTGCCGCAGGATTGCGGCCAGGCCAGTTTTTAACGCCTATTTGCCGCAGGAGATCGGAGACTATATCGACGGCCAGGAGACGTTCCGGCGCTTCGCTGTGGTCTATTCCGGAGACATCGGGTTCTGCTCCGGGGCGAACGGACTGAATGGACGGCTGAAAGAGGTGCAGGTGGAGCGTGTCTGCGGCATCGCCTCCCCGATCTGGTTCCTGGACAAGCTGGGGATTGGCTGGGAGGATGTGAAACTGGAAAGCTGCCACGGACGGCCTTTGAATCTGCTTCCCCTCCTTCTTTTTCACAGAAGGGTCTGCGTGCTGCTGGGAGGTAGGGAGGATGTGTCCGCTTTTAGCAGGCAGCTTCTGGAATGCGGCAGGGAGGATGTGCGGATCACGGTGGGGGAGCGGCTGTCCTATCCAGAGGAGCGCATCAGCACAGGCAGCCCGGGGCAGTTCGCCGAAAGGCAGTTCGATCCACTGTCCATCGCCCTGTTCGAGAATCCCAATCCGCAGGAAAGGCGGATGGCGGGGATCGCGGATGATGCGTTCCTTCGGGGAAGCCGGATTCCCATGACCAAAAGGGAGATCCGCGTTCTGGCCCTTTCTGCCCTGCAGCTTTCCGAAGAGAGCGTGGTATACGATATCGGCGCGGGAAGCGGTTCCGTGACCGTGGAAGCGGCGCTCTGGTGCGTGAAGGGCCGGGTCTATGCCATTGAGCGGAAGGCGGAAGCGGAGGAGCTGATCCGGGAAAACTGCCGCCGTTTCGGCGCCTGCAACGTGATCCATGTAAGCGGAACTGCGCCGGAGGCGCTGCGGGAGCTGGAACCGCCCACCCATGTATTCATCGGGGGAAGCGGCGGAAGGCTTCTTGAGATTATCCATGAGGTGAGAAAAAAGAACCGGCTGGCCCGGTTCGTGCTCACCGCCGCTTCTTTGGAGACCATGGCCGTTCTGCCGGAAGTGTGGAAGGCATATCCGGAGTATGAAGATATGGAAGTGGTCTGTGTGAATGCGGCGAGGGGAAAGAAGCTTGGAAGCTATCACATGATGGAAGCCGCAAATCCGGTATCCATCGTCAGCTTTGGAGGAAATCAATGATGCAACGAAAACACAGTATGCCGCGGATTCTGCTGGCCGCGCAAGGGAGCGGAAGCGGCAAGACGACGATGACCTGCGCGCTGGTGGGCGCCCTGAAGCGAAAGGGGAAGAAACCGGCCTGTCTGAAATGCGGCCCGGACTATATTGACCCCATGTTTCATCGGAAAGTCCTGGGTGTTTCTTCCGGGAACCTGGATACCTTCTTTACCGATGAGGAGACCACCCGGTATCTGCTTGCCAGGAAGGCGGAGGGCGCGGATATCACCGTTCTGGAAGGCGTGATGGGATACTATGACGGCCTGGGAGGCGTCAGTGACCGGGCCAGCTCTTATGAGATTGCCAGGGTGACCCGAACGCCGGTGATACTGGTGGTGGATGGAAAAGGAGCCAGCGTATCCCTGGCCGCCCAGATCAAGGGAATGCTTTCCTTTCGGGAGGATGGCCGAATCTGCGGGATTTTGCTGAACCGGGTGAGGGAAGGATATTATGGCCGGCTGAAGGAACTGCTGGAGAAAGAATGCGGCCTGCCGGTGCTGGGATTTCTGCCGCCGCTTTCGGAACTGGAACTTCCTTCCAGACATCTGGGGCTGGTGATGCCGGAGGAACTGGAACGGTTTGAGGCATGGGCGGATGCAGCCGCAGGGGCAGCGCTTGCCCATGTGGATATAGAAAAGATCTGTCGGATCGCGGCAGAGGCGGAAGGGCTGTCCGCGAAGGAACCGGACCTGCCGCGGCTTCCGGAACGGGTAAGGCTGGCGGTGGCCCGGGACGAAGCCTTTTCCTTCTATTATGAGGAAAATATGGAACTGCTGGAACGCATGGGAGCGCAGCTGGTCTTTTTCTCTCCCCTGCATGACGCCTGTCTGCCGCAGGATGTGGATGGCCTGCTTCTGGGAGGCGGATATCCGGAAAATTATGCCGAAGATCTTGCGGAAGCGGTCGGGATGCGTCGCTCCATCCGTCAGGCCTGCGAGGGAGGGATGCCCTGTCTGGCGGAGTGCGGCGGGTTTCTGTACCTGCAGAAGGAGATGAGGGGGGAAAAGGGAGCAGATGCATCTGCCCTGCCCGTGGCAGTGCCCATGGCAGGAGTGCTGTCCGGCAGCGGGTATCCTGCGGGAAAGCTGTGCCGTTTTGGCTATATTGAGGCGCGCAGCCGCTATGGGGGCGTGTTTGGGGATGCGGGAGGCGTGCTGCGAGGCCATGAGTTCCATCACTGGGACTGCACGGAGAACGGCGCCGGTTTCCTGGCGTCCAAACCGGTTCCCGGGGAAGGGATGGGCAAAGGGAACAAAGCCTATCCCTGCATGGTGTATACAGGCACCATGGCGGCCGGATTCCCCCATTTCTATTATTACAGCAATCCCGGCATGATCCGCTCCTTCCTGGATGCCTGCCTGTCCTTCCGGGCCGGCCGGGAGGCGGGGAAGCGCTGGGACTTACTCGCAAAGCCCATAGACAGCCTGGGGCTGTTGGAGAAGCATGTGAAGAAGCTGTGCCGGATCGCGGGCAGTGCGGAACCTTTTTCTATAAAACCGAGGGCGCTGGTGATCTTCTGCGCGGATCACGGCGTTGTGAAGGAAGGGGTGACACAGACGGGGAGCCAGGTAACCCGCATCGTGAGCGAGAACTTTGCGGCCGGGCGCTCCACAGTGAATATCCTGGCGGAAATGGCGCAGGCGGATGTTTTTACGGTGGATGTGGGGATGGATGCGTCGCCTTTTTCCCAGAAGACGCTTATAACGGGCGCGGTGGTGGATCGGAAGATTGCCCGCGGAAGCGGCGATATCGCGGTGGAGCCCGCTATGACACGCGCCCAGTGCGAACAGGCCATAGAAACCGGGATGCGGATCGCAGGAGAACTGAAGGAGAAGGGATACCGAATCCTCGCAACCGGGGAGATGGGGATCGGCAACACCACGCCCACCAGCGTGCTGGCCAGCCTGCTTCTGGAGCTGCCAGCCGGGACGGTGACGGGCAGAGGGGCCGGGCTATCAGAGGAGGCATATCAGCATAAATGCCAGGTGGTGGAACGGGCGATAGAGCGCGTGAAGGCAAAAGGGATCAGGGAGCCGGTGGAGCTGCTGGCTGAGGCCGGAGGATATGAGATCGCGGCCATGACAGGGATGTTTTTAGGCGGCGCGCGCTTTCGCATTCCTGTGCTCATTGACGGCGCGATTTCAGCCGCCGCGGCTGTGCTGGCGGCCCGGATGGACGCCAGGGTGCCGGATTGCTGTATCGCTTCCCATTGTTCCAGGGAGAAGGTGTGCGCCCTGTTGTTGGAACAGATTGGCTGCCCCGCCATCCTCCATGCGGACATGTGCCTTGGTGAAGGGAGCGGGGCAGTGGCCCTCCTTCCGCTGTTGGACATGGCGATGGAGGTATATGCGAGGATGGGGACCTTTACGGAGTATGAGATTGCTCCGTATGCCCGATACGAGGATGGAAAGTAGAGGAAAAAGCATGCTCTATTTAATAACAGGCGGAAGCGGAAGCGGGAAATCCGCCTATGCGGAAGCGGCGGCCGTCTCCTGGCATGAGCGGCACTGCCCGCAGGGAAGGCTGTATTATGTGGCGACCATGATTCCCTGGGACGCGGAATGCGAAAAGAGGATTGAGCGGCACAGGAAGATGCGTAAGGAGAAAGGCTTCCATACCATTGAGCGGTACTGGGACATCGGCCGACTGGAAGAGGACAGCGAGGCTGCGGTGACAAAACAGGACGTCCTTTTGGTGGAATGCCTTTCCAACCTGCTGGCAAACGAGCGCTATGGACAGCCGGGCGTCTATGCGGGAAGCATTCGCAAAGAGAAAGAGGAAGCCCTGCGGGAAGCAAAGCAGGCGATCCTTTCTCCCCTGCTGGCGCTGAATGCGCGGGCGGGAGGATTGTTTCTGGTGACCAATGAGGTATTTTCAGAAGGGAAGGCGGAAGGGGATATGGAAGAATACTGCCGCCTGCTTGGCGGGCTGAACTGTCTCATCGCGGCCCGGGCCGACGGGGTGGCGGAGGTTGCCTGCGGAATTCCCTTCGCGGTGAAAGGAGAACTGCCATGCTGAAAGCGATGATGATCGCCTTTTCCACCTACTCCAGGATCCCTATGCCGCAGATCGGGTGGGAGAAGGAAAACATGCGGTATACGCTCTGCTTTTTTCCACTGGTGGGAGCGGTGACTGGATTGTGCAGCGTTCTGGCATTCTGGCTGCTGCTCCGCCTGGGAGCGGGAAGCGGGACGATCTGTGCGGTTCTGACAGCCCTTCCCATCCTGATAAACGGCGGGATCCATATGGATGGGTTTATGGATACCATGGATGCGAAGCGCTCTTATAAAAGCCGGGAAGAAAAACTGCGCATCCTGAAGGATCCCCATGCAGGCGCATTTGCCATCCTGTCCTGCGGACTGTATCTGTTGGTCAGCTTCGGACTTTTCGGGGAAATCACGGAAAAGGAAATCGGATATGTGGCGGCGGGGTATATCCTTTCACGAACCTTAAGCGGCTTATCCGTGGTCACCCTCCGCAAGGCCAGGACGGATGGGATGGCGGCAGGAACGGCGGATGCGGCCTGGCCCGGCGTCAAGTGGGTGCTGGCCGTCTGGCTGGCGGCGGCCGGGGGGATACTGCTGTATCTGGATCCCATCCGGGGAGGGGCGGTTCTGCTGGCCGGCGCACTGTGCTTCTGGCATTACCGCCGCATGGCCTATCGGACGTTCGGAGGAATAACCGGAGACCTGGCCGGATATTTCCTGCAGGTCTGCGAACTGGCAGTGCTGTGCGCGCTGGCGGCGGTGAGCCTTGCGGTGAAAGGAAGCTGAACGGTTACAATTCGGCCAAATGCTGAATTGTAACGCGGAAAGGAGAAGAGAATGGAACTGATCTGGATAACCGGCGGAGCCTGGCAGGGAAAGACGGACTACGCCCGGTCCAACTATGGAGAGGAATGGGAGATCCGTCCCCATTATGAACAGACGGTGCGCCGTCAGCTGTTGGAAGGAAAAGACCCGATGGAGGAAGCGAGAAAGCTCCTGGAAGGGGAAGGGAAACTGGTTCTGATCGGCGACGAAATCGGCTGCGGCATTGTTCCCGCGGATCCGTTTGAGCGGGCGTACCGGGAAGCGAACGGAAGGGTCGCCTGCTTCCTGGCGGGGGAAGCAAAACAGGTAATTCGTGTGGTCTGCGGAATAGGGAGCCGTTTGAAATGAGGCTGTATCTGTACCGGCATGGAAGCACGAAGGGCAATCTGGAACGCAGATATGTGGGAAGCACGGACGAGGAATTGCTCGATAAGAGCGCAGACGAGATTCGGCGATTGGAGGCGCCCGCCGCAGGACGGATCTATGTAAGTCCCATGAGGCGCTGCATCCAGACCGCGCAGCTGCTCTATCCGGAGAAACCTCTCATTGTGATTGAAGAATTCCGGGAGTGTGATTTTGGGGCCTATGAATACTGCAATTATGACCAACTGAAGGGACAGGCCGCCTATCAGCGGTTTATCGACACCTTTGGAAAATGCGGCTTTCCGGGTGGAGAGGATCGGGACGCTTTTCAGGACAGGTGCCTTCGGGGCTTCGCCCACCTGCTGGAACAGGAGCGGGCCTGCGCCCCCTTAGCAGGAAAGGACAGAGAGGCCATCGCAATGGTGGTGCACGGCGGGACGATCATGGCCCTGCTGGATCGCTACAGCGATCCGCATGGAGACTATTATGACTGGCAGATCGGCTGCGGCCAGGGTTTTTCCCTGGATGTGTATGAGGAGACGCCCCGTACCGTGAATGGCCGGGCTGAGACAAAGGCAGGACAGTTTCGCTTCAGGAAGATAGAACGGCTTTTTGGCAGCCAGTGCAGCGGGGAATAGAGAAAGGACGGAGATGGAAAGAGCGATTATAGTGGGTGCAGGATTTCTGCTGGATCTGATATTCGGGGATCCGCTTTGGCTGTGGCATCCGGTGATGGGAATCGGAAAAGTGATCTCATGGGGAGAGCGTGCGCTTCGCCGCCTGTTCGGCCTGAGTGAGGAGAGGGAAGCGGATCGGAAAAAGAAACTGGCGGCCGGCGTGCTGCTTGTGATCGGCACACTGGCCGTATCCGTGGCGGTTCCTGTCTGTCTGCTTGCGGCGGCAGGATGGATTCACCCGGCTCTGCGGCTGCTCCTTTCATGCGTGATGTGTTATCAGCTGCTGGCCGCCAGATCCTTAAAGACGGAGAGCATGAAGGTCTATTGGGCATTGAAAAAAGGGGATGTGGAAGGGGCCAGGACGGCGGTATCCCGAATCGTGGGGCGGGATACAAAACGGCTGGACGAACAGGGAATCATCCGCGCTGCGGTGGAGACCGTGGCGGAGAACACCTCCGACGGCGTGATCGCACCGCTTCTGTATCTTTTGGCCTTCGGCATTCCGGGCGGTTTTTTCTATAAAGCGGTCAATACGATGGACTCCATGATCGGTTATAAGAACGACCGCTATCTGTATCTGGGGCGTGCGGCGGCGAAGCTGGACGATATGGCGAACTTCCTCCCTGCAAGAATTTCCGCGGCCTGCATGATCGCGGCGGCCTGGCTTCTGGGAATGAATGCCAAAGGGGCGGTGAAGGTGTTTGTAAGAGACCGGTTCCGCCACGCCAGCCCCAATTCCGCCCAGACGGAAGCGGTCTGTGCGGGAGCGCTGTCAGTCCAACTGGCAGGAGACGCCTGGTATTTCGGCAGGCGGGTCGCCAAATCCACCATCGGAGATGCGCTGCGGCCGGCGGAAGCGGAGGACATCCAAAGAGCCAACAGTCTGATGATGGCCTCCTCCTTACTGGCTCTTTTCCTGGGGCTTGGCCTGGTTGTGGGAGGAAACTTGTTGTTTGGGAGATTTTAGGGGATTTGCGCCGAAGCGTCGCAAATCCAGTGATCGCGGCGCCGAACTGGAGGTTCGGTGCGTGTGCCCCCGCGTAAAACGCTTCGGCATGGAGGTAAAAATGATAGAATTGCATGGCGGGGATATATACCGCAACCATGTGGAATATGATTTTTCAGTCAACGTGAATCCCCTCGGTATGCCGGAGGGGAGCGTCCGGGCGGCACAGGAAGCGATCCTGCATTCCACACGCTATCCGGACTGGCGGGGAGAGGCGCTTTGCCGCGCCATTGCGGAAGCGGAAGGGGTGGAAGCGGAATGGATCCTGCCCGGAAATGGAGCGGCGGAGCTGATCTATGGGATTTGCGCCGCTGTGCGCGGATGCGGCGCCGAAAGGCACAAGAGAGGGCCGTCCGGCGGGGCCGCGGCCTTTACCGGGATGATGAGCGCCCCTTCCTTTCAGGAGTATGAAGCGGCCGTGAACGTGGCCGGGGGAGAAGCACTGTTCTGGAACCTTTCAGGGAAAGAAGGGTTTGTGCTGACGGAAGGGATCCTTGGAATGATAGAGGAAGAAAAGCCGGATGTGCTCTTCCTCTGTAATCCTGCCAATCCAACCGGACTTTTGACGGGAAAAAACTTGCTTCTTCAGATCATAGAGACCTGCGAACGGACGGGCACCTGGTTCTGCCTGGACGAATGCTTTCTGCCCTTTCTCGAACAGGAGGGAGCGCTGAGCCTGAAGCGGGAATGTGCGGGGTATCCTCATCTGATCGTGCTGCGGGCGTTCACCAAGATCTACGGGATGCCCGGGCTCAGGCTGGGTTATGCGGTGAGTGCAAACGCATCCTTCCGGGAGCGGCTGCGGCGCTGCCTGCCGCCATGGAATACGTCTCTTCCGGCGCAGATGGCCGGAATCGCGGCGCTTTCCGACCGCGCATATCTGAAGCGGACGAGGGTGCTGATTGAGGAAGAAAAGAGGCGGCTCATGGAAGCCATGGAGGAAGGGCTTGCGGAGCAAATCATTGGCCATGCGGCGAATTTTCTCTTTTTCCGGGGAAGGAGGGATCTGAAGGAACGGATGCTGGAACAGGGGATCCTGATCCGTTCCTGCGCGGATTTTCGGAATCTGGGAGAGGGATATTTTCGGATCGGAATACGGACCAGGGAAGAGAATGAAGAACTGATTCGCAGATGGAGGGCCATGGAAGGAAAATGTACGGCGGCTGCGAAGGGCTGACGGAGGAATGCGAAAGGTGCCAATGATTAGGAAATAACGCTTAAGCATGGAGGGAAAGATGAAAAAGGCAAAGCCGATCATGATACAGGGAACCATGTCCAATGTGGGCAAAAGCCTGATTGCAGCCGGGCTGTGTAGGCTGTTCAAACAGGATGGATACCGGGTGGCCCCGTTCAAATCTCAGAACATGGCGCTGAATTCTTATATCACCAGGGAACGCCTGGAGATGGGACGGGCGCAGGCGGTACAGGCGGAGGCCTGCGGAATTGAGCCTTCGGTGGATATGAACCCTATCCTGCTGAAACCAACGACGGACATGGGCTCCCAGGTCATCCTGAACGGAGAGGTGGCCGGCAATATGAGGGCGGTGGATTATTTCAGGAAGAAAAAAGAATATCTGCCCCTGATCCGTGCTGCCTATGAGCGGCTCGCAGAGACCTATGATATCCTGGTGATTGAAGGGGCAGGCAGCCCTGCGGAAATTAACCTGAAGCAGGACGATATCGTTAACATGGGGATGGCAAAGCTGGCGGACGCTCCGGTACTGCTGGTGGGCGATATTGACAGGGGCGGCGTGTTCGCCCAGCTGTTGGGCACGCTTCAGCTTTTGGAAGCGGACGAGCAGGAGCGGGTAAAGGGATTGATCATGAATAAATTCCGCGGGGATAAACGGATCCTGGATCCGGGGCTTACGATGCTGGAAGAACGCTGCGGAAAGCGGGTTCTTGGCGTGGTGCCCTGGATGGATGTGGATATCGAAGAAGAAGACTCTCTGGCGGAACGCCTGCAGAAGAAACGGGCGGGAAAAGGGGTGGACATCGCCGTGATCCGTTTTCCAAAGATCTCCAATTTCACGGATTTTCAGGCATTTTCCATGGAGGAACAGGCGTCCGTCAGGTATGTGGAACGGGCGGAAGAACTGGGCAGTCCGGATCTGATCCTTCTTCCCGGAACCAAGAATACAATGAAGGATCTGCTGTGGCTGAGGCAGGCCGGGCTGGAAGCAACCATCCAGAGGAAGGCAGAGGAAGGAACCCTGGTTCTTGGCATCTGCGGAGGATATCAGATGCTGGGAGAGCGCATTGAGGATCCGGAAGGAGCGGAAGGCGGCGGAAGCCTGCGGGGAATGGGCCTGCTGCCCGTGGTCACCCATTTCGGAAAGGAGAAGGTGCGCACCAGGAGGGAAGGGCGTGTGTACAGCCTATGCGGGGATTTTGCCGCCCTTTCCGGGAAGCGGGTGAGCGGCTATGAAATCCATATGGGAAGGCAGGAATATACCGCCGAAGATAGGACACCTTTTCTGAGTCTGGAACCGGAGGAAGATGGAAGCAAAGCGGATGGGCTTGTCGGAAAAGGAGACAGAGGGGAGGCGGATGGATGCTGCAGGGGAAACGTGGCGGGTACCTATCTGCACGGCATCTTTGACGAGGCGGACTTCAGATGGGCATTGGTGCGCCTGCTGGCCGAAAGGAAGGGGCTTGCGCTGGAGGATGGCCATGGAATGGCATCCTCCTGGAGGGAATACAAGGAGCGGCAGTATGACAGGCTGGCGGCCACGCTGCGGCAGAATCTGGACATGGAAGCGATCTATGGGCTTCTGTGGGGATAAGGAAGAGGTGACAAATGAAACCGGAATATATCAAGCCAGGAGAGATTGAAAAAAGAAGCTTTGCACTGATCGCGCAGGAACTGGGAGACAGGCAGCTGGATCCGGAACAGGAACCGGTGATTAAGCGGGTGATCCATACCACGGCGGATTTCGACTATGCGGATACGCTTCATTTCACCGCCCATGCGGTAGAGCGGATGCAGAGGGCCATTCGGGAGGGGGCATGCATTGTGACCGATACCCAGATGGCAAAGGCGGGAATCAATAAGAAGGAACTTACCAGATACGGCGGAGAGGCGCTTTGTTTCATGGGGGATGAGGATGTGGCGAAGGAAGCCGCAGAAAGGGGGATCACGAGGGCTGCGGTGAGCATGGAAAAGGCAGCCGGCCTCTCCGGGGAACTGATTTTTGCCGTCGGCAACGCGCCTACGGCCCTGATGCGCCTGTATGAACTGATGGAAGCGGGCGCGATCCGCCCGGCTGGGATCATCGGCGTGCCCGTGGGTTTTGTGAACGTGGTGGAGGCAAAGGAACAGATCCTTCAGGCGGATTGCCCCATGATCGTGGCGCGGGGCCGAAAGGGCGGAAGTAATGTGGCGGCCGCCATTTGCAATGCGCTGCTGTATGCGATGCGGTGATGCAAAAAGCGGAAGGTTTTCTCAGCTTCCTGTATCCCTCTGCGTCTGTGTGGACACTTCCCTGACCGCATCCGGCGGGCTATGGGTTCAGGGAGGTGTCCACACAGACGCAGAGGGATACAGGAAGCTGAGAAAACCTTCCGCTTTTTCCTTAAAAGAAAAGTGTTGACAAGAGCAGCACATGCTGTTATAGTACTAATAGAACAAATAAAACAATAAAATGATGGAGGGCATGTGTATGAACATTTCAAAATTTACACAGAAATCCATGGAAGCCGTGGAGCGCTGTCAGAAGCTGGCGTATGAATACGGCAACCAGGAGATCGAACAGGAACATCTGCTCTACAGCCTTCTTACCATAGACGACAGCCTGATTTTAAAGCTGATTGAGAAAATGGGAATCCAGAAGGAGCATTTTGTGAACCGGGCGGAAGCGGCGGTGGCAAAGCGTGTGAAGGTGCAGGGCGGTCAGGTATATGTGGGAAAGGATCTGAATACGGTTCTCACGACCGCAGAGGATGAAGCGAAGCAGATGGGAGACGAGTATGTTTCTGTTGAACATCTTTTCCTTTCCATGATTCATCATCCGAATAAGGAGATCAAGGCCATCTGGACGGAATACGGCATTACAAGGGAACGCTTCCTGCAGGCACTGTCCACGGTCCGCGGGAATCAGCGGGTGACCAGCGACAATCCGGAGGCCACTTATGATACGCTGGAGAAGTACGGCGAAGACCTGGTGGAGAAGGCGAGGAACCAGAAGCTGGATCCGGTGATCGGCAGGGACGCGGAGATCCGGAATGTGATCCGTATCCTTTCCAGGAAGACCAAGAACAATCCGGTTCTGATCGGTGAGCCGGGCGTGGGCAAGACGGCCGTTGTGGAAGGTCTGGCGCAGAGGATCGTGCGCGGAGATGTGCCGCAGGGGCTGAAGGATAAGAAGATTTTCTCCCTGGATATGGGAGCCCTGGTGGCAGGAGCCAAGTACAGAGGAGAATTTGAAGAACGTTTGAAAGCGGTGCTTGAGGACGTAAAAAACAGCGACGGACAGATCATTCTGTTCATCGATGAATTGCACACCATTGTGGGAGCGGGTAAGACGGAAGGCAGTATGGATGCCGGCAACATGCTCAAACCCATGCTGGCCAGGGGGGAATTGCACTGTATCGGTGCCACGACCCTGGATGAGTACCGTCAGTATATTGAAAAGGATGCGGCGCTGGAGCGGCGTTTCCAGCCGGTGACTGTGGATGAACCTACGGTGGAGGATACCATTTCCATCCTGAGGGGCCTGAAGGAACGCTATGAAGTGTACCATGGGGTGAAGATCATGGACAATGCGCTGGTGAGCGCTGCCGTGCTTTCCAACAGGTATATCTCTGACCGTTTCCTTCCGGATAAAGCCATCGACCTGGTGGATGAGGCCTGCGCGCTGATTAAGACGGAGCTGGACAGCATGCCGACGGAACTGGATGAACTGCAGCGTAAGATCATGCAGCTGGAGATCGAAGAAGCGGCCCTGAAGAAGGAAGAAGACCGGCTCAGCCGGGAACGCCTGGAAGATCTTCAGAAGGAACTGGCGGAGCTGAAGGAAGAGTTCCAGAACCGCAAGGCGCAGTGGGACAATGAAAAGGCGAGCGTGGATAAACTTTCCAAGCTGAGGGAACAGATTGATGCGGTCAACAGCCAGATCGAGATTGCACAGAGAGAAGGGGATCTGGAAAAGGCAGCAGAACTTTCCTATGGCCAGCTTCCCGGACTGCGCAAACAGCTGGAAGCGGAAGAGGCCAAGGTGAAGAGTGAGGATCTGTCCCTGGTGCATGAAAGCGTCAGCGAGGACGAGATCGCGCGTATCGTGTCCAGGTGGACCGGCATTCCGATTTCCAAACTGACGGAGAGCGAAAGGAACAAAACCCTGCATCTGGATGAGGAACTCCACAAGAGGGTGATCGGTCAGGATGAGGGCGTCACAAAGGTGACGGAGGCAATCATCCGTTCCAGGGCGGGAATCAAGGATCCGAGCAAACCGATCGGTTCTTTCATGTTCCTGGGCCCTACGGGCGTGGGCAAAACGGAATTGGCCAAGGCCCTGGCTGCTGCCCTGTTCGATGATGAAGGAAATATGGTCCGTATCGACATGAGCGAATATATGGAGAAGTATTCTGTTTCCAGGCTGATCGGAGCCCCTCCCGGATATGTGGGCTATGAGGAAGGCGGACAGCTGACGGAAGCGGTGAGAAGGAAGCCCTATTCCGTTGTGCTCTTTGATGAAATAGAAAAGGCGCATCCGGACGTATTCAATGTGCTCCTTCAGGTGCTGGACGACGGCCGTATTACGGACTCTCAGGGGCGTACGGTGGACTTTAAGAACACCATCCTGATCATGACCTCCAACATCGGTGCGAACTATCTTCTGGACGGCATCAGCAGCGAAGGGGAGATTACGCCGGAAGCGGAAAATGAAGTGATGACAGAGTTGCGCAGCCGCTTCAGGCCGGAATTTTTGAACCGGTTGGATGAGATTATCATGTTCCATCCGCTCACCAAGACGGACATTGGAGGAATCGTCCGCCTGATCGTGGATGATCTGAACAAGCGTCTGGCGGATAGAGAATTGAAGATTGAACTGACAGATGCCGCGGAGGCGTTTGTGGTGGAAAATGCCTATGACCCCGCATACGGTGCAAGGCCGCTGAAACGGTATATCCAGAAATATGTGGAGACCCTGGCAGCCAAGCTGATCCTGCAGGATGCTGTGGGAGAAGGGGATACGATTCTGATTGATGTGAAAGACGGAGAACTGTGTGCAGCCGCAAAATAAAGCAAGCGGAACTTCGTAAACAGGATGATAGGAAGGATGCAGCCGTTTGGATTCGTCCAAACGTTACTGCTCAGCCTTCCGC
>ERZ826396.1471-NODE-1471-length-25571-cov-22.269164_pt1 | contig 25571 bp, 24 predicted proteins | sample MGYA00519926_ERZ826396 | MGnify/ENA primary metagenome ERZ826396 (study PRJEB31778, sample SAMEA3449230) | human gut metagenome | biome: human gut; feature: human-associated habitat; material: faeces | place: United Kingdom | collected 2010/2012 ... | reverse complement strand
CGCCATGCGGGTGGACTTCCCACATGCAAGGCTTAGAAACAGCCAATTTTTAAAGCGGTTTACGGAAAAAGAATGCAGCTAACCCCCGCGCCGCAAAAGCCTGATGCCCGTGCCTGGGAAACCAGGTATCACGAACGAGGACGACGGGACGGCATATGCGGAGGGCTGAGTAGTAACGATATTTTTACAATTTTCATATATGCTTTTTCCACCATAAAAGGATGAGCCAGTTACACCGTCTCATCCCCTACCGTCCACTTTACCTGTTCATTCCTGTCACAGACAAGGCAGCCGTCCTGCACCTTCAGTTGTGCTACCTGAACCACAGCCTTGTTGCGTTCCCGTTTGGATAGTTTTTCCATCTGGCCCCCTTCCGACGCATCTTCCCGTGCATATGGATGGCAGAAGTAGAAAGTATAAGCACAGCCACCCTTCACAAGGATATCCGCATGATGTCCGAACCCTTTATCCATGGGCCGGCTGCCAGACTCCCGCAGGATGTCAGGGCAGCGCGTCCAGTTGGTGAAATCCCCTGACTTGTATACGGCCAACCCGTTCCAATAGTCGGAAATCATCCACTTGCAGCCGTCCAGTTCAAACACGTTGGGACCTTCCTGCGCACAGTCGGTGATCTCCGGCCCCAGTACCTTCCAGCTGTATAGATCACGGCTGATGGCCGCATAAGTTCTGCTGCCGTTGGCTTCATCCTTATACCACATTTTATAGAGGCCAGGCGCCGTCTCATACACGCAGGCATCAATCACCCGTTCCGAACCCAGATCCACTCTGCCCTGGAATTCCCAGTCCCATAGATTGCCGGATGTATAGTGCAGCATCCATCTGGGATAATCCCAGTCCGTAGGGATCCCTGTGATATAGGATACATACATATGATATGTCCCTTCGGCCTGAATGATCTCCGGAGCCCAGAAGGTATTATGCCCTCTCTCAATATCCAGGCCAGGAAGAGTGCCTCTGTACAGCCATTTGGCTCCGTCCCGGCTCGTGGCCACACCGATGCGGGTACCGTGCACCCAGGAAACACCTTCCCCTTCATCGGATGCCCTTCTTTGGGTATAAAACAAAACCCATTCTTTCTCTTCCTCGTTCCATATCACCGTAGGATCGGTGGGACAGTCATAGATCGGATCCCGAAACAGGGGAGACGGAAGGAAGATTTCTCTCTTCTGCAGGCATTCTTTTTCTTGATTCATTTGGAACCTCCTTATCCTTGTAACAGTCCAGGCAAGCCCGGACTGCCGTTTATCCTTTCACGGATCCAACCATAACGCCTTTTTCAAAGAACTTCTGTGCGAACGGATACATAACGATCAGCGGGATTGCAGACAGCACCATACAGGCCAGTTCAATGGTCTTATAATTGGTCGCGGAAGAGGACATGGCCGTGAGCACAGAAGATGCAGCCGTTCCCACCGTGCTTCCCAGCTTGGCCGCGGATTCGCTGGACTTAGTAATGGATAGCGTATAGTAGGACAGCGTCTGTAGTTCCGTGGATTTGGTATAATACAGCGTCTGCGTATAATCATTCCAAATAGCCACAGCAGTGAAAATTCCCAGCGCGCTGATAACCGGTTTGGACAGAGGGATCACGATCTTGAAAAAGATCCTGTATTCGCTGGCGCCATCCATTTTCGCGGATTCAAACAGGGATTCCGGGATCGCCTTAAAGTTGGTGTTGAATATAACTACATTATAGAAGCCGCCGAACAGGCAGGGGAGAATATATACCCAGAAGGTATTGTATATGTGCATAGCGTTGAAAAGGATGAAATACGCAATCACGCCGCCGTCATCTGACAGAAGCGTCATCACAATACCACCGAACACAACCCAGGAAACAAAGTGAGGCATATAGGTAATCGTCTGAACAATTCCTTTAAAGCGCTGATTCGCAATCTCATTAATCAGCAGCGCAAAGAAAATGGCCGCCAATATATTAATAACATTTCCGATCAGGTTAATACCCAGCGTATTCACCAGTTTGGGGAAGAAAATCTCTCCCCTGGATGCGATCAACCTTCCTTATCATACAGCTGGATGTTCTTTAGGCTCTGATTAATGCGCATATTGTTCCCAACCACCTGGTGAAATTCGGAAAGCCTGTCCCATCTTCCGGATAGATTCTCCGCCCGAAAAAACGATGCTGTGGATGCGTTATTTACCACATTTATGTAAAGATTACTCACATCCTCTTCAAAGATCTTCACCCCATCCTCTGCTTGCTGGAAGATAACCTCCACTGACTGACGGGACTGTTCCATCGCAGATTCATTGGCAATATATGCCGTAGCCAAAAAGGAGAGCAGAATGATGACGCCCACTGCCATCATCAGCAAAATATATTCATAGATCAGTTTTCCCCGCTTCTTCGGCCTATTCCATATAGCCATGCTTGCCACCTCCCTTATCCGCCTTTTTCCTCATCCAAGGTATCTAAAAGAAGTATTCATTCTCCCGCCTTGCAGCCAGCTTCCGGGTAAACTCTTCTGCAAACTGCTCATATTCCTGCGTCTGCATGCGCATGGCGCCTGTCGGACAATTTCTCACGCAGCGGAAACAGGAAATGCACCGTTTTTCGTCCACTTGAAACTGCTCATCAATCGCTCCCGCAGGACATTCCTTCCTGCAACGCCCGCATTCTATGCATCCTTTCGCAACAGACGGCTGAAAATGCCCGTTCTTCATGCTCTCTTTCTGATATGGCCTGCTTCCCGGCAGCGTTGGAAGTGGTGCATTCCGTTCTATCCGTTCCAAAACATTCCGCATAAACGACGTATCTTCTTCCAAATCTTCCGCATCCGGTCTATCCGTTTGAATCGCTCCGTATGTGTGACGGCCCACCACGGCCGCCGCTGCACGCACCACAAAGCCTTTTTCCTTCATGATATCTTCCATCTCCACCAGAGCGTCATCATAGTGCCTGTTTCCATAGCATGCCACCAGCACGCAGGGCGTGCCCTCTCCTTTCAGTCCGGTCAGCCTCTCCACTGCCAAAGGCGGGATCCTCCCGCCATAAACCGGCATTCCTAAGATCACCAGTTCTTCTTTTCCAAATATACGCTTTCTTTCCTCTATCAGGCCATCGTTTTCTGCTGGAAGCGTCAGATCCATCCTCTCGTAAGCCGGATCCACCGCAGCTGCCATCGCCTCTGCCGTCTTTTTTGTATTCCCAGTGGGAGAAAAATAAATCGCCGTCGCCTTCATGTTGCGTCCTCCTTTGTTCCTCTATTATAGCATATCCTCCGGATATGGCCCCTTCGGGGAAGATGGCCACTCCGCTTCGCTACGGGCCGGAATAGAAAGCGATGGGGAGGTGCAAGGGTATGAAAGCCTGTTTTCTGTATCGAATCGCTTTATATCCTGTTTCGATCCGCAAAAACGTTAAATATGAAAATATGGATAATTTCTTCCTTATTTTTGCATATTTTAATGCATGATTGCATGAATTCTTGCATTTTGTGAACGTATACAGAAAGCATAAACGTAAAAAAACAAATATTTCATACAAAAGAGCTTGACCTGTACGTTACGGATAGCATTATTGTATTAGAGAGAGAAGGAGGGGACGTCTATGAAAATCAATGAAGCCGCCAAACTGTCCGGACTGAGCAAACGGGCTGTTAAATTCTATGAAGAACAGGGGCTGATTCAGGTAAAGCGAGGAGAAAACGGCTATCGTATATATTCACAGGAAAATGTGGAACAGCTGAAGGAAATCAGCGCTTACCGCAAACTTGGCATCGGGCTGGCGGATATCCGCGCCCTGCAGTCTGGGCAGGAAGAGGATACGCTGAAGCGCATTTTGAAAGAAAAAAAGCGGGCACTGGAGGAGGATCGGGCACAGACGGAAGCTTTGCGCACCTTTCTGGAAGGAAAGGACGGACGGATTTTAGAAATTCTGGATTACGAAACAGTGGCACAGGCGATAAAGGAAGCCGTGCCCGGATTCTACGGTTTCTATTTTTTGAATCATTTCCTTCCTTACCTGCAGATCCGGATAGAGACAGAGGAACAAAAGCAAGCATATCAGAATATCCTCCGCTTTTGGGATGAGACAACCATCCGTATTCCTCCTGTCACGAAATTCTGGGGTTGGATCATGTACCGTTTTTTCCCAAAGCCATCCCTGCAGTCCATGGCTGACCATCTGGACGAGACGCTGCGCACAGTTCTTTCCCCCACGGAAGAAGAATATGCCCGATTAAAAAAGCGCGTCCTGGCGGGCGCTCGAATGAAACAGAATATCCTGTATAAGTACAGTATTGCCGGCATTGAGCAAAGACGGCTCATGAAGGAACTGAAAAATAAAGGGTATTATGATCTTTTCATTCCGAACATGATTGCGCTCTCTCCGAAATACCGCGCTTATCATGAAGCGCTGATGCGTCTGAACGACCGGCTCTGCCGTGAGCTGGGCCTGTATTATGATGCCAATTATCAGCTGGTTCTGAAGTAACTGTTCTGGAGGCTGGTATCTTTGCTTTATTTTCATTATAATAGCAAACAAGAGATTGCAGATAATCACAATGCTCTATCGTTGCAACAAAAAAGTGAGTGGGGAGAAAACGGATATGAATTCTTTAGAAGAAAGAAATCAGAAAATCATAGATGCCATCATTGAAAAAGCAAATATTGTATGCCCCGGTTCTCTTGCCTTAATCGGAATCTACGGTTCCTTTATGACCGGGGATTCCTGCAAAAAGTCCGATTTGGATTTACTTATTTTGATCAATGATGATAGAGGATGGCAGCTTGGAAGCACGTTCATACAAGATGATCTGCAGGTTGGGCACGATATTTATTGTACCAGCTGGGAAAAATTGCAGAACGATGCGCGATATGAACATCCGAATATATCCATACTGATGGACGCCAAAATCGTTTATTGTGCGGATGAAAAATATAAACGAGAGCTGGAAAGGCTGCGTAAGCAGGTGAAGGATACATTATCAGCGCCATTTGACAGGGAAGATTACGAGAAAGCGGAGAATCTGTTAAAAGAGGCAGAGCACTGTTACGCCATGGCTATGATTTCAGAAAACAAACCAGAGGTATTGGATTGGACCGGCGGCGTTATTTACTATATAGAAAATGCTGTAACGATGCTAAATAAGCAGTACTTTCGATATGGGGTCAAACGTACTTATGAAGAGTTAAACGCAATGAAGAACAGGCCCAAAAGGCTTTGCGAACTGATAGATGCTGTCATTTGTGCAGCTTCTGTTCAGGCTGTAAAAGAACATTTATCCGCACTTATAAAGGAAACCGTCGCAGTATTTAACGATATGAAAAAAACAATCATCCCGCCAAAAAAGCCAGTCACCGCGGCCGAACTGACCGGCACATATGAAGAGATGTATTCAAATTGGCGGAATAAAATGTATCTGGCGGCCGAAACAAACAATGCGCACCTCGCATTCATGAGTCTTTTTAGCGCCAATTATATGTTTTCTGAAATTTATGAACGCGTGGATATCGATAATTATGATGCGTTTGCCGGATATAATCCTCTGGACTTAAAGCAGACGGCAAAGTCATATTCTGATATTATGGACGCGTATCTGAAAGAGTACAGAAAGGTGGGAATACAGGAAAAACGCTATTGCGATATAGAGACATTCGTTGCCGATTATCTAAATAAAGCGGATAAAACCGATTAAAAGGAAATGCTATGCGCATATCGTGGTGCTTATGATCCGGTAGAACCGTTCTCTGTCAACGGTTCTCGCGATCTCCTCTGCAGAAAAACACAGGAGCCCTGCCTGGAATCAGGAAGCGCACACAGCGCTTCCCAGTTCCCGGCAGGGCCCCTTAGCCATTACACTTACGCCATCTTTTCAAGCAGCTTTAGGATATCCTCTCTTCCCATCTCATAGAAAGCGCCGCAGGTATGGCTTCCGCCGTCCGTCATGTTGTCAGCAATTTCTTCAAACTTCTCCGTTCCGATTCCCGCCTCATGAAGGCTGAGGGGCAGCCCGGCTTCCCGGAGCAACGCGCGGAGCCTTTTTACGCCTTCTCTGGCTGTCTCCTGCTGGTTTTCAAAATTCATCGGTACATTCCAGACGCGCACCGCATATTGGGCCAGCTTGGGCACGCATTCCTCCTTGTCGCACAGATATTCCATCCAGGCCGGGAAGGAAATAGCCAGTCCGGCTCCATGGGCGATATCATAGTATCCGCTGATCTGATGTTCCAGGCCATGGTTGAACCAATCCTGCTGCCTGCCGCATCCTGTCATATCATTCTGCGCCCAGGTGCCGCAGAGCATGATTTCCGCCCTGGCCGCATAGTCTTGCGGATGTTCCAGCACAATGGGAAGATTGTGGATCATGGTCGCCAGGATCCCTTCTGTCACCCGATCTGTCATCTCCACATTCGGGGTCCTGGAAAAATACCGCTCCATGGCATGCGCCATGATATCCATACTCCCGCAGGCCGTCTGATAAGGAGGCAGCGTAAAGGTCAGTTCCGGATTCATGATGGAGAAAACCGGCCGCATCAGAGGAGAGCCAAATCCTGTCTTCACGCTGATCGTTTCATCAGATATGACACAGCTGTCACTTTCTTCGCTTCCCGCCGCCGGGAGCGTCAGGATATCTCCCACAGGAATCTGTTCCTTTCCCGGTTTGCTTTTGCCCGAAATCAGATCCCACACATCCCCTTCATAATAAACGCCGAAGGAAATCGCCTTACAGGTATCGATCACGCTGCCGCCTCCTACGGCCAAAAGGAAGTCGATGCCGTCCCTGCGACAGATCTCGATCCCCTTCCGCACCAAAGACACCCGGGGATTGGGCACCACTCCCGGCAGTTCCTCGAGAAAAAGCCCCGCTTCTTTCACCGCTTCGATTACCACATCATACAGCCCGCTTCTTTTAATGGAGGAACCGCCATACACCAGAAGCACCCTCGTCGCCCCCTGGGCCTTCAGTTCCTCTCCCACCTTCTTCTCCGTTCCTTTTCCGAAGATCATCTTCGTCCCACATTGAAATTCAAATCCGTTCATTTCTGTCTCTTTCCTTTCCACACGCAATCCCTTGCACCCATAACAAAAGTGCACAGGCCTACAGATATTTTTCCAGAAGGATGGAATAACACACAGCGGCATCCGCTACCGCTTTCTCATCTGCCGCCTCATTGTCCCCATGTACGCCTTTTCCCTGCCAAGGCTGCGCATGCATGGGCGAAAACCGAAGCACCTCATCCGTCAGAGGGAGGAAATGTTTGGAATCCGTCCCGCCGCCCAGAACAAAGGGAATCACCGGCATGCCCGGATAGGCCTCCTGTACGCTGGCCTTCATGGCCTGATAGCCCGGCGCCTCTTCAGAACTTTCCGGGGAAGCATCATTCCCCCCTTCCAGGGTACAGATCACGCCATGCTTCTCGGCAATCTGCTGCAGCTTGCGCGTCACCTCTTCCTGCGTCTCCACGGCGGATACGCGCACATTTGCGGTCAGCTCCACCTGTTTGGGCAGCACATTGAAAGCGGTTCCTCCCGCTGCCATGGTGAAGGCGATCGTAGCGCCCAGCAGCGTTTTCGCATCCGGACAAATCTTATAGAGTGTCTCGTAAGTCCCCTCTTCTTTAGCTGCCCGCAGCACTTCTTCCCGTAACTCTTGCGGGCAATGCTGTGCCGCCGCCCGCAGCATGGCGCGGCTTCCTTCGGTCAGCCCCCGGACAAACACGCCCTCCTTCTGCGTCTCCAGCACCACTTCCGCCAGGCGCACAATGGCGGAGCGCTCCGGCGGATTGGCCGCATGTCCTCCTGCATCCAGAGCTGTGAAGCGGTATTCCAGAGAGCCTTTCTCCGCAATCCCAAAGAGAGCGGCCTTTCCCTTCACCAGTCCCATATAGTCTTCGCAGACGGTTCCCCCTTCGTCAAAAACCGTCTCAAAATGAATGCCCTGCTGTGCCAGCCAGTCGGCAGCTTTCTGCGTGGTCTGTCCTCCCACTTCCTCATCACAGGACAAATACAGCCAGATGTGCCGTCCTGGTTTCCATCCCTTCTGCAAAAGCAGATCAAAGGCGGACAGCAGCGCACACTGCGGCCCTTTCATATCCTGAGCGCCCCTGCCCCAGATACAGCCGTTCTCCATATGGCCCGAGAAAGGAGGATATTGCCATGCATCCGAATCTTTGGCCGGCACCACATCCATATGGCCGGTGAACAGGACGGGCGGTTTTCCTGTGTCTTCTGCCGCCAGTTCCAGCAGCAGGGCTTCTCCCACCGGATGTTTCTTCGCCGCCTGAAAAAGATAGGAAAACTCCTTTTCCAGCAGAGCGCGATAGGCTCCGATCTGATAGAATTCCTCATTCCCCGCTCCGCTTACGGTCGGGATCCGCACCATCTGCGCCAGGCGGTTCCCGATCCCTTCGAATTGTTCTGTTCCTTTCACCGATTCGTGCATGGTTTTTCTCCTTTCTTTTCACACTTATTCCTTCATTCCGGATACAGCGATTCCCTCTACAAAGAATTCTTGTGCAAAACAGTACAGGAGCAGCAGCGGCAGGATGGAGATCAGCGCTCCGGCAAGGGCGGGGCCCGTCTCCCTCACACCTTCTCCTACGAACATGGCAAGCCCTGCGGACAACGTCCTCATCTTCGTGGAATTGGTCATCATCAGCGGATAGATCAGGTCATTCCAGTTCGATGTCAGACAGAAAATAAAGAAGGTCACAAAGGCTGGCTTGCACAGAGGGAACATAATTTTTGTGAAAATTCCGAACTCGTTCATTCCGTCGATTCTGGCAGCTTCCTCCAGGCTCTTCGGCAGTCCCATGTAGAAAGAACGCATGAAGAACATGCCATAAGCCGAGGCCGCACGCGGCAGGATCAGGCCCACATAGGTGTTCAGGATCCCGAACACATGCAGTTCCAGATAAAGCGGGATCATGATGATCTGAAAGGGGATCAGCATGGTCAAAAGGACGATGTTGAAGATCAGTTCCTTCCCCTTAAACTGCAGACGCGCGAACGCATAGCCCGCCAATGAATCCAGCAAGGCGGAGCATACGGACACCAGTCCGGCAAAGATGACCGTATTTTTAATATAGGTGGCCAGCGGGATCCGATCCCACACCTCAATGTAGTTCTTAATCGTCCAGGCCTTCGGCCAGAATGTGGGTGGCCATTTGATGATATCTTTCTGTACCTTAAAGGTGCTTAAGATCATCCACGCAAACGGAAACAGGATCAGGAAGAGCACGATCAGGCACACCACAACTTTAATGACCTGGTAGGGTTTGATTTTTTTCAGCATAATTTCAATCCTCCACACGTCCTTCTACATGTTTTTCGCTATCCTGCGTTCCATATATCCCTTGAAGATCAGTATGATCACAGCGATAACAAAGAACAGCTCGATACACATGGCCGAAGCGTATCCCAGTTCATAAGGAACGGAGAAGCCTCTGTAATAGATATACTGTACCATCGTCTCCGTCTTGAACAGCGGCCCGCCTCCCGTAGTCACATAGACCACGTCGAATACCTGGAAGGCCCCGATAATCGTCGTCAGCAGCGTAAAATTAATCGTGGGCAGAAGGTTCGGCAGGGTGATATGGAAAAACTGCTGGGTTTTTGTGGCTCCATCAATCTCAGAAGCCTCAAAATAGGTGCTGGGGATGTCGTTGATTCCAGCCACCAGAATGATCAGCGTCTTTCCAAACGCCTTCCACACGGAGATAAAAATGATGATCGGCATCGCATACTTTTCTTCAGCGAGCAGGGCGATCGGCTCTCCGCATACCAGGCTGATCAGATAGGGAATGTATCCCACTGTAGAATTCAGTATCAGATTGAATAAAATGCCTATGGCCGTAAAGGAACACAGCACCGGCACATAGAAAATGGAGCGGCACAGCTTGTTGAACCGCGTCGGCTTATACAGCCAATACGCCAGGATCAGTGCCACCACCAGCTGAATCGGAACGGATATCACCACATATACGAAAGTATTCTTAAATGCATTCCATACCCGTTCGTCCTCCAATGTCCTTTTAAAATTCTCCAGGCCGACCATATCCGGCCAGGCCAAAAAGATATCCAGGTTGGTAAGGCTGATGAAAAAGGAGACCACCAGCGGGACAACCGTAAACAAAAATAGAATAAAGACTCCGGGAAAGATGAACAAATATCCAACCCTGTCCTTTCCCGTCCATTTCGCAACAAACTGTTTCAGCGGACTTCTCTTCTCCATCTGCAGGCTCCCTTCTGATCATAACATAAAAAGTGTGCGCAAGGGATGCCGCCTTAGCGGCCGCATCCCTTCGCAATTCGCTTAGTTATCCAGAATTCCCTGAATGACCTCGTTGTACTTATCCAGCGTGGTCTTCACGTCCGCACCTGCAAAGATCTCTTACATAGCGGGATACAGCGCATCCGCAGAAATGCTGTTCACGCCTTTCATCTTACATTCAATGTGGCCATAGGAAAGAGGCTCGGAAAGGGCCAGCGTCAGCGGATCATCCGCGAAGTTCTCCTGTGCGGAGATCAGATAAGCGGGCGTTCCGCATTCCTGCGTCCATCTGGTACAGATTTCTTCAGAGTTCCAGTAGTCCACGAACTTATATACCAGTTCTTTATGTTCTTCAGATGTGGTCTTGGGGATGGAGAACCCAACCGGGATTACCGCCGCATCCTGTTCGATGCCCACACATGCGGGAACCGCCTTCACACCGAAGTTAATCTCGTTCTCGCGCAGGCCGTTGATGATCCAGGGCCCGTTGATAAACTGTGCCAGCTGTCCGCTGATATAGGTATTGTCGTCCGTGTCCTTAGGGGAGCACTCATATAAAGTTTTCATGGTTTCAAACGCCTGCACATTGGCGTCTGTATTAAACATTGCCTGCGTCTCGTCTTCATTTACATAGCCGCCGCCATATGCATACAGCGTATACTGTGCGGTTACGTTGTTATCCGTAGGCAGACAGAAGCCGTACTGATTCTTGCTCTTATCCGTGAGAATCTGTGCGTTCTCAACGATTTCTTCAAACGTTTCCGGAGGGGATTCCGGGTCAAGCCCCGCCGCTTCATAGAGGTCTTTGTCCCAATAGAAATAATGGGAAACCATCTGCATGGGAATGCCCACGCACAGGTCGTCATAGTAAAGCAGATCGACCACGTTCTGGTCAAAGTCGTCCGCATCCACTTCTGGCAGATCATAAAAGTCGCTCACATCCTGAAAGCTTCCGGCCTCCACATAAGGAGGATAATAACCGGATGAGCACAGGACAAAGTCCGGCGCATTACCGGCTGCGATCGCCGCAGGCAGCTTTTCATTAAAGGTGTCCCAGGGCATCACATCCATTTCGATGGTGATGTTGTACTCATTGTTTCGTTGAACTCATCCACAATATCCTGCAGCACTTCACCATCCGTACTGGTAAAGCCGTTCCAGAAGGTCAGCGTAGTAGGCTCATATGTTTTTGCCTCTTCCGTCGTACCCCCCCCCGTCGTCTCCGACGCGGCCGCTTCCTGTGCCGCCTCAGATGATGCCGGCTGAGCGGAGGCCGCTTCCTGCGTATCGGAGGAAGAGCCGCACGCGCTCATGCCAAGCGCCATGGAAAGAGTTAACCCCAGTGCCATGAATTTTTTCCACTTCTTCATAATTCCTTTTCCTTTCTATTGAGATTTAGCCGTAACGCCCCGGATGACCCCGGATTGTTACATTTGCTTTGTTATATAAAAGGAACCTCCCGTCCTTCCATATCTTTTGTTATACCCGGTTCTTTTCTGCCGGCCGCGTTTTTTCACGCATGTGCCGGCCGGCAGATCAATTTCTGTTCATTCCATCTCCATTCCGGAGCATCAGATGCTTCTGGCAGCCTCCACCACCCAGCGGATCCTTTCCCAATCCAGCTTGGCGTCGATCGTGCAGTCTCCGCCCAGCATCAGTCCCGTCTTTCCATGATTGAGAATCAGATCCTTCGTATACTGCTGCAGTTCCTCTTTGGTGCCAGTGTAAATGATTCCCTGCTGAGTATGTTCATCCCAATGGGTTTCAAATCCTCCCAGGGAAGTCCTGCCATTCACGAAATAACGGCCGTCCTCCAGGCTCAGGCCTTCCACATGGACCGCCCAGTTCACCACCTTGGCCGGATAATCCTGCCAGATCGCAAGCTGATTCCGGTTGCCGGCCCAGCCGCACATGTGCAGGATATTGTTGTCGGAGAAACGATTGGCATGCTCCAGCACATACAGATCGCTGGGACGGATGACAGACTTGTATTCTTCCGGAGTAAAGCGTCCGTATTCGCCGCCCTGTACGCAGTAATATACGCCGTCGCATCCCGCTTCCGTAATCAGCAGCTCTGCCAGCAGCGCGTTGGTCTGCGCGATCACATCCAACGCCTGCATGACCGCATTTTTGTCTTCTTTAATGTATGCCATTACATCATCATCGCTCAAGCCTACCGCTTCTGCTCCGAAACGCAGGGATGAAAACGGCGCGAACACATTGTAGAACACACAGCGTTCCTGTCCGATCTCTTTCACGATCGCTGCAGCCCGTTCCACCTGCTCCCGGATGAAAGGATGATCTGCAGGAAGCGGATTTAAGGTTTTAAAATCCTCTGCCTTCTCGATCTTCGGCAGCGGATACGGGAAATAGCCGTCGCACATGATCTTCACAAAATCCAGATCCGTTTCGCGGTAATATTTCAGATGCGCCTGGATACAGCCTTCCCCCACAGCCTCATCCCCGGCGAAGTGGAACCAGAATCCAACCGGGACATGATCCACTTCCTTTTTGTTCATCGCATTCAGCACTCTTGTTCTCTTGTCCATTCTTTTCTCCCTTTCTGCCGCATTCTGCGGCGAACACAGATAACAGGCAAAACACTCCGCTCTGTTGTCCTCATGCTTCTATCTGATTCTCATCTTATGATGCTGTTCTCTCTGTCTTCTTTCAGCTGCTCACCATCATATCCAGAATGACCCGATCCGTATCCGCCATTCCCCGGTTTCCCAGTTCTCCCAGGTTCCGGATGGCGTTTTCCACATCATCGGATACGATGCCGTCCAATTCTCCGGCGCTGTAATTCTTCAGTGCCAGCATTGCACATTGGAAGGCGCTCGCGATCACCGTGGCGATCTTCAGCGCGCAGCCCGCTTTCGCTCCGTCACAGATGATGCCGGATACGTCCGCGATCATGTTCCGGATGGCGCTCTTAATCTGCTCCAGGCCACCGCCCTGCATATAGACGAAAGCACAGCAGGCACCGATTGATGAGCCCATCCCGCAGCCGCACAGCGGGGAAAGCTTGCCAATATATTGCTTTACATGGATCGTGATCAGACAGCTCAGGGCCAGGCAGCGATACAGCGTTTCCTGATTCTCTCCCCTCGCTTTTGCTGCAGCGATCACAGGAAGGGTTGCAGCGATTCCCTGATTCCCGCTGCCGCAGACCGTCATCACCGGAAGCAGGCAGCCCGACATTCTCGCATCCGCAGCTGCGGCCGTCATTGCTATCGCATAATTGGCTACATCCTCTCCCATGCCTTCCAGAATGCTGCGTCCCACATTCAGGCCGTACGTTCCTTCAATTCCCTTCTCGGCCACCGCCCAGTTCATACGGATGCACGCATCCAGAAATTCCAGCTTCTTCACATCTACGGAACGCACAAAATGGACGATGCCTTCCACATTCAGGCCGCTCTTGTCGCTCTCCCCTTTCGGAAGCTCTTCGCAGCCACTTCTGTCATAAACCGTGGTGCGCCCGTGCACAATCTTCGTGATATTGGTATGCGCATCTTCAATCACCACTGCGGAAGAATCATCCTCCGTATACAGAAGCACTTCTATGTACAGCTTCTTCGGCGTGTCCTTCAGGGTTACCTGCACCTTCTCTGATGCAAACACCTCTGCCCGGGCGACTTCTTCCTCTGTGATGCCCGAAAGCACCTCCAGGATGGCTTCCTCATCTCCGCCCACGATCCCCATGGCTGCCGCCATTTCCAGGCCCACCGCATCTGTTCCCGGAATTCCCACTCCCAGGGCGTTCTTCAGGATATTCCTGCTCACATTCACCTGTGCCCGGTCAGGCATTCTGCCGAGCACCGCCCGGGCCTTTGCCGCCGCATAGGCGATTGCAACCGGCTCCGTACAGCCCAGGGCAGGCGTTAACTCCTGCGCAAGGAGCGTAAGGTAGTATTCTTCTTTCATAATTATTCCTCATATTATGCCACTCATTATAGTTATTACCTCTAATCATATCAGCGATAAGTTTAGTATAAACCTTTCATTTAAGAAATGCAATCCCTTTTTCCGAACTCAGATATTTTTGTCTTTTTATCCAGTTTTAACTGTTATTTTTTATATGTTTTATACAAGTCAATTCTTTATATACAGTTAATTTTGCCCATTCGCGCCATCTTTCCACTTTAAAAACAACAGTTCAAACAGGCCCGCTTTTTCCAGATGCACACAGCGTCCATTCACGGATACATCTTCCCGTGTCCTTTAGCAGCGGCCAGGCGAAGGCATCCTTTCCGGCCCCTTCATAACGCCCGCACCCTGCCGCGCCGTCTCCTGCAAGGGCCGCCGCAAAAGCGCCCGGGCAGCTGTATCCCTTTCTGGTGCAAGCCAGTGAAAAAATCGTGCCGTTTCCTGTCGTTCCATCAGAAGTGTTCCTCTACCTGCCCTGGCGGCGTTGTGCTTTTGCTTTATATTTTCGATTTTCATTCTTCGGAATTCTAATACAGATATAATTTTTTAGTTTATCTATATTTGTTTGTTATGACAGTAAGAAATATATGATATGACGGTTGTTATGTTCTATTTTTAATGTAGTGAACAAAGAGCGTAAGTGATATAATTAAATGCGTATACTTGTCGATTTTGAGCAGAAATTAGACTTCCGCAAATAATAAGGAGAGATTGATGAATATATTAAATTTTGAAAAAAGGCACGTTAAGGAAGCAATGGAAATTGCTCTTGCAAATTATAATAACGAGCGGCAATATGTAAAAGAATTACCGCAAATGTGTGATATTCCCGACTTATACAGTTTTGCCGAAAATGGATTGGGTGTAGTTGCTTTTGAAAATGAAAAGATGATAGGATTTTTGTGCTGTTGTGCCCCCTTTGACAATGCGTTTCGTGCCACTGATGTGAAAGGGATTTTTTCTCCTATGGGTGCAAACGCAGCCATTTCCAAAAACCGCTCTCAAATTTATGCAGCCATGTATCAGGTGGCAGGAGAAAAATGGATAAAGACCGGGGCGGTTTCCCATGCAATCTGCTTATACGCCCATGATGAAGAACTTCAACAACAGTTTTTCCGTTACGGTTTTGGTTTACGCTGTTTAGATGCTATCCGTCCGATGGAATTGATTCATTGTGAATTTTGTGTCGGCTATGATTTCGTCGAACTCTCAAAAGCAGAATATCATTCTATTTATCCACTTCATTTAGCATTATACCGCCATTACCGAGAAAGCCCTTTCTTTATGAATCGTGAACCAGAAACACAAGATGAGTTCGTAGTATCTTCAATACAGGAAGGGGCACGTTATTTTGTGGCAAAGCAGAACGGAAAAATTTGTGCGTTTGTAAAAATTTCGGTTTCCGGCGAAACGTTTGTTGCAATGGGTGACACCTATCGTCATATCAGAGGCGCATACTGTCTTCCGGAGCACAGAGGTAAAGGATTATATCAAAATTTACTGAACTTTACTATATCTGCGTTGAAAAGAGAAGGCTATACTAGACTTGGAGTGAATTTTGAAAGTTTTAATCCACCAGCTCGCGGATTTTGGCTAAAATATTTTACTGCATACACTAATAGTGTAGTTCGAAGAATTGATGAGAGAATTATACATTTGGGATTATAAAAGTATCCTAGCTGTTTATTGCTTAAAAGATAGTAAGAATAAATAGTCTTTCTTTATACATATTTCTGCATTGTGCTAGCATCATGTAATAAGGATAGTTAAGGAGAAAATTATATTGGTACAAAAACGGTGCCAAGAAATCATACAAACAAAAACACGTCACACAAAACAACGAATTTACGCTTTTTGCAATAAAAAGTATAAAAAATATTGGTGATTGAAAAAGTAATGAGCCTTATATTGAAATAAATTAGCACTAATTTGTTTATCTAAATGATATTGGCTGCCCGGGCGCTTTTGCGGCGGCCCTTGCAGGAGACGGCGCGGCAGGGTGCGGGCATTATGAAGGGACGGAAAGGACGCCCGCGCCTGGCCGCTGCCAAAGAATTCAGAAAGGCCTATCCGTGAACGGACGCTGCGCGCGCCTATCTCATCCCTCCTGCCACTGTGCCGGAAAATACTGTTTTTCAAGCGGAGGGAACAGCTCATTATACCGCTCCACATCATCCTGCCGGATCCCTTCAAACGCTTCCGACTCATGGAAGCTTCCATGGATCCCTTCCATACTTCCCTTCTGCAGTTCAATCCCCATAAATGCGTCGAAATTCTTTCCATCCGCCGTGGTGATCCCAAAATGGTCGCAGATCCGAAAGCCCATCCTGGGATAATAATCCGGTTCCCCAAAAATGATGATTCCAGGCCAGCCCTCTTTGGCTGCCATCTCCATGGTCTCCCGGAGCAGCATCTCTCCCACGCCGCATCCCTGCCATTCGGGACTCACGCACAGAGGGCCGAAGGTAAGGACTTCCCATTCCTTTTCCTGAGACCTCACCCGGGAGCGGGAATAGAAGATCCCGCCGACCGCCTCCTCTCCCTTCCAGGCGATCCGGCTAAGATGCGGCAGATAGTCCGCATGTTCCCTCAGTTTATGCACCAGATAGTGTTCGTCACATCCTATACGGTATTTGTTCCAGAATGCCCTCTGCACCATCCGCTCCACCGTATGCCATTCTTCCCTTCGTTCCGGGCGGATCTCTATCTCATCGCGGGAAAGCCTTCTTTTAGGCGCCGGCATCCATCCCATTTCCATGCGCACTTCCCTGCGCTCCACATCCCGATTGCTGTAACAGCAGGTATCCAGCCCGATCAGCGAAAACCCCTCATGCAGATAGAAGTCCACCGCATTTACATTGCAGGACTGCGTCTCCAGGATCACCGCCCTGCGCCGCTCCAGCCTGGCCTGCTCCTTCGCCACCTCCATCAGCGCATGGCCCATCCCCTGCCTTTGATGGGCGTCTTCCACCCACAGCTCCGTCACTCTCAGGCGGTTCGACCATTCCTCCGGCTGTGTCTCTATGGCCGCAACTAGCTTTCCCTGTTCCAGAATTCCCCAGGCGCAGGCTTTTTGCCACCAGTCCGCATACAGTCTGTCCGGAAAATCATATTCCTCCGGCATATGCGCCACAGGCGCATCAAAGGTTTTCCGGATGAGCTCCGCCAAAAATCCCTTCTGCGAATGTTCAACGGACACATCATAGTATTCCTTCGCCATATATCCGATCGGAAGAATCGTGCCCTTCCATTTTTCCTTTGGCAAATGCTCGATCCGCATGCTTTTCCTCTCCTTTCAGCTAGCGCAGCCTGCCTATTACAAATTTTCGTTTTCCTATCATTTCCTTATCCAGTATTTCCATTTTCTCCAGATTCGGTTTCTGTTTTTTATCCATACAGACCGCAAGGACAACACCGCTTCCAAACCGGTGAGAAAGGCTGGATAACATGCGCTCCATCCCGCCGCCCTTCCCGCCTTCCCATTCCACCAGGTTTCCATAGGGGACATCCGTAAGAATGATATCCGGACGGAATCCGGGCGGAGAAACTCTGTATTCCCGCCCTTCCGTGTCCGCTTCTTCCATGGCATCCCATGCAAAGATCGTGCACGGAATCTCCTTCTCCAACAGCTGTTCCAGTCTGTCCAGGCTCTGAAGCGCTTCCTTATGGGAGGGTTTCTGATACTCCGCTAAGAGCCGTTCCAACTCTTTCCGCCGCCGTTCCATTCCTTCTCTGGTCAGCAAAGAGAGATTGATGCGGGCTATCGAAAGCATGTCCCGGTCAATATCGCTGGCATAGATCCGTCGGATGCTACCCTGGTTCATCAACCCCAGAACGGTCAGTGAATATCCTCCGCCGCAGCAACAGTCGTAAAGGACGATGCCTTCCTCCTGCTGCCGTCCTCCATCCGCCTGCACACAGGCAAGCGCCCGACGATACATTTCATTCGCCAGCCGCACCGGAAAATTCGGAACACCCCCGGTTCCATAAAGCACTCTTCCGCTCGAAAAGTCCTCCCAGTTCCGGTTCTCGCAATAGCGGTACTCCATCACTCCCGCTCCTTTCCGTCCAACGCATCTACCGCACACACCACCAGTCGGTCCCCCTCTACCCGAAACCGCACATTATACCCTGCAAACGCCAGCCCATAAAGGCGATTTGGATCCTGGATATAAGCGGGCCTGGGATCCTGCGCCAGCACACCGATGAGGGCCTCTCGCTTTTCTGCCGGATATCGCATAAGGAGCGCTTCCGGAAATTCCACCTCCAGCCTGTGTTCCTTCGTTTTTGCCGTATACCCTTCCGAAGCTTCCGGATGACAGTCTGCCAGCGGAATATACGGCTTAATATCTATGATCGGCGTCTGATCCATCAGATCCGCTCCCTCCACCGTGAGCGCCACGCCATCCTCCGCTTCCGTCTCCACCTTCAAAAGACGCACACAGGAAAGGCCAAGGCCGTTTGGCCGAAAAGGAGAGCGTGTGGCGAAAACGCCCATCCGCCTGTTCCCCCCCAACCTGGGCGGCTTTACCGTGGCCGACCAGCCTTCCCTTTCATTCTCTGAGAACTGCCAGATCAGCCAAATATGGGAAAAGCTTTCCAATCCCCTCACCGCGTCCGGATTCCGGTACTTCGGTTCAAACACGACTCTTCCCGTCAATCCTTCCACCAGGCCGCTCTGCCGCGGAATCCCGAACTTCTCCGGAAAATCCGTATGAATGCGTGCAATTATTTCCATGTTAATCTCCATTCCGGAGCGTAACAAAGCTTCGCTTTGCTGCGACGGGGCAGATGCCTAAAAGCTATTTGTGACGCTCCGGCATAAATAGCTGTGTGACGCAGCCTTCTTTTACATCTCAACCATGTTGGAATACACGCTGTTCTCCGGCGTGCCGCCTTCGATGAAATTCGCCCCCACGGTTTTGCGGTAGAACTTCTCCGCATCTCCCACCCAGCCGATGATCGCATATCCATAGCCAGCCGACCGCATGGTTTCCAGCGTCCGGGTGAGCAGACAGGTGCCGACTCCATCTCCCCTTGCCTCCTCCAGCACGCCTATTGGGCCAAAAAATCCCTTTGCGGATACATCATAACAGGCAAAGCCCAGAATTTTTCCTTCCTTAGTCGCAATAAAGCATTGGGAAGGTGACTGCAGACATGCGCATTCCGCCTCTCCTGCCCAGCTGGCGCTGAAGTTCTCCCGGACAAACTGCAAGATTTTCTCTTTATCTCCCGCAAATGCCCGTTTTATTTTTATATTCTCATCCTTTGACGCAGTATATGCAATATCCTTCAGATTGACAATCATATCCTGTCCCTGCATCTTCTGTTTCTCCTTCTTTTCTTCCATCTTCCGTTCTGCCACACGTTTGGCCATGTAGATATCCGGCTTGCCGTATCCGTTCACATCCGGCAGCACGCCCACCAGCTGATAGCCGTTCTTCTGGTAGAATGCATACGGATGTTCCTTATAATTGTGGATATTCCTAAGCCGGGCGAGGGGATCCTCAAACAGATCCCCCTCTGACAGGCTCGTGGCGCCGCATTCATCATCCGTTCCCAGATACAGGGTCAACGCTCCCTGTTTTGCCGCCTCCCGCTCAGCCGCCAGCAAAAGCCTGCTGCCGATCCCACATCTGCGGAAGCCTTCAGCCACCGCCAGGGGATGAAGTTCCCAGCCGTATGGGCGATATTCCGGATGGATGCCCACCAATCCGACTGTCCGCCCCTCTATCACGGCGGCAAACAGCGTTCCTGACTGCAGCACATCCCTAACCGTCTCAACCCCTTCTTCCAGGGTATCCCAGCAATGGTCAAAGCACTCCACCAGCAGCGCGGCGCATTCCCGTATCAGGCGCCCCTCTTCTTCTCCCACGCGAACGATCCGCGCTGCGGCCTCTGACGCTCCGTTCGCTCCCTCGCTCTGCAGCAGTTTTTCCGAGGCCAGGTTAACGGCTTTTTCTTCGCCCGAGAGGCGCCTTTTCTCCATCACGAAATTCACAAGCACGACGCCGCGCCGTTCCACTTCCTGCCGTCTGATTGTCAGATACCCCCTTCGTTCAAAAAAGGGCCGGGCTGTTATGGATGCATGCGTGGTATAAGTGTCCACATTGGGGCATCCCTCTTCCAGACGGTCGCAGATCGCGGTTGCCACGCCTTCCCCCTGGTGCGCAGCATGCACATAGAGCCTGTCCAGATATCCCGTCCTGTCCATATCCCCAAAGCCGATGATCCTGCCTTCCTCCACGGCCACGATGGTCCTGTGTTCCAGAAAAGAAGCATTCCACGCTTCCATATCCACTTCACCCGTCGCCCAGGCATCCAGCTGCTCCTTCGTATAATCTTTCGCATTGACCGTATGCACGGTTTCATAAAACAGCGCCGCCATCTGCGCGCAGTCTTCTGCACGATACGCTCTCAGTTCCATTTTCCCTCCGTCCTACCTCGGGCATATGATATATTTTCCCTTCGCTCTCAGGGAAGGATCGCCGAGAATCTGTGCCAGCTTATCCAGCCCGCAGACATCATATACCATGCTGCCCACATCCAGCCTGCCGCTGTCGATCAAGGCCAGCGCCCTTCCCTGCGTATAGGGATTAATGTAGGAGGCCTTCAGTTCCAGTTCCTTTTTAAAGATCTGGAAGGGCTTAATCGCCACCTGTTCCTCCGGCTTTGTCAGGCCGAACATCATGACCACAGCCTTGTTGTCCGCGATGTCAATCGCCTGCTCGATCGTAGAAGGGCGCCCCACACATTCGATCACGGTGCGGATCTGGTTCAGTCCGGCCGCCCGAAGCGCTTCCTTTACATTCTCATTTGCCGGATCGATGCACACGTCCGCTCCCAGGGATGCGCCCACCGCTCTCTTGCCTTCCACCGGCTCGATCAGGGCCACCTTGGCCGCTCCGGACAAGCGGGCGAGCTGAAGCATCAAAAGCCCGATCATTCCTCCGCCGATCACGACCACCTGATGTCCCGGCCGGATCCCGCACAGATCGATCCCATGCAGGCAGCAGGCCACAGGCTCCGCCATCGCTCCCTGTTCAAAGGTGGTGTTCTCTCCCAGCAGATAAACCTGGCTTTCCTCCACCGCGCAGAACTCTGCAAAGCCCCCGTTCACCGTAGTGCCGTATCCGATCATATGCTCGCAATAATGCGCCAGCCCGTCCCGGCAGGGCGTACAGGCGCCGCAGGGGCGATTGGGATCCACGCACACCCGGTCACCCGGCTTGAATCTGCTCACTTTGCTTCCCACTTCCGCTACAACGCCGGCAAATTCATGCCCCAGGATCGTAGGAGGTGTCACCTCCGCCGCGCCTTCGTCCCCCTCATAGATATGCACATCCGTGCCGCAGACGCCGCATGCCTTTACCTGAATCAGGACCTCATGTTCTCCAGGAACCGGCTTCCTGCTCTCCTCCACTCTCAGATCCCCTTTTCCGTAAAATACCGCACTTTTCATTTTGCCTTTCCTCCCATCTGCGCGCTATGGCGCACATTCAAAACCACGGAGAGTGAAAGCGCTTTTCTTTCACTCTTCTCTCCTTTTTGCACAAATCAACAGATATACCCCATCCAGCAGCAGCATGGCGCACCAGCCGATGGCGCAGGAAACCGCAAAACTGCGGATTCCAAACCTGCCCGAAAGCAAGTATACGAATAATACGCGCAGCCCTGTCTGCGTCGCCGTACCCGCCAGGGTCATTTTCATCCTGCCCAGCCCCCGCAGATATCCCTGCACGCCATTTGCTGGGGTTAGATAGCGATACTTTTTACATCTACCATGTTACGGCGGTCATGGTTGACAACTTGCGTCGGCTCCTGCTCGGTATCAACCTGTCCGACAAAGCTATAATGGATTTCGATTTTCCGGGTGTTGGTTTCCCGGTCTAATTCATGTATCAAAATACGGTCGATAAACTCATGGACGTTTTCATAGGTCAATTCCTGTATGTCGCTGTATTTCCCGACAATCTGAATAAACCTTGATATATCCCTTTTTCGCTCGGTAACGGTTGCGATCTGCTGTTGTAACTCGTCTATCCTTGCGGCAAGGGATTTCTTTTCGTCCTCATAGCCGGAAGTTAGAAACACAAACCGTTCATCTGTCAGTCTGCCTAATGCGTTGTCCTCATACAGCTTGCGGAAAAGCGTGTCAAGTTCGGTCATACGCGCCTGTGCTTTGAAAAGTTCCTTTTGCTGCTGCGCTAATGCCTTTCTCGCTTCCATGTCGCCGTACTCGGTAGCTTTACAGATAAAGTCCTGTTCGTGTTCCTTAACATACCGCAAAACCCGCCGCATATCTTCCAGCACTAAATCAAGAAGTACGTTTTTGCGGATATAATGAGAGGTACACTCGCTGCCTGTCCTTGCCCTGTTGCGCCATGCGCCGCAAGAATAGGAAAACTTGCGCGGCTCGATATTTACGCCCTGTTGGTAATACATCTTATGTCTGCAACCAGCGCAAAACAGCAAGCCGGAAAAAATATCAATCTCCGCTGCTTTTGTCGGGCGGTGGCGGGTAGCAATCCGCTTTTGCGCAAGTTCAAAGGTTTCCTCGTCAACAAGCGGCTCATGGGTGTTTGGGAAGAAATAGCGTTGTTCTTCTTCGTTCTTCCGGGTCTTTTTCGACTTGTAGGATACCTTGTGAGTTTTCGCGGTTATGGTATGCCCTAAATATTCCTGCCTTGCTAATATGTCATAGAGCGTTTTGTCCGGCCAAGTATAGGGGGCGATCATTGCCCGCTGATACCGCGCCTGTCCTGTACGCTGATAGCGCAACGCTCCAATCGTCAAGACTTTGTTTTCCGCAAGCCATTTTTGGATTTCGCACATACGCACGCCGCTAACAAACATAGCGAAAACCTGTTTGACAATCGGCGCGGTTTCCGGGTCGGGTATAAGGTGGTGGCGGTTGTTCGGGTCTGGGATATAGCCGTATGGATATTCCCCGTTGACGCGCTCGCCTTTTTGCGCCTGTGCCTGTTTAACTGCGCGGATTTTCTTGCTTGTGTCGCGGGCGTAAAACTCGTTAAACCAGTTCCGCAAGGGGGTAAACTCGTTATCCTCCCGCGCTGTGTCAACTCCGTCGTTGATCGCGATATAGCGTACTCCGTTTTCGGGAAATACAATCTCTATGAGTTCGCCCGTTTTCAGATAGTTTCTGCCAAGACGGGAAAGGTCTTTGGTAATGACCGTCGCCACTCGTCCGGCTTCCACTTCCTGCAACATCGCTTGCAGCCCCTCGCGCTCAAAACTCACGCCGGAAAATCCGTCGTCCACAAAAAACTTTGTGTTCAAAAAATGGTGTTCGTCCGCATAGCGTTGAAGTATCATTTTTTGGTGCTGTATGCTTCCGCTTTCTCCGGCTTGCATATCCTCTTGACTTAAACGGCAGTAAAGGGCGGTGATTTTATTCGACTGTAACATTAGTCCTCCTTTCCGACAGCCGAATAAACAGGTATAATGTGTTGCTATCATTATACCATATCCCGCCGCCTAATGCACTACTCGGACGCTAAAAATCCCGGATTTCCGGGCTTTTTCTGCAAATCCTTTACAATGAGTTTCTCAATCTTTTTATGGATTGTATCGGTTGCCTTTTCACTCGGCAACGCTTGAACAAGATAGGTGATTTTCCCTATTTTGCGTTCGGTTGTAATTGTCTGTTTTTTATCCATTAGAAAAACCTCCTTTTCCTGTATGGATAAACTATATTCGTCAAAAGGCAAAAACGGGCGGTTGTTAGCTGCAACCTCACGGGAGTTTCACCCCGGCCCATGCTTATGGGTGCGCCGCGCAATACTTTGAGGGTGTTCAACGCGGGAGTATCATTGTGCCGCCTTGTATGTCGTCGCCCACAAGCTGCTAAACCTGTTTTACGGCGCGGTAGTTCTCGCTCGGCTTTTCCCCTATGGGGAAAAGCTGTCATGGCGTACCCGCCGACTGGCTCGGTACAGACGGAATGTACCCGTTTGCCTGTTATGCTGCGCACCAAAGGCCGCTTTCTTTGTCAAAGAACAATAGGCTTTGTCGGCCTGCAAAAGCACATCAACAGCGGATATGCTTTTGCGGAACGACAAATAGCCCATAACGGGAAGCGTGGAAAGGGGACACGCTCCCCGCATGGGCTAAAAGATTATCCTACATGAAAAGCAAGGGTGCGGGTAATAAGGCGCACTTGCAGCCTGTTACGCATTTCCTCGTCCACATAGGAATAGGTATTGCCCGCGTCGTCTTTCAGCGTGCGGGTACAAAGTTTCGCTATGTAACCCTCGTAGTGCTTCAAGATCGCGCACATGGCGGTTGTGTCGCCGTTTGCCGCTGCGGAAATGACAGGGAACGGCAACAGATTTTCAGACTTCCTAACGGTATTCATCATCTGCTTTTCCCTCCAAATACTGTTTGATTTTCGCAAGCGCGGATTTCCTGTGCCGGAAAACCGTCGTGCGTACAACATTCAGCAGTTCGCCAATTTCCGCGTCGCTCATATCCAAGAAGTAGGACAAAAGGATAATGTCGCGTTTCCTTTCGGGCAAAGCGTTAAGGGCTTCGGCAAGCAGTTCATTTTTGACGAGTACATCAAAGCCGGACACTTGAAAACGGAAATAATCGCTTTCGTATTCGTCCGTTGTGAAAAGCTGCGCGAGTTCGCTTTCGCTCAAATCCGAAAAAGTAACTTCGCGTGCTGCGCGTTTCGCAAGAGTGCGGCGGTGGCTTTTCGCTTCGCCGACCAAAGTTTTCTTTGCTAATGCGTCGTACTGATGTTGTATTCTTTCCTTGTCGGAAGAAGATAGCTCCATAGAGTTCACCTCCTTCCCGCGTGGAGTAGAGGACGGGAGTTAAGGGCTTGTCCTCTCTGCCCCTTTCGCTCCGTACCCGTTCGGGAGATGGCTCTTGAGTGCGCTTTTCAGAAAAAAGTTGAAAAAAGCAAAATGCGCCCGTCCGCAAGACGCGGACGGGCGCAAAGGAAATGTAAGCAGTAGCTAAATGTATTGACAGTTCACATTCATAGCCGGAATATCCCGCTTGCGGAGCATAGCTTTTTTTGACCGCAAAGCATTAGGCGGGTTACAGTAAATAAAAATGGACACGGCGATACCTCCCCGATACCGCCGTATCCTTAAAAAAGGGCGACTTTAATACACTACCCGCAATCCATTCTATAATAGGGAACAGCGGCTTTTGCGCAATATTAAATAAAAAAGCCGATAACACATAGGTTTTTTGACCTAATGCGTTATCGGCTCTGCGTCTATGCGTCTGGCACTTTTAATCATTTTTTTTTGAATTTATTATATGTGTTAGCTAACTGTCCACAAGCCGCGTTAATCTCTCTGCCATGAGAAACTCTCATAGTAACTTCAAGTCCTGCTTGCTCTA
>ERZ826396.1468-NODE-1468-length-25581-cov-4.281439_pt1 | contig 25581 bp, 19 predicted proteins | sample MGYA00519926_ERZ826396 | MGnify/ENA primary metagenome ERZ826396 (study PRJEB31778, sample SAMEA3449230) | human gut metagenome | biome: human gut; feature: human-associated habitat; material: faeces | place: United Kingdom | collected 2010/2012 ... | reverse complement strand
GACCGGGAAAGCTACAATCACCGGCATCACTGCTGACGCCAAGGTGACGTTCTCCGTCGAACAGGCAGCCGATACGATCACATTTGTCGGCAACGAAGACCGCGCCACCACCGCGCCGGCTACGCTCTCCATGAGCAGTAAGCAGATGCCTGCAGGTGCGTCTACCTACGGCGTGCTTGCGACCGCAGAGCTGACCGGTTATACCTTTGCCGGCTGGTATGATGCTGCAAATGGCGGCAATCTGATTGAATCCGACACCCCGTATCAGACCGGCGTTTCTGCCCGAGTTCTGTATGCGCACTGGACTGCCAATACCGATACTGCGTATCAGATCCAGCACTGGGTAGAGTACGCTGAGGGCGGCGCAAATGCCGGCTATGAAGACGGCGTGACGCAGACCAAGCAAGATGGTGGTGTAACCTACTATCTGTACGATACTACGGACTATGCTGACGGCGTATCTGACCAGATCAAGGACATCACTGGGCTGGATCTTGATACCATGAGCGACCCGACCCTGACATGGTGGACGCGCGATGGCTTCTCCGCACGTTTCCAGCAGGATTGCAAGGTATTGGCGGATGGATCGTCAGTTTTCAGCGTCTACTATGACCGAAACAGCTATGAAATCACTTTTGACAGTGCCGGCGCTGGCACTGCAGAGTCTCCGGATGAGTTCGACCCGCAGAGCGTCAAATTTGGTGCGTTGGTCGGAACTTTGCCGACCCCCACTCTGCCCGGCTATCGCTTCGGCGGCTGGTATGAGGGCGACGTCCTGTATACCGCTACATCGGTATATACCAAGACGGATGACACCGCGCTGACCGCGCACTGGAACTCGGCAGATGATGCGCCGTGGGCGATCAAGGTCGCAGTGCAGGATCTCGCGCAGAATGAAGATGGCGAATACTATGGTGCAGACACTTACACCGAGTACAAAACCGTCTATAAGGCAAACGATGGAAGCCTGCTCACCGGCACGGTAGATACCGAAGTAACTTTCAACATTGCTGACATTGATGAGCTGACTTTCGCCGGCTTTAAGGCGGTCGGCTACTCGGATTCCTACGATCGAAATGCTGCCGGCATGACTGCAAGCTCCGATAAGGCTGTAGTCTATGTTGACCCGACCGATATGTCGACCGATCTTGACGGTAAATATAACGAGGGGTTTGACGGTGGCATTGTCTGGATCTATTATGACCGTAAAACCGCGCATGTGACACCTGACCCGGATCAGCCGGGCGGTGATACCGACGGCGGCGATGTGATCTTTGGCGGCGATTTCACTGGCCAACTTCCGCCCGAGCCGACCCGCCCCGGTTATGATTTTGACGGCTGGGAAGATCCGGACGGCAATCCGGTCGATGAAAATACGCCTGCAGATGACTATGTAGAGGACGACGGCACGATCATTGTTACCCCCACATGGGAGCCGCGCGACTACCGGTTGACCTATGTACCGGGCGATAAGGCCACATTCGTTGCAAGCGACGGCAGTGCTGGCGTCGCTGATCCTGATGTCGCCGGCGGCTACAAGGACAGCCACGATGTTACCTACGATCAGGCAATGGGCCAGATGCCCTCTGCCTCCAAGCCGGGCTATGTAATGGATGGCTGGTTCCTCGAAAATAATACGCAAATCACATCTGATACGGTCGTCACGATTGATAACGTTGTTATCAAGAATGATGCCAACAGCTATGAGGATACGCGCCCGCTGTATGCACATTATACGCCCCACCAGTACACTCTCGTCCTGCAGCCGGGCAGCAGCGCAACCGGTAATCCCGGCACCGTATCGCCCGACCGCGTAACCGTTACCTTCGATCAGGCCATTTCCGGCCTTCCTGTACCTCAGCTGACCGGTTATACCTTTGTCGGCTGGGTTCTGGATCTGTCTGATCCTGCAGGTACACGAATTGAAAACGGCGATATCTGGGATACCGTATATACCAATGGTGCGGAAATCCCCGTATACGCGACTTGGGTTCCGAACACCTACAGATACACCTTTGACCTGAACGATGACCTCGGCTCGACCAAGGGTTCGCTGATCGACACCACGATCGACCATGTGGACGAGGTTTTCGATTCTGTCTACGATGGTATTTTTGCGGTTGAAGCCGTCCGCCCGGGCTATGTATTTGAAGGCTGGTCTCTCACCGAGGACGGCGATGTGCTGACCGCCGACGACCTTGTATCGCTGGCGCAGGATACCACGGTATACGCGCAGTGGACGCCCAAGGAATACGACGTCCTTTTCGTGATGAAGGGTTCCTCCATGCCGTCGGATTTCGAGACCAATAATCCCGGTGCAGTCTATGATGCTGCAGCTGATACATGGACAATCAAGGTGAAATTTGATTCCACTTATGGTACACTGCCTGTCCCGACCAAGACCGACAGCGAGTATCACGGCTGGATGGCAGATGCACCGCATTGGGACGCGATCCACAACGAAATCATCCTTGATCTTCCGGCCTATACGGATTATCAGGACGAAAACGGCATTACCTTGACCGCAGTCATGGAACCGTGGATCACCTTCGATCCGGACGGCAACACTTTCGATGACGGCACGACCGAACCGAAGAAAGAGCTGCAGTCGGATATCGACGAGCTGCCGAATGTCAATAAGCCCGATCACACTTTTGAGGGTTGGACGACCGAAGACGATCCCGATACCGTTCTCGATCTGGATGATGTAAAGAATCTGGACGAACCCACCGTACTTATCCCGAAGTTCTCTGCAAACATCACTTTCGTAGGTAATGGCGGTACTGTAAACGGCCAGTCACAGCAAGTTATCGCCCTGTCTGATCTGACTACCCTGCCCTCTGCATCGCGTTCCGGCTACACCCTTGATGGTTGGTTTACTGCAGCCGAGGGCGGCACACAGGTATCGCTTGCCGAGCTGCAGGCAGCCGGCACGCCCGCAACCGTTTATGCTCACTGGACTGTACGCTCCACCGGCGGTGGTGGCGGCGGCGGTGGCGGCGGAACTCCGTCCTATACGATCACCGTGACCGAGGGCGAAGGTGCCAATGCTACACCGGATGGCAAGGTTTCCGTATCCTCCGGCGGCGATAAAACCATTGAAATCGGTGCAGAAGACGGCTTTGTAGTCACCGACGTTCTGGTCGACGGCGAAAGCGTCGGTGCGGTGGACGAGTACACCTTTGAAAATGTCCGCGAAGACCACACGCTTGAAATCAAGACTGCCAAGCTGCTGACCGGCGACCATATCGCCTACATCAACGGGTATCCGGATGGCGGTGTGCATCCGGAAGCAAACATCACTCGCGCAGAGGTCTCTGCAATCTTCTACCGACTGCTCTCGGATGAGGCACGCAGCCAGTACGAAGTATCCAGCTCGCGTTTCGCAGATGCAAATGCAAACTGGGCTTCTGCAGAAATCGCAACTTTGACTTCTGCCGGTATCCTTGAGGGCTACGAGGACGGCACTTTCCGGCCAGATGCCAGCATTACCCGCGCTGAGTTCGCGGCTATTGCAAGCCGGTTCGATAAACTCGAAGCCGGCAGCAAGACCTTCTCCGATGTTCCGGAAAGCCACTGGGCCTATGAAGCGATTTCCTCCGCTGCAGAGAAGGGTTGGATCAATGGCTATCCGGACGGCACCTTCCGGCCGGAGAACGCCATTACCCGCGCAGAGGCCGTCACTCTCGCAAATGCTGTCCTGCAGCGCGAGTGCGATGAAGCCTTTGTCGCAGATCACCTCAGCGAAATGTTGACGTTCAATGATCTCTCTGACGGCCATTGGGCGTATGGTGAGATCATGGAGGCGGCAAACGCCCATGATTACGAGTCTGTAGATGGCTCTGAAACGTGGACGGGCTTGAAGTAAGGAGGGATACGGTATGAGCGTACATCCGCGCCTGAAAGACCGGCCGCACCCTGATTTGGAATCTATCCAAGCGATTCTCAAGCAAATCGAGGGTGCTCTGGCAGTCCGACGCCAAAAAGCAGACCATTCCCGCCGCGCAGAGTACGAAGCGGAAGATCTCGATATCCGCCGGTATATCTGCCGGCATGTGCTGGATTATCACGATCAGATGGATGATGCCTTAGTCGAGTTCTGGTTGGAGTGCATCCGCTATGATGGCAGCTATGATCTCGATATGGAGCGTCCATCTGAGGAATCTACTCCTGATATGCGCGAGCAGCTTTCTGCTGCCCGCGCTCAACAGGAAGCGATGCGGCTGGCTGATGATAATGCAGTCCGCCAGCGCGAACAGCAAGACCGAGAGAGGCAGGAAGAAGTGGAGCGGTCTCTATGAAGATCATCACTCCGCGCAGCGCCATTGCTGCAGGTGTTGGCAGCTTGCTTTTCTTCTATGGTGGGAACCGGCTTACTTCTCTCTATCTGGTAAACGCAGCGATACCACATGAAAATAATCCCTTGTTCCCGCTGAACGAAACCTTGAGCGGAATTTGGGCGGCTTTAGCCGCCCAACCGCTCTGGCTCGATCTTTCCGACACATGCCTTATGGCCGGTCTGATCGGCGTCTTTATCTTCCTTCTCGGGTGGCTCTATATGCTGGTCAGCAGCAAGAATTTCCGCAGCGGCGAGGAGCATGGCTCGGCTCGCTGGGGTACAAAGGCGGATATTACCCCTCTGATGGATACCAAGACCCCAGACAATAACATCATCTTGTCTTCTACAGAAAGGCTCAAATTTGACGGCAAGACGCCGTTCAAATACGACCGAAACAAAAATGTGTTGATTATAGGCGGCTCTGGCTGCGGTAAAACATTCGGCATCATCGAGCCTAATCTGCTCCAAATGCACAGCAGCTACATCATTACAGACCCCAAAGGGACAATCCTTCCGGAAATGGGCCACGCTTTCAAAGGCTATGAGATTCGTGTCCTGAACACTATGGATTTCAAGAAATCTATGCACTATAATCCTCTGGCGTATATCCACGGGCAAAAGGATATCCTGAAAGTCGTCGATGTTCTGATGAAAAACACCAAGGGTGATGAGCAGAAAAGCGGCGGTGATCCTTTTTGGGATAAGGCCGAGAAACTGCTCTATACCGCTCTGATCGCCTACCTCTATTACGAAGCGCCGGCAATCGATCGAAATTTTGCCGTACTTTCTGACCTGATCGATGCCTGCGGCGCATCCGAGGAAAACGAGAATTATAAATCTCCTGTCGATTATCTCTTTGAAGGACTGGAAAAGCGTAAAGGATCAAACCATTTCGCTGTCAAACAGTATAAGAAATTCAAACAAGCGGCGGGTAAAACCATGAAAAGCATTTTGATTTCCTGTGCTGCGCGCCTTGCGCCTTTTGATATCGACGAAGTTCGAGAGTGCATGATGGATGATGAGCTGGAACTGGATAAGCTCGGCGATCGCAAGACAGCCCTGTTCATTATCATCCCGGATACGGATACAACGTTCTCGTTTATTCCGGCAATGCTTTTCTATCAGACCTTTAATCTTCTGTGCGAGCACGCAGACAAAGAATGCGGGGGAAAACTGCCGATACCAGTACGGTGTATGCTCGATGAGTTTGCAAATATCGGCCGTATCCCGGATTTTGAGCACCTGATTTCGACGATCCGCAGCCGGCGGATCTCTGCAACGATCATCCTGCAGAGTAAGACACAGATCACCAATGTCTACAAGGATGATGCAGAGACGATCGTAGACTGCTGCGACTCGTATGTATTCCTCGGTGGAAAAAGCACCAAAACGACTGAGGAACTGGCAAAAATGCTCGGCAAAGAGACCATCGACAACCGAAACTTCAACGAAACACGCGGGCAGCAAGGAAGTGTATCTGTTCAAAATCAGCAGCTTGGACGCGATCTTCTTGACCCTGCAGAAATCGGCAAGATCGACCGCACCGACTGTATAGTTCAGATCACCGGCCTGCCGCCATTCCGGTCGCCCAAGTACGATCTGACCAAGCATCCCCGGTTCAAAGATACCGGTATTGCCAACCCCAAAAATATGTATGATATCGCTGAGGAGATCCGAAAGTTCCGGAATGTTGATATCTCCCCTGCCTCTGCGACCACTACGATAGACGTAACCGAACTGAACGCATTGCAGCGTGCGGTATGAGGGAGGGGATGTGCTTGGTCAAACGCCATAGTTTTCCCCGTCTCCTGCTGGCTGCTGTAATCGTTTCCTGCCTGATCTCCTCTGCATCAGCCGTATATTTCCACGATATCCAGCCGGATAGCTGGTATTATGAGGCTGTTACATCTTTGGCTGAACAGGGTATTGTCAACGGAACTGGCGATGGGTGTTTCTCCCCTGAACGACCGATCACTGCAGAGGAGTTCGTCGTTATGCTTACACGCAGCGCAGGCGAGTATGCTCATACCGGCGAACGCTGGTCGTCGTTTGCCATACGCCATGCAAACTCAAGGGACTGGCTCGATGCCTCTACTGATATCGGAAGTGATCTTACGCGGGAGTATGCCGCCAAGTTGTTGATTTGCTGCGCCGGCTATACCATGTGGGATCAGCCGAACGCATCATTTCCGGATGCAGGTGAAATTACGGAGGTGTTTGATGACTATGTTGTTGCTGCAGAACGGCTCGGGTTAATGCAATGCTTTCCGGATGGATCGTTTCGTCCAAAAGGCGTCGTTTCCCGCGCAGAAGCCTGTGTCCTGCTTTCAAGGCTGCAGGCCATGACATTCGATGATAACGCGCTTGCGCCTGACTGCCTAACAAGTTTTGATATCGGTTATCTTTCACCAGAGGCGCTATCGAACTCGTTTGTATCCCGGCAACGGCTTGTCCAAATTCCGTACAAGATCCTGATGCAATTTGCTGCTGACGGCTGGACGCTGTATTACACCGAAGATCTGACATCAGTGTTTCCGGAGTATAAAGGCGTTACCGGCGTCACTTCCCGGTCAACTTCTAACATTTATGTGTCGGCTTCCTCCATCGGATTACATACGGAAGATCAGTGGACAGTCGTCCATGAGATCGGGCATTATGTATTCTCAAAGCAGAGCGAGCAAGCATTATCGGTAATCAATCAGTCATACGAGGCAGAGGCGGATCTTTTGGCCGATCTGCTTCACCGAAATTATTGCACGAGCAGTGTTAGCGAGTTTTTTGCAGAGGCTTTCAAAAGCTATATTGCCTATGGCACTTCCTTCCTTTCAGAAGTACCTCAGACCCGCAACGCAGTTGAGCAGGCTATCGCAGCTTTTCCAGATGATCCATGAAAGGGTGATATATATTTCAAAGCATAATCCAAATGCACAAATAAGACCTGTAGATATACATAGCATTAACGATATCATCCAGCGCGGTAACACTGCAGAGATCCGCGCAAACCGTGATGAAATTGTTATCTACGAGGTCAAACGAAAGGTAAATAAAAGCGTGGCCATGTCCAATGGGACACGGTGACAGTCCAAAGGGACTCCCAACACCCAATTCGGGTGTTGGGAGTCCCCTTTCTTATTTTGCCCGGAAATTCCTGCAAAATTAGACAGATCGAATAAAGTATGGCCATGTCCAATGGGACATGGTAGCAGTCCGAAGGGACTCCCCGCACTCAATTTTGGGTGCTGGGAGTCCCTTTTTTTTGTTTTTGAAGGGAGTTATTTCTTTATGGAAGATATGTTTTCGACAATGATCGACCTGCTTGGTAAAGGCGTCCTCGCAGCGGGCAGTCTTCTGGCGGTCTGGGGCCTTATTTCGGTTGGCCGCGGCCTGAAAGATAGCAATGGCCCGGGCATCCAGAACGGCGTCATGGAATTGATCGGCGGCGGCCTGATTATAGCTGCAGCTGCAATCATTGGTACAATTACACTTTAACCCATATTTCAAGCCAGCTGCCGACCGCAGCTGGCTTGATAAAGGAGGTCAACGCGCATGTTCAAAGATGCTGTTAAAGATCTGATGGCCCTCATCATAGAGGACATTAAAAATCTGTCTGTCGACAGCGGCTTGCTTGCCAGTATCACAAGAGATGGCGCATATGCCTCTTTGTGGAGTCATGTAACGGATATCGCTGCCGGTGCTTTCCGTACATTCGCCCTTTTAATATTGGCAATCTTCATGCTGATTGAATTTTTAGAGCTTTCCGACCGATTCACAACAAATCAGCTTCCTGATCTGGTAAAGCCTATAGGCATCCTTATGGTAAAGCTCGCACTCAGCGTCACTTTCATCAATCAGGCTACCAATTTCCTACTTACCATATATAATGGCTTTCTCGATCTCGCGCAGCAGGTCTCTGCAGGCAGCGCAATTTCAATTACTGCAGACCTATCTTCCTTCAACGCCTCAGTCGATGATATGGGTCTTGGAACACAGATTGTATGTCTGCTTGTCCTTTTTATAGCCCTTTTGGGAACGAAAATCGCATGGGCGTTTACACAAATACTCACGATTGGAAGATTCATTCAAATTTACATCTATACAGCAGTAGCACCAGCCCCAATCGCTACCCTGCCTAATAGAGAATGGGGGCAGATCGGAAAGGGCTTCCTCAAGTCATATGTTTCGGTCTGCTTGCAGGGCGTAATTCTTGTGTTGATATTATTCTTCTTCCCCACGATCGCTGCTACTTTGGTTACGAACATCATTCCAAACAGCAGTGGTCTGGGCGGCGTATTTGCAGCGTTTGGCAACATCATCGTGCTGATCGGTGCGCTGATTGTTTCTCTCAAAGGAGCAAAGACACTGGCCGATAAGGTCTGTGGTGCAATGTAGGAAATAATAAGTAACAAGCGCTTTGCTGTTTGAGCATTTTAACGTTTAGACGTTCAAACATCATCAAAGGAGGTTTTATCTTTTGGCTTTATCTACGCACATTCCAAAAGAGATCACAGATTATAAAGAGCGCATCGTTGGCGACTTCTCTGCTCGGCAGCTGATATCTTTGGCAGCGATCGTCGGCTTGCTGGGAGGGTCGTACTTCCTTTTGGTACATCTGGGGCATCTCTCAATGGATGTCTACCCCTATATCGCTGCTCTCCTCTGTGCGCCAGCTTTTGCGCTCGGCTTTTATCGTAAAAATAATATGCCTTTTGAGCAATATCTCAAACTATTATGGCGCTTTTACTTTGAAAAATCCGATCTGCATTGGATTGCAGAACAGGATTTTGATATGTCGTTAATACCCGAAAGTAAGGAAAGTGAGGTTACTACCCGTGCTTCTTCCAAAGGCAAAAGGAAAAAAACAGACAAAAGCATCAAAGAAGTTAGAATCCCAAAAGAAAAAGGATCTAAGGCAGCAAGAAAAGCGGTACAAAGAGGAATTAAAGCGGCTAAAGCGGAATACCGAACAGCAAAACTCGCTGCAAAAAAAGAAGCTGGATGATGCCCGTGCTCCGAAAAATGCTGTCGACTACCTTGGATATCAAAAAATGCTTGAAGACGGTATCTGTATGATTTCACCCGGCGTCTATTCAAAAACGGTGAAGTTCTCAGATATCAATTATCAGACGGCGCGTGTAGCCGACCAGAAAGACATGTTTTCGAGGTACACCGAGGCGCTGAATTTTGCCGATCCTACTATGCCGCTGCAGCTCACCCTTATTACCCGGCAGGTAGACGAGGACGCTTTCCGCGAAGAAATGTTCATGCCCCTTGTCGGCAATAATGATCCTCTGGACAAATACCGCACCGAAATGAACGAGATGCTGGCAACCAAAATCAAAGAGGGTCAAAACTCCGTAATTCGTGAGAAGTATTTCACCTTTACCTGCGAGTCCGAAAACATTGATGAGGCAACCAGCACCCTTGCCCGCTTTGAAACGCAGTTTATCAGCCTGTTCAAAACCATCGGCATAGATGATATGTATGCTCTTTCCGGCGAGGAACGCATCAACCTGCTGCGGGAGATCACCCGACCGGATTCCCGCGATTATGTCTCCCTCGAAGATATAGCCCGCAGCGGATGGTCAAGCAAATCCTTTGTTGCACCCGCGTCGTTTGATTTCAAGCATGACCGGAAATCATTCACCTTTGGCGATAAATATGGTCAAGTCCTCTATTTCGGCCACCTCCCTACCGAGCTGACCGACGAACTTCTGACCGCGCTCTCGGATCTTCCGATCAATATGGTCATCACGCTGCATATCCGGAACATCAGTCAGGATCGCGCGCTGTCAATGGTTGACACCAAGATCGCAATGATGGAAATGGAGAATACCAAGCGTGCCAGAAAGGGTATACAGGAGGGTATCCCTCCGGAAATGATGTATCTGCCGGAAACCAAACGCGCACTGGCTGAGGCTAAGGAGCTGTCTATCGACCTCCGGCAGCGGCAGCAGCGTTTCTTCGAGGTCACTCCGCTTATTTTCACCTATGCGGATACCCCTGAGCAGCTTGCAAAAAATGTTTTTTCGATCAAGCAGACGGCTCAGACCAAAACCGTCAACGTAGAGGATATCGACCTGCAGCAGCGCGAAGGATTCAACTCCGTATTACCGATCGGCAAGAATCACTTCGGCCGTGAACGCTGTAGGCATCTAACGACTGCGGCCACAGCAATCCTGATACCATTTACCACGCAGGAACTTTTCCAAAAGACCGGTGTGTACTATGGTCTGAATGGTATCAGCCATAACCTTATTATGTTCAACCGTCTTTCTCTGCTTTCTCCCAACGGGTTCATTCTCGGTAAGCCCGGCTCCGGCAAATCTTTTGCGGCCAAGCGTGAGATCATCAGTGTATTGCTCAATGATCCCAATGCGGACGTACTGATTATTGACCCGGAACGGGAGTATACTGCCCTTGCGTCAGGGTTCTCCGGCGAAGTAATCCGTATTTCCCCGGATAGTCCATCGCATCTTAATCCGATGGACATTAACGACAACTATGCGGATGACGATAACCCGGTATCCCTCAAGGCTGATTTTATCCTGACGATCTGCGACCTCCTTTCTGGTGGCCTGCAGCGCGGCCAAAACTCGATTGTCGACCGCGTCGTCCGCATGGCGTATGAAAAATACTATGCCAAGAAAGGCGGTACTCTGCCTCCTACGCTCAATGACTTCTACGATATCCTTGTCGAGCAGCCGGAGCAGGAAGCTCAAAGCCTTGCACTGTCACTTGAGCTGTACATCAAGGGCAACCTCAGCGTCTTCGCACATCATACCAACGTCGATACCAAAAACCGCTTTGTCATCTATGACATTCGAGATCTCGGCAAGCAGCTCCGCACATTGGGTATGCTGGTTGTTTTGGATCAGATTTGGAACCGTGTCACGCAAAACCGATCTCTCGGCAAACATACCTACATCTACATCGACGAGATCCAGCTTCTTTTCACCAATGCCTACAGCTCCAACTACTTTTTCGAGTTGTGGAGCCGCAGCCGCAAATGGGGCGCGGTACCGACCGGCATCACCCAGAACGTCGAAACGCTTTTGCTTTCTGATGAGGCGCGGCGTATGCTTTCTAACTGCGACTATATTATGATGCTCAATCAGGCAACGAGTGACCGGCTGGAACTGGCAAATCTCCTCAGCATCAGCGAACGGCAGCTCAACTATGTAACCAACGTCGAAGCCGGCAGCGGCCTGCTGTTCGCCGGCAAATCTATTATTCCTTTCGTGGACAAATTCCCACGCGACACGCAGCTGTATCGTATGATAACAACTAAGCTGGAAGAAGTCGTACAGAATCAGACGCCCGAAGAAAAAGGTTGATCTCCATGTCTGATGTCAAAATCAAAAATGGGGCGGATGGTCTCATCAGGGATTCATCTGATCTCGCCAAAAATCGTGTAACCGGCGCAGAAGATATCTATACTCAACAGGTTTCCCGCCCCCCTATTCCGCGCTCCGGTGAAAATCCCGGGCCGACCAGCCCGGCCCGGCCATTGATCTCCACCTCAGACGATACTCATATCGTCCATGCAACAGACCAAAGCAGCACTGTGCGATCGGCCGGATCTGAGATTATACTGCAGAGCAGCTATCAGGCGCAGTCTGAACAGCCTGCGCAGGTTAATCCAAAAGATCTTCCGCGTCAGGCATTGCAAGAGTTTGCGACACATAATGGTGCGCCGCTTTCCAGCCCTCGCGCTTCCAGTCGTCATGTACCGGCCGCGCCGGGCCGAGAATCCGATGCCTCCCCGACAAATGGCATCCTCACCGGCGCAGCATCACTCGCGTATGAGAGGGAAACTCCCTCAGAGCTGCTACATGATGCAAATGCTCTCGCTGGATCGGCTGTGACTCCAATAAATGCAACATTTGAAATGGATGCAGACGGCAGCCGCGGTTATATCCGGCCGCGCAAGTCCGGATCGCATCAGGGAGTTGTCAATGCTGGTCACGAAATATCTCGAGGCCAGACAGTCAGGGAGCAGGCAGCCATTGGTGCACGCGAGATGGTATCCGGTACAGGCGGCGAGGATGAGCCTGACAGAAACGCCGCTATGGTACAGCAAGCGCGGCGAAGACTGGTGCGCGGTTCTGTCGCCATATACGGTGCCAATAAGTATCGCATTGCAACGCGCAACCGTATTGCATCCAACATGGAGAAATCCTTTCAGGCTCAGGAAGCAAAATTCGATGCGATTGCCAAAGCTAAAGGCATAGATATCAAATCGGCCTCTTACCAAGCTGCAAAGCAGCAGCGGAGAATAGCTGCAGACAAAATAATCAAATCCCAGTCTCATTCGGCCGGCCGACGCGCTATGGCATCAACGGCGGCAGCCAGCCTTATCCGCGATCAGGGCGACCGTATCAAGAACTATGAAGATACCGGCGATAATCTCGCGCTGGAAGGGTTGGTGGATGCGAAGGACGCCGCAGTGAATACCTACTATGCTGTCCAAACGACCCGGAAAGCCGCCGCATTTGTGGCAAGGACAGCTGACCGGGTATCTGCATTTTCCCACAAGGTCATCGGTCATGTTAAAGATGCGCTTACACAAGTAAGCGGCCTTGCATCCAAAGCCGCCGCCGCTGCGCCACTCATTTTTGGCGCTGCGGCTATCTTCCTGATACTTGCAGTGGTTGCCTCGATTATGCCGACATTTTCCCTCAAGACTGAGGATACTACACTATCGAAGCTGTACAAATACTGCACGAATCTCGATGCCACCTTCTCGGAGTCTGTCAGCGAGCAGCTAAACCGATCAGGCTTTTATCGGATAGATTTCTACCAAAATGGCGCGAAATCCAATGGTACGACTATCTGGTCTACCGAGACAGATTTGGACATGCTGCTGGCATACTATGACGCCATGTTTGAGGATTACAGCGAGACCTCTGATCCTGATGATGAGGATATTGAGGATGCAGCTGAAAATGCCGGTAATGGCAACGATAATGCTGATTCGTCCAGTGATGATGAAAGCGATGCTGTTATCAACGAAGATAATTATGGCAAGGTAAAGAAATACAGCCGAAATCTGTGGAATGAGCTGTATTCCCTATCAGTCGGCACCCATGTAGAGACTTCCACCAGCCACTATACAGACAGCGAGGGTAATACCCATACCTCCACTACCCGGCATACCATACTTGACGTGTATGTGGAGACAACATCGCTGATGCAGCTCGCAAACGAGAATGCCCGTCCTGCAGATGCAGAGGATGTTATCTATGACGATGTTTTTGATACACCGTTTGGATATCTGACAAGCTCACAGCAGGATGTCTATGATGTGCTCTCCGAAGTTGGTACTTATACAGCCCTTGAGAATGTGGCCAATCCGTTTGCTGATCCGGATACGGATGAGGAGCCTACATGGTCAGTTGCCCGACGGTATGGTTACTACATCGATATGCCGGCCGGAAATTACAGGCCGCAGCTCAACAAGGGATTGTACATCAGCGCGCAGTCCGGCGACGACGTATTCGCCGGTTTCGGCGGTGAGGTCAGCGTTTCCGGCAATAAGGTTACGATCGAAACTGACTCCCGTAAGATCACATACGGCAATCTATCCGGCATACAGGTTTCGACCGGTGACACTGTCACCAGCGGCCAGCTGCTCGGCAGCGTTGGAGACAGCAGCCCACTCCCCTCCCCTGCACTCTATGTCGAATATGAGCGCAACGGAAAGGAACTGAACCCTCGGTTTTTCATAAGCGGATGTATTTCCGGTAATAGCACCGGTGTCGGCAACGGCGATATCGTGCAAACCGCACTCTCACAGGTTGGTACCACTGAAACGCCGGTCAATCAGGTCATGTACAATGACTGGTACTATGGCCATCATGTCGGCGGCATCGATTATCCGTGGTGCGCAGCTTTCGTGAGCTGGTGTGCCGACCAAAACGGTTATATTGCTGCTGGGATCGTCCCGAAATCCGCGTCCTGTTCTGGATACCGTGATTTCTATTCCGCGCGCGGTGAATTTCACCTTGCATCCTCCGGATACGTCCCAAAGGCCGGCGATTTTGTGTTGTTCTCGAGTGGCAGCTACCCGCGCGGCGGTGCGCATATCGGCATTGTTATATCGTGTGATGGCTCTCGTATCTATACTGTTGAGGGTAATACAAGCACCGATCAGGGCTTCAATCCTGACGGCGGCGGCGTATGGACGAAATCCCATGCTTTCGTCGCTGGCACAACAACCTCGGGTATCTGGGGCTATTGCTCGCCCTCCTATCCGGCGTCATCGGACAGCGAGCCGCCGGCCGGCGCACAGAAAATCGGTAACTTCCAAATTACGCATTACTGTCCATGTGCGATCTGCAACGGCCGATCCGACGGCCTTACTGCAACCGGCACCAAGCTGACGCCCGGCCGAACGATTGCCGTTGATCCGTCTGTAATTCCTCTTGGCAGTACGGTCTGGATCGAGGGTTATGGCACCCGAATAGCAGAGGATACAGGCGGTGCAATAAAGGGCAAGCATATTGATATGCTGGTCAGCGGTCACGCTGAGGCATATGACAAAGGTGTGGTTTACAGAGATGTTTATATCGTGAAGTAGAGGTGATTATTTTGAGTAAGAAAAAATTTATTGCGATAGGCGCAGCAGTCTTTTTGCTGGTGGCTCTGGTGCTGGTTCTTATCTTCGGCCGGGATCAGTCTGCAGCTAACCCCAGCATTCTCGGATCATGGTACAGCACATCGGCTGACGCCGAAACGCTCACATTTTATGATAACGATACTTGTACCAGCTCCCTGCATTTCTCGGCCGGTACTTACAGCTTCCCCGATCCCGAGCATGTTTCTATTGCCAGCAGTGATGGGACTTACTCCCTGACACTGACAGTCGAGAAAGATGAAAATGACAGCGTTGCGCGTCTTACATCCACTTCTGTCTCGTATGTCCGGGATCAAGAAAGCGCAACGCAAGAGGCAGATACAACGTATACCTCATCCTATGCCACATACAACGCGCAGCAGGCTTTCCCCAAGATCCTGCAGGCGGATGCCTGGCATTGTGATGGCAGCAAAAATAATGAGACCTTGACCTTTGATCCCACTCATGTCGTCCTGAGCTGGGAAGACGGCTCTGAGACCTATACCGCCAAGTGGTCATGGATTTACCTTTCCGTCAAGGCCGAACAAGATGGGAAGCCAGTAGAGGTGCGTATGCAACTTACACCGGCGGAAACAGATATCTCGCTGGATCGAGATACTGGAACAGTCTATCTCTATACCTCTGATGCTGAGAATGGCTTTTACATCACATCTGATCTGTTCCCCACTGCTGCCGGTCAACCTGCAGAGGATGAGTTGCTGACGTGGCGACAGCCAACATCTGATGAAACGCTGCAGGCTGCAGACGACAGCAGCACAGAGGGTGAAAATATCACTATTTCGCCCGATGGGTATATTGCGGACTCCTATGCTGCTACTGATGATCCCTTCTCGGATTCTTTTGTTGAGCCGGAAGCAGGCTCGATCGATCCCGAAACCAACAAAAAAATCAAAACATATACGCGCGTCGTATCTGGCGATACCTGCACCATCACCTATGTTTACGATGATGATACGTCGAGAACAGAGACAATTCAAAGGGAAATCGCCATTTCCCCGGAGCGTGTCAATGTTAATTATGAGGGTGTGACAGAATGACAAATATCGAAAAAATAAAGCAACTGGAAGAAAAGCGAGCACAGTGCGAGGAAAAGGCAAAGAAATATAAACAGCGTGCTGCCGACCTCGCCCAGCAGATAGAAAACCTGAAAAGCACCGAAATTCAGAACGTATTGAATCAGGTCGATATGCCGTTTGAGGACGTTCTGAAAATGCTGGCCGAGTTGACTGGTGTACCGATTGAGGTGAGTCGTTCCCAATCCTCTGAGACAGATCAAGATGCACCAAAGGCATAACAGATAAGCGTTTTAACGTTTAGACGTTTAAGTGTTTAGATGTTGTATGTGAAGGTGATTTTATGAAACTGATTATTGCAGAAAAAAATTCTGTTGCGGTCGAGATCGGCAAGGCTATTGGCGCAACACGAAAAGAAAAAGTTGATGCCAGTACAAAGGGATACGACTACCTCGAGGGCAACGACTATCTGGTCAGCTGGTGTGTGGGGCATCTGATTCGTCTCTGTGATCCTGATGAATATGACCCCAAGTATAAAAGTTGGGACATTAGTCTCCTCCCCATTATCCCTTCTCACTTTCAGACCAAAGTTGCGCGCGAAACCTATGCACGATATAAGGCCCTTAAAACCCTGATGGATCGGGATGATGTAACCGAACTGATCTGCGCGACTGATGCCGGGAGAGAGGGAGAGTTAATTTTCCGGCTCGTTTATAATCAGGCAAAGTGCAAAAAGCCCTTTAAGCGGCTCTGGATCAGCTCTGTTGCGCCTGACAGCATCCGGGCAGGCATGGGTGTCCTGAAAGACGGACACGCTTATGACGACCTTTACAACGCCGCTGTGTGCCGGCAGCGGGCCGACTGGCTGCTCGGTATGAACCTGACACGTCTTTACACCAAGGTATATGATACAAAACTCCGCATCGGCCGCGTCAAGACTCCTACGGTCGCCCTGATCGTACAGCGGGATCAGGAAATCAAAAACTTTGTCAAGCAGCCTTATTACAGCTTGACGGCTGATTTCGGGGATTTTAAGGCATATGCCAAGATGCAGGATAAGGCTGCAGCCGAAGTTGCTGCAGAGACAGGCAATGCGGCCGGTGTCGGCACTGTTGTCTCTGTAACAAGGGCAGATAAGAAGGAGAAGCCCCCACACCTCTATGACCTTACCACGCTGCAGCGTGACGCCAACAAACTTCTGGGATATACGGCCAAGCAGACATTGGATCTTGCACAAACACTCTATGAAAAAAAGATCACAACATACCCCCGCACGGACAGCTCTTTTTTAACATCCGATGCCGCGGCCGGCGTCTCTCAAATGCTTCCGCACCTCGACCAAATGTTCCATGATCTTCTGCCCGGCAGCCCCGATATCTGGTCAGGTAATATTGAGTCGGTGGTAAACGAGGCGAAAGTCAGCGATCATCATGCACTGATTCCGGATTTTAATTATCTGGATATGCTATCTGCAGATGATATCCTCTCGCTCCCCACTGCCGAAAAAAATATTTTTTTCTTGATCCTGTTCAGGCTGATTGCGGCTCTCTCCCCATCCCGGCAGTATCGCTCCACATCGGCACATTTCGATGTTGCCGGCACAGACTATGAGGCGTCCGGCATAGAAGAAACTGATCCCGGATTTGCGGCCGTGCAGCGGCAGCTCAAGACATACCTGCAGACCGAAACTGGCAAAGATGACAGTAATGCAGGAAGCAGCTCTCAGCTGCTTCCTCCACTGGCAGATGGTGAGCAATACCCGGTATCCGTTGTATGTACAGAAAAGTTCACGCAGCCCCCCTCCCCCTACACCGAGGACAGCTTATTGAAAGCTATGTCTACGGCCGGCCGGGATACTGATGATCCGGCGCTCCGCGAGGCCATGAAGGACAAGGGTTTAGGGACACCGGCAACCCGAGCAGAAATTATCGAAGAAATAAAAAGTAACGGCTATGTCACTGCATCCGGGAGGAAGCTCCTCCCTACTGATCTCGCGTATGCGATGATCTCCGTCGTAGCAAAGCCTATAAAAAATCCAGAAACCACATCTCAGTGGGAATACCAGCTATCATTGATCCAGCAGGGCAAAGCCGCGCCGGATGATTTCCTCGGTGATGTAACTCGACAAATGACAGATATTATTTCGTCGGTCAAAGCCAACGCTCCTAAACCGGTTTCCGGCTCTTTTGACCGGCCATCGATCGGAATATGTCCGAAGTGTGGGAAAAAGGTCTTTGACACACCGCAGGCTTATTCCTGCGCCGGTGGGCGTGATGGCTGCGGCTTTATCATCTGGAAAACGATTGCTGGGAAATCTATTTCCAGCACGCAGGCCGAAAAACTTATTTCCTCGGGTAAATCCGGTCTTATCAAAGGGTTCAAGGCAAAGTCGGGAAATAGTTTTAATGCCTATTTAGTGCTGCGCGATGATAAATCCGTTGGTTTTGAATTTCCGGATCGGAAAAAGAAATAGAGAAAAAGGGAGGATCATTTTCCTCCCTTTTTCTGTGTCCAGAAATGTAAAACGCTTGACAATACGGCCAAATGGTCGTAAAATAAATATGTCCAGTTGGCCGTATCAATTATAGGAGGCTGAACCCATGAACGCGAGGATAAATGATGAAATACAATGAATTAGATACCAAACTGGCTTCACTTCAAAGTGGGGCATCTGCAGAGAGCAGGCATCTTCTCGCACGGCGAAAAGAACTTGGTCTTACCCAGCAGGAAGTTGCAGATTTGGCTCATGTAGCATTGAGACAATATCAGCGCTTTGAAAGCGGGGAGCGCGCCTTGTCATCATCGTCGCTGCGGATTGCCCTTGCCATTTGCGATGCTCTTAGACTCGATCCACATTGTTTTGTTGAACCGAGCAGTTCAGACAACTAAGCATCTAAACATTCAGACGTTAAAACGTTCCATTACGAAAAGGGATAACCACCTTGGATGAAGTGAATTTGAAAATGAAGGCTCTCATTGACGAAATGAAACGGATCGGAGATCTTCCTGCTCCGCGTAATGGCGGAGATAAGCATAATCCACTCTATTATCGGGAAGCGAGGCAACGGGTTTTTGACTTTTTCTTAGATGCCTTTGAGAAAGGATACACTCTTTCTCCGCCAAACAATGGCAGTGACCAATAAAGAAAACGTGGATGGCGAAATCGTCATCCACGTTTTCTTCCTCCATGCCCCAAAAAAGTGCAAATAAAAATGAAAGAGTCCAGTTTTTTACCCTTTTATATGGTATAATAGTAATATAAAAAGCGCAAATTGGAAAGGAGTCCCTATGAACCCCATATTGCATACGCTCCAAGAAGAAAAAGAGATGGGCTATAAGGGCGGGCTATATCATAAAACGCAGATTTTGATGGCATATAATACAAACCGGATTGAGGGTAGCCATCTGACAGAAGACCAAACGCGCTCCATCTTTGAAACCAATACCATTTTTGCAAACGGCGATGAGGCTATCAAGGTCGACGATATCGTGGAAACGCAAAATCATTTTCGAGCATTTGACTACATGCTGGATCATGCAGAAGAAGATCTTTCAGAGGGTATTATCAAAACCTTTCATCAGATCTTGAAGCAGGGGACATCAGACTCCCAAAAAAGCTGGTTTAATGTTGGTGATTACAAGAAGCTCCCAAATGAAGCTGGTATGCTCGAAACATCTGAACCTGAGAAGGTCTCACAATCTATGCAGCAGCTATTGTCAGACTATCTCACCAAGCCAAGCATTAAGATCGAAGACATCATCGACTTCCATGCGCGGTTTGAAAAAATACATCCTTTTCAGGACGGAAATGGACGAGTCGGTCGTCTGATAATGTTTAAGGAATGTTTGCACCATAACATTACACCATTCATTATCGACATGAGCCTGCAGCCCTACTACTATCGCGGCCTATGGAACTACCAGATTGGTCAGGAGAAGGGTTATTTAGTTGATACCTGCCTGACTGTACAGGATCGCTATACGGCTATCTGCAACCGTTTAGTCCGAAAGCAGCGCATAGCAGAGCAGCTTACGGCTGCAAAAGAGGAAGCAGCTGCGGATCAACTATCTGCCCGACCCGATCCGGAACGTCTGGATAATACTTCTCGCTAACATTTGAACATCAAAGCGTCTAAACGTTATAACATCTATTTTTTCATTGCGAACCGAGGTGAACACAATGCCTGATTATTCTATCAGACTCTATGATGATGAGATAATCTCTTTCCACGCAGAAAAACATTTCGACGAGATCTCGATTACTATTTTATCTGTAAATCAAAATATGTCGCATCTGTTCCCATATGACTTGCAGCCTAATGAAGACAGTATTCTGCACTGGCTCCGCAGGCGAGTGATCCCCAAAAATCGAACATTCGTCGAGGAGATATTACATTCACTCGGTCTGCAGCCCAATGACACATTAGGGATCATTGATGTGTGTAAAGGCCTTTCTCTAAACGACAGCTTTTGGGTTGTGCCGCGCGACTTTGCCGGCAGCTTTTCGGAGTTCAATCTCTATGAAAATCCCTTCTCCGAAGTTCTGTCCATTGTCGCTTACACCGGATATGGCTCTACTGATAAAGCCTTTCATACTTCACCTGAGCTGACAACGGACGGTATGCTCCCGAAAGCATGGCGCAAAAAAGAAGACGGGATCTTTTTATACAAGGGCGGCAGCTCCGGAGCTGCTAACGCTGGAAATGAGCCATACAGCGAATACTATTCCTCCCAGATCGCACATGCTATGGAGATCAATGCAATCCCATACGGCCTTGAGCGGTGGCGTGGTATTTTGGCATCTACCTGCAAGCTCTTTACTGACATTGATACGTCCTATGTATCGATGGCCCGCATTATTGGGAATGTCTCACTCAAAAAGACCTTAGATTTTGCCGCTTCGCAAGGTGAGGATTTTATCGAGCACCTTCACAGTATGCTGATATTCGACGCCCTGATCCGCAATGAGGACAGGCATTTTGGCAATTTCGGTGTGCTGAGAGATAATCGATCCGGTGATATCATATCCCCCGCGCCATTGTTCGATCACGGCTTAGGTCTTTTCTCACAAGCATTTGGGATTGAGTTGGCGTCCGCTGATAAACTTTTGAATTTTGCTAATTCTTTCACCCCTTTCTACGATAACGTTACAACGAGAGATATTTGCGAAATCGCAATGGGTAAAAGGCAGATACAGCAGCTCCACCGCCTAATCGACTTCCATTTTGAAAAGCATCCTCTATATAACTGGACGGATGAGCGGCTGCATGTAACTGAACAATGTATCAAGGCCCGTGCCATTCAGCTCTATAATCTTGCAAAAGATCTCCATAAAAATTCAAAAGTTTTCGTGTCGGTGCAGCCTGAGCAGCCGGCCCGGATGTCGGATCAGCTCGCAGCTGCGAAAGAGCAGGCTGCTACAGATCAACTATCTGCCCGACCCGATCCGGAACGTCCGGGGAATACTTCTCGATAACATTTTAACATCAAAACGTTTTACCATTTTGACGTTTAATTGTTTAACATTTCACATGCGCATATATCTGCCAATGGAGGACTGTACATGCTTAAAACATATTCACCTAACGACACATATAACATCCACCTTGTACGGGTTACATTTATGGAAGGGGATTATTCTGGCCACATAGCCTATGAAATGGGCGGAAATTGCCGGGGAGCAGATCTGCTTGATAATGGTTTTCTCTACGAAACTTCACAAGCAGACATCGATCAGTATATCGAAAATGACTGCCAGTTTACTTTCCATGAAGATGGCGAATGGTTTTCTGCTGTACTCAAAAATCCTGCAGGTCACTCACTTACTGTAAGCGGCAAGGATGAGGACATGCGCAAGATGATTGTTTGCATGGAAATTGACGGAATACGATAACATATGGCAAAAAGAGGTGATTCAATGTCCACTTATTCTGCTTGCGTGGCAGATTGGAAAAATCGTAACATCAAAACAGACGCGCAGCTGGCCGAGGCCATGAACGGCCACAGCATCGCCTTTGCTTATCACTCCGGAAAACTCGAGAATGATAATATCACCTATCACGACACGCGGGAGATATTCGAGCACGACGGCGTGACCTCTTATACCGGCGACCTGCGCACCCTATTTGAGATCCGCAATGCGAAAGAGGCCAATGAACTTTTTCTTTGCTCGTTCCGGGATCGGCGGGCGTTGGATGCGACATTTATCAAGGAGCTGCAGCACCAGTTGACCCACGGCACCTATGATACACGGCGATGGCAGCTCGGGGAGCGTCCCGGGGAGTACAAGCGCCATGACTATGTGACCGGTCGGGAAGAAGTAGGTGCAGCACCAGAAGACGTAGCTGATGAAATAGACGAATTGGTAGGCGAGCTGCAGGACGTCTCACCAGAAAACGCTTTGACGGCAGCAGCATACTTTCATGCGAAATTTGAAAATATCCATCCCTTTGCAGACGGCAACGGGCGTACTGGCAGACTTGCCATGAACTATTTCTTGGTGCTGCACGATCATCCTCCTATTGTCATCCATGAAGAAGATCGCAAGGGCTACTACGAGTCGTTGGAGGCATGGGACAAATATCAGGATCTCAATAAGCTCATCACTTTCCTGCAGGATCAGACAGTAAAAACGTGGAGCTACCGTCTTGAGAGATCTCAGGAGAATATGAAATCCAATCTGCAGCAATTTATATCTTCTGACAACCAGCCTGCACGGATGTCAGATCAACTCGCCGCTGCACGAGAACAGTCGGTCGAACAGACCGCAGATCTCTCCGACCCGCAACATTCTGATAAAGGCCAAGAGGATAGGTAGCATCTAAGCATTCAAACATCTAAACGTTGAGACGCTATAACGTCTATCTATATTCATTTCATATTTTGAGGGGAGATTTTTGTGGAATTGATGCTTAAACAGTAAAACGTTTAATATGGGAGAATATACAATGAAAACTCGTGCTGATTTTTTGGGAGAAGATCTCCGAACAGCGTTGCAGTGGGCTAAGCTCGGAAAGATCGTAAACAGTGACGCCAAAGGCATTAAACTTTGGAGCAACGGTTATCGCCAGCACTCCTTCGTCTACTATGGTATAGACGAAGTACATATTGGTTCAGCCGAAGAACTACAGGCATTTTTTAAGCCTATTCGCGATCATCAGCGCAAACTTCGACAAACCTGTCTGCTCAAGCAACAGCAGGAAGATAAAAAGCTGTACGATGAAAATATCAGATATGCACGCCAAACAGCCGCAAATAAAGTGGCAAGTACAATTTTATCGTCATTGGCAACCCAGTATTATGCTACTGATCCTCACTCTGCACATCGCGGCATTGTAATTGATACAGAAACAACCGGCTTGTCAAGCAAAGTTGATGAAATATTAAAACTTAGCATAATTGACCTTGGGGGAAACATCTTGATTGATACTCTGGTGCGGCCGTATTATCACGATTCATGGCCAGAAGCACAGCGTATCAATTCAATTTCCCCTGAGATGGTCGCTTCCGCACCCTATCCCCATGAAATTCTTCCCAATGTTGTCCAAATATTCTCCGAATGTTCTGTTTGCATTGGATATAGCACTTATTTTGACCTCGATTTTCTTAGAAACTGGGGAATCGATACAAAATTCAAAATAATTGATGTAATGGCTGATTTTGCAAACTATTACACAGAATATGTTGATCCTTATAACAATGGCCGCTTCTGCAAATTGACCGAATGTGCAGGTTTCTGGAACTTCGACTGGACAGGCCGCGCACATGACAGTCTTGCAGATGCGCAAGCCACTCTTTTTTGTTATCGGAAATTATGTGAGACCGGCTATTACCCATACAGCCATGTAGAGCCGGCTCGGATGTCGGATCAGCTTGCTGCTGCGCAGCAGCAGGCAGCTGCCGATACTCTCCATGAGAATCGCGCGTTTGATAGGGGAGACGAACATTTCACATTATAACATTTAAACATCAAAACGTTCAAACATTATAACGTTTTTCAGAAAAAGAGAAGCACCCCGCATTTTTGCGGGGTGCTTTCCTCATCAAGTATCATTGTGAGGTGGTATAATAGGTATTGCTATTATATCACACGCCGGCTGTGGTTTTCAACCGTCCTGTCGAAAATAGCACGATTTCTGACGAATTTAGCAGCTACCTTTCATCATCGCGTACCATTTCCAGTCCTATCAGCTCGACGTACAACGCCATTTCTTCTTCGTTGTACCTTTGCCGTATTTCCGGTGCAATTTCCGAGTTCAACCAGTGATCGATCTCTCGCAGCCGTTTATAGATCTTCCAGCGGTCTTCAAGGTAAGTCATCCCTAATCACCTTATCATTTTATTGCATCTCTAAACAACGGGAACGGATATAATCCGAGAGCGTTTTCCCCTCCCGGTCGGCCATCAGTTCAAGAGCCGCTTTTTCGTTTGCCGTGCATCTGAAACGAACGGTGACGGTTTTGGTTTCCGGCTGCGCTTGCTTCATTTCTGCGTCATAGACTTCCATCGCATACCGGATATCATCAGGATATGTGTCCTGCAGGTTAAGTGCCTGCTGGTATATCCTCCTTTTATACAATATGCTGGCCCGATCCGGACAAAGAAAAATCCATACCCTAAAGCAAAGGAAGAATCATTTATGAAATTTGACCCTATCAGCGGCAATCTGACTGGCCGCGGATCACCCCATCAATATCGAACACCCGATACCCGAAACTACGAAAAAGTCGATGTAGAGACATACGTCGAAGATGGACTCGTGTTTCCGAGAAAGATCTTCTTTCGCGGAAAGGTTTACAAGGTATCTTCTGTGTTGGGGAGCCGGAAAGACCCCTATACAAATTTTCTTGAATATGGTATTATTGTAAATAGAAAACGTACTTTTATATGGCTTCGCCCCGATGGTTGCTGGGTATTAAAACCCAAACATTTATAGACTAATTTATAGAAATTTTTGAGAGTATTTGAACATGCAAAAGAGCCTATAAAACGCCATTCCACAAAACGGTCGTTTTATAGACTCTTTTTCTGTATCTTATTATAGCAGGGTTTCCAGATAATGCAATACATAATCTGTAATTTAGATGGTCAATATATGTAGTGTGAATCCTATAACTTATCCACAAGGTTTGTGGATTATTATTGACAAATCGCCGTATTTATGGTATTGTTAATTCAGCCAAACAAAAAAAGAACGAGTCGGATTTGCCAACCAACTCGTTCAATATAAACGATATCCGCCATTTGGTGCAGCCAACACCAATATGAGCGGTTAAGATCTGTCTGCACCAGATCACAACGCGCCAAATGGCGCATACCGTTTATGTACTATTATTATAGCCTTAAAAGTACGGTATGTCAAGAGTTCGGCGAGTTTTGGGATAAAATTTTACCCGTCTGGTGTGTAGAACATCAGACGGGTTTTTTTGTTGATATTTGTCAAATTGGCTAATGGCAGAATAAACTGATCGGAGTAAAGCAATGGCAGCGATGGGATATACAACTGCATACAATTACGCATTGCGGGATAGCAGTCTTTCCCTCGCCGCGAAGGGATTATATCTGATTATCAAATCATATATTGGCCTGCCTGA
>ERZ826396.1462-NODE-1462-length-25616-cov-4.229334_pt1 | contig 25616 bp, 25 predicted proteins | sample MGYA00519926_ERZ826396 | MGnify/ENA primary metagenome ERZ826396 (study PRJEB31778, sample SAMEA3449230) | human gut metagenome | biome: human gut; feature: human-associated habitat; material: faeces | place: United Kingdom | collected 2010/2012 ... | reverse complement strand
TAAGATAGGTTCATTTATTATATCATGAGCAAAACTTTAGACATATGTATAGTTTTCATACATACTAGCATTATAAAAATAGGAGGATTTCATATGAATGAGAAAAGTTTATATAAATTAAGTTGTGGTTTGTATATCATATCTAGCAGCTATGAAGATAAAATAAGCGGTTGTGTGGCAAATACATTACAACAGGTGACTTCATCACCGGTACAGCTCAGCATTACTTTGAATAAAGAAAACTATACCAAGCAGCTTATCGAAAAAAGCGGTAAATTTAATGCGGTTGTCGTAAGTCAAAACATTGACATGGATGTAATTCGTCGTTTCGGTTTTCAATCCGGAAAGGATATCGATAAGTATGAAGGGATAGCTCATCGGGAAGATAGGCAACAGATTCCATATGTCAGTGAACATACCTGTGCTTACTATACTTGCAAAGTCGTATCCCACCTGGATGTGGGAAGCCATGTAATCTTTGTTGGTGAGGTTGTTGATATGGAGGTCTTAAGCGAGGAAGAAGTCATGACCTATGCGTATTATCATCAGGTGAAAAATGGAACGACACCAAAGAAAGCATCCAGTTATCAAGAACAAACAGAAAAACATGGCTGGCGTTGTAGTATTTGCGGCTATCTTTATGAAGGAGAAGTATTGCCACAGGATTATATTTGTCCAATCTGTGGAGCACCGGCAGCGGTCTTTGAAAAAATCTAGACAAGGGAAACAGGAGTGTGTAGGAGGCATAACGCTCCTGTTTTTTTCTAAGCTGTTTTCTGTATGCGATACATGGTACAATAAAAGAAAATAAACGACAGATAAAAAGGATGAAACTGCTTGCCCTCCTGTGCAGGGGAGGTGTTACAGTAAAGAGGAAGGGAGGTCTATCATGTATAAAATCAGCGAATTTTCTAATATCACGCAACTTAGCATAAAAGCTTTACGTTATTATGATGAGGAAGGGCTATTGGTACCAAGTCAACGCAATGAGCAACAACACCGCTTGTATAGCGATAAGGATTATGAAACAGCCAGACGAATTATCATGTTGCGAGAATTTCATTTTTCTATCCAGGAAATGAAGGATGTTTTACAAAACTGTGAGAATGATGAGGACATCTGTTATTATCTTCAAGAAAAGATGGCATTGATCAAGAAAAATATTTTGGAAGAAAAAGCTTGTATGAAAGCAATGGAAAGCTATCTAAAAGAACGAAATTTCACGAAGCAGGCCAATGCCCTCTACCAGATTCAGGAAGAAATATGCGAAAAGATCCAGTATGCCGCTATTCCTTTTCAAGGTAGCTATGATGAAATCAAAACTTATGTTCAACGCTTGTATAAAGAGTTAAAAGGAAACACAAAAGGTGCTATCTTTCAAATGTATTTTGAGGAGGCTTATGATGAAATGATGGCAAGCAGACTGTGTGTGGCTTTAAAGAAAGAGATCAAAACAGTTCCTAATGATTTTTTTATTGGGCAGATTCAGGTACGGCCAGTTCTCTCTTTATATCATATTGGCAGCTATGAAACGCTGCACATCGGCTATAAAGCCTTACTGGATTATGCGCAAGAACATCATTTGCATCTGCAATTGCCATATTGGCAGCATTATGAAAAAGGACCGGGTATCGTGTTAAAGGGAAATCCGGATAAATATGTAACAAAGATCGTTGTGCCATATGAAAGGGGATGAAAGAATGTTAGCAGCAGGAAAGGAAAGTGAAGAGGAAACTATAAAAGTGGTTAAAGGAGATTATAAGAAACTGTCGGAAGATGGAAGCGAAAGGATATCAGAAGATGACAAGGGAAGCATGTCAGAAAATAAAAAGGAAAGCATATCGGAAGATGGAGTAGAAAGAAGAGTAGCGGATTTAAAAAGAGAATTAGCCAAAAAAGATGCAGTCGCAACCTATCGGTGTTTGCAAAATGATCCTATGGTGTTAAAAGATTTGTGCGACATCATGGAATATGATCCATCTGCTTTAAAATACCAAGCGCAAAAAGTAGTCATGGAATTTGCCAAACATCAACCTTTGGAAGTCTTTACATATCATGATCGATGCAAAAGGTTATTGCACCATGAAAATGCTTTTTTGCGTTATGGGATGATTTCCATCATTGCCATGCTGATGCAGGTGGGAAATCAGGAAATGGCTGCTTGTTTTCGGGAATGCTATATGGAAAATCTGATGACACAGGAGATTGCTGCTTTTGGAAATACAATCAAGGGGATGCCGGCTTTGTTGCAATGGTTTCCCGAAGAGGAAAAGAAGCTTCTTATATGTGCGCAAAACATTGAAAATCATGTGTTTTATCATCATGGACAAATATCGATACCATGTCAAATGGTCGCTAGACGTCAAATATTAGGTTTTTTGAAGGATTGGTTTTGTAAAAGTGCTTATCCTAAGGAGTGGAAAGATTTTATTAATGAATGTGCTATGTGTCAGGAGGATAAGGTACAAAAAGCAGCCAAACAAGTTATGCGAATGTTAAATAAAAAAGTGATAAAAGAATGATTCATGTTGTGATAACCAATATAACAACAGATGAAGGAGGAGGTTTCTCAATGATAGCATCACCTTTAGCAAAAGTTTATGAGGCGTATAGTGCAGTTGCAGATGGCAGAGTAGAAATGAAAGAGGATGAAGCGTATGTAACTTCCAGTGATTATACGAAAAAGTATACGGTACGCTTTTTAGAAAATATCTATTCTTCGAATGATAATGCGACTATTTGGCAGCATTATGCAGGCTATCCAATCATAGCGGTCGTGTTGATGCAAGGAAAGGTAGCGATAAGAAAAGAAATCTTACCATATTTTAAGGATGTAAACTGGAAACAGCTGAATACAAAGTATAAAAATAATTATCAAGAGGCGATTACAGCATTCTTTAAGGAAAAACAGATTCATGAAGATATACAAAATATGATTGAGCAGGTAATGGAAGAAACGTTTGAAGAATTCTGCGAACTTTCCTTTGTGATTAAAGGAAATCGCGCGAAAAAGATTATGATAGAAGATGGTGTTTAAAGGTACTATAGAAAATGATTACCACCTATATCTGTGTAAAGATACTATGATAAGTGTAATTTGCGTAAAAGTGTTGAGGTCAACATAGGATTTCAGCACTTTTCTTTACGTAAAAGGCATGCATGAGGAAAGATGTAAGATTTTCTAATAGAAATTACAATCCAATCGTGCAACCGTTTACAGATTATGGTAAACTGTTTATGAAGAAAAGAAGGAGAAAATGAATATGAAACAAGACATGATTGTAATTCTAGATTTGGGCAGCAGTAAAAACACTAGATTAGCTCGTGAAATTCGTGAATTAGGCGTGTATAGTGAAATTTATCCACATGATATCACGAAGGAAGAACTGGCAAAATTGCCAAATGTGAAGGGTATTATCATCAATGGTGGACCTAATCATATCGTAGATGGGGAACGTATTGATGTTGATGCACATGTTTATACACACGGTTATCCGGTAATGGCAGTTGCGCATGCGTTGGCAACATGTGAGGATGTATTGAATGCATGGAGTGAGGATAAGGAAGAGCGTCTTGCTGTTTTGAAGAAATTTGTATTTGATGACTGCAAATGTGAAACAAATTGGAATATGAAAAACTTTATCGCGGATCAGGTAGAGTTGATTCGTGAACAGGTAAAGGATAAAAAAGTATTACTGGCATTATCTGGTGGCGTGGATAGCTCTGTTGTGGCAGCTTTATTGATTAAAGCAATCGGTAAACAATTAGTATGTGTACATGTAAACCATGGCTTGATGCGCAAAGGTGAGTCAGAAAGTGTTGTGGAAGTGTTTAAAAATCAATTGGATGCGAATCTGATTTATGCTGATGCGAGTGAAAGATTCTTAGGAAAATTAGAAAATGTTGCGGATCCTGAAAAGAAACGTAAGATTATCGGTACGGAATTTATTCGTGTCTTTGAAGAAGAGGCAAGAAAGCTGGAGGGTATCGATTACCTAGCACAGGGTACGATTTATCCAGATATTGTCGAAAGTGGTACAAAAACAGCAAAAATGGTCAAATCTCATCATAATGTTGGAGGATTGCCTGAAGATCTTGGTTTTGCGTTGGTGGAACCATTGCGTCAGCTGTTTAAGGATGAGGTACGTGCATGTGGTCTTGAATTGGGGTTACCGGATGAGATGGTATTCCGTCAGCCGTTTCCTGGTCCAGGTTTGGGTGTGCGTTGTTTAGGGGCTATTACGAAGGAACGCTTAGAGGCAGTGCGTGAGGCGGATGCAATCTTGCGTGAGGAATTCCATAATGCTGGCTTGGATAAAAAGGTTTGGCAATATTTCACAGTTGTGCCTGATTTTAAATCTGTAGGTGTACGTGATAATGCGAGATGTTTTGAATATCCTGTGATTTTACGTGCGGTGAATACAGTGGATGCTATGACGGCGACGATTGAGCAGATTGACTGGCCGGTATTGTTGAAGATAACGGATCGTATCTTGAAGGAAGTTAAGAATGTGAATCGTGTTTGTTATGACCTGTCACCAAAACCTACGGCGACCATTGAGTGGGAATAAAAATCGATATTAGATAAATTGGTGCGAATAACAAGCGTACAGTAGAATGCTAGGAGATTCGCACCAATTTGTTATATTATATATTGATATTTATAGAGCTATTTTTCTAAAATTATATTAATGTTAAGCGTTTCTTCTTTAAATGATATGATTTTAATGAAAATTTGCTGTCGCATCTTGTGAGAAGCGTGAATTGAAATTTGTAGCACTCCTCAGATACACCATGCCCTACTAGTCACATCTTGTGAGAAGCGTGAGTTGAAATATCTTTATCACTCCAATCTAAATATGCTTTATTATTGTCGCATCTTGTGAGAAGCGTGAGTTGAAATTTGTATATAGTAAGTGCCAAGCTCTAGATCATCAAAGTCGCATCTTGTGAGAAGCGTGAGTTGAAATCACCTTGGTAATATCATTGAAATACTCTTTTTCAGTCGCATCTTATGAGAAACGTGAGTTGAAATCAATAATTCTGAAAGTTTACAGTTTAGAGCAACACGTCGCATCTTGTGAGAAGCGTGAGTTGAAATTTTTTATTACATCCAAAGGTATCGCAATCAGCAGTCGCATCTTGTGAGAAGCGTGAGTTGAAATTGGTTATTTCCTGTATAGTTTCGATATCTTCATAGGTCGCATCTTGTGAGAAGCGTGAGTTGAAATCATTATCACATGTTGAGGCATACCTATGCAACAGGAGTCGCATTCGCGAGATGTGTGAGTTGAAATTGTCGGCGTTGCCAATTCGTGATATTCATTTCTAGTGTCGCATCTTGTGAGATGCGTGAGTTGAAATGTTGTATTTTGATTCATGTAAGTTGTAACATTTATACAAATGTATAATTTCCTCTTCATTAAGATTTTTAAGGATTAGTAACACCATCGGCATGCACATGAATCCAAACACACCAAATAATTTACCGCCTGCATACATACATAACAGCATTAACAAAGGATGCAGTCCCAACTGCTTTCCCATTAATTTAGGCTCTACTATATTACGTATTAAAGTAATAATCAAATATAATATTAATAATCCTATGGCTAATTTATGTTGCCCTTGGACATAAGAAAACAAAATCCAAGGTATCATAATACCTCCGGTACCTAATACGGGAAGTACATCAAAAACCGTAATGCCTAAGGCTATTAGCCAGGCTTTTTTTATATCTAAAATAGAAAGACCTATGCCTAATTCAAAGAATGTTAATAGCATTAATTTGATTGTAGCTATAAACATGTTTAAAAAGGTATGAGTGGCAAAATAACGTATAGATAATATGATTTTTTGTGTTTCTGGTGAGAACTGTTGAAAAAAGAAATTAGAAAGGTTATGGTAATCAGAAGTAAAAAAGAAGCTGGAAAATATGGCTATAAAAAAGGTTAAAAGGAATTTAGGTACTGAAGATAGTAAATTACTTAATATGCTTAGAATGTTTTGCGATAAGTCGGTAACAAATCCTGAAAGAAAATTTTGTAGGCCTTCCCAAATGGAGGTGATGGCACTTGATATCGCCCCATCATAATCCTTCCAAACTACTTGGACATGAGAGAAAGAATCTTGTAGAAAAGGTTCCATCGTGTTTTGATACCATTCGGGTATTTTAATAAGCACATCTTGCGTCCAAAAGTATATCTTCATACCGCAATAACTTAATATAATACCTAATAATGCATAAAAAAATAAGATGATGACAATGCTCCAAAACTTTTCATGTCCCTTTGTAAGCCTGACAAAAATACGGATAATGGGACGTAACATAAAGGCGATGAAAAAACCAAGAATGAATGGTAAAAGATAAGGGATAATATATTGAAAAAAGACATAAAAAAGGAGCATTAGAATGGAAAAATACAGAAAACGAATGATAAAAGCTCGTTGTTTTTCTGTATCCATCCTATGCACCCTCCTTTATGAATGATTCATTTTATGAAACATAGAGAAATAGGTTTTCATATAAAGCAGGAACGAGATCAGTAAGAATATGGTTGTAATGAGCAAAAGGATATCTGAGTATATAGTGTTTTTAATTGGCAACAAGAGCAGTAGAAACATTGTAACATAGAAAACTGCCGTCGATACCTTACCAAACCACTGCGCACCGTTCATATAACCGCCTTTTTTTCTCATATACAGCCAACATAAGAACATACTGGTTTCTTTGACCATGAATAAAAGAAACACCCATTTCATATGCTGAATCTTGAATAGCAGTACAAATACAATAGCAAACTGCAGAAGTTTATCTGCAAATGGATCTAACATTTTACCTATTTCACTTATTGCATTCGTATGTCTTGCGATATAGCCATCTAAGAAATCAGTAAAGCCACATGCGAGGATAAGAATAGCTGCGATCAGTTGTTCATCCTGCATATAATAATATATGAAAATAGGTACAAGAATTATGCGTAGCATAGTTAGTAAATTTGGTATGGTACAAATATCTGATTTTTTTATATACATGATATTCTCCTTATGTTTTTTGAAAATGCAATAAATTTATAAAAGTCGCGATTATATGTCCATTCAATTGTCCAAACAATGACGGTAGAGTTGGATGCTATAGTACATCATACTATATGAATTTGCACGAGGAAAAGCTTTTCCAAATCTTTTTGTTAATGTTTCTAAATGCCTCTTATTAGCATAAACTAATGATGTAAGTGATTGTGCATTGTTTTAAATATTGCTTCAATATTTGTTCTAGATATAGCTTCTTTTTTGTTAGGGAATGCTTTACTTAAACGCTCATGTGTGTGTTTACGTTTTTGATGCAGGGTATATCATGAACTTTTTGAATAAGTGATAATAAAATTTCATCAGCGTCGGTACTATCTAAAACGCGGCGAATACTTTCGCTTATAGGTTCTTCAAGTGGAAAAATCTGGGCAATTTTAAACTCTTTGACCAATTCTTTCATACTGTTCTCCACTTCCAGGAAATCCTTGTTTTTGCGTAGTAATGCCATAAGTGTTGATACACCATCATAGGTGAATAGGATAATTAACAAGATACAGAGTATTGCTTGTGCCTGATGTGGCAAAAGATTTATTGAATCATTTACAAATGGATGCAATACATAGTAAACAAATACGACCATAATACCGAAAAGCGTAGAATTTTTTAAACAAATACGTCCATTAATATTAAAAGGATATGTTGAATAATCCCACCACTTTGTATGGAAGAACATTTCCATTAGCCAGCTGGTTATGTATTCAAGTGCACTTGTAACAAGGATGCCTGCCACAAATAGAAGCAGTGGCTTAGCGGCAAAAGGTGTGAGCAGGTAAATAACAAGCATAGCTCCACAGCCATAAATTGGACAGTAGGGTCCTTCTAAAAATCCTCGATTTATGAATTTCTTGGCAGGAATGCTGCAATAGATACACTCACATACCCAACCTAAAAAGCTATAAGCGAAGAAGCATAAGATATAGAACATACGATATCCTCCTAGAATAATTCATACAGACGTTTATCAGAATAATCTTGTATGATAATCGGACAATCTGCAAATTTGCGTTTTTCTTTATCACTTACAACAATAACATACCAGCATTTTTTGCAGCTTGTACACCATTTTCTGTATCCTCAAAAATTACACATTCTTCTGCTTTAAGATTAACATTATGTAATGCTTCTAGATACATCTGAGGATCTGGTTTACTGCGTGTTACTTGTTGAGAAGTAATAACATAGTCAAAATAGGGAGTCATTTGTTTGTGTTTTAAGATGTGATTGACCACATCAGTTGCATTGTTTGTACATAGACATATTTTATAATTTTTCTGCTTCAGATAATGCAGGAAGGTTAAAGCTTCATTTTTCATAGGCGCATGATCATAATGGTTTAATAAGAATTCCATAACACGATCAATTAAATCTTGAGCTTCTTGTGGATTTTCTACCTCTTCACGGATCTTTTGTTCCATTTCTGAGAAGCTTCGTACGCGTGATTTTAAAACTTTTAATATCAATGTTTTTTGGACAGTCTTTAATTCACTTAATGCTTGCTTGAAATTGATATTTTCATAGGTATTGATGAGAGTACCATCCATATCAAATAAGACACCTTTTTTATTCATGAGGTTCCTCCTTTTCATTTATCATTTCTATAAATTGTTCTAACTTTTGTAATCCTTTTACGATGAGTTCTTTGTCTTTATCGTTATAATGATTCCATTGTTTTTGATAATGCTGATACATGGCATCATGGATCGTATGAATACAAGCTTTTCCAGATTCTGTAGGATATAATAAGACCACACGTTCATCACTCACGCTACGTTTACGAAAGATATATCCTAATTTTTCTAATTTTTTGCAGGTTACAGACATATTGCCTGCATCTTGTTGCAAGGCTTTTGCACAGGTACCTATTGTACAAGCGGTATGTTCTTGAATATGGGATAAAACACGGTATTGAAGTTCACTTATTTGGTATTTTTCATAGTAAGGACGTAGAAAACCAGTAGAACGATGGTTTAATTTGCGATAAATTCGTTCAATTTGTTTCTGATACGTATACATAGAAATATTCATATTTTCACCTTCTATATAATTTATATGTAGTTTACATATTTTAAACAGAAAAGAAAGAATTGTCAAATTTCTATTATAAAGATAATACCTCAAGCTATTATTGTACGAAAAGATTTAATATCAATGATTTTTATAAAAGTAAATAAAAAGAGTTTAAGTCTGTGTTATACTATTAAAGTCGGTTCTTATATTTAGATATATGACTAAAATAAGAGCTGTGAGTTGAAATTTATTTCATAACAATTAAGTAAAGCAAAAGCTCCGATTTATTCAAAATCGGAGCTTTTGCTTTATATTAATATTTTTTCTTGTTTAAAAGCTTTGACAATAGAAAAAATTGTGTTAATATTCTTATATAATAAGAACAATAAAAAAGAAGGAGAGAGTTATGAAGGCAGAATATAAATCAAAAGAAGAAGATTGTCCAGGTTACCATAAAAAAGAAAAAGAGATTAAGTTCGAAATAATGGCAAAAGAAAATATTATAGCTAAAATTATAAGTGTTATCTTTTGTGGGATAAAACATATATTATCTAATTTATTTTGAAGAAGTGATTGTGGTATAATGAAAGCATATTAAAAGTGGGGCATATATGAATAATCCAATCTTAGCACATCGTATCAAAAAAACAGAATATTCACAAACACTAAAACAGCATGAAGAAAATACAGCAGCTTTATGCCAAGTTTTTTTAACCACTTGTGAACTTGATAAAATTGGCTATTTAAGCGGAATACTGCATGATTTAGGAAAAGCTAAATCCTCTTTTCAAGCATATTTAATGAAAGATGAAGACACAGATGAAAAAATAAATCATGCTTTTGCAGGTGCTATTTATCTATATGATCATTTCTATAATTTGAAGAATACTAATGAAGTTATACAAAAATGCTTTATAGAATCCGTAAGTTTAATCATATTATCCCATCATTCAAAACTTTATGATATGTATAATCCGGATAAAGAAATGCCTTTTCATTCAAAAATAATGACAAAGAAAGAAATATTAGATTATGAAGAAAGCATAAATACCTTTTTCAGCATATTTGATAAAAGGTATTTGCAAACACTTATTCAAGAGGCTGTACAACAATATCAAACACTCTTTTTACGCATGAAAGAACATGTAATAAAATTAAAACCATTCTTAGAAGAGCAAGGTTGTAAAAAGAAAAATGGAACACTTTTGTATTTTCAATTAGGATTGCAAACGCGCTTATTACAAAGTGCTTTACGAGATGCAGATTGCTATGATACATATTTGTTCATGAACCATCCTACTTTATCTTATAACATACTTCAATCTCCCTATTTTGAAAAGAACCGCCTGCATATCTGGGAAACATTAGAAAAAAAACTAAATGCATACCTTTTAACTCTTCAACAGGGAAACAAGCAAACAGAAATCAATCAGTTACGAAATCAAATATCTTTAGAATGTTATCAGGCCGGAGAAAAAAAGCAAGGAATTTACACACTGGCTGCTCCTACTGGTTCGGGGAAAACGGTAGCAAGTTTACGATTTGCATTAGCACATGCAAAAAAACATAAACATATTCGTCATATTTACTATGTAATACCTTATTTGTCAATATTGACGCAAAATGCAGCTAACCTAAGAGATGTATTGGACGAAAAGGATGAAGCCATCATCTTAGAGCACTATTCTAGTCTTGTTATTGATGATGAACAGCATCAACTATTCACAGAACGTTGGGATCATGCGGTAATCCTCACAAGTTATGTGCAAGTATTAAATGCACTATTCCATGGGTCAAAACAAAATATTCGCAGAATGCATCAATTGACAGATGCGATTTTGATATTCGATGAAATTCAATCATTACCTGTGTCTTGCAAGAATATGTTTCAAACAGCTATTGACTATTTAACAGAATTTTGCGGGTCTACTGTTTTATTGTGTTCTGCTACACAGCCATTTCCTCCAAATAAATTAAACGCTATTCCTCCTTATGAAGAAATACTTTCTCATTTAAAAATATATAATGAAGCTTTTCAACGTGTCCGCTATGAAGATAAGACACAGTGTATAATGCACACAGATGAATTAGTGAAGGCAATTAGCGAGGATATGCAATTACGCCAATCAGCTCTAATCATCCTAAACCAAAAGAAAAGAGCTTATGATGTTTACCAGGAACTTAAAACTCTTTTGGATAAAGATTATAAAATATTCTTCTTGGCAAATACAATGTGTGCACAGCATAAAGAAGATATGATTAAAGAGATGACTGCAGCTTTACAGAAAGATACGAAAGTCATTTGTGTCAGCACATCTTTGATTGAGGCAGGTGTGGATCTAAGCTTTGAAACTGTGTGGCGTGCTTGTACAGGTTTAGACAGTATTATTCAAGCAGCTGGACGCTGTAATCGAAATCGTGAATATGAAGAAGGAATTACGTATATCTTTTCGGATGCTGATGAAAATTTATCAAGACTATCAGAAATTGCCAGAGCAAAAGCAATGACCCTTCGAGTATTGAAAAAATTCAGAGATGATCCACTTCAATATGATAATAATATCGCATCACAGAAGACATTACATTGCTATTATAAATATTACTATGAAAATCTTTCTGCTTATAAGAGCGAATCAGCCATCGAAACAGATTATATTAAAAAAGTTGGACAAGGGACTTACAATCTATATGATTTATTGTCAGAAAATGAACAAAGTATAAAGCAATTTAGTAATGATGAGAAAAAACAATGTGTTATGCGGCAAGCTTTTCGTAAAGCTGGCGATTTGTTTGAAGTAATACCTAATGCAACAACAACGGTAATCGTACCATATGGTAAAGGTAAAAATATCATCACAGAATTATGTGCGGATATAAAAGATTATAATCGCATTAATACGTTATTAAAACAAGCACAACGTTATAGCATTGAAGTATATACGCAAGGAAATTACTATCAAGATTGCTTTATAACTATAAAAGACTTGGGGGTGATGATACTGGATGATGGTTATTATGATAAAACATGTGGTTTTCACATGATGGCACAAAAAGATGGTTATTTTCTATGAAGAAAGGAGTGATGAAATATGAGAGAAAATAAAATTCAATTTAAAGTGCAGGGTCAATATGCATTATTTACGGATCCTATCACACGTATGGGTGGAGAAAAGATGTCGTATCAAATTCCAACCTATGGTGCTTTACGAGGTATTGTAGAAGCGATATATTGGAAGCCAACGATCGAATGGATTATTGATAAGTGTCGTGTGATGAAACAAATTCAAACAGAAGCAAAAGGAATGCGGCCTTTGGTTTATGATGGTGCCATCAGCAAATCGCAAGGGAATTCACTATCCCTTTACACCTATTTGTATGATGTAGAGTATCAGATTGAAGCACATTTTGTATGGAATGAAAATCGTCCCGATTTGAAACAAGATCGCAACGAAGATAAACATTATCAAATTGCCAAACGTATGCTGGAAAAAGGTGGCAAGCGCGATGTATTTCTTGGTACCAGAGAATGTGTTGCAGAAGTAGAACCATGCGTATTTGGCGAAGGAAGCTCAGCTTATGATGATGTTACGGCCATGACGTTTGGCTTAATGTTTCATAGTTATCAATATCCGGAACAAAGTGCGGATGAGAAATTAAGAGCGCTGTTTTTCTATCCACAGATGAAGTATGGCATTATTGAATTCCCGCAACAACAAGATTGTCCTATTCAAAATGATTTGCGTGTTATGAAAGAAGAAAAGCTGTTCATTCCCGGTCAGAATTTTTCCTTCTTAAAGGATGGTGATGAGGTATGAGCTGGGCGGTAAAGCTATGTGAAACTTATGATAATTGTTTGGATAAGGTAGGAATTGCCGATAATAATCATCGGATATTATTACCAATTGGTTATACAACCGTAAGTGCACATGTCGAATGTACGTTGTTTCATGATGGCAGTATACAAGCAAAACTTATTCAGAAAGCGGATGCGAAAACAATGATACCAAGTACCATCGATTCTTCATGTCGTTCGGGTAAGGATGCCAACAAGGTTCCCCACCCACTGTTTGATAAGCTTTATTTCATGGCAAAAAATCTTGCACAATATTCGGATGAAAAAAAGCTTTATGATAGCCATGCAATTTATATGCAACAACTGCAGGCATGGATCCAATCGGCACAAGGAAAACCGGGAACATTACTTTTAGAAACGCTTTATACATATTTGGATAAAGGAACATTGTTGCATGATCTTGTAGAGCAAGACATTCTGATTGTTGATGAGAATGGAAGACTTAGCAAAAAACGTATGATTGACACAGATAGCATTGATATCTTCAATTTAGTAACAGAACAGAGCAGTGCAGTACTTCGTTTTATTGTAGAGGATGAAGATGAGCACTTTCATAAACTATGGATGGAAGCAGATTTAATAAAGTCTTTTTCTGCATACTATGAACCGATGATTGAAAAAAAAGGGCTTTGCTATATTAGTGGGGAAAATACCTCACTATCTACAAAACATCCTAATAAGATACGCAATGTTGCTGATAAAGCGAAATTGATATCATCAAATGATACAACCAATTTCACTTACTTAGGACTATTAACTGATAGTGCACAATGTGCAGGTATTGGCTATGAAGCATCCCAGAAAATACATAATGCCTTGAAATGGCTGATTGAACGTCAAGGAAAGCTATATGGTTCTGGTGAATTAGCCATCGTTGCATGGGGATTAAAAAAAGTTGAGCTTATCAACCCACTAGACAATATCTTTGATTTTGACGATGGAAATGAGATTAAAATAGATATACAGGAAGATTATGCGTATGCATTAAATAAAGCATTATCAGGATACTATACCAAAAGATTTCAAGATCCAGATGAAGATGTTGTCATTATGGCTTTAGATTCTGCCACTACCGGAAGACTTTCAATTTCGTATTACAGTGAATTAAAAGGCTCTGCTTTCTTACAACGTATAGGTAAGTGGTATGCATCCTGTGCATGGCAAAATGTTATTCGTTTTGAAAAACATATGGATGCAAAAGGGAAAGAAATCTACCAACGTATACGTTACACCGGCACGCCTTCGATTAAGAGTATTATCCATTGCGCATATGGTAATAGCATTAAAAAAGAAATAGAAAAAGCAACAACAAAGGAATTATTAAGCTGTATCATGGATGGACGTAAACTGCCTTATGCATTAGTGGATCATATTTGCCAACGCTTATATAAACCCTATACTATGTCAAGTGGAGAATATGATGCTGATTTACATATCGGTTGTGCTGTTATAAGAAAATATCTGAATGATATAGCGTCAGAAAAGGAGGCCTGGATCATGGGACTAGATAAACAAAAAAAGGATATTAGTTATTTATGGGGACGCTTACTTGCTTATGCGCAAGAAGTAGAAAAAGAAGCTTTAGAAACTATGGGCGTAAGAGATAGAGAAACTAATGCGGAACGCTATATGCGACGCTTTCAGTTAAGGCCTTTAGAAACTTGGGAACAACTTTATCTAAGATTACAACCTTACCAGGTAAGGTTAAGAAAGAATAAAAATTATCGTTTTAAAGTCTTGAACGAAGAAATGAATGAACTGGCTAACACACTACTGAATGAAGAAAAATATCAGTTGGATGGTGCATTAGACAAATGTTTTATTTTAAGCTATTGCGCACAGCTTGATGAATTGCGATACAAAACAAATAAACAAGAAGAAAGCGAGGATAAATAATATGAGTACCTTAAAAAACAAGATTGATTTTGCAGTAGTATTTTCGGTTCGCTATGCGAATCCTAATGGTGATCCATTAAATGGAAACCGTCCAAGAACGACCTTAGATGGGTATGGAGAAGTATCTGATGTTTGTATTAAAAGAAAAATCAGAAATCGTATGCAAGATATGGGATACGATATTTTTGTACAATCTGAAGATAGAGCAACAGATGGATATGATAGTTTAAAAGAAAGAGCTGATAATAATGAGCAAGTCGTAGCTGCAAAGAAAGCTAAGAACAGAGGACTTTATGCAGAAGCTGCATGTAAATCATGGCTAGATGTACGAAGTTTTGGGCAAGTATTTGCCTTTAAAGAAAAAGGTTCAACAGCTGGCGTCAGTGTCAGTGTTAGAGGTCCAGTATCTGTACAATCAGCATATAGCATTGAACCGGCGGAAGTATCTGAATTGCAGATTACAAAGAGCGTAAATGGTGAAAGTGGTGATAAGAAAAGCTCAGACACCATGGGGACAAAGCATCGTGTAGATTTTGGTATTTATGTATTTAAGGGAAGTATTAATTGTCAATTAGCAGAAAAGACAGGCTTTAGCGAAGAAGATGCTGAGGTTATTAAGGAGGCACTGCGCACATTATTTGAAAATGATTGTTCTGCTGCACGTCCTGATGGTAGTATGGAAGTACTAAAGATGTTTTGGTGGAAGCATAATTGTGCAAATGGCCAATATTCATCTGCAAAGGTTCATCGTACTTTAAAGATAGATGTCAAGAAAAGCATGTCTTCTGATATAAATGATTATGAAATTTATACGGAAGATTATCCTGATTTAAAACCTGAAACTTATGAATAAATGGGAAGATGTAGATTTCCTTGATATAGCAGGTATTCAGCACTTTTCCTTTTGTCATAGACAGTGGGCATTAATACACATTGAAAAAGAGTGGGAAGATAACGATTTAACAGTTTTAGGATCGATAGTTCATGAACATGCCCACGATGGATCATTTACTGAAAAAAGAGGAGATATCTTAATCACAAGAAGTTTAGAAGTGCACTCTTATGCATTAAAAGCACATGGATTTTGTGATGTGGTGGAATTTCATAAAGATAAGCAAGGGGTAAAATTATTCAATAGGGAAGGCACATGGAAACCTTATCCTGTGGAATATAAAAAAGGAAAACCTAAAACAACTGAAATGGATCGTTTGCAATTATGTACACAGGCAATCGCTTTAGAAGAAATGTTTGATTGCAACATTGACAAAGGATATTTGTTTTATCATGAAATTGCTAGGAGAGAAGAAGTGGAGTTTTCAGAAGCATTACGGAAACAAGTAGAAAGCGCATTTCAAGAGATGCATGCATATTATGAAAAATCTTATACACCTAAAGTAAAACCTTCAGCAAAATGCAAACGATGTTCCTTACAAAACATTTGTCTACCTGAGATAGCTAATAAAGAATCAGTGAATACCTACATCAAGAGAAAATTGCATGAGGAAGCAGAAGATGAAAAAATTAAATAATATTTTATATATTACGTCACCAGATACCTATCTATCGCTAGATGGTGAAACGGTAAAGATACAAATAGGTGATGATAAAGAAAAACGTATACCTTTTCATAATTTAGAAGGAATTATCACTTTTGGTTATGCAGGGGCAAGCCCAGGCTTAATGCACGCTTGTGCTCAAAGAAATATTGCATTGACTTTTTTGAGTTCACATGGACGCTTTTTAGCTAGAGTAAATGGTGAGCAATACGGTAATGTGGTATTGCGAAAAAAACAATATCGGATATCTGATTCAGAGATGGAAAGTCTTGCCATCGCGAAAAATATGTTGATAGGAAAGATATATAATGCAAAGTGGGTATTAGCTAGGGTAGTGCGTGATCACGCGATGCGTGTGGATGTTAATGCTATTAAAAATGCTGCTTCCATCATGCAGGAATGTTTGTGCGATTTACAAAGTGCAAATGATCATAAAATGTTATTGGGCTTTGAAGGAAAAGCTGCTGTTGCCTATTTTGGTGTATTAGATGAACTCATATTACAGCAAAAAGATGTATTTTTCTTTCATGGCAGAAATAAAAGACCGCCAGAAGATAACGTAAATGCATTACTCTCTTTTGGTTATACATTGTTATCTCATGATTGTGCTTCCGCATGTGAAAGTGTTGGGGTAGATGCTTATGTTGGTTTTTTACATCAAGATCGACCTGGCAGAATTTCATTAGCCTTAGATCTTATGGAAGAATTAAGAGCTATCATGGTAGACAGATTCGTTATAACACTTATAAATAAGAAAATTTTAACAAGTGCTCATTTTATAAAGAAAGAAAATAATGCTGTTCTTTTAAATGAAGAAGGTAGACGAATATTTCTGGCAACTTGGCAAAACAAGAAAAACGAACAGATTACACATCCTTATCTAAAAGAAAAAATTGAATGGGGTATGGTGCCTTTTGTACAAGCACAATTATTAGCTCGGTACTTAAGAGGTGATTTAGATGAATATGCACCATTTTTGTGGAAGTGATGATTATGATGGTATTAATAACATATGATGTGAATACAGAGGATAAAGCCGGAAGAAAACGTTTAAGGAAGGTAGCTAAGCATTGTTTGAATTATGGATTGCGAGTACAGAATTCAGTGTTTGAATGCAATGTGAATCAAAAAGAATATGTTGAATTGCAGCATATATTATCTAATGAAATCGATGAAAGTAAAGACAGTCTACGCTTCTATCTTTTAGGGAACAATTATAAAAATAAGATTATTCATATAGGAGCAAAACCATCATTCGATGTTACGGAACCTTTGATTTTTTAAATGTTGGTGCGAATGTAAAGCTAACATAAATTTCTTAGGACATTCGCACCTATTTTTGATTATTTTAATTGGGTTTTTATGCTTTTATTTGATAGAAATTTGATTTTTATGTTAATTTAATGCAAATGTTGTTACTAATGTCAAGATTAAAATCAATATTTGCTGTCGTACCTCTTGTGAGGTACGTGAGTTGAAATTCTGCGTAGCGTAAAATGGGCAGATGCAGGCAAAACGTCGTACCTCTTGTGAGGTACGTGAGTTGAAATTGCATTACTACAATTACCAACGATTACATAAGCATGTCGTACCTCTTGTGAGGTACGTGAGTTGAAATACTATAACAATAGCACAGATGATTATAGTACGCGTCGTACCTCTTGTGAGGTACGTGAGTTGAAATAATTGTACCTAAACATTCTAAAACTGATCCATCGGTCGTACCTCTTGTGAGGTACGTGAGTTGAAATCATGCAGGGGTTAGCTTTAACACTTAATGAGATCGTCGTACCTCTTGTGAGGTACGTGAGTTGAAATGATATGCGATATTAACATATACACTGTTAACTAGGTCGTACCTCTTGTGAGGTACGTGAGTTGAAATATCGTCTAACTGCTCTTTTGTATAACACTCGCCAGTCGTACCTCTTGTGAGGTACGTGAGTTGAAATTTCTTTACCTCCTGTTCTCGTGCAATCATACGCGGTCGTACCTCTTGTGAGGTACGTGAGTTGAAATTACTTCTGCAGGTTTTAACATACTCATTAAGTCCGTCGTACCTCTTCTGAGGTACGTGAGTTGAAATAAATTGATAAACTTCTTGTGCATTTAGGCGCTTTAGTCGTACCTCTTGTGAGGTACGTGAGTTGAAATTTAGCGGCATCTAAATATTGATTAGAATCTTTTGTCGTACCTCTTGTGAGGTACGTGAGTTGAAATTCTTGCACGGCTACGAAACTCATTAATATAATGGTCGTACCTCTTGTGAGGTACGTGAGTTGAAATAGCTTTATGATCCATACGACATCAGATTTAACGAAGTCGTACCTCTTGTGAGGTGCGTGAGTTGAAATAGAACAGAACGTTAAGACGTACATAAGACGTTTGTCGTACCTCTTGTGAGGTACGTGAGTTGAAATTTCTTTTTTGATGCTGATGAAGGAATAGGATAATCGGTCGTACCTCTTACGAGAAATTCAGATATCTATATGTAAGTATTTACAAATAAAAAAGGCAAATCCTCTTTAGATTTACCTTCCATAATAACGCATTATTCTGCCTTTTCTGTAACATCCTTCATCTTCTGCAAACCAAAGATAATAAGTCCACCAACTACAAACCATAAAATATCAAAGGAACTAAAACTCAATGGTGCTTTTGGTGTTGACAATGTTTGTGGTCCCATGATGATGGCATAAAAAGAACCAATCATCATACCAATTATTAGAAATATCATAATCGAACGATGTTTATCTAAAGCCCATTTGATAACCCGCACTACTGAAACAATTCCCGCTAAGATCCCCAATGCAAAGACAATCAAGATTGGCAGATAATCTAAGTTAAAGCTAATCACCGCTTTAACAGCACTGATAATAGGAACATAGAGTCCAAAAATCAATAATAAGGTAGAACCACTAATACCAGGCAACACCATTGCCGAAATAGCAAACATCGCTGCAACAAATACATATAAAATTAAAGATATATTTAAACTGCTTAGATCCACCGTACTACCTTGCCCAGCAATCGGATTAAAATATGTAATCAATGCGACAATGGCAATACCGATAATACCGGCGATAATGCTACTGGCATTAAACTTCATATTTGCTCTTTCCTCTTTAACAACAATCGGAATGGCAAAAAGGATAAAGCCCATAAACAGAGAACTAATTTTATAAATTTGAGCATCAAAGATACTCGCAAGAATACTGACTGCCATTAAGAAACCAACGACCCAGCCAACCATAATTTTAATTAAGAAGATGATTGCTTCTTTTTTTTCTTGCATAGAACCTGCAACTAATGCATCTAAAGAACCAATAAATTTATCATAAAAACCTAGCAGGAAAGCTACGGTACCTCCTGATACGCCAGGAACACTGTCTGCCAATGCCATACAAAAACCACGAATGAAATTTAAAATCATATTACTATAACCGCCTTTCATGACCTTTATTATACAGGAAAGTCATCAAAAACCAATCGTTAAATGTAAAATTTCTGTTAAAAAAGCATATGTGTGATGTACATATGCTAATTCTTTGATAAATTTTCTCAACCATTCAGCTTTAAAATCTAAAGCCTATGGCAAAGGATTTTGTGCAGCTACATAAAGGGAATACCATTCTTCACGCGTCAATACGATATCACTTGCATCGATGATATCTTTGATATGTGAGGTATTGCATGAACCAAGTACCACCTGCATATTCGCAGGATGACGTAGTAACCAGGCAATTGCAATACCTGCCTTTGTTGTATGATAATGATCTGCTAATTCCTGTAACCGCTGATTCACTTCTGGAAATTTTGGATTATCAAGATAATTGCCTTCAAACATCCCATATAAGAAAGGTGACCAACATTGCATGGTAATCGCATGCAAACGACAGTAATCCAAGGTCATAGCGCCTCGTTCAATACCATGAGAGTCAAATGTATTTACATTCAAACCAGCGTCGATCATCGGGGTATGCAGAAGGCTCATCTGCATCTGATTAATTTCAAGTGGCTGTTGCAGCGCCGTTTTTAATAGTTCAATTTGATAAGGATTATGATTGCTAACGCCGAAATGACGTACTTTCCCGCTGCTGTATAACGCATCAAAGGCATCAGCAACTTCTTTAGGTTCCATTAACGCATCAGGACGATGCAATAACAAATAATCTAAATATCCACACTGTAGACGCTCTAAGCTCTTATTTACACATTCGATGATATAGTCCTTAGAAAAATCATAGTGATTGGTTTCACTGCGGTGAATACCACATTTGCTTTGGATAAACATCTTATCACGCAAGGCAGGCTGTTTTTTCAGCACATTCCCAAAAATAGTTTCACAAACACCTTCTCCACCATAGATGTCAGCATGGTCAAAAAAGTTTATCCCATGTTCAAGATCAAAATGCAGTAAAGCATCCACCTGTGTTTCACTTAGATTGGATATGCGCATACAACCTTGCATAAGGGAAGGAACCCGCTGTCCGCGAATCGTTACTTCTTTCATTCTTTTTTTCTTACATGCTGCTGTTCTTTAACAGTGGCATGTATTTTCCTTTCCGGTAAAGAATCAACACTTCGATGTGTTTATATCCTTATTTACCTCTTGCTTTCATTATAACAGTCTGATGAAAAAAGAACATGTATTTTTCTGCATTCTTACATGCAGTCTAGGCAACTATACCAGACCATTTCACTCACTTTACATACGATAAGAAAGAAAGAGGGAAAATTATGGCGATTAAAATTTTTATTGATCAAGGACATAACATAGGGAACGTCAATGCAGGAGCAAGTGGAAATGGAGTCGTGGAAGCTGAGGTAACCTATTGGGTCGGGATTTATCTGGCTGCTTTGTTATTTGCCGATTCCAATTTTGATGTTCGTGTATCCAGACGTACCTTAGATACAGTGGTAGGAACCGATCAGAGTTCCTCCTTACGTGCGCGTGTCGATATGGCCAATGATTGGCCGGCAGATTATTTTATCAGTATCCATGTGAATTCTAATCCCAATCCAGCTATCAATGGAACAGAGGTATATGTATATTCATTAGAATCTACAGCAGCTGAATTGGCTCATGAAGAACTAGATTCCATTGTTGCATTTGTTGGCACAAAGGATAATCTGGTAAGAGCAAATCCTTCATTATATGTATTGCGTAGAACAGCCATGCCAGCGATCTTGGTAGAACTGGCATACCTTAGCAATCCTCAAGATGCGGTGAAACTTAAAAATGAACAGTTCCGTTTTGCCTTTGCCATGTATATCGGTTTGTTGAATTACTTTAATTTACCATATGAATTATAGAATCATCCACATCCTTATTTAAAGCTACCTAAAGGATAAAAATAAAAGTAACTTGCGAAATGAAGCCTAGTATGATTTGTAAGGAAGAATTTTAACCTACCATCATCCCATTAGGAACCCCGTGTGTTAAATTCAGCTATTCTAAAATATCGAGTGCTTTATCATGAGGATCGTTTTCAAAAACATCGTTTATATCATGTCATGAGTCTTGATATGCAACTATAACATAGAGCCATCTGCATAGGTAAGAAAAAAGTGTGGAAATGTTTGGTTAATCAGCAAGGTGGGTATCGTCTAAAGGGTAAATTTAGATGTATAGAAGAAAAAAAACAGGGAAAGATGCAGATGAAGATATAACGAAAAGACTGTAAGAGGTTACACTTGGAAAGTAGTAAAAAAGCAGAAAAATAGATGGAAAATGTTAGATATTTAAGGGATTATACGTTATAATGTTTTACTGTAAGAATTTGAAAAGGTGAGTGTATGACAGAAGTAGAATTTTTAGAAGAATATGATCTAAAACTGGATGAACAACAAGTAGCTTTATTGACGTTGCAGCAACATCCAATGCTTGTGAAAGGTAAATCAGGGAGTGGTAAAACATTCCTTTTCTTGAGCCGTATTGCTTACCTATTGAAGAGTGAGATGGCGCAAAAGGAAGAAATGCTGAATATTGTTTATGATAAACGTATGGCAAAAGAGATGACGAAACAGTATCGCTTCTATTTTGGGGATGATGGTGAAATACCATCTTTTGTGGATATCTATAGTTTTGCTTATGCGCTGATTCGTCGTCATTGTGAAGCAACAGGAAGATTGTTACCTAAGGCTTATCGTGATATGAGCAGTGTGATACGTCGTTTATGTAAGGATATGTTTGCCATTACCTTAACAAAGGAACAATGCAGCGAAGTAATGGGGAAGATCAGTGAATGTCGCAATTTGATGATGCCGGAAAAACAGATAGCAGAAATCATGATAGCGGATAGGAAGAACCTTGATTTTCTTGCGTTATACAAAGAATATGCAAAGTTCAAGGATAAAAAAGATATTTATGATTATGATGATATTTTAGCCGTTGCTACGGAGATTTTAGTAAAAGATACGGTGCTATTAGAAGATGTGAAAAAGCATTGTCACTTTGTTCACGTGGACGATGCTCAGGAACTGAGTTTTCTTGCGCATATGTTATTAAAGATGGTTTCATCTTCAACACATGAGTTATTCTTATGTGCCGATATGGATGTTTCCATTGCTCAGCATAGAGCTGCCTATCCACAGGCTTTAGATGCCTTTACACAGACCTATACCAATGGAGAAATCTTAACCAGAAATGGTAATTATCGTAATAATGCGACAATTACAGATGCCTGCAATCGTTTTTATTATAAAGATAAAGAAGGTCTGCAAAGTATCTCACAGGAAACATGTGAATTAAAGTTCAAAGGTTTTGCGGATTTATCTAAATTATATGCTTATGCCTTGAAAAAGGTAGAAGACGAAGAGGAAACGGCTTTCTTATACCACGATTTTGCAATGGCAGTACCTTTGATTGAATTATTTAAAGAAAAAGGTATTTCATTCAGTTATCAGGGCAATATGAAGCATTTCTTACAAGATAAGTTTGTTAGAGATATGTGGAACTTTATTGAACTTTTAATAGATCCTAGAGATATGCGAGCTTTTTATGAGGTATATGAAGCCATGGGATTGGATATCTCGAAACGTGTTTTATTAGAAGTCAGTGAACGTTTAAAAGCAGATGAAGCGGTAGATGTATATCAGGCACTTATGGAAAGCAGCTATAAACAAGCAGGTAAGAAGAAATTAGCTTCTTTAATGGAACGGATTCGCATGGCTGAAAATAAATCTACTTTGGATATGGTCATCTTTATTAAAGAGAAAATGGGATATAACGAAACCTTACGCAAAGAAGGAATCGCTATGAATGCTCCTGTTATTTTAGCTTTTGAGATACTGGCACAGCGATATGAAGATCCGGATGAATTCCTATATCATTTAGGTGCATTAAAAGATTATCAGGCAGATCCTATCAGTCGTATTACGATTTGCTCTTTAGGGGATGCAAAAGGTTATGAATACGATCGTGTATGCATTTTAGATTGTATTCGTGGGATTCTTCCTCAAAAAGAAGATAGTCAGAAAGAGCGAATGTTGTTTTATCATGGGATGACAAGAGCGAAGCATGAACTGGAGTTTTTGGCCAGCAAGCGTTGTACGACACATCGTTTGGAAATATCTCCTTATCTGTATGAACTACATGAAAAGATGGAAGAAGAAAAAAGAAAAGAAACAGCGACAGTTGCAACACCTACTGCTAAAAAACTGCGACCAACTTCTCTTAAACGAGGGATGATGATTCGTCATGTGCAGCTTGGTGAAGGTAAAATCATGAAAATTGCGGATGGCATGATGCATGTGAAATTTGCGGATGGTCTTAAGCAGATGAATATGAAGTTATGCATTGCGAATAAATTGATAGAGCTATGCTAATTTTATAGAGATGAAGAAGGTGTGTGTGTTCTCTGAAAATTAAGTTTTGCTTATGAAGGTGGGGCACGGCTAAGTAATTAGGAGGATGGATATCCTAATTGGCTTAGGCAAAGTCTTATAAATAGGTAAGAAGCAGGAAGTGATCCTATGGCGATTGAAAAGGTAAGGCTATTAGGAATTTACAGGGAACTCATCATTAAGTGATACCCTATAAGATAGACACGATAAAAAAACGTGCTAAGCTTATAGGGTTTTCTTGTAGTAAAAGAAAGGGATGATAAAAGAAGGGAACAACCAAGAGCAAATAGAAAAACTTGCTAAAGCTAACTATGTTAGAATCAAATGAAAAGCATGTGGTATTTACAGATGAAGTTAAGCCTTTGGTGTTATATAATTATAAGATGATGAAGATGGTGAAAAGTTTTAAAGGTGAAGATAAAATTTACAATGATCATAAAGAAGAAAAACCGTGTTATACTTAACATATATGAGGAGGAAAAGGGATGAAGGAGCAATATGTAATTTTTGATTTAGATGGTACGTTAATTGATAGCGAAGAGGCTGTGCTAAAAACGTGGCAGCAGACGTTACAAGCACAGGTGAATAGATATTTTACATTAGAAGCGTTACGTGTGGTTTTAGGCATTACCAGCAAAGCTGCTTTAGCGAAATTGCAAGTGGATGTAAAGGATGATTTTGAACAACATTGGATCAAGCAATATGAACGATTCGCAAAAGAAATGAAGTACTTTGATGGTATGGAAGATATGCTTTGGGAACTGACACAAAAAGGATGCACGTTAGGCATTGTCACTTCTCGCAGTAAGGAAGAATATGATCGATATTTTACTCCTTTCCAGTTCGATAAACGATTCTCAATCATACTATGTGCGGATGATACCGCAAAACATAAGCCTGATCCAGAACCACTTTATAAATATTTAGAAGTAAGTGGTGCCGATAAAGCTAATTGTCTTTATATTGGCGATATGTTAACCGATATACGCTGTGCAAAGGCTGCCGGCATGCGTAGTGGTTTCGCTAATTGGAAACAGTCGAATATAACCAGTGAGGCGGATTACATCTTTACCAATCCTAAAGATATTTTATTGTTATTTTAACTTATCGATTACTTTGTGAGATACGTGAGTTACAATATAAAGAAGGCTACCTTGATCGTATCTCTTGATCACTTATGAGTACTTTGCGAAGTGCTGATGCGTCTTATACGAGCATCCTCTTACAAAGGAAGGTCACAGATTCATTCATTGGTATGTACAAATTGTATGCACAAAAAAAGCCTTCCATAGAAGGCTTACTTTGTTATATGGCGCCTTAAACAGGACTTGAACCTGTGACCTGCCGGTTAACAGCCGGATGCT
>ERZ826396.1460-NODE-1460-length-25647-cov-12.381096_pt1 | contig 25647 bp, 21 predicted proteins | sample MGYA00519926_ERZ826396 | MGnify/ENA primary metagenome ERZ826396 (study PRJEB31778, sample SAMEA3449230) | human gut metagenome | biome: human gut; feature: human-associated habitat; material: faeces | place: United Kingdom | collected 2010/2012 ... | reverse complement strand
CCGCGCTCAAGGCGCACACCGGCGTGCGTCCCGCCAAGGTCATCGTGTATGATGCAGGCAAGCTGGGCACGTCGTCCGAGCACAAGGCATCGCGCTTCATCGATGAGCGTTGCCGGTAGGTTCTGGCGGCTTGACGGCCGCCGAAACGGCTCGACGCTGCGGTCGGCTGTGGCATCGAACCTGGCGCGCTGGCGAAGGCTCACGTACCAAAGCGCGTGGAGCACGCCGCATCTGCCAACGCGAGGCGCCAATCTTGCGCGACGAGCGCGCAAGATGCGCCCGCTCGGGCGCATAGCGAGGAACCGAACAAGCCAAAGGGCTTGTTTGCCACTGACTGATTTGAACACGCGAGAAGGAAATCCTGTTGAAAGGAACCACCTATGACCACTGAAACCACCTTCGCCGTCTCCGGACAGCACTACCTGTTCAACGTGCAGACGTTCGCGCACGTGGTGTTGGCGCTCGGCGGCGATGCGTACCGCTACGCCCTGCGCGACCGCACCACGCAGGGCGTCATCGACGACGTCGCAAGCGGCAAGAGCCAGCTGGGCGTGCTGTTCGAGACCTCGGCCACGGCTGACGAGGTGAACGCGGCGCTCGACGCGGCGGGCCTCGAGTTCGTCGAGCTCATCCAGTCGGCTCCGCGCGTGGCGCTGCCGAAGAGCCATCCCATGGTGAACGCCGAGAGCCTGACGCTCGAGGACATGGAGGACTTCCCGTATCTCTACTTCGAGCAGGACGCGGATTCGCCCGTAGCCTTCGCCGAGGAGGCGCTTGCCGATGCGCCGCGTGCCAAGAGCATCGCGTGCACCGACCGCGCGTCGCTGTCCGAACTCATCGTGGCGCTCAACGGCTACACGGTGACGAGCGGCATCCTCGTGGGCATCTCCGACGGCGCCGGCCTCAACACCGTGCCGCTCGACACCGACGTGCAGCTGCGCCTCGGCTACGTGGTGCGCAAGGGCGAAGAGCTTGGCGAAATCGGCCAGCGCTTCGTGGACACCCTCAAGAAGAACCTCGTGAAGTACGCACGGTTCTAGCCGCGAACGCGGGCGATGCAAAGCGGGCCGGGGGCGGGCGCATGTCCGCCCCCCCGTGCATGTATGGAGGCGCGAAGGGTGTCAGCCCTCGGCGAACTCGTCCTCGTCCCAGGGGCGGTTGGCGACGTGGCGGCCGTGGCGGGCGCGGCCGCCGGCAAGGTCGACCGCCTCGTCGCTGGGGACGTCGTCGCGCGGGTTCGTATCCCATTTCGCATGCACGCGCTCGCGGCGCTCGCGTTGGGCGCGGGCTTCGCTCGGACGCAGGTGACGGCTCGTCGCATGCGCCTCCTCTCGGGTGGCATCCTCGCGCGCGAGCGCCGCGCGGATGCGCAGGTACTCCCAGAACAGCAGCACGAGCAGGATGCACATGACGATGAGATAGCCGATGACGGCGCCCGGCAGCCCGGTGAAGTTCACGAGCAGCACCGGCACGAACAGCGAGAATCCGAACGTGATCAGGTAGAGCTTCGTCACGGCCCGCTGCCTTCTGAGCACGGTGATCACCTGGTAGAGAAACTCAATGGCGGCCGTGACGCCGCCAGCGGCCAGCATGATGAGCGCGAGTTCCCGGAACTGCTCGAAGTCGAGCCCGTATAGAAAGCCCATGACGGGGATGCCGATCCAGCTCATGAGCAGCATCACCGCGCCCGTAAGGACGATGATCATGGCGAAGATGGCCACGATGATGATGTTGAACTTCTTGCGCTTCGAGGGGTCGGCCCATGCTTGGGCCATGCGCATGGTCAGCGGCTTGTACACGAATCCGGCGGTCAGCAGGATGGCGTGGGCGGGGAAGTACAGCGCGTTGAAGTACAGCTGGTTGTCGTAGGAGAGCACGCCTTCCATGACGAACTTCGGCATGTTGTCGATGAGGTTGTACATGAACAGCGCCACGAACAGCGGGAAGCACTGCTTGAAGAGGGTCGCAACGCTCGACAGGCTGGCCCGCCGCGACTTCGGCGTCTCGAACAGCGTGAGCGGCAGCGTGAGGAACAGAAACGTCGCAACGGCGACGACGGCCATGATGACGCATGCGATTGGCAGGTTGCGCGTGACGAGCAGCGCCAAGCTGAACACGAACAGCACGGTCAGCGAGCGGAACGCTTGCGAGATGCCGGCCAGGTACAATTTGTCGGCTTGCTGCAGACGTCCTTCGTACACGTCCGCGAGCGCATCGATCATCTTGTACACGTACACGCCCCCGCTGATGACGAGCATTTCGCCCGCATAGCCGCGAATGGAACAGTAGACCGCCCCCACCGCCAGCATGAGCGCGCAGGTGATCCAGCGGTTCACCTGGTAGTCGGCGAACGAATGCTCCTCGTCAAGATCGGAGGCCTGGTAGGTGCGCACACCGTAGTTGCCCACGAACATGAGCATGAGGGCGGTGATGAACGCGAGCGAGAACATGCCCGCCTGCTCCACGCCTGCAAGCTGCGTGACCACGATGGTGAGGATGGGGAACACCATGCCCCACGTTCCCACGCCGACGGTGTTCCACACGTAATCGCGGGTGGTGCGGTGCGCGGCGTATTCGGCTTCTTGGCCGGTCAGCGAGCGTTCGGACACGGCGCCGAGCAGCCGGTTGCACCAACGGTTGACGCTGCGGGTGATGAAGTTGGGTCTGCGCGGCGGTTTGCCGGACGCATGGCGCTCGCGTTCGCGGGACGACGCTCCGAGAAAGGGCGTGGAGTCCGAAGGACGGGCGGCGCTGCCGATGGTGTCCGCGTTGGGAGAGGTGGGGGCGCACTGGTCGTTTCGCCCGTGTTTTCCCTGATGGACATGATCTTTTGGCGTGCGGCTCATGATGCGAGTCCTGTTTCTCCTTCATGCGATGCTCGGTTTGCCTTGCCCCATTATAGAGGTCGCGCCATGCGCGCTCTACAAGATTCATAGCGAAGGCAAACGGGCGTGGCGGGCCGCGAAGGGGTTGGGGCGTGCGGCTGCGGTGCGGGCGGGGTGGGGATGCGCGGCACGCGGTGCGGCGGTGTTGCAGGATGAGGGCGCGGGGATGAAGCGGGCAGTTGCGGAACGTCCGAGGGCGCAGTTCGGCCGTCAGGGTTGCCGCAACTTCCCTTTTGCACCCAGATCGAGAGCGCGAGCGCTATACTGGCATGACCGACATGCAGAGGCGAAGGGGGAAGGCCCATGATCGAAGTTCTGTGGCATGGACGCGGCGGGCAGGGCGCGTTCACGGCCGCGCGCTTGCTGGGAGCGGCGGCATCGCTTGCCGAGGGCGCGCATGCGCTGGCGTTCCCCTCGTTCGGTCCCGAGCGACGCGGCGCGCCGATGCGCGCGTTCACGAAGCTGTCAGATCGGCCCATCGGCGATCGCAGCGCCATCGTCCGCGCGGATTACGTCGTGTATCTGGACGATACGCTGCTGGGCGAGGGATGGGATCGCGAGCTCAAGGCGAACGGGGTGGTTCTGGTGAACAGCACGCGCACGTTCGCCGACGACCGCATCGTCTCGCTGGATGCCGACGGCATCTCGGCGGCTGTCCTGGGACGGCCGATTCCGAACACGGCGTTTCTGGGCGCGCTGTCGGTTCTGTGCGACCGGATCGGCCTCGATGACGTGAAACAGGCCATCCGCCAGTACATGCCGAAGAAGCTGCACGAGAAGAACATCGCCATCGTCGAGGCCGCTCGAGAGGCGTTGGCGGGGGCCGCGGCGGCGTCGCCTCGGACGCCCCAGGGCTTGGCTGCCGGCGCTTCCGATCTGGTCGTTTTCGATTCCGGTTGCGCTGCTGCTCCCGCTGCGCGCGTCGAAGGAGCATTGGGCGCGGCTTCTCGGAAGGACGGCGTCCGCATTCCCGCGCTGCGCGACGGCGCGCTCGATCCCGCCGAATTCGCGCACACCACCTGTTTCGAGGCCGGCTATCTTGTGGCCAAGAACGCCGGATGGCGCAACACGCGTCCCGTCATCGACGCGGGCGCGTGCACGGGGTGCTTGCAGTGCTACCTCTACTGCCCTGACGGCGCCGTTTACAAGGCCCCGTCGGATTCTCAGCCGGCGGCGCGGGTCGACGTTGCGGCAAGCGCGGCCGTTCGCGCCGATGTTGACAATCGCGCGACGGTTCCCGTGCAATCGGCCGTGGCCGTCGACTACGACTTCTGCAAGGGATGCGGCGTGTGCGTCACGGTGTGCCGGTTCGGCGCGATCGCCATGGTTGCCGAACGCGGCGAAAGCGAGGGTGGTGTTCGATGAGGCGGTTTCTTTCCGGCGACGAGGCGTTCGCCGAAGGCGTGCGGCTGGCGCGTCCGCAGGTGATTTCCGCGTACCCCATCACGCCGCAGACGGTGGTGGTGGAGCGTCTTTCCGAGATGGTGGAGGCCGGCGAGCTGGCGGCTGAGTACGTGCATGTGGAAAGCGAGCATTCGGCGCTGTCGTGCGCCATCGGCGCGTCGGCCGCGGGTGCGCGCACGTTCACAGCCACGTCGAGCCAGGGCTTGCTCTACATGGCCGAGTGCCTGACGTACGCGTCGGGCGGGCGGTTTCCCATCGTCATGATGAACGCGAACCGCGCCACCGCGCTGCCGTGGAACATCTACGGCGACCAGCGCGATTCGCTGGCGCTTTTGGATCACGGCTGGATCCAGGTCTACGCCGAGGACAACCAGGAGGCGCTCGACCTGGCGCTCATGGCCTACGCGGTGGCCGAGGACGCGCGCGTGCGCACGCCCGTCATGGTGAATCTCGACGGCTTCGCGCTCACGCACACCTACGAGACGGTGGACGTTCCCGCGCCTGAGCAGGCCGACGCGTTCCTGCCGCCCTACGACGGTTCGGGCAATCGGTTCGACTTCGAGCATCCGGTGAACATCGGGTTCTCGGCGGGGCCGGAGTACAACCGGTATTTCAAGTATTGGGAGCATCGCGACATGCTGGAGGGCGCGCCGTGCGCGATCGAGGCGGCGGAGGCGCGTTTCGCCGAGGTGTTCGGACGTCGCTATCCTGGCATGATCGAGCGCTTGAACTGCGACGATGCCGACGTGGTTTTGGTGACGCTGGGCTCTGCCGCCGGGCTTGCGCGCGGCGTGGTGGCGAAGCTGCGCGCGCAGGGCGTGCGCGCGGGCATGCTGCGCATCCGCTACCTGCGCCCGATGCCGAGCGCGCTCATCGCCGAGGCGCTTTGCGGCGCGCGTGCCGTGGGCGTTTTGGAGAAGGACGTGTCGTTCGGCGCGGAGGGCACGGTGTTCACGAACGTGAACTCGGCGCTGCACCAGGCGGGCGTGCGCGTGCCCACCTACAACTTCATCGGCGGCCTCGGTGGCGACGACATCTCGGAAACGCAGGTGGAAGGCATCTTCGCGGCGCTTGCGCAGGTGGGCGTGGACGCGGGCGACCTGCCGCGCGTGAGCTTCCTCGGGATCGATTCGCCGGCAGACACCGTTCCGTCGGCTTGCGGGCTGCCGGAACGCGCCGACGCTGCGGCTTTCCGCGGTGCCCAATCTCGCGGCGCTGGCGAAAGCTCGCGTGCCGAAGCACGTTTCGCCTCCGTCACCCCCGCCATCCCCGCGATCTCGGGCACTGCGGAAACCCTCGCTGACTCAAGCGGACCTGCGATCTGCGACGAAGGAGGTCGGTAGCCATGGCCGTCACCGCCAAGAACATGACCGACGACGAGCTGTTCTTCGGCCACAAGGCCTGTGCCGGTTGCGGTGGATCGCTCGCCGTGCGTGCGGCGCTCAAGGTGCTGGGGCCGAACGCTGTGGCCGCGCTGCCGGCGGGCTGCATGAGCGCCGTCGGGTTCAACTTCCCACAGCTCGCTTTCGCCAACAACGCGATGATCACGCCCTTCGCCGCCACCGCCGCCGTGCTCACCGGCATCGAGGCCGGTCTGCGCGCGCAAGGCAAGAAGCCCGACGACTGCACCGTGGTGGGCTTCGCCGGCGACGGCGGCACGGCCGACATCGGCTTGCAGGCGCTCTCCGGCGCCATCGACCGCAACGACGACGTGCTCTACATCTGCTACGACAACGAGGCGTACATGAACACGGGTATCCAGAAAAGCTCGCTCACCCCGTTCGGCGCCAAGACCACCACCACGCCCGCCGGCGCCAACGCCCACGGTTGCCTAACGCAGAAGAAGAACCTGTTCGAGATCGTGGCCGCGCACGGCATCCCCTACGCCGCCACGGCGAGCGTGGGCTACCTGCCCGATTTCATCCGCAAGGTCGAGCGTGCCCGCGCCATCCGCGGCACGCGCTATCTCCACGTGATCGCCCCGTGTCCGACGGGCTGGGGCTGCGACGTGGACGAGACGGTGGACATCGCGAAGGACATCGTGGACTGCGGCCTGTGGTATTTGGCCGAGTACGAGGGCGAGCAGGTATGCGGCAGGACCGGTGGCCGCTTCAAGCTCAACCGCGACCCGCGCGAATTCTCCAGCGTGGAGGCGTACCTGCGCCGCCAAGGCCGCTTCCGCGCGCTGTCCGACGACGAGGTGGCCGCCGTCGATGCCGCCCGCGACGCCAAATGGGAGGCGATGCGGCGGGAGTGGGTTTGATGGGGTTGGGTCGCCGATAGATGCGAAGGGCGTTGCTGATGATGGCAGCGTCCTTTTCTTTGTTCCTTGCCATATACTCGATCATATGATATAGTTCTGTCTATCATAAGATAGACAGATTGGAGTGATCGTGCCGCATGATCTTACCGCGCAGGACGTGAAGCGCATTCGAGAGAAGTACGGGTTGACGCAACAGGGGTTCGCCCGCTTGCTGGGGCTCGGCGAGGCGAGCGTGGTGCGCTACGAGAACGGGCAGAAGCCCAGCAAGGCGAACGCGAACCTCATACGCGCGGCGAACGATCCCGCTTTCATGAGGGGCTGCCTCGAGCGCGACGGCGAGCTGCTTTCGATCGGCCAGCGCGAGAAGACCGAGAAGATCGTGTACGCGCTGATTTCCTTCGACGAGGACGGAGATGTTATGGATATCAACGAGATGTATGAGATCACGCTGCAGCAGGAAGTGCTGATCGAGCAGATTGCCCAGGTGATGGGCGATGTGTCGCGCTTGCACACCGCCGCTCAGAAGAGGGGGGATGCGGTTTCTGTGGCAGTGTACGAGGATGTGATGAGGCAGCTTGCTTTGATTCGGCCAGATGTCACTCGCCGGGAGAATTCAAATGAGCTCAAGCTGTCTGAAATCAGGGGTCAAATTGCATGTTTGAAGCGCCTTGCTGAAAGTCGAGAGGCGAGAGCGGCTTGATATGGGCAAGCTCGAAGACTATTCGGACAATGAATTCTGCGCGCAGTTGCGGTTGATTGTAAGCGCGCTTCTTGCGGACGTGTCGTGTGTTCCGACAGGCCGTCCTCGCGCATTTCTGCTTGGAGGGCAGAGCGGCGCAGGAAAAACCACACTGCATCGATTGCTTCAGGATTCTCTTGACGGAAACGTGATCGTCGTCAACGGCGACGAATACCGCTCGCGGCATCCTCGGTTCTGCGAGATCGTCGCGCGCTACGGCGTCGATGGACCGGCGCATACGGCGGCGTGGGCGGGGCGCATGGTCGAAGCCGTTGTGGACTCGCTGTCCGTGATGGGCTACAACCTTGTGATCGAGGGGACGCTGCGCACGTCCGAAGTGCCGCTTAAAACGGCGGCGTTCTTGCGCGAGCGCGGCTATGAGGTTTCGCTCGCGCTCATGGCGGTGAAGCCGGAGATATCGCTTATCAGCTGCCAGCTGCGCTACGAGCAGATGCGCCTTGCGGGCACCGAGCCGCGCGCGGTGGACCCCGCGCACCACTTCGCCATCGTCGAGGCCATTGTCGGGAACTTGAAAACGCTCGAGGATTCGGACCTGTTCGACGGCGTAAGCCTGTATTCTCGCAGCGAGCAGTGCCTGTTCAGCAGCACCAGCGACGAGGGGCGGGCGAGCGAAGCCCTCGAACGCATCCTGTTCGGGGAATGGACGGAGGAGGAGCGCGCCCATCTTGCCTATTTGGAGCAGCGTCTACGGGCCCTGCGCCGTTGCGATCCTGCCGAAGGGTAGTGAGAGGCAGACTGTTTTGGATCGGGCGCTTCGAAGCTGCGCATGGCGCGTGGGTTCCCCGCCCTCATGCGGTAAGGGGAGGGGTGTTAGGAGTTCGACGTTATGGGCCATTCGCTCGGCTGTAAGCCGACGGCATGCGGAGCGCGTTCGGGTTCGATCTTGGTCTGCGCCGCAGGGCTTACCCGGGTTTGGCTGCGTGTTGACAGCGAACAGCGTGCATCGGCGCGACCGCTTTGCGCGAAAAGGAGGGACGTATGGATTTTCGCTCCGTGGAGGTGTATCGCGAGAACGACAGGCTTGAGGCGAAAGCCGCGCAACTCAACTTGCCGCGCAGCTTATGGGAGACGTACTCGTCGTTCGCCAACACCTCGGGAGGGCTTATTTTGCTGGGGGTGGAAGAGCGGGGCCGACGGCTTTCCATTGCGGGCGTATCGAATCCTGACAAGCTGCTCGACGATCTTTGGAATGCCGTCAACAATCCCAAAAAGGTGAGCGCGAATGTGCTTTCCGAAAAAGACGTCGAAGTCGTTTCCGTGGAGGGGAAGACCGTCATCGCCATTTCGATTCCTCGAGCGGACAGGCACGTGCGCCCTGTGTTCATCGACAACAATCCACTCACCGGCACGTTTCGGCGCAACCGCGGAGGAGACTACCGGTGCGGCTACGAGACGGTGCGCTCTATGATGCGGGATGCGGCTGACGAGCCTCAAGATCTTCGCATTGTGGAGGACATGGTCGCAAGCGACCTCGATTCCGACACGGTGCGGCGGTATCGCAACCGTTACAACCAGTTCAACGAGGATCACGTGTGGTCGAGCTTGCCGGATGACGAGTTTCTCGTGCGCATTGGCGCTGCGCGCCATGCGGAAGGGGGAGTTGTTCGCCCCACCGTAGCGGGGCTGCTCATGTTCGGAGAGGATTGGCGCATCATGCCGGAGATGCCCCAGTACTTTCTCGACTACCGCGAACAGGGCGACCCGACGTTGCGTTGGGAGGATCGCATCACGTCGCAGACGGGCGATTGGAGCGGTAACGTGTACGATTTCTTCTTCCGCATATACCAAAAGCTCGTCCAGGCGCTCAAGATTCCTTTCAAGTTGGAGGGTATATCGCGGATTGACGATACTCCCGCCCATAAGGCGCTGCGCGAAGCGCTTGCGAACTGCCTTGTGAATGCGGATTACTGTGGTCGGCGTGGGTTGGTTGTCTTGAAAACGCCGGAGCACATTGAACTTGCGAACCCCGGTGGGTTTCGAGTCGATATGGACAAAGCCCTTGCAGGGGGAGTCTCCGATCCACGCAATGCGACGATGGCGAAGATGTTCTCCCTTGTCGAGATAGGGGAGCGCGCGGGGAGCGGTCTTCCGAAAATCGTCGATGGATGGAGGGCGTGCGGTTTGCCGCAGCCCGTCATCGCGGAATCGTTCGATCCTGATCGCACGGTTTTAGTTTTGCCGCTTGAAAACCGGCGGCAAAAACCGGCGGCAAAAACCGGCGGCAAAAACCGGCGGCAAAAACCGGCAGAATAACGCGCGAGAAAGAGCAGGCGGTTGTCGAGCTTCTTTTGAGTGAGGGTTCGGCAAGGACGGGGGAGGTGGCAGCCTCGCTTGGCCTCGGGTTGTCGCGGACGAGGGAGGTTCTCTCGGGCATGGTGGCCAAGGGTCTTGTCGTTTCCGAGGGGACGGGGCGCGCCCGTGCGTATCGATTGTCCGATGGCAAGCTGAATCGAGGGACGTGATGCGCCGTTTGCTCCGTTCGGCCTGCAACTCGTTGGTTCTCTCTATTCTCGGTCCGGCATTTGGCGAAGATATCCGGCTTGCGCGTCTTGCCGTCCGTTTCGATCAGCGTCTTTGGGAGGACGTGTCATCGCTCGCCACCGGAGCGAACGAGTCGACGAGGTCGATGAGCTCCTGTTTCTTGTGAACGTCGAGCTTCGCGTAGATGCGCTTCGAATGCATGCGCACGGTGTTCTCGGAGATCACCAGCTCTTCGGCGATGCGCACCACGGTCTTCCCGCGCACGATGAGCTCCATGACTTCGGTTTCGCGGGCGCTCAGCCGGTACTCTTCGCGAATGCGTGCCACTTGCTTGGAGATGCGGTCTTGGTAGATAGGCTCTTCTCCAGCTGGGACGTCTTGGATCGGCCTGGTTCTTCCGGCGTTTTGCCGCGCGGGCCGCGTCGCATGCGGATGCGTGCGCGATACGAGCTCGACGTCGGGTACGATGGGGGAGGGAGCGCGCATGGCGGTGCGGAAGCCTCCTTGTCCGAAGAAATGCATGAATCCCAGCAAGTATCCCGCCCCGAGAGCGATCACTGCATGCGGCGAGAGGCCGGGGATGCTCGTCTGCGCAGCCAGCGTGCCGCCGATGAATCCCGCGTCGTGCAGCGCGTACACCACGCCGCCGAAGAATCCGTACACGAACACGGGGTTCGTGCCGTGGTCGCGCGAGGCTTGCGCGCATTGGATCATCATGAGCATGATGGCGACGCTGTACGCCGCATGCAGCGCGGCCGCCAGCCATTGGGCATAGCCGCCTCCCAGAAACGGCAGCAGGACGAACCCGGTGATGACGACTGGGAACACGATGCGGAACAGCGCCACCACGTTCAGGCGCACGCTCTTGAATTGCCAGAGCACCAAAAACGCAACGGCGGTGATCAGCGATGCGCCCATGGAAAGCGCGTTCACGAACGAGCCGATGGCGGGGTCGTCTATGGCCAGGGCGCGCATGAGGCCCGCGCACAGTCCGAGCGACCCCACGCACAGCGCGGGTCGGGCCAAGTTGAGGATGGCTTGGTGGTAGACGCCCGCGTTCTTTTTCGGCACGTCTTCGAACATGGGCTGTCCGAAATCGATCTCGCGGCTTCTCAGCGAAATGGCCAGTGCGAAAAACGGCGTGATGACCAGGGGGATGAGGTAGACGGTGACGGCGCGGGGAATGAGGTGCAGCGCGAAGTACAGCACTGAGGCGTATGCCGTGCCCAGAATGAGGTCGTGGTTGCCGGCGTCGGAGTCCTCGCTGGCGAACAGGCGCTGCCACAGCATGTAGAATCCGGCGGACCCCACGCCGATGAAGCCTCCCCCTGCGATGACGAGCGGCAGCATCCAGCTATCGAGGTACATCGATCCGATGAGGCAGAACCATCCCAGCAGGTACGGCACTGCGGACAGGCGCACGATGAACAGCCTCGTAGGGCCCGGCATGCGATAGGATCCCACGATGCTGAGGAAGAAGCACGCGGCGAACACGAGCGATTCGACCAGGAAGAACCAGAACAGCATGTGCGGCTCTTGCAGCTTTATCGGCAGGAAGGGAAACACGCCGCCCCAGGCTCCCGCAGCGTTCACGGCGAGGAACGACGCATACCCGAACGATGTGGCGTTCGGCTTGAAGGCGCGCAGTATGTTCGCCGCGTTCACGATGATCCTCCCCAAGAAAACCTTCGACCGACAGGATTCCCCCTGCCCAGTATAACGGCATTCAGCGGGTGCAAGGAATGACTACCTGAATGCAAGTCGATTGTCTGAACAGGCGAAACGAAAAATGTACATATTTCATGTAACACGCGGGCGGCACTTGGGGCCTACAATGCGCGGTGTTTCGGCCACACGGAACGCATGATCAGACGAGAGAGCAAGGAGGGATCATGACGAAAACGAAAAAGCGCGACGTTTCCCGCCGCGCGTTCGTGAAAGGCTCGGCGCTCGCCGGTTTGGGCGCGGCCGTCCTCGGAAGCGGAGCCCTGTTCGGCTGCGCGCCGAAGAGCGAAGAGGAAGCCGCCCAAGACGCCGCGAAGACGGTCGAGGAGAAGATCGTCTGGACGCATTGCGCGGTTAACTGCGGTAGCACGTGCGCGCTCCAGTGCCATGTGGTGGATGGCGAGATCAAGTACGTCGAATCTGACAACACGGGCAGTTCCGAGATGGGCCAGCCACAGCTGCGTGCCTGTTTGCGCGGACGCTCCATCCGTCGTTGGCTGCAGAGCCCTGATCGCTTGAACTATCCCATGAAACGCGTCGGAAAGCGCGGTGAAGGCAAGTTCGAGCAGATCAGTTGGGACGAGGCCATAGACACCATAGCGAGCGAACTCAAACGCATACGCGAGACGTATGGCGACGAGTCTATCACCGTGCATTACGCTTCAGGCGTGTCGTCTGGGCTGATGGGCAATGCGGTGGTGAATCGCCTCATCAACTTGAACGGCGGGTGCTTGAATTACTACGGTTCGTACAGCTCGGCTCATATTTCGGCTGCAGGCACGTACACCTATGGGGGCGGCACGTACGGCAGCAGCTTCCTCACTTTGCAGGATAACCAGCTGGTGGTCATGTTCGGCAACAGTCCCGCCGATACCCGCATGGGCGGCGCGGGGCACACGCATGACTTCGCTCGGATGCGCGAAGAGAAGAACCTTGAGGTCATCAACATCGACTGCCGCATGAACGATACGGTGTGCGGGCAGGGAGGCGAGTGGATTCCCATACGTCCTGGAACCGATGGCGCGCTGTGCGCAGCGCTTGCATATGAGATCATCGGCAACGGATGGGCTGACGAGGAGTTTTTGCACAAATATTGCGTCGGCTACGATGAGGAGACCATGCCCGAGAGTGCTCGGGGGCAGAACAAGTCGTTCAAGGACTACATCTTGGGAACCGGTTACGACATGGTGCCGAAAACTCCGGAATGGGCTGCTCCTATCACGCTTATCCCTGCTGATAAAATCAGGGAGCTGGCTGAAAAGATCGGCACGACGAAGCCCGTGTACATCTGCCAGGGTTATGGATCCCAACGTCACGCGAACGGCGAGATCACGGCGCGCGCCATCATGGTGCTTCCCCAGTTGGTTGGGCAGATCGGCTTGCCGGGCACTTCTGACGGGCGTCGCGAAGGGAAATCGTCGTTCGCCCTCTCCAGCTTCCCCTCGGGCGAGAATCCCGTGAAAACGAACCTCCCTACGTTCATGTGGCCCGATGCCATACGCCGTGGCGAAGAGCTGACGGCTCTCAACGCAGGTGTCCAGCAAGCCGAAAAGCTGTCGTCCAGCATCAAGTTCATATTCAACTATGCGGGCAACACGCTGACGAATCAGCATTCGGATATCAACGGCACGCACGATTTGCTGCAAGACGAGTCGTTGTGCGAGTTCATCGTGACCAGCGAAGTGTTCATGACCGACTCGGCCAAATACTCGGATATCATCATTCCCGACCTGACGTTGCAGGAGCAGTACAGCCTTTCCGCCAACGGATACGCTGACAATATGGAAGCCCTTATTTACGGAAGCCCCGTGTACGAGCCGAAATTCGAGCGTCGGGGCATCTACGAGGTGTGCGTCGACATCGCCGACAAGTTGGGCATCAAGGACGAGTTCACCGACGGAGGCAAGACGCGCGAGGATTGGTTGCGTCAGATTCTTGACGAATCGCGCGAAAAATATCCCGAACTGCCCGATTGGGACACAGGCATGGCACAAGGCGTGTGGAAGCGTGCTCCCGAGCCGACTATCAACCTGAAAGACTTCATCGACGATCCCGAGGGGAACCCGCTCAAAACCCCGTCTGGCAAGATCGAGATCTACTCTGAAACGTTGGCTGGTTTCGCGAATACCTGGGAGTTGGCCGAGGACGAGGTGGTCAGTCCCATCCCCGAGTTCGACCCCGGATTTGAAAGCTATGTCAACCTGACAGATGAATACCCTCTGCTCATCACCGGTTTTCATTACAAGGCGCACACGCATTCCTCCTATGCCAACAACGAGATCATTCAGGCGGCGGCGCAGCATGTCGCATGGGTGAATCCGGTGGATGCGCAGCCGCGTGGGATAGAAGATGGCGACGTCATTCGGGTGTTCAATGATCGCGGCGAGATTCGCATCGAGGCAAAGGTGACGCCGCGTGTTATACCGGGCACGGTTGCCATTCCTCAGGGTATGTGGCACGACGCCGATATGGGCGGTGATCGTGTTGACCATGGCGGCAACATCAACACATTGACGATCTACCGGCCATCGCCGCTTGCAAAAGCGAATCCGCAGCACAGCAACATCGGCCAAATTGAAAAGGCCTAAGGGGGCAGAGCATGACTCAGTATGGGTTTCATTTTGACGGCAAGCGCTGCACGGGGTGCAAAACCTGCGTGCTGGCGTGCAAGGACAACAAGGATCTGTCTGCCGATATGTCGTTTCGCAACGTGTACGAGTATGGCGGCGGCTCGTGGACGCAGGTCGACGGGATTTGGAGCACCGATGCGTTCACCTATTACGTATCCGTCGCGTGCAATCACTGCGACAGCCCGTTGTGCCTGGCGAACTGCTCGCAGGGAGCCATCTCCAAGGATGTCGACACGGGCATCGTGACGGTGGATCCCGAGAAATGCAACGGATGCGGCTCGTGCGTCGCCGCATGTCCGTACGGTGCGCCAAAGGTGAACGAAGAGACTAAGAAGGGCATGAAGTGCGACCTGTGCGCCGACCGCGTGGCGCAGGGCGAGCAGCCCATCTGCGTGGAGGCGTGTCCTTTGCGCGCGCTCGATTTCGGCGAGATATCCGAACTGCGCGAGAAGTACGGCGAGGTGGCCGAGATCGCTCCGCTTCCCGGTGCCGACGAGACGAAGCCGAACATCGTGATCACCGAGCCCGCGAACGCAAAGCCGGTTGGAGACGAGACAGGATCGGTGCTCAACGAGCGCGAGATCGCGTAAAATCTTCTGAGCATAGCCAAACGGGTGCCGCACGACCTGAAGCGCGGCACCCGATGTCGCGTTCGGCACGTTGCAGGGGGCGATGGCGCACCAGCGCGGTTGGCGGCAGGGGAGGATACGGTGGAGCAAGTCGGTTTCTATTTCAACGCGAAGCGGTGCACGGGATGCAAAACGTGCGTGCTCGCATGCAAAGACTACCGCGATCTTGACGCGTCCGTTTCGTTTCGCCAGGTGTACGAGGTGGCGCATGGCAGTTGGGCGCAGGATGATCGCGGGTGCTGGGCGCACGATTGCTTCGCATTCTACGTGTCCTGTGCGTGCAACCACTGTTCGAGTCCTGCATGCATGGAGGTGTGCCCGACGGGTGCCATGGGGAAAAACGAGCTGGGATTGGTGAGCGTGGACGAGCGCCGTTGCATCGGCTGCGGATACTGTGCGTTGTCGTGCCCGTATCACGCGCCGAAGGTTGATCGCGCCGTGGGCCACAGCGTGAAGTGCGACGGGTGCTTTGACCGCGTGGCAGATGGTGGGAAGCCTATCTGCGTGGAGGCATGTCCCTTGCGCGCGCTCGATTTCGGGCCGATCGCCGACCTGCGGGAGCTCCATGGTCGGGCGGCTGACATGCCTCCGTTGCCCGACTCGTCGAAAACCGATCCCAACCTGGTGCTGAGCCTTCCTGCGTGCATGGGGGAGGATGCCGACCGGGTGTTTGCGGAGGGCATGGTTTGCAATGTGCGCGAGCTTGTATGAAAGGGGTGGCCATGGAAGCCCTGAACGGTGAACCGAGAGACAGCGGATTTCAAACCGACGAGAAGACGGACCCGGTGCTCGACGCCGTCGCCTTCGCGGGCGACGCGCTCGCCCCGTTCTTCCTGCAGGACCCCCTGACCGGGGGCGCGGGGGCGTCCTTCGAGGCGGTCGCCGCGCTCGACCCCGCGGCCGCCGCCGCGGAGTGGCCCTTCGCGGAGGAGGGCGAGGCGCGCGAGGCGCTGGGGCTCATGGTCGCCGGCCTCGCAGGCGGCGCGGGCGACGAGGGCCTCGCGTGGGAGTACCGCCGCCTGTTCGTGGGCCCCGCGCCCAAGCCGGCCCCGCCGTGGGGGTCCGTGTACACCGACCGCGAGTGCGTCGTGTTCGGCGCGTCGACGCTCGAGCTGCGCGCGTGGATGCGCGGGCGCGGCGTCGCGCGCCTGGGGAGCGGGAAGGATCCGGAGGACCACATCGGCCTCATGCTGGCGCTCATGGCGTGGCTCGCCCGCAACCAACCCGCCGACCTCGACGAGTACCTGCGGGGGCACCTGCTCACCTGGGCGCCGCACTTCCTGGGCGAGCTGGCCGGGGCGGCCCGCCACCCCTTCTACGAGGGGCTCGCGCGCCTGACGGCCTCGACGCTCGAGGGCGTCCGCGCCGAGCGGGGCCTTAAGGTCGCCGTCCCGCGGTTCTACCGCTAGGCGCGCGCGATGGCCGGGCTCTCCACCGCCCTCGGCGAGATCACGCTCGTCCTGTTCACGACGCTCGCGCCGTCGGGCGCGGCGGCGTACGCCATCATGGGCGCGGCGGCGCTATGGGCGCGTGGCGACGAGCGGAAGCGGGTGAGCCGCGCGTTGCTCATTCCCTTCCTCGTGACGCTTGTGGGCTTGGTGGCCTCGGCCACGCATCTCGGCAATCCCGACAACGCGCTGTACGTGTTCTCCCGCGTGGGGCGCAGCCCTTTGTCGAACGAGGTGTTCGCGGCTGTGCTGTTCCTGAGCGCATCGGGTTTGCACTGGCTCTACCAGTTCGCCGAACATGCGCGTCCGCGCGTGTTGAATACGCTGATGGGAGCTGCCATCCTCGCCTCGTTCGCATTCGTGGCCTCGGTGGCGCTCGCCTACGCCAGCCGCACGGTGGTCACGTGGGACACCCCCTTCGTTCCCGTCGCACTGTGTTTGAACGCGCTGGTCGGCGGTCCGGTGCTGGCCGTTGCGGGCCTGCGGCTCGCGCAGTGGGAGCCGCTTGAAGGGAAGGCGGGCTGGGCGCTGCTCGCACTCTCGCTGGCGGCACTTGTGGTGAACGCGGGCGTGTATGTCGCCCAAGGCGCGAGCGTGCTGCCCCTGCGGAACTACCTCGTGTCTGCCGAGCAGCTTGTGCCGACGTACGGTGCGATGGTGATCGCCTTCTGCGTGCTCTCGGCGGCTGGGATCGCGGTGGACGCGGCGGGGTTGCTGCGGGGCCGCGTCGCGTCGAAAGCGTCGGTCGCCACTGCGTCGGCGCTCGTGTTTGTCGGCATCTTCGTAATGCGCTTCGCCTTCTACATGATGCACATGACCTACGGGATCAGCCTGTAGCGCGGTGCCCTCGCGCGATGTGCTACGCTTGCGAGACGGTTTCCGAGGAAAGGCAAAGCATGCGCATCATCATATCGCCGGCTAAGAAAATGAACGTGGTGGACGACGCGTTCGGATGGCGCGAGTTGCCGATGTTCGCGGACGAGGCCGCGCGGCTGGCCGACGCGGTGCGGGCGCTTTCCTACGAGGAGGCGAAGGCGCTTTGGCAATGCAGCGACGCGCTCGCCGAGCTCAACTTCGAGCGCTTCCGCACGATGGATGTGCGCGGCGATGCGGCTGCGCTCACGCCAGCGGTGCTCGCGTACGAAGGCATTCAGTACCAGCACATGGCACCGGGCGTGATGACGGCCGATCAGCTGGACTACCTGCAGCGGCACCTCCGCATCCTGTCGGGCTTCTACGGCGTGCTGCGCCCCTTCGACGGCGTGGTGTCCTATCGCCTCGAGATGCAGGCCAAGCTGGCGGTGGACGGCGCGCGCGATCTGTACGGGTTCTGGGGCGACGCGCTGTATCGAGCGATCGCCGCCGAGACGGACGTCATCGTGAACCTGGCATCGGTCGAGTACGCGAAGGCGGTCGTGCCCTATGCCGTGCGCACGGGTTGCCGCGTAATCACCTGCCTGTTCGGCAACGTTGACGGGCGCGGTCGTTTCGTGCAGCGCGCCACCGCCGCGAAGGCCGCGCGCGGCTCCATGGCGCGCTGGTGCGCCGAACGCGGTATCGGGCGCATCGATGACCTGCGCGCTTTCGATGTGGGCGGCTACGCGTACGACGGGGAGCGCTCGGATGCCGACACGCTGACGTTCGTGCAAAGGTGACTTCCTTCAAGTGTGTGCGCATGGTATCATGCAATCGGCATGAAAAACGGATGCTGATAGGAGGAATGCATGCCCGCGTTGCAGGTGAAGGATTTCCCGAGCGACTTGTACGACCAGCTGCGCGAATGCGCGGCGGCTCAGGACCGTAGCATCTCCCAGCAAACCGTCCACGTGCTGCGCGAGTATTTGCGCGCGTATCGCCAGCTAGGAGGGCGTACCGGATGGGAGGTGCTGCCTGTCGGCCAAGCCGGTTGCGAAGGGCACGGTGCGCGACGACGTGCCGAAGAGGAGGAGCGCGAGCGACGCATCGAGCGACGGAAGCGGATCTTCGCGGACATCGATGCTTTGCCGAAGATCGAGATTCCCGATGATTTTCCCGAGCCGGCGGAGATCGTGCGTCAGATGCGCGAGGAGCATGACGACCGCATTGTTCCCGAATTGAGGCATATCCGATGATCGTGCTCGATTGCAGCGCGGCGGTTGAGATCGCGCGGGGGACCGTTCGCGGAAGCGCATACCGCATGCTCATGATGGAAGGGGAGCCCGCCATCGCCTCCGATTTGTTCAGGGCCGAGGTGCGCAATGCGTTTTGGCGTTACGTGCGGGCGAAGATGATGTCCGGCGACGAAGCGGAAGTCCTGATCGAAAAGGCGCTCGGCCTCGTTGACGAATTCATTCCTCTTGAGGAGAACGCTGCGGAGTCGTTCGCCGAGGCGGTGCGGCAGAGCCATCCGGTGTACGACCTGTTCTACGTCACGCTTGCTCGGCGCAACGCGGCAGCCCTGTTCACCGCCGACAAGAAGCTCGTCGCCCTCTGTGAGCGCATGGGCGTGAACTGCGTGTGCGAGGTGGAGTTTTGACGCTTCGCTTCACGCCGTCCAATCATTATAATGGGAGCATTCGCGAAGCAAGCCTTCCGCGTGGACGCGCGCGAGGGCACTGCGCATGCGGGGGATTTTCGCGTGCGCACGAACCTGACGAGGACAGACCATGACCATGAAACCGTACAACCCGCACGAGATCGAGCCCCGCTGGCAGAAGGAATGGGCGGACGCCGATCTGTACAAAGTGACCGAGGACGCCTCCAAGCCGAAGCGCTACGTGCTGGAGATGTTCCCGTACCCCTCGGGCGACATCCACATGGGCCACGTGCGCAACTACACCATCGGCGACGTGATCGCGCGCTACTCGAAGATGCGCGGTTTCGACGTGCTGCACCCGATGGGCTGGGACGCGTTCGGGCTGCCGGCCGAGAACGCCGCCATCAAGCACAACAGCCATCCGGCGAAGTGGACCTACGCCAACATCGACACGCAGAAGGCCAGCTTCAAGCGCATGGGCTTCAGCTACGACTGGGACCGCACCGTGGTGGCATGCGACCCCGAGTACTACCGCTGGGGCCAGTGGATCTTCCTGCAGTTTTGGAAGCGCGGGCTGGTGGAGCGCCGCAACAGCCCGGTGAACTGGTGTCCGAACTGCCAGACCGTGCTGGCGAACGAGCAGGTCACCGAGGGCGAGTGCTGGCGCTGCCACGGCGAGGTGGAGAAGCGCGACCTCACGCAGTGGTACTTCAAGATCACCGACTACGCGCAGGAGCTGCTCGACGACCTCGACCAGCTGGACGGCTGGCCCGAGCGCGTGAAGCAGATGCAAGCGAACTGGATCGGCCGCTCCGAGGGCGCCGAGATCGACTTCGTGCTGTGCGGCCCCGACGGCGAAGCGCCGGCCGAGCCCACCGAAGACGACGTCATCACGGTGTTCACCACGCGTCCCGACACGCTGTTCGGCTGCTCGTTCTTCCTGCTCGCGCCCGAATACAAGGGCCTCATGGAGCTCGTCGAGGGCACCGAGCACGAGGCCGCCGTGCGCGAGGTGGTGGAGCGGGCCGCGAAGGTGAGCGCCGTGGAACGCGCGCAGGGCGACCGCGAGAAGCACGGCGCGTTCACCGGGCGCTATATGGTGAACCCCATCAACGGCGAGAAGGTGCCCGTGTGGGTGGCCGACTACATCGTGAGCGACTACGGCACCGGCGCGGTGATGGCCGTGCCGTGCGGCGACCAGCGCGACTTCGAGTTCGCGCGCAAGTACGACCTGCCCATCATCCCGATCATCTTGGGTGAGGACGACCCTCTGTTCCCGCAGCTCGACGGCGTGCAAGAGCGTCGCGTGACGAGCGTGGACTGGGAGCGCGCCTACGACGCGGAGGGCGTGCTGGTGCAGTCTGGGAAGTACACCGGCCTTGTGGGCGGCAAGCACAGCCCGGCCGTGGACGCCATCATCGCCGACTTGGAGACTGCGGGCAAGGGCCGCAAGAAGGTGGAGTTCCGCTTGCGCGACTGGCTCATCAGCCGCCAGCGCTACTGGGGCAACCCCATCCCGGCCATTCATTGCCCGGAATGCGGCCTTGTGCCCGTGCCGGAGGAGGATCTGCCGGTGCGGCTGCCGGAGGACATCGACCTCGCGGCGGGCGAGACGCTTGCCACGCATGAGGCGTTCGCGCAATGCACGTGCCCGCAATGCGGCGGCCCCGCGCGGCGCGAGACGGACACGATGGACACGTTCACCTGCTCCAGCTGGTATTACCTGCGCTACACCGACCCGCACAACGACACCGCGCCGTTCGCGCCCGAGAAGGCGAACCGTTGGATGCCGGTGGATCAGTACATCGGCGGCATCGAGCATGCCATCCTGCATCTTTTGTACAGCCGCTTCTTCACGAAGGTGCTGCGCGACATGGGGATGCTGGAGGTTGGCGAGCCCTTCAAGAACCTCTTGTGCCAAGGCATGGTGAAGGACGAGCACGGCGAGACGATGAGCAAGTCGAAGGGCAACGTCATCGCGCCCGAGGACATGATCGCCGAATACGGCGCCGACGCCGTGCGCGCCTACATCCTGTTCATGGCCCCGCCCGACAAGGACCTCCTGTGGGACGAGGGCGGCTTGGCCGGCATCTACAAGTTCATGAACCGCGCGTGGCGCATCGTGTGCGACCTCGCGGGCGCAGCCGACGAGGACACGCTCTTCGCGGGCGGCGAGCCGTCCGTGGAGGCGGCGCACAAGGCGTCGAAGACGGCGCTGCGCGAGCGCCATCGCGTTGTGGGCAAGGTGATCGACGACTTCGACCGCAACAACTTCAACACGGCCATCGCCGCCATCATGGAGCTGTGCAACGCGACGAGCGAGTATTTGCGCACGGTGCCGCTCGCGATGCGCCGCTCGTGCGACCATGCGCAGACGTTCGACATCGACCTGGCCGAGACCATCGTGAAGCTGCTGGCGCCCATCGCGCCGCACTGGGCCGAGGAGCTGTGGCGCGGCGTGCTGGGCCACGGGGATTCGGTGCATGTGCAACCGTGGCCCCAGTTCGACCCTGAGCAGGCGAAAGCCGACGAGGTGGAGCTTGCCGTGCAGGTGAACGGCAAGGTGAAGGCGCGCATCACCGTGGCCGCCGATGCCGCCGAGGACGAGGTGAAGTCCGCGGGCCTCGCCGCCGCCGAGGCCGCGATTGCCGGCAAGGACGTGAAGAAGGTCGTCGTGGTCCCCGGCCGCTTGGTGAACATCGTCGCGAAGTAACGGCGAGCCGACGCGGCGACGGAAACCCTGCAGCGCATAATGCAAGACGGCCCCATCGGGGCCGTCTTGTCGTTGGAGCGCTTGGACGCGCGCAATGCTCAGGGCTGTGGGCGCTTTCCGCAAAGTGCATCGGTAAAGGCTCCGAATGTCGAATAACCGCCGAAAGGGGAAGACGATGCGGCGCGCAGGGCTCCAATGGACGATTTCGCTCAAGAAAAGGCCGGATCGCGTTCTTTCGAAGCGTTTCTCTGCGCGTTGTTGCCGCCGCCGAGTTTTCGATTTCGGAAGTTGTTCGTCATTCGGGATGCTTGAAAAGCAGTGCGAGTGGCGCAAGGGGGCGGGCCCCTCGGACGTAACCGAGGGGGCCCCCGAGGGGAGGGGTGTGCGAAACGCTATCCGACGTAGTCGGCGGCGTTGTCGCCGGCGATGCGGCCGAACGTGTAGATGTCGGCCATGGAAGTGGAACCCAGCCGGTTCGTTCCCATCTTGTGTCCGGCTACCTCGCCGGCTGCGAACAGGCCAGGAATGGGCGCACCCGCAGTGTCGAGCACTTCGGCGTTCGGATTGATGCGCAGACCGCCCATCGTGTAGTGCACGGCTGGCTTGTACGTCATGATGTAGTAGGGCGGGGTGTCGATCTTGTGCATGGCGCCTCGATAATTGAAGTCGGGGTCGGCACCTGCATCCACGTAGCCGTTCCATTGCTCGATGGTCTTTGCCAACGCCGCTGCATCGATGCCGAACGGTTCGCACGCCTCTTCGAGCGTGTCAGCCTTCACGCACAGCTTGCGGGACACGAGGTTCTCGAACTCGTCGGAGTGGATGTCCACCACCTTCGTCTCGTCGGCTGCGGCCTGGTCCCAGATCTCGTAAGCACGCTCGTCGGTTTGGGCCAGCACGGCGCTTGACAGCACGTCGCGACGATCCAATTCCTCCACAAAGCGCTTGCCCTCTTTGTTGAACATGACGGTGCGTTCGTCAAGACGCAGGTCGTCGAGGTAGAGCAGTGCGCCGGTGTCCACGTCGCAGATGGGGTAGGTTTGGATGAGCTCCATGTCCACGAGGTCCGCGCCGATCTCCGACGCCATGGTCAGCCCATCGCCTTGCGCGCCCACCGAGTCGGTGGAGTTGAACTGCTCACCGTAGTCCGGATTGGCCTTTGCTCGCATCTCCACGTTGGAGCCGAAGCCGCCGCATGCCAAAACGACCGCCTTGCAGCTGAACGAGTACTCGTCGCCCGTGACCGTGTTCTCGGCCTTCACGCCGCTGATGCTGCCATCCGAGCTCGTGACGAGCGCCGTGGCCTTCGTGTTATCGATGAGGGTGATGTTGTCGATGGACTGCGCACGCGCGGTCAGCTTCGTGGTCATCGCGTTGCCGATGTGTCCAGAGGGGATGATGGAGCGTTTGACCGAGTGGCCGCCGAAGAACAGCAGGTTGTGCTCCCAGGACACGCCTCCCTCGAAGGTGAGCCACTGCGCCGCGTCGTACACGCCGTTTGCGATGACGTTCACAAGCTCCGGATCTCCACGGTTGTCGCCGCCTTCCAGCATGTCCTTCGCCAGCTGTTCGGGGGTGTCGGCCACGCGTTGGCTGGTCTGGATCCAGTTGCCGGGCACGGCCATCTCGCCGCCGGAGAGGGCGGTGGAGCCGCCGAACACGCCGAGCTTCTCCATGAGCAACACGTTCTTGCCCTTGTTCGCCGCGCTGATGGCAGCCGTGAACCCTGCGCCTCCGGTGCCGACGACGATGACATCGTACGTCTCGGCGATATCCTCGGTCGGTTGCTCGAGCGCCTTGTCGCGCTTCTTCCACTCCGACGAATTCTCGCCTGCCTGATCAAGCGCTTCCGCAACGGCGTTGAGGTAGGCCATGCTCGAAAGCGACGCTCCCGTCACCATATCCACGTTGAGCGTCTGATTGTCCACGATGAGTTTGCCGAGCTTGTCGAAGCACACGTCGCCCAGGCCCAACGACTCGCGCGATTCCAGCACGTCGATGCGCTCGATGGCGCCGCTTTTCGTCACCACTTCCACTTGGATGGTGCCGTGCTTGCCCATACCGGTGCCCACGGTGGCAACTCCGGCACCCTCGGGAAGCGCCCCGCCCGCGTTCGACGCCTCGCCCGAAGGCGCGCAACCGCCCAGCGCGAGTGCCCCGCCCGCGGTGGCGAGCGCCGCTCCGGTCAGAAACTGTCTGCGCGAAAGTCCCTCCATGATGATGTCCTTCCTTTCGATGCTTCCCATCTCCTCAGCCTCTCGGTTTTCCTCAAGGCGGCTCCACCGTACCACTGATCTCGCCGTCCGTTCGTTCGCTGGGCGGTTCAATGTGTAAACCTGACCGAGTTTAAAAATGTAACCCACGGCAAAACGGGCAGTCGGTCGATGGGTTTCGGGGTAAGATGGAAGCGAGCCTTGCAGGGAGGGGAGAATCTGCATGAAGGATTTCGTTGGGCGGTGGAGAGACGTGCTGATGCGCATCGGCACGCTGCCCGTGTCGTTTCTCGGCGTGGGGTTGTACCGGGCATGGCTTTCAACGTTCTTTCGCTACGAGGCGTTTCCTACCGTCGGGTTTTTCGATTACGCCCTATTCGAAGGAGCGATCGGCGTCGCCTCCTTCGCGGTGGTGGCTTGCGCGCGCCGCCTTGTGCCGCTTTGGCGCAACAGGAAGCTGGTCAGGTTGACCGCCGTCTCCATGGTGGGCGGGTCGGCGTTGGTGGTGATCGCCTGTTTCGGCGTGCCGGTTGCGGCGCTTAAGTACGCGGGCCTTGCGCTGGCGGGAATGGGGCTGGCGCTGCTCATCCTCATGTGGGCAGAGTTTTTCGGATCGCTCAACCCTATGCGCGTGGCGGTGTACTACGCGGGAGCCATCGTGCTGGGCGAGTGCTTCAAATGGGTGTTCACCGGTCTTGAGCCGGCGCATATCGCCGTGTTCTCCGTAGTGCTTCCACTTGTTTCGATCGACTGGGTGCGTCGCTCGATTCGGCGGCTTCCCGAGCTCGATCTGCCCAAGCCCATGGGCAAGCCGCAGCTGTCCGAGGTGCCATGGAAGCCCGTTTTGCTTATGGGGGTGTGCACGCTCGCAACAGGGTTCGGCGTTTTGCCGGATAAGCCGCTCGTGGCGGGGAATATCGTGGGCACGGTGCTCATGGCTCTGTTCGTGTTCTTCGGCGTGCTGTCGTCGTCGAAGTGGTTCAATTTCGACACCATGTACCAACTGGCGTTTCCGTTCATGACCGTAGGGTTGCTGCTCATCGTTCCGCAGTTCTCGCTCGATTCTCAGACGGCGGCGGCTTGCTACGATGCGGGATACACCATGCTGTCTTTGCTCATCGTCCTCGTGCTGAGCAACATCACGTATCGCTTCGGCATCGCCGCGGCCTGGCTCAACGGCATCGAGCGCGGCATCCGCTACCTTGTTGAGGCGTTCGGGTGGGGTGCGTTCGCGCTCGGGTCGGCGTTTCTGACGCAGGAGCAGATGAACGCGCTGCACATCGGCATTGTCGCAGCGGTCGTCGTCGCGTTCGCAGTGCTGTTCCTTTCGGAGAAGCGCCTATCCGCGAAATGGGGCATCAACCTCAAAGGCGATCCGGGGGAGGACGACGTGTTCTCTCCCGGAGTGCTGGCCATGCGCGTGTCGGATCTGTCGCATGACTGCAATCTGAGTCCGCGTGAGGAAGAGGTGCTGCAGCTGCTTGCGCGTCGGGAAACGGCGGCCCAGATCAGCGAAAAGCTGTTCGTGGCTCCCGGCACCGTGAAGGCGCATACAAGCCGCATCTATCGCAAGCTCGGCGTCCGCAGCCGCGAAGAGCTCTACGAACTGTTCGGGCAGGGGGAGTGAAGCAAGGGCGGGCGGGGGCGCGGCGGGAAGGCTGGTTAGCGCCAACTTGTCGAAAAATGCTTCTTGCTGCGCACTATGACGAGGTCGCGCCAGCTTTCGCGAGAAAAGGCATCGATGGGAAAAAGCTGTCCGCGCATTGCCGATGAAGCGCCCCGACCAAAAGAAGATGGGTTCGCCGTCGTTCCTCATGGTGGTCACCGGCACGCCGTATGCGTATCGACGCGAGGACGGCGTGATTGTGGCGCCGCTCGGCACGCTCGCGCCGTAGGAGAGTGTGTGGCTGCTGCCTCCGACACCACTGTCGCCCGAAAGGCACGGTTTTTCGCCCAAAACCGTGCCTTTCGGGCGACAGTG
>ERZ826396.1455-NODE-1455-length-25743-cov-5.535464_pt1 | contig 25743 bp, 28 predicted proteins | sample MGYA00519926_ERZ826396 | MGnify/ENA primary metagenome ERZ826396 (study PRJEB31778, sample SAMEA3449230) | human gut metagenome | biome: human gut; feature: human-associated habitat; material: faeces | place: United Kingdom | collected 2010/2012 ... | reverse complement strand
GGATGTCCGTGCCTGGGGAACCAGGTGTCACAGGCGAGGGAGACGGAACGGCATATGCGGAGGGCTGAGTAGTAACTGTATTTTTCTTAAAAGGGCTTTTCTTTATTGCCTATGATTAAAATATTGAGTATAATGAAAACGATGTATGTTCATTGCCGTTGAAATTTGTGATTAAAAATAGAGAAGAGACAAATAGCTTCAGGGGAGAATATACGGTGGAAAAAGAAGCGATCATTGAATTGGTGAAAAAAAGCAAAGCGGGTGACAAAGCAGCTGTAGAAAAGCTGCTTTGTGAGGCTCACACATCAGTATCTTATCAATGCCGTAAGCTTTTGAAAAACCAGCAGGATGCGGAGGACGTGACACAGGAAGTCTTGCTGACAATGTATACCAAGCTGGATACCCTGAAAGAGCCTGCTGCTTTCTGGGGCTGGCTTGGGCGAATAACAGCCAACAGATGCATGAATATGCTGTCGCGGACACATGTGGATTTGCAGCTTCTGGAAGATGAAGACGGCCACAGCATATTGGATGATATTGAAAATCTGGATCAGCAGCTGGTGCCGGATGCAGCCTTTGATAATGCGGAAACGGCGCAGATGATTGATGAAATTGTGGAAGCGCTTCCGGAAGCGCAGCGGATGTGTACCCTGTTGTTCTATTTTGACGAAATGAGCGTAAAAGAGATTGCAAATGTAATGGGGACATCCGAAAATACGGTTAAAAGCCGCCTGAATTATGCGCGGCGGGCGATTAAGGAACGTGTTTTGGATTATGAAAAGGCGGGTATCAAACTCTACGGCATGTCTCCGCTGCCATTCCTGCTTTTCTATCTGCGCAGAGCTGCAGAAGCCAACGCAGACGGCGTTTCCGCCCGGAAGATGGCGGCGCATATTCTGGCTGGGGGAGCCATATCGGCGGATATGTCCGGCAATGTTGCGAAGAATACATTCAAAACTGGCCAAGCAGGCGCGTCCAAAGCTGCGGTAGCAGGAACCGGAACTGTGGCAAAGGGGATATCAGTAAAGCTGATCGCCGGAATTATGGCAGGTGTAATCGCCGCAGGTACGGCGGGGGCAGGAATATATTCGGCCGTCCGCTCCATAAACGAGCAGCCGGTCTCTTGGACGAAGGAGGAAACCTGGTCCGAACAAATGACGGCAGAGGGAACCGGTAGGGAGAGCGAAGTGCAGGAAAACGGTGCGGTATCGGATGCTTCTGATTCGGAGAATCCGGCGGAAGGGGAACGTTTCATAGAAGAGGAGAAGATCGCCGGGCTTGCTTATACGGGTGATGCGTCCCAGTGCAGGATGAGCCTGGAACAGGCGGAAGCTTTTGCTCAGATCCTTGAAGAATGCATTGCGGAAAGTAAGAGCAGGGGAATTTTGCAGTCGGATCCTACGGCCTCACCTTTTTGCAGGGCAGCGCTCTTTGATGCGGGAGATGGGATCCCAGCCCTTTGGGTGACAGAGGGATATGATATGGGATATGAGGAAAAGGAACGGGGGCTTATCCCCGTTGTTTCCAAAATTTATTGCTGGGATGGTTCACAGGCTGTAGAAAGCATGAATTATGCAAGCGAAGATTTCTGCAACCATATCCTGACATCGGAAGGGATTCTGGTGGAGCGGCTTTCTCCATTGGGCACGATACCCTGTTATTCAGAACTGTACCCGTTAGCAGATGGAATGATTGGGGAAGAGCCGGCTCATGTGTATGAACTTTTCTACATGCCCGTGTCAGCAAGCGTTCCTACAGAAGAGCAGGTGAGAGCGTATGCAGAGCAGTACGGACAGTATGGTACATATGATTATAGCACCTTTTCGGAGGAGCAATGGCAGGATGTATCTCAGATAGAACAGCTGAAGTGGTACTTTGAGGATGGAGGCTGGATCCTTGCGGTTCTTGACGGGAAGTTTGATTCCTTTGCTGCCACATATGAGCGGAAGGAGGCTTATATCCATCCAACCGTCGGATGGAAACTGGGCAACGGAACATATGGATGGAAGGAGGAAGGCAGATTTTGGGAAGGGAATTGGGAGGAGGCTGAAGCGCTTCTCGATTCTCTGCAGGCAATCCCTTCCGGAAGGGAAGAATAAGCCCGCCAATAGAAACTCATTTCGTATTATAAAAAGATCAGTCATGGCGGACTGATCTTTTTTCATAACGAACAGTTTGTAAAATAAAGGCGTAATTGCTTAAAATGCAGAAGAAATCCCCGGTTATCACCGTATTTATCCCTCATCTTTCTGATATTCCAGAATTTCTGATACGCTGCAGTCCAGTATCTCACACAGAGTATTCAGGGTCTTGGTGGTGATGGCTTCTCCATGCTTCATACGATATAGCGTATTGGCGGAAATTCCTTGTTTAAAGATCAGCTCATATTCAGTGATCCCTTTCTTAAATAACGTCTCATAGAATGGTTTGTATGAAATCAAAATGTATCCCTCTACTTTGCTTATGCAAGCTATTGCTACCGATATTGATTGAATGAATTTATGCTAACATGCTATATTCTCCCAATATACTCAATATATTAAGCACAATGCGGATAGAAAAATTCCATTTCGTTGTTGGCCATTTCTTGTATATAATCAAAATATTGAGTATAATTTATGGAGAAAATAAAAAAATTTCATTTTTTCTGTTTTGAATAAAACGGTTTGCCCCTTTTCTGTGTCTGAATGGATAGAAAGGCAAAAGGGGGAACATATATGACGTTTTATCAGTTTATTCGACAATGTCTAATAAGGGAAGCTATAAGGACTGAGCCAGACAGCAAAAAGACAATTCAGACGGTTTTAAAGGAGATCATGAAATGGAAAAAGAAGTAATCATAGAATTAGTGCAAAGAAGCAAAGACGGAGAAACGGCAGCAACAGAAGAACTGCTTCGTACCGCACATACGTTTGTATCTTATCAATGCCGCAAACTGTTAAAAAATCCACAAGATGTGGAGGATGTGACACAGGAAGTCTTACTTACGATGTATACGAAACTGAATACTCTTCAGGAGCCAGCTGCTTTCTGGGGGTGGCTCAGCCGCATCACTGCGAACAGATGCATGAATGCGTTGTCACGGACGCATGTGGATCTGCAGATTCTGGAGGATGAAGATGGACACAGCATGCTGGACGGTATTGAAAACATGGATCAGCAGCTGGTGCCGGATGCCGCCCTGGACAATGCGGAGACCGCGCGTATGATCGATGAGATAGTGGAAGGGCTTCCGGAAGCCCAGCGCATGTGCACGCTGCTGTTTTATTTCGATGAAATGAGCGTGAAAGAAATCGCCAGCGTGATGGGAACTTCTGAGAATACGGTGAAAAGCCGGCTGAATTATGCCCGGAAGGCGATCAAAGAGCGCGTCCTCGATTACGAGAAGAAAGGTATCAAGCTCTATGGCATGTCGCCTCTGCCGTTCCTGCTCTTCTTCCTGCGCAGGGCAGCGGAAAACAGCGCGGATGGAGCTTCGGCACAGAAGATGGCCGCGCGCATTCTGACAGGTGCAGCTGGCTCCGCTGGCATAACAGGTTCATCCGCTGCGGCCGGAGGAATGGCTGCAAAAGGGCTTTCCGTAAAACTGGTTGCCGGAATTACGGCTGGCCTGATCGCTGTAGGAGGCGCGGGAGCCGGGCTCACTTTGGTGGTCAGACATATGAATGAGCAGCCGGTCGTCTGGGCTGTGGAGAGTTCTGAAGTGGAAGAAGAGGCGAAGGAAATAGGAGAGGAAAGGATCGATTCTGAGAGCCTTCCGGAGGAGACTGCGGAGGAAGAAGCCTTTGTGGAAGGCTCGGTGCTCTCCAGGTTGGCCTACACCGGAGATGCGGACTTGAGCAGGATGAGCCTGGAACAGGCAGAAGCCTTTGCCCGGGTTCTGGAAGAATGTATTGAGGACAGCGCGGACAAAGGAACCTGGAATGGGAACACCCTGGCCCCCGCCTTCTGCAGGGCCGCCCTCTTTGACGCAGGGGGCGGAATTCCGGCGCTTTGGGTGGTAGAGGGGGCGGATATGCGGTATGAATATGATCCGGAATCCGGACTTATACCCGCTGTCTCCAGGATTTTCTGCTGGGACGGTTCACAGGCTGTGGAGAGTATGAATTATGTGAGCGGGGATGTCAAAAACCATATCCTGACGGAAGACGGGATTCTGGTGGATCGGCTTCCGTCAAGCACTTCTCCTTTGGATTATGCGCAGCTGTATACGTTGGCGGATGGAAAGGTCAGTGATACGCCGGCGCATGTTTATGAGCTGTTCTGCATGCCAAAGGAAAACGGCATTCCCACAGAAGAACAGGTGAGAGCCTATGCAGAAAAGTATGGAACGTACGGCTCCTATGATTACAGCACCCTGTCAGAGGATAAATGGGAGGATGTGTATCAGATAGAAGAATTAAGCTGGTATTATGACGACGGGGGATGGCTGATTGTCGCTCTGGATGGGAAGTTTGAAGCCTATACGGCCACCCGCAGCGAAGGAAAGGCCTACATCCATCCCGCTGTCACATGGGAGCTTGGCCAGGGAGCGAACGGGGCCAGGGATGTTTCCAATACCTGGAGAGGCAAGTGGTCTGATGCGGAGACGATGCTCGAAGCCTTGCGTTTTGCTTCTTCTGAAATAGCCCAAACGGACAGCGCTATGGGGCAGATGGAACAGGATGATGCTGTGCAGGCGGTTGGAGAGGATATTCAGCGCTATACGATCGATGTGGAGGGCTATAACGCCGAGGTCTATTATGAATATCCTGTTTTCAGCGAAACGGGAGCGGGCTATCAGAGGATTAACGCTTTTTTTCAGGAACAGCTGGAAGAATTCCAGAACTCGGAGAGTACGGCATGGGCGGTGGACGAAGCCATCAAGGGAAGCGCTCCTGAAGAAAGAGGAAAGTACAGTTATACGATATCCTGCACGATCCATACCAAAACGGATCGGATCGTCAGTCTCTCGCAGACAACGCTGCAGAGGCTGGGTGGAAATTATGCCATGACCACATACTATAACTTCCGTACGGATACAGGGGAACGGCTGTATCTGGACGATCTGGTCGGCGGTTCACAGGACGAGATCAGACAGATGGTTATAGATGCCCTGGAAGAGGCTTACCCGGATCTTGTGGAGACGTTCCCTGACGGGATAGAGGAAATCAGGAATGCTTCCATGGAATATTTCAACTGTTATCTGTCGGACGGAAAAGTGCATGTTTACTTTAATGAAGGAGAAATCGCACCGATGTACGCGGCTGTTTGCGATATAGAGCTGCCGACAGAACCCTTGATAAAATAAGGAACTTAGGACGAGGGTTTTTGGCATAACAATTAGATGGATAAAGAAAAGAGAGGAGAAAAAAATGTTTTGTGGAAAATGTGGAAAAGAAATCGCGGATACTGCAAAGTTCTGCCCTTACTGCGGCAGTGAGAACCCGAACATGGTAAAGAATGGCCCGGCTCCTGTACGCATGCTTGGCCCGGCATCAGGAAGCCCGGAGCTGCCTTGGATGGTTTCTGCCATCTGCGGCGCTCTCCATGTGTTGTTTTTCTTCGCCCTTTCCTTTGGGAGGCTGGGCAATATGGGAAATGCGATGGCGAATACAGTATCTTATTTCGGCCTTGAGATCCCACGCAGGCTTACCCCAAAGAACGGGATCCAGGTGTGGGGAAACTTGGCGGATGTGGGCATCACGAATGCGGCCGAAAACCATACGGTTATGCTGATTTTATTTCTGATTCCTGTAGTGCTCGGCATCCTGCTTGTGGTAAACTGTTTCTGGAAGAAGAATACGGTATTATCCATTGTATTCCCAGCAATCATTTCTATGAGCTATCTGCTGATCAGGGCGGCGCTTCCTACTTATGAACAACTCGGTTATGAGATAGGGGCCGGTTGGATTTTTGCGCTGCTGGTAGCTGTGATTGGAGCGGCGGTTCCGGCGTGGGGATATGTTTCAGGGAAGAACAGTGGAAGGTAAAGGAGGAAAAAGAGATGGCATTTTTCGATCAGATGGGGCAGAAGCTGTCCCAGACAGGCCGTGACGCTGTCAAAAAGACGAAGGACATGGCGGAAGTGGTGAAGCTTAACAATGCGATTGCCGAAGAGCAGCGGAAAATTGAGGGAAATTACCGCCAGATCGGAAAGGATTACTATGAGAACTATGCGGATAAGGGAGATCCTATTTTCCAGGACTGTGTGGACGGTATCCGACGTTCCGAAGCGGCAATCCTTGAGATGAAAAGTGCGATACAGCAGCTGAAGGGCCTTCTGACATGTCCGTCGTGCGGAAGCGAGCTTCCTGTTGGGACAGCCTTCTGCAATGTCTGTGGTGCCAAATTGCCGGAAGCACAGATGAATGTGGAGCCAGCTCCCCCGGCAGGCGGAATCGTCTGCAAGGTCTGCGGGACAGTGATGCAGGAAGGAATGTCCTTCTGTACAAATTGCGGCGCAAAACTGGAGTAGGGAGCTGATATGCCCGTCTGAATATAACCGAACAGCATAATTTATTATAAGAAGATCGGTCCATAACGGATTGGTCTTCTTTTTTCGGTCAATAAAACCCAGGAAACGGATCTTGTGTCTGAATAAGTGAAAGGAAAAAGATATTTCCAAAAAATAAAAAAAATTTTAAAACAATAAAACCTGCAGGAGATTGCCTGTGTCCAATCAGTAGAGAAGAAAAAATAAATGCCGAAAGGGAAAGGAGGAAATATAGGATGCAGAAGCAGGAGGAAGGGATTCCGGCGCGAAGGATATATGAAACAAGGAAGCCACCGCCGGTTAGGGATGAATCCCTGTTTGACCAGTTAACCCGAAAAATATAGAAAATAGAGAAAGGAAAAACATTATGAAGAGAAAAGCAGCAATGATAGCAATCGCAATGGCAATGACAGTATCCACGGCTTTCGCAGGTCCTGCTTCCACCTTGGTTGCACATGCAGAAGAGGCCGCGAATGTGGAAACTCAGTCTGAGGATAATGGGGATGGAAGCGGCGACTCCGGCAACTCAGACAGCGGAAGCAGCGACTCGGGAAGCACCGACAGCGGAAGCAGCAGTTCTGGAAGCACTGACAGCGGAAGCGGCAGTTCGGGAAGCACTGACAGCGGAAGCGGCAGTTCCGGAAGCACTGACAGTGAAAGCGGCAGTTCCGGAAGTACCGACAGCGGAAGCGGTAATTCCGGAAGCAATGGTAGCTCTGGCAGCGGCAGCAACAATTCCGGAAATACCGGCAGTAAAGATGAAGACGAGGACATAATCGGCTCCATCCTGGATGATCTTTTCGGGGCAAATAAGCCCAAACCGGATCCGGGCGCTGAAGGGACGACCGGGGGCGGAATGACCGAAGAGGAAGCGCATGAGAGCGAAATCAGGGGAAACCGGCCCAGCGGATATATTGATGAGAGCGGCAATTATTATAAGTACCATTATAATGAAGACGGAAGCTGGTATCTGGAAGGTCTGGGCATCTCGGGTACGGGTACGCCGACCATAGAAGAGATTGAGGCAGGGCTGAAAGGTGGTTCCGGAAACACCGGAAGCACTGGAGGCAGCACGATTTCCGTAAACCCTGTTGCGCCCGGAACCTCGGTTACCCAGACAAATAAGGACGGAAGCGTAACCACCCTGGTGGGCAATGCGGACGGAACGGTTACTGTGACCACCGTTAAATTAGATGGCACCGTTTCCACGGTTACGATGCCTGGCTCATCCTTTGTTGCACCCGGAATTCTTCCGACAGGGGTGACTACTTTCGTACCGGTTACGGATGAAGCGATTCTGGCAGCTTTTCCGGAAGCGATGATCGTTACCGCACCCAGCGGCATCCCCTTTATTCATGCGCTGAATCCGGAACGCACGATCTATAGCGTATGGTCGGACGGATACCAGGTGGATGCCTTTATGATTCAGGATGCAAACAATGCGTTTGTCCCGATTCAGGCCGCAACAATTGTCGTAACAGCAGAAAATAAAGCGTATGTGAACGTCACCATTCCTGAAAACGTTAAGGGAGCCAAGGTGTTTGCAGCGCAGGAGCAGAAAGTCGGATTTGTAAAGCTGTTCGGCATTAACGGAGTGATGATTAATGGCGAACTGGCTGAAGAATTTGTCATTCCGGATTCTGTTATTCCGGAAGCGAATTAAGACAATAGGGAGGGGGCGAAAGCCCCCTGTCTCCCGATGGCAGGAAGCGTTACTTTTATGGGGAGGAAAACGAATAGAAATCAGATGATAAATAGGATAACTAATTGGGCAAACCTGTAGAAATGCAGGGACGCAAAGTTTGGAACCTGACATGTGGTTATGCAATGGCTGCGTAAGGTTGTCCGGCTGCAATCATTTGTATGATTGTAGCTTTTTTTATTTTATAAGGAAAGTTTCTGCCTGGATTATTTTAAGAAAATGCCTCACTGCGGATATGCATGTGTTGTATGAACAATGGATGATCCGTAAATATAAGGACGGTTATATGGAATGAAGGAGCTGCTAATCACAGGATATACCAACTGTATAAAGGCTGATATGCTGAAGGGGCTGAATGACGATATACGGACTGTAATCGCCGGAAGCGGCTGCGCGTATCGTCCCGGGAAGGGTTCCTACCGGACGCATCCCGGAGAGGACGCGTTTAACCAGTTGTTCGACGTGTATTCCTTTAGCGCTGTGCTGTTCATATCCGGTTTTGTGGATGGAGGAACCGGGTATCCGGATGAACTTCGTGAACTGGAAAAAGCGCTGCTCCAATCCTCTCACGCCCATGTGGATAAATTCATCTTTCTGTCCTCAGAGGAAAGCGGGAATTATGTTCCTGTAATCGGGCCGGGAGGAAATGAACTGGAACGTGATTACTGCCGTGGAAATAGCCTGCGCGCAGGGCAGGAAGAAGCGCTCTGCCGTTTCTATGGGGCGAAAACTTCATTAAAAGTCATCATCTTGCGCCTGCCTTATCTGGCAGATTCCTCCAATGACAATAACTTTCTCGGCTCCGTTTTCCAGCAGCTGCTTCAGAAGAAGAAGGTCATGTTGCCATACCGCGTCCAGGATCGTATCGATTTTATCAGCCAGCGTGACTTGGCGGCCCTGATGAACCGGCTCGTAGAAGAAGAGGATGACGAGTCTGGAGAATTCCTCGTATGCAGCGGCTACCATCACACATTCGGCGACCTAGAGGCGATTTTAAGAGCCATTGATCCTCAGATTCGGGTCCTGTATGAAAACTATGCGGATGTCATAGAGCGCGAAGACTACCCCAATGAGCTGCGCAGGCAATACGGATGGATTCCGCGGGAAGACGTCATGGAACAGATCCTGGGACTGTATGAAAACTATGTGAAGCATACCGGAAAAACGAAAAAAACGTTGGGCGGCCTGGCTAATATACTTCTTGACAGGGGAGGGAGGCTGACTGCATACATAGAACTGGTGGCCTGTTTTATCCTGTCGGAGTTCCTTCACCGTTTGCTGGGTAACGATGTTTATTTCCGTTTTGTGGATGTCAGGCTGTTTTTTATCATTATCATGGGAACTGTGCACGGATTGCGGGCCGGGGCTATAGCTGCATCGCTTTCCGGTATCGCCTTGTTCCAGCAATATCTGTCTCAAGGAGTGGACTGGACGCTGCTGTTCTATAATGTGGAGAACTGGATTCCTTTTATGGTTTATATCATGGCTGGTTCTATAACTGGTTATGTGAAGAATAAAAAGACGGAAGAAATCCGCTTTGCCCAGGAGGAGCACAATCTCCTGCGGGATAAATATATATTCCTGAATGAAGTATACCAGAGTGCAATGGAGAATAAAGGGGAATATAAGAAGCAGATCCTGGGATTCAAGGACAGCTTCGGACGCATTTTTGACGCGGTGCAGAAGCTTGACCATGTGCTCCCACAGGGCATTTTCCTGGAAGCGCTCTTGATTATGGAAGACATCCTGGAAAACCACAGCATTGCGGTATATTCTGTGGATCGCAACGAGCGTTTTGGAAGGCTTGTCACCTGTTCCAATCTGTTGCGCTCCCGCCTGCCCAAGTCCGTCGTCCTGGAAGAGATCAGTGAACTGTTTCATACCATCAAAGCGGGGAAGGTATACAAGAATACACAGATGACGGAGGACATGCCGGTCTATGCCAACGGCATTTTCCGGGACAACCGCCTGGTGCTGTATGTCGTCATCTATGAAGTGAATCCGGAACAGTATGGCATGAATTATATGAATATGTTTCGGATTCTCTGCGGCTTGACCCAGACGGCCCTTCTCCGCGCTCTGGAGTATTCAGAGCTTACAGAACAGCAATTCTATTATAAAAACACCAACGTCATGCGGACGGAACGGTTCATGGAAATCCTGTCCATCCAGGAAGAGATGCAGGAGAAACAGGTCGCCGAATATGTGCTGGTCCAGCTGAATGAAACGGATAAGCAGAAGGTCAGCGAGGCGCTGTCAAGGCTCATCCGTGTTGCCGATGTGATTGGAGAAGGGCCGGACGGAAAGCTCTACCTTCTGCTCATCCAGGCAAACAGGGAAAGCTTCCGCTTTGTAGAAAGCCGTCTTGCGGCGACCGGGCTTTCCTTCCATGTCGTAGAGAAGGCGGGGTGATGGGATGCTCCTTTTTTTCATAATCCTTCATTGTATCCTCTGCCTGGCCGCCTTTTGCCTGATCAAGGCGCATCTCCTAAAATGCGCTTCAGCCGTCATGCCACTGGTGTTTTTCATCCCTGTATTCGGCTTTGGATGCCTGCTGATCCTGGAATGGGAAACGCGCAAGGGGAAGGAAACCGGAAAAGAGGCAGGCATCGAGAAGCTGAAAATCAATGATGAAATCCATAGGAGCATCCTGATGGAGGAGGAACCTGCACATGACCTGATCGTTCCCCTCCAAGAAGCTTTGCTGATCAATGACGCGTCCACCAGGAGGCAGCTGATCATGGATATCCTGTACCATGATACAGGAGAATATGTGGAGGCGCTGAACAGGGCGCGCATGAACGATGATGTGGAAGTAGTACATTACGCGACAACAGCCATGGTGGAGCTTCAGAAGGATTATGAAGAGAAGCTCCGTAAGCAGCGCCTGGACTGGGAGAGGAAAAAGGATTCCCCTGCGTTGTATGCGGCATACCGGCAAACGCTGGAAGCGTATGTGGACAGCGGGATCTTGGAAGGCAATATGAAGAGGAACCGCCTGCTTGAATTGGAAGAGCTTTTGACATATGGGCTCGACCGGGGAGGAAATACGGAGGAAGAAGAGCTGTCTCTTTACAGAAGACATTTCGAGAATTCCCTTTCTCTGGAGGAATATGTGGATTCGCAGGCGTGCGCCGACCATGTCATGGAAAAATGGCCCCTGATGGAGGATGGTTATCTCATGCATATCCGGCTGGGCATCCTGAGAAGGGAGCGGAAGCGGATCCGGCGGATGCTCCGGCTGATCGAAGAAAGAAGGATTTACCTTTCCCCCAAAGCGCGGAAAACGGTGGAATTTTGGAAGGACGATAATGACGGATAGGGACAGGAAGCAGGATAATATATGGAAAAGACGCCGTCGGATCCAATTTGGCCGGATGCAGTGGGCAATGCTGATGTTTGGACTGATGGTAATTATGTTGATTATAGAAAGACGGAATATAGTATACGAAGGGGCGCAGCGGGAATTGGAAATTCTGCCGGAGGATGTGTTTGAAGAAGCGGCGGAAGAAAAGGAAGCGGAGTGTCTGGTTATCTGGAACAGCGAATCCCCAATTTCGGTGAATGCGCATAAGCAGATGTGCGATGTCCTTGGCCAGATGAAGATCGGTTATGACGAGCAGGATTTCGCCGAAGATGACACGCTTCGGCTCGCCGGATATGAAAACGTGGTGGTCGCCCTGGACAATTATGACCTGTTCGGGGAAGGGATCCTGGATCTGTTTGACGTTGTCCGCGAGGGCACGAACCTTTTGGCAGTCTGCCCTCCTTCCTCCCTGCCTTATCTGAATCTGGTCGCCGGCAGGATGGGCATCCTGGAGATCGGCTATGATATGTATACGGTTCGGGGGCTGCGGTTTTGTTCGGATTTTATGCTTGGAGGGCAGGGAAGGGATTATGCCATCGACGATCCGTTTGATTCATCCAATACGGTGACGCTGACGGATGACTGCATTGTCCATCTCGTGTCCGCCGACGAGAGGGAGGCGCCGATCATCTGGGAATACCGCCATGGGGAGGGAACGGTGGTGGTGAACCTGCTGAATTATTTTGAAAAGGCATACCGCGGTTTCTATGCCGCTTCCTACAGCCTCCTGTCCGATGCCTGCGTCTATCCGGTCATCAATGGAAGCGCGTTCTATCTGGACGATTTCCCTTCCCCTGTCCCCGTGGGAGAAGGGGAATACATCCGGCGGGACTATAATATGGATATCGGTACCTTCTATACGAATGTCTGGTGGCCGGATGTCAAGGAAATGGCGCAGAAGTACGGAGTCCAGTATTGCGGAATGGTCATCGAGAACTATTCGGATGAGAACCAGGCCCCGCTGGAAGGAAATGACGATATACAGCGGTTCCGTTATTTCGGGAACGACCTGTTGGATATGGGGGGAGAGATCGGGTTCCATGGCTATAACCACATGCCGCTGGTTCTTGAGAATTTTGACTATGGGGATGAATTTGAATCCTACCGGCAATGGAAAAGCGAGGACGATATACGCGCCTCCCTCCAGGAACTGAACCGTTTCTGCAGGCTGGTATATCCGAGGGAAGCGTTCCGGGTCTATGTCCCTCCGTCCAACATATTATCAGAAGAAGGGCGCAAGATCCTGTCGGAAGATTTCCTGGAGATAGACGCCGTCGCCAGCATTTACTTTGAAGGGGAATTTGAATATACCCAGGAATTTGAGGTCGCTGAAGATGGGATTGTAGAGACGCCGCGGATCATTTCCGGCTATGTGATCGATTCCTATATGGAGATTGCCGCCCTTTCTGAATTGAACATGCATTTTGTCAGTTCGCACTTCCAGCATCCGGACGATGTCCTGGATGAGGACAGGGGAGCGGCCCTGGGCTGGGAGGCCATGCGTGGCCGTCTGGAGGAATATATGGAATGGCTGTACACATCGGCGCCATCCATCCGCAACCTGACCGGGACAGAGATCGCCGGGGCGGTGCAGCGATATGCTTATCTGGATACAGAAGTGGAGAAGGACGGGACGCAGATCCGGATCAGCCTTTCCAACTTCCAGGATGAGGCCTGGCTTTTTGTCAGGAAAAGTTCTACCGATTTTCTGATTATCTTTGCAAATCTCCGCAAATGCTGGAAAGGCTTGTTATATCAAGCATTTCCGGCATTTTGCGTTTCGGAAGATACCCCGCATATCATGGCATTTCGGAGCCTCACTTGGCGTTGAAAAGTAGTAAAACCGTAGTAGAAACGGCGGCTTACTACTACGCCGCCAGCCTGTCCATCGCCGCCTTTGCGGAAGCATAATCCGCATGAGCGTAATAGTTCAGCGTCATGGTGATATTGGAATGTCCCATGATGTACTGCAGGTCTTTGGGGTTCATCCCAGCGTGGGCGAGGCGGGTGCAGAATGTATGGCGCATGGTATGGGGCGTGATGTTCGGCAGGGCTTCTTCTGGCTTGTGGTGCTTGTTGTACTTCCTGACAAGCCCCTGGAACATACTCTCGTAACAGGACGCCGTTTTGGGAAGGCCGCTCTGGTTGAGGAACAGGAAGTTGGTGTAGCCCCCGATATTGACCGGGGCGGCCTTACCTCTGTTCTTCACAGCCCGCTTCAACGCCTGGTAGACCTTCTCGCTCATGGGGATCTGCCGCGCACCCTTTTTGGTCTTGGGCTCGTCCACATAGTAGCCGAGCTCACTGTCCCGCAGGAGCTGGTGGTCCACATGGATGCAGCGGTTTTCAAAATCCAGGTCCGTTGTCAATCCGCATAACTCGGAAACGCGGAGTCCGGTCCCCAGCAGAATGATGATCTCATCACAATACTTCCGGTAGACCGGATCGCTGCCGGCGAAGGCCAGGAGGCGGTCCTCCTGCTCCTGGGTCAGCGCGGCTTTTTCCTCCGTGTCATCCTCCAGGACATCGGCTATGGCGAAGTTGAACGGGTTTTTGCGGATGCAGTCATCCTCAATCGCCGTGTAGAAGGCCGCCTTCAAAGACCGTTTCCAGTTGCTGATGGTCTTGTAGGCGTAGCCCTTCTCACTCATCCTGATGGCCCATTCCTTGGCGTCTGACAGCTTCACGCTGTCAATGCTCCGGGACCCCAGGGGGTCCTCTTTCAGAACGGACATCAGGTATTCCCGGCCCTTCACGGTGCTCCGCTTGACATTCTTCCGATGGCTGTTCTGCCGGGCGTAAAGCTGGCAGACCGTCATCTTCTTGCCGATGGTGTCGATCCCATCGCTAATGTCCCGCAGGATCTCCTTCACCTTCTCACGGAGCGAAACATCGTCCCGCTTGCCCGTGGGGGTCTTGTCGGTGGGGACCAGTTTCCAGGCATACACGAATTGAGTTTTTCCGCAGGCGTCCGTGTACTTGTAAACGTATCTTCCGTCTTTTCTCTGGCTCTCTCCAGTTCTTAAAATTCGACCTTTGCTATCGCGTCTTTTCTCTGACATGATGGTAAGCTCCCTTCCATCGCTGGAATGAGCCTCGATACGCTACACATATTATAACGCGCCCAGGGCCCATTGTCAGCCGGCCTCGTCAAATAACCTCCAGTTCGTCGATGACTTTCTCAAACTGCTTTCGTTTGATCTGGAGGCGGTTGCCGTTCATAATGAGCCAGTTTGCGTCAGGGTTTTCCTCGGCTAACCTGCGGAGCTTCTTTTCCCCAATACGGAAATATCTGGACGCCTCCTCGATGGAGAGCGTGTATTTTTGCCAGATAGGAATATCGTTCGTGTTCAAATACAACACCTCCTGTAAATTTGCGCGTCCCCTTTCAGAGGACGGTGTTGCAAAAAATAAGAGGCAGAAAACGGATGGCTGCTGGCACAGCTCCACGGGAATTTCACCCCGGCCCATGCTGATGGGTGCGGCGCACGATGCTTTGCGGGCGTCCAATGCGCGAGTCTCATTATCCTGTCTGCGCGTCCTCGCCCACAGGCTGCCACACCTGTTTTGCGGCCTAATGAAGATCGCTCTCTCGTCATGGGGTCCCCAGAGACTTTTTGGGGAGAGTAGGAGCAGCGAAATGAGTGAGCTTTCGCGCTTGCGCGGAAGCGAAGGATGTGCAGCTTGCTCCGACGAGGTCATGGCGCACTGGCCGACCGGCTCGACGCAGACAGATCGTATCCGTCTGCCTTATGCTGCGCCGGAGGCCTCCCGCCGGGCTTTCTTTGTCAAGGAGCTATAACGGGACGCCGCGTGGAAAGGGGAACACGCAGCGCCCGGCCCTGGATCAGCTCAGGTCAAAATCCAGGATGGAAATAATCAGCCTTGCTTCCAGCCGACCGCGCAGATCTTCGTCCACCTGGGGACGGGGATAGCCGTCAGGGCCATAGCTCGTCCGTGTAGACAGCGCGGCGATGTAGCCGGAGTAATGCCGGACTACCCGGCTCACCGCTTCGGGGTCTCCCCCGACAACGGCGGCGATCACCGGGTAAGGGATCAGCGATGCCCGCGTGCACGCAGATTTAGTCATCCGCTTCACCTCCCATCAGCTCCTTCAGCAGCCGATAGGCTTTATGCCTGCGGGTATTGACCGTCCGGCGGGGCATGTTTATGTACCTGGCGATCTGTGCGTCGGTCATCCGCAGGAACCAGTGCATCATAAAGATTTCCCGGTCCTCCTGGGACAGCCCCAGAAGCGCCTCGGCCAGCCCGTCGTCCTCGATCAGGATCACGGCCCCTCCCACAGGGAAGGTCGTGTATTCCCACGGGTAGCGGTCATATACCGCAAGCTGGGCCATTTCTGCCTCGGACAGTTCTTCCAAAGATGTGAAACGCTTCTGGCGGCGGCTGATCTGGCGATAGCCGTTGCACGCCTCGCATTTCAGCACCTTCTTGCAGTAGCTGTCAAAGGCGTACTGCTTGTGCTCGTAGTGGCGGTCAGGTTTCAAGTTCTCACCTCCCTTCGTGCCGGGAGGCAGTTCTTTTCTTCCCCTTTCGCTCACTACTCGTTCACTAACGGTCCGGTTTGGCCGGTTTTCGGGATCTATCTGAAAAAAATTTTGCCGCTCATACTTGGCTCCTTTCGTTTCGTTCGGGTTGACAGGCCGGAACGAAACGGGGCGGGGAGCGGCAGCCTACGCCCAGGCGCTCAAAGGGACGGGTTTTGTGAGATGTGAGCCACAGTATATAAAAAGCGAGCCATAACTCACTTTCATGAGCATGGCTCGCTGCTGCGTTATTGGAATATTTTTCGTAGTGGCATGGGCGTCCGCCGCATAAGCGGTAAACCCCGCCTTATTTTGACCTCCTTTGTGTTGGCGCTCTCATCCATATCTCCCTTTACTCCGAAATATGAGTTATAACTCATTTCACATGAGTTGCATGGTTATTTATATGAGCGGAAGCACACCCTACAATGATGTAGAGGTGATGTGTAGTGAACAATCCGCTGGATCTATTTGCATGGAAGGTGCGGTCAGAACGGAAGCGCCAGCATCTGACGCAAAAGCAGTTGGCTGAACGCCTCGGTATGAACCCCCGCACAATCATAGATTTGGAGACCTGCCAGAGTAATCCGAAATTTGAAACGGTGGTCCTTGTCGCCAAAGAACTGAATATCAGCGTGGACGCCGCCATCTTCCCGGAAATGGTAAATCAGACAGTCTCGAAAACAGTTGTGGACTTCTTTGCCGGGAAAAGCGAAGCAGAGATCGAAAAATTTATCGCGCTCTGCAAACAGGCGGAAGCCTTCCAGAAAGACGAGTAACGCGGTCGGGTTCGATGTGCCCGGCCGCGTTACTGTTTTACCCGTTTGCCATGCGGGCAGATTATTCCTTTTTTGTTTTATAGGCATCGCGCAGACGCTCGAAGGACTCCTGGCTGATGACATGCTCCATCCGGCAGGCGTCCCGTTCTGCCGACACCGGATCGACGCCGGCCTCCGTAAGCAGAGCCGTAAAGAAGCGGTGCTTCTCGTAGGTCTGTTCGGCGATCTCGCGGCCCAGGTCGGTCAGGTGGAGGAAAAAGTCCTCGTCCATCGTGAGGAAGCCGCCCTCCTTCAAAGTCGCCACCGCATGGCACACGCTGGGTTTCGTTACTTCCATGTGCCGGGCCACATCTACGGAGCGCACCAGGCCGCGTTTCTTTTGGAGAACAAGGATGGCCTCCAGGTAGTCCTCCCCGGACGCATGAAGTTTCATCTGAACCTCCTTATCGGTTTGTTAAACACTTAATTTCCAATTTGCAGAAGCGGTCTGCAAATCAACCAGCCTATGATACAATCCGTTTTCCTTCATAAGTTCCTCATGAGTTCCGCTTTCAGCCACAATACCATCCGACAGTACAACGATTTTGTCGGCAGCCTCCACCGTTCTCATTCTATGGGCGATGATAAGGACCGTCTTACCTTTTACCAACCGTGATATTGCATTTTGAATTTCTGTTTCGTTGTCTACATCAAGAGAAGCAGTAGCTTCATCAAGGAGAATAACAGGAGCGCCTTTCAAAAGGGCGCGTGCGATAGAAAGGCGCTGACACTCACCGCCAGATAACGTAGAACCATTTTCTCCAATCACAGTTTCATAACCATCCGGCAGTTTGGAAATAAATTCGTCACACCGAGCTGCTTTAGCTGCGGCAATCACTTCCTCGTCAGTAGCGTCCTTTTTACCGATGCGAATATTCTCCATGATAGTGTTATTGAACAGCACAACATCTTGGTACATTATCAGGATGAAATGGCCGGGGACGAGGTGCTGCGCGCCATGAAAAAGCTCCGTTACCAGCTGAAATCCAAGACTTTCCGGGGCGATCTGACGGAAATGACGCTGGAGGTCTACTGCAGGAGCGATAACACAGTTTTTCTTGAAAACATCAAAGCGATTGAACATGTGAAGGATGTCACGCTGATTCAGTATAATGGAGAATATCATGGATAAACGCATCCTGTGGAAATTTGCGGCTGCTGCTGCGGCCATAGCCTGTATCACTTTTGTGGGAGTCGCTTTTTATCTGATTCCCAGGCTGTATAACCTTTCTGCGGAGGCAGATTTTACCTATAACGGCGACGTTTCCGGGTTTCCGATGACCGGATATGCCCCGTCGGCTGAGGAAGACTATGGCCAGCAGACCAGCCTCGTTTTCATCAACATGACCTGGGCGGAATGGGAGCCGGAGCGGGGCAGATATGATATCAGCGCCCTGGAGGAGAAATATCAGCTGGCCCGCTGGAAGAACGAAGGAAAGCATGCGGTTCTCCGCTTTGTCTGTGACAGGCCGGGAGCGGATACGCATATGGATATCCCCAGATGGCTGTATGAGCAGACCGGCGACGGGGTTTTCTATGACACGGAATACGGAAAGGGCTATTGCCCTGATTACTCCAATGAAACCTTCCTTGCGGCGCATGGGGCGGCGGTCAAGGCGCTGGGCGAATATTTCAGCCAGGATACGTTCCTGGCCTATGTGGAGCTCGGCAGCCTAGGACATTGGGGAGAGTGGCATACGCTGTATGAGGAGGGCCTTCCGCCCATGCCGGACATGGAGACCTGTTGGCAGTATGCGAACCATTATTCCGATTCTTTTTTGAATGCGAGGCTGCTGATGCGGAGGAACTATGTGATCGCGGCGGATGGGAACATGGGGCTGTACAACGATATGACCGGCCATGCTGGGGACACGCAGGAATGGCTGGACTGGCAGAAGAATGGCGGCTATTATGAGATTCCCGGCGGCCAGATTCCCTATGAGCCGATGGAAGAAGTCTGGAATACGGCCCCGGTAGGCGGGGAGTTCACTAGCTCCCTTTCCATGGAGCAGATGCTCATAGAGGATCTGCAGCAGACCCTTTCCCTCGTAGAGCAGACCCATATGACCTTCCTGGGGCCCCACACCCCGGTGGAGGATGAAGGCGTGGACGAAGGCAGAGATGCTGTTGAAAAGCTGCTGGGCTATCGGTATTGGATTTCCCGCATAAAGATCGATATGGATTATATGAGGCAAACGTTCGAGGTCTCCCTTACCTGGGAGAATAACGGGGCTGCGCCCTTGTATTTTGAATGGTGGGTCATGATGTATGTATATGATAAGGACGGCAACCAAAGCTATTGGGAGGGCATTGACATCTCCCTTCCCTCCCTTGTGCCAGGGGAAACCATAACGACGACGAACAGCATCCCGTTCAACGACCTGTTCCGGGAAGGCTATACGATCGGGATCGGGATCCTTGATCCGATGACGGAGCTTCCGGCCGTGGAGCTGTGCATGAACAAGGAATACCAAAACGGCGTTAATATCATCTATACCTATGATGGAAGTACGGGAACAACATTTGGAACAGTTTAGACCGGTTTGGGCTGTTGCCATATTTTAACCATGGATAAAAGGGGGACGGAAAGATGGAAGATAAGGACATTTTCCGTACTGCGATATTTGGCGGTTATCAGAAGGAAGACGTGACGGATTATATCCGTTCTCTGGAAAACGAAAACGAGACGATCCGGATTCTGGCAAATAAAGAAAAGAGCGAGCTCAGGATTCAGCTGGAAAAAGAGAAAGCGCGCAGTGAGGAACTGAAACACTCCCTCGCCTCCTTGCAAGATAGGATTGCAGCCCTTGAGAAGGAAGGAAAACTGCGAGAAAGCGCAGGAGAACCGGAAGCATCTTATACTTCAGATGCAAAAAACAGAACTACAGACGAAGAGCTGATGCGGAAGCTGAGGGAAGAGAGGAAAGAACAGCAGCAATGGATCGAGGAATTGGCCCGGATGCAGCAGGATATCAGGGAAGACCTCCAACAGATCCTTCAGCAGGAATTGCAGCAACATGTGCAGCAGGATCTGCTTATGCGGCTGCAGGAAGAGGTGGAAGAGCTTCGCAGTATCCTGGAAGGAAGAAAGATAGGGCAGGAAGATGGCGGAGGCCGTGCGGAACGGTTATCGGTTTCGGATTCGGATTCCCTCCCACAGCTCCTGCCGATTCCGGAGGAAACAGCCGCGGAGGAAGAACCTGCAGAGGAGGCGCTTGCAGAAGAAGCGCCGTTTGAGGAAGCGCCCGCAGAAGGAGTTCCCGTTGAGAGAGAACCTGCCATGAAAAGCCCCATCCAGGAAGCGCCTGTCCATGAAAAGGCGATGCAGGGGAAAGCGCCTGCCGGGGAGACGGCCCGCCAAAAGCGTGGCAGGGAAGAAATTCCGGCATCTGCGCAGCCGCTCCCCCCGGAGTATGACAAGAAGGCAAGAACCTCTATCGCCCGGATGCAGAAGCGGGCGGCAGATCTGCTATTGGAGCTGGAATAGCTATGGAAATCGGAAGGGATAAGGAGTGACAATCTATGAAGAAGTTTCGTACAGTTCTATTTAACGGTTACCATAAGGAAGAGGTTGACGGATATCTGGAGGAGCTGGAGCATGAGATGGATGCGCTCCGGAAAGACGCCGCCAAGGGAAAGGCTGTGTAAGAGCTGAACGCCCGCATAATGCAGCTGGAAAGTTCAAATGAAACGTATCAAAAGCGGTTAAACTCCCAGACGGGACAGCTGGAGGCTGAGATGGCAAAGGGGAAGGAGCTCGCCGCGGAAAATGAGCGCCTTCTCGCGGAGAACAGGCAGCTGCAGGAAGAAAAAGAAAAACTGAAGAAATATGAAAAGGACTACTCGGATTTCATGGATCTCATGGTGAACATGAAGGCCCAGGCCAGACAGATTGTAGTGGATGCCCAGAGCGATGCGGAAGAGATCCTGCACATGGCAAAAAAGGATGCGGACGGGATCACTGCGGCCGCTAGGACAGACGCGGAAAAAATAGCAGAGCAGGCGAAAAACGATGCGGAAACCAGCATGCAGAAGGCGGAAGCGGATATAGAGAAAATGCGGGAAGAGGAAGCGGAAAAGTTCAAAATGGCAAGGTATAAAATCTCAGGCTACCTCGACTCCCTGAACCGCTCCCAGAATAAGCTGATCGAAGTATATGAAGAATTTGGCAACATCGTGGATCAGCTTCCCCTGCGGATAGGCGATGTTTTCTCTGAGGAGGCTTTCGAGCTTCTGGACGATCCGAAGAGAGACGAAAATGATGGCTGGATGCGGCCGGAAGAACAGGCCAAAGAAGAGGCGCCTTATTCCTCTAAGGATTAAATGATGTCGTTTTGTTGCCCGGCCCTCTCTGTACCGGACAGGGCGGGTAACAGACAAGCCGGAACGGTTGCCCCGACTGCAACAATATGAAAAATACCAAACGAATGTATCTTGACAAATGGTATGCGTCCGCTTAAAATGGATACATACCAAATGTATGTTAAAGGAAAGAGGAGGTTAGATGGCCCGTAACAAATACCCGGAAGTGACCGTGGAAAAAATACTGGATGTTTCCCAACGGCTCTTTTTGGAAAAGGGATATGACAACACGACCATCCAGGACATCGTGGATCATTTGGACGGCCTGACGAAAGGGGCGGTTTATCACCATTTTAAATCAAAAGAGGAAATCATGGACGCTGTGGGCGACCGGATGTTTGCGGCCAATAACCCCTTTGAGAAGGTGCGCGGGCGCTCAGACCTGAACGGCCTGCAAAAGCTGCGGGAAGCGATCCGGCTCAACCAGTCCGATGCGGATCGCACCGATATGGTCATTCAGTCCATTCCCATCACGAGAAATCCCAAGCTTTTGGTGGAGATGATCGAGTCCAACCTGCGCATCCTGACGCCGTATTATCAGGAGCTGCTGGAGGAAGGAAACAAGGACGGATCCATCCATACCGAGTATACCAGGGAAATCGCGGAATTGATGCCCCTGCTCACCAGCCTCTGGCTGCTGCCTTCCGTTTTCCCTGCGGATAAAGAGGGGATGAAGCGTAAATTCCGTTTCCTTGGCGAGATGCTGGAAAAGATGGGCGTGCCGCTGATGGACGATTCCATCTATGCCCTGGTGGAGGAATTCTTTGAAAAGATGCCGGAAGAAAAATAAAGTTGCCGAAAGGCAATTTTATTTTGGGAATATACATACATTCGGAAGGTATTAAATATGGACAGACTGCAGCCGACCCAATCTTGGCTATGGAGATTTGTCCCATCAAAATGAAAAACGGAGGTGCAGCCGATGAAACCCAAACTTTTTACCCGTAATTTTACCCTTTTGATTTTGGGGCAGATCAGCTCTCTGATCGGCAACTTGACGCTAAAATTTGCGCTGTCCATGTATGTGCTGGAGCAAACCGGTTCGGCGTCCATTTTCGCAGGGCTGCTGGCGCTGTCCATGTTGCCCACGATCCTGCTGTCCCCCTTTGGAGGCATTCTCGCCGACCGTGCAAATCGCCGCAATATCATGGTGGCCCTGGATGCCCTTTCCGGATTATCGGTGCTGGCCGCCGGCATTGCGCTGCCATCAGGGCCAAAACTGCCTGTAATCGCAGCGCTGCTGCTGATCCTCTCCGTGCTGGGCGCCTTTGAATCGCCCACCGTGCAGGCTTGTATCCCCCAGATGCTGGCCGGGGAGAACCTTATAAAAGGAAATGCCGTGGTTAATCAGGTTGCGTCCGTCGCCTCTTTTATCACCCCGTTTTTGGGCAGCGTTTTCTATACCGCATTTGGAATTGGGCCGGCATTCTATGCGGCGGTAGCGTGTTTTTGGGTGACGGCCCTGTTGGAATGCTTTATCCGGCTGGATTACAAAAAGACAGAGGATAAGAAGAGAATCGGCACGATCATAAAAGAAGACTTCTCTGTCAGCATGCGCTTCCTGCACCGGGAACAGCCCGGCATTATGAAACTGCTCCTGCTGGCGGCGGCGGTAAGCCTGTTCGTGGCGGGAACAGCCGTAGTGGGCTTCCCCTATCTGGTGCTGACCGTGTTGGGACTGTCAGCCACGCACTATGGCATTGCGGAAAGCGCCATGGGGATTGCGTCCATCCTGGGTAGCCTGTGTGTGGTGATTATGGCCCCAAACCTGCGGCCGCATCATCTCGTTATCGTGCTGCTGTCCTTTGGCGTATGTCTGCTTCCCTGCGGGATTGCCTTTCTCCTCCCTCTGGATACGTTCGCCCGCTATCTGATCCTGCTGATTATGTTCTGCGCCTGTCAGCTCGGCTGTAGTTTCTTTTCGACCTATGCGATTTCCATCATACAGGAACGGACCCCGGAACGTCTGATGGGCAAGGTGATGTCCTATGTATTCACTCTCTCCATGTGCGCGCAGCCGGCAGGACAAATCATTTATGGCGCCCTATTTGATCAATTTTCCGATAGCGTCTGCTTGGTGCTGATTCCCAGCGGCCTGATCGTATGCATGATCAGCCTGGCTTCTTCAGGATTTTTCAGAAAATTTGAGAGACAGGGGATGGCCCGCTGAATAAAAAGAAAGCGTCACGCATTCCCAAGCTCCGTCCGGGCCGGAACATAGGGCGTTTCCGTATGGGCTGGCAAAAACGTGCCATTCATCCCACAAAAACTACAGTTTGTCAGATTTTCCTGACAAATCAGCAGGTTTGGTTTATCATGAAGCCACACAGAAAGCTGCTAAGGCGATGCAGGTATGGGAGATCATTACATAGGAGGATGCGGGAAGATGGAAAGATGGGAAATTCTTTTCAATTATCAACAGGCGATCCAGCAGGCCGACAGGCTGGAGGACATTGCCCGCACGGTAGACAGGCTGGCAAATAACAGGATGGGAGAGACGATCGACGGCCTGAGGGCCGGATGGCAGAGCGACAGTTCTCCCCGCTTTTATAATAAGATAGGGCAGGTTCAGCGCGATATCCGCGCCCATGCGGAAAATATAAGAAGGGTTGCGAAGAGCATCCGGACCATTGCGGAGGAAATAAAGCGGGCGGAGTTAAGGGCGCTTGAGATCGCGAGGATGAGAAGCTATGACTGATTTGATTTTCAATGCCGGCATCGCTTGCGGCAAAGGGCGGGCTCGGGAAGCGTATCCCGGCCTGCGTCTGATGAAAAAACAAGGATGGTTAGAATGCGGAAAGAAAATAGGGGAGGTGTGCCTATATGAGTTCTATAAAGGTTTCCTGGCAGGAGATTCAGTCGGCTGCGGACGGCTGCGATTCCCAGCGTAAGGAACTGGCCGATTATATCAGCTCTCTGCGGGGAGTGAAGGCCTACCGCGCCATATCGGGCGGGGCGTATGCTTCCATATATAAAACGCTGGATAAAATCATTGACGGCCTGGAAGCCGAGAAAAAAAGCCTGCGTAATCTAAGCAGCGGCCTGGCCGCGGTTAAGGAAACGTATATGGAAGCTGAGAATAAAATTGCGGGAAACGTTTCTTCCTCTCCGGCGGAGACGGCCGGGGCCAAAGACAATCCGTTTAAAATTACCTGGTCTGACGTGTGGAGCGTGTTCGCAGAAGGCGGAATCCTGGGAAAGGGCAGGGCAATCCTGGGCAGCGTGGTCACAGGGGACTGGTCGGTTGATTCTTTCCTGGATATCGTCGGCTATAAAATCGCTGCGATTGGTGATGCCGCGGAGGCCGTCGAAAACGGGACGGAGGCGGAATGGATGAAAGCGCTGTTTGGGGTGAGGGATGTCTTTGACAATAAGATTTTTAAAGACGTAAATTGGGATGAGCTGACTGTGTCACAGCGCACGCGCACGGCTCTTGTCGGATCTATTAAAAGCGGCATTAAAGAAGTAATTCCGGATACGAAGATGTTTCAGTCAGGGGCGAAAGTGGCGGACCAGCTCTCCAGCTTCGCAAAGTGGGGCGGAACCGTATTGACAGTCGGTTCCAACCTGCTTGAGAATATAGAGGAATTCAAAGGACAGGATGGAAAATTCGAGCGGCTCGTCAATGAGACAATGATCGAATCAACGGTAGATATTGCGTTGGACGTGGTGGCGGCTGCAGGCGTAACCGCAGCGGCGGCGGCTCTGGGCATAACATCGGCTCCTGCTGTAGCTGTCGGCGCCGCAGCCGTGGGGGTGACCTGGGCGGCCAACGGAGTCTGTAAATGGGCGACCGGCGGAAGAGATATCGGTGAAGTGGCCGCAGACCTGATCTGTGACAGCCAGGAATTTATCAGAAGCCGCGAGTATACATGGGTGCGGTGGGCTTTGGTATAAAAAGCGAAGCATATCAGAAAGGATGTTAAAGAATGGATATCAGACAATTACTACCAATCGGAAGCGTTGTTCTGCTGAAAGGCGGAAGGAAAAAAGTGATGATCCACGGGGTAAAGCAGACGGACAAAAGCAGCGGAATCGAATACGACTACATCAGCGTCCTCTACCCGGAAGGGAATCTGGGCGAGACAGGCCAGTATTTATTTAACCATAGCGATATTGACGAGATCTGTTTCCGGGGATATGAGGACGAGGAGCGGGAGCAATTTATCGAAAATCTTGCGCGTTTTTATGAGAAATAATACGGATATCAGGCCGCAGACTCCATGACCTCAAAGTGGCATGCTGATATTGAGAGGTATGCGAACAATATGACGGCGAAGAAAATAGCATATAAAGTGAAGATAATAACTCTTGTTGTGGAGCAGATTTCTTAGAACAATTTTAGAACAGACGAAAAAAGTGCTGAAGCGCAAAAAAGAAAATCCCCTGAAAGGATTGATTTCAGGGGATTTTTTGAAGTCGAAGCGACAGGATTTGAACCTGCGACCTCTGCGTCCCGAACGCAGCGCTCT